>Ga0255353_1000975_pt1 | contig 16997 bp, 13 predicted proteins | sample HBST25metaG_FD_189941 | JGI IMG/M metagenome (GOLD analysis project Ga0255353, IMG submission 189941) | Peat soil microbial communities from Stordalen Mire, Sweden - H.B.S.T25 | ecosystem: Environmental > Terrestrial > Soil > Wetlands > Peat | place: Sweden: Norrbotten County, Stordalen Mire...
AGCGGCGCAGACCGCTCACGACGCAGCCTCAGGCGCACTTCGACAGAAGCCTCTTTGCCCTGCCGCTCGACAGCATACAGCGCACGCACTTGCTCGACCGCCTCCTTGGCGATCTCGGGAGCGGACTTCTCTGCTTCAACGATCTTCCTCCTTGCGTGCGCCCAACAGCCTGCACGCGTGATCGCATTGCCAACTACAACGCCGTTGTAGCCAGCGTAGCCATCAGCAAGAAGTATCTGGTTGTAATCTTTCAGAAAACGCTTGGGACCATCGCGGCCGCGATCCATTGTGAAGTCGAAGACGTTGTACGGCTGCGCCTCGTCGCCGACGTAAACCCACATGCGCGCATTCGCCGTCTTGTCTTTGCTCTGCATGGGCATGACGGTGTCATCGGTAGCCACCACATGCGAAGCACGCACGCGATCCGCCATCAGATGATAGAGCGGCTCAACCAAGTCCGCCACATCGCCACACCACACCGACTGCGTGGCCCGCGAGATTTCGAAGCCCTGCCGCGCGAAGATGTCTTCAAGCCTGTAAAGTGGGAGGTAATCACTAAATTTGCTGGTTACGATATAAGCCAGCAACCCCGGACCGGCAAGCCCTTTGTTGATCGCCGTCTCCGGCTTCTTAGCCGTATGGATGCTGGGATTTTCGCCGTTCGTCTCGCAGCTTGTGCAGGCATACTTCTTGCGCACATGATGGATGCGTTCGAAGTGGCCGGGCAGATACTCCACCTGCCAGCTTTCATCGGCGCCGATCTCTTTACGCGTTAGGCCACAGCAAGGGCAAGCCCGTTCTGCTTCGCTCAACTCGTAGACATGCGTGGTAACAGGAAGATTCTCGAAGTTGGCCAGATTGCGCCGTCCCTTGCGGCGCTTCACACGACGCAGTTCTTCGGCGGGCTCTGCCGCAGCAGGAAGATCTTCTGCGTGAACGGGTTTGCTGTCCAGTTCCTCGGCGAAGTTCAGCAACATCTGCGCGACGTCCTGGTCAGACTGCAACCGGTCCGCGCGAGGGCCGTAATACCACTTCTTGTAGCGCTCCAACTCCAGCTTCACACGAAGCAGCTCAACCTGTAACTCTGCGGCCTGCTTGCCGTGGGCTTCGGCGCGTTGCTTTTGCTCTTCGGCGCGTTGCTTCTGCTGATCGCATTCTTGCTGTAACACCAGCACCATCGCCTGTAGCGTTTCCTTGTCGCTGGGCAGTTCAGTCGAGTTAGACGAGAAGGGAGCCACTTAGTAAGTTAGACGCAGAACATGCACCGCAGGTCGCGTCAGGCAACTACTTTTTCTGCGCGTTTCACACCACTTTGCGCTGGCCGTTCATAGCGGGGAACACGCTTCAACTTCGCCATGTCGATGCCATCCAACAGCATCGCCAACTCGCTCGCACGCAGCTCAACCGAACCTGCGCCAGGCGCAATACGAGGAAGCTTAAACACTCCAACCTCAAGCCGCTTGTACCACAGAACATAACCGTCGCGGTCCCAGGTCAGGATCTTCAAGCGGTTGCCATGGCGCGAGCGGAAGAGGAATAGATGGCCACTGAGAGGATCTTCACCGATCACCGACTGCACGCGCTCGGCTAGCCGATCGAAGCCGCACCGCATATCGGCCGCCTCTGCCGCAAGCCAGATCCGTGGGCCCGGTGCGCCATCCAGCGCATGCAAACTCGGCAAGCCGATCACGACTCCATCTCCAGAACAGACAGCAGACGGCGCAGGTGACCCGTATCAAACCCAGGCTCCACGATCAAGCTCCAGCCGCGGCGATGGCGTAGCTCGATCCCCGACATCTGCACCGTGTGTGGACCCTGCTGCACAGGCGCTTCTGCTCTCGAAACTTCAACTGCGACAAACGCCGCAGTGTCGAGCTTACACAAGCGCTTCTTCCACTCGTAGAACTGCCAAACTGGCAGGCCGCGTTCACGACAGAATGCCGCTACGCTCTTGCCGCTAGCCACCTGCTCCGATACATAACCACGCCACCGCGATAGATCTTCTTCCTTGTAGTGTCCCATGACTCAAGAATGCCGCACCATATCTACTGCCACAAGATGTCGTTCACATACCGCTCACCGCAGAGAAACGGATTCTGCCCACTCCACACATGGCAATACGAAAACATCTCATCTCCATATGGCGTCTGCACGTCCTATCCGGCGCTTGCACATCATATCGCTGCAAAGCTTATGGACGTGTCTCACGGGATGCTGAACGGTTTTTGCTCTTCGACCGATCTTGAGGAACTCCTGCCGACAAACACGACATGCCGAATCTGTGAGGTCCGCAATAATGCTGAGAGGAAAGCTGTGAAGGATGCTGCATCCACTGCAAGAGAAGCGCTTACCGCCCATCAATCGAGACTGCCAGCGTGTTGCCTCCAACATCTGGCCCTGGTCGCTGGAACTCTCGGCACGTGTGTGGCAGCACAGGTTCTGATTCGCTCTCACGCCGCTTTGCTGGAGAGAACCGCAGAGGATTTGCAGCGGTACGCGCTCAGACATGATGCGTTGCGCAGGCATCTGACTAGCGATGAAGAACGTAGCGCAGCCACGTTGATTTTGCTGCTGCTCGCCGGCCATCGAAGTGTAAGCGCTCCATGGAATATCGAATCAATCCTTTGATGGGTACCTGAAATGTTCATGCTGAATGCCGATTCAAGACAATATCGATTTGCATATGAAATTCACAGCAGGTCAGACGTTCCGGGTGATTTTCCAACCCTGCCTTCGGAGGATGGATGGCTTGCCGCCCTTTTCATGCCCGGCGATACGGACCCGTTCTGGCAGCCACCAGAGTATTCACCGCAGATCTATCTGCTCAAAGGCGACCGTCTGATGATCTATTCACACCCTGTATCTCGCGAGGGATTGTTTGAGACACCCCTGAGTTCTTTGATGGCGGTCGAGTTGCAGAAGTCCCTGCTCTATGGCGTCATCCAGTTTCACACGGCAAGCACAACCGGACGTTTTCGATACAGCACCGTACATCAAAGATTGTTTAATCGGTTCCTACAACGTCTTCGGTTGCAGTGGCTCACATCAACAGAACTGGAGGTCCCTGTGCCTGCAATTCAGAACGCTATGCAGCATTCATCTGCCCGCTGCCTCCGCGAATTGACTGAAGAGCTTGATCCAAATGAATATCTCCACGAGCAGTACTGCCAAGCTGCTATCCAAGTAAAGGAGCGTTCGTGGTTTCTCAGAAGGTCACGCACCACACCTGCACTCCTGATCGCGGTCACGAATCGGCGAGTGATAGCGATTTCCACTGGTGCCGAAGAAAGAAATGACCAATACGAGATGGCGGTCCGCTACGCGCCTGTCTGTGGGCTGTCTTCTATGGACATCATGAGCGGTGGGAGAGACATCGCCATCTTGCATATCCGACTCAGGGACAATACGATCTGGAAGTTCCAAATTCCAGATGCGCACTCGTCCTCGATATTGCATCTCCTGGGAGCAATGAGAAACCTACTTTCGTCTCCTCGCGACAATGAGCTAAACGCACCGATCCCAGAGTGATTGCACGTTACGTCTAGTTCGGCTAGCAGATAAGTCCTCTATATCCGTGCGCTCGACAGTAATCCCTAAGCGTATTACTGCAGGACATCATACACAAGTACATGCGCAGCGGCATTGCCGATGGCTGGAACAGCGACAGCATACTTCGTCGCTGATGCAAAGAGGATTCCTGTTCGTGCATCTTTCCCAGTCTGCACTTGTGCCACGAGCCTAATTCGTCCTGGAAGTGACACATCATAAACAAACAGCGCACCACTCCCAGGCACAAAGACTCGCTCGGTAACGGGATCGAGCGCCATGTCGTCCGGATTTGAAGGCGTGGGAATTGATGCCTGCAATTCTCCGGTGTCTGCGTCGAGCTCAAGAAGAATCCCCGGATCGCTCGCTACTACGAAAAGGCGATGGCGTTCAGAGTCGAAAGCGATGGGGGAATTTCGACTTCCTTTCGGAACGCGCCAAGTTGAGATTCGGGCCAAAGTGTCCCGATCGTAAACCCCGATGGTATTTTGATCCGCTAGATTCACAAATAGGCGGCCCGTTTGATCATCCAGCGCCATCGGTTGCAGGTGCAAGGCATCGACAGTGACAGACTTGAGGGCATCGCCCGTATCCGGATCGACAGTTTGCAGCGTTGATATGGTTTCTCCGACGCGGTCGCCTCCGGCAGTGAGGTAAACCGTCTTCCGCTGAACGTCAGAGAGGATACAGTTCGCTCCAAGAGCGAGCTTAAGGGTGCGGGTCCTCTGCAATGTTGTAGCGTCGACCAACGCCGAAGCGGATGGGCCACTATCGGTTACCAGCATGGTGGATGCCCCGGGGCGAAAGAGAATACTATGCGGGTTTTTGAATCCCGTGATGCTTCTTATCCGCTGCCCACGCCCAAGGTCGATCACCTCGACGGTTCCATGATCTTCCGCAGCAAGAAACAGCCTCTTGTGGAGAGGGTCGTAAGCAAAGTGGTCGAAGCCCCCCGTCACACCCGGCAGCGCTATGGTCTGCGAGAGTCGAAGAACGGAAGCATTTTTCTCCTGAGCGCATACGCTGTCAGAAGCGAATACCGCCAAGAGGAATAACGCAATTGCAGGTAGGACCTTGATCTTGCTCATAAACCCCTTTTGCGTAAGAGATAGAACAGCACAGGTGTGATCAGAAGTGAAAGAACCATCGAGACCGCCACGCCGCCAATCACCGCAATTGCAAGGGGCTGCAACAATTGCGCTCCCGATCCGACCCCGATCGCAAGCGGCAACATGCCGCACACCGCAGCGAGTGCAGTCATAAGGATCGGACGCAAGCGCCTGCGTCCTGCGCTGAAGATGGCGTGGTGCAATTCCATGCCCTGGCTCGTAAAGTGGCTTTCGGAGTCCAGCATTAGAATGCCGTTCTTCTGGACAATGCCGATCACCATGATGATGCCCATGAACGAGGAAATATTCAGAGTGGTGTGCGTGACAAGCAGCGCCAACAAGCTGCCTGACGTGCAGAGTACGGTGGCAACAAGAATGGCAATTGGATGAGAAAATGAACGGAACTCAAAGACGAGGACGATAAAGATCAGGAACATCGAGGCCAGCAATACGCGAGTGAGCCCGGCAAAGGATTCCTGCTGAATCTGGTAGAGCCCCCCATACTCCACCTCGGTACCCGGGGGCAACGCGACTTCTTTCGGTAGCCGGGCCTGAATCTCTTTCATTGCCGAGCCCAAATCCCGTCCCTCCAGGTGGGCCTTGACTGCGTCGAGGTTACGAAGGTTTTCGCGATGGATTTCCGTCTGTTCCGGCTCCAATTCCGTGTTTGCAATGGCTGAAAGCGTGACGGTTTGTCCGGATGGTGACGTAATCAATTGGTGCTGCAGATCCTGAATAGATGCCCTCTCCTCAATCGGGTACCGCACGCGTAGGCCGATAAGCCGATCAGCTTGGATGATATTCGATGCAAGCTGACCATCTAGCATTGTGGATTCAAGATCGGCAACATCCCGGGTGCTGAATCCCGCCAAACCAGCCTGCTGTGCATTGACCCGAAAGTTCATGCTGGGGCCGATGCTCACTGTTTCGTTCTCGACATCGACCACTCCGCGCACCTTCGGCAACCAGTCTTCAATGGACTTGGCCGCAGCTTTGTACGCAGCCTCGTCCTGGTTATAGATCTTGATCTCGATGGGATCGGGCGACCATGCCAAGTCGCCGACTAGGTCTTCAAGGATGTGCGGGAATTCAACTTGAATTGCCGGCTCGGAGTGATTGATCTTATCGCGCAGATCAGACGTAACCTCGTCGAGTGAACGGGACCGCTTCTTACGCAGTTTGATCAGAAAGTCTCCCGTATTCGGTTCCGCGATGGCGAGCGCCAAGCGAGCGCCAGTCCGGCGCGAGTAGCTCTCCACCTCGGGAGTTTGACGCAGAAGCTTCTCTACATCGTTCAGAATCCGATTTGTCTCCTGGAGCGAGGTTCCAGGAGGTGTCCGGTAGTCAAGAACGAAGGCTCCTTCGTCCATGTCTGGAAGGAAGCCTGTTCCCAGAGACTTATAGATAACAACGCTGGCGAGCAGAACGCCGACGGCAATCAGCATGATCTTCCCAGTGTGCTGAAGACTCCAGAGGAGAACTTTCTGGTACCGCATCGATATTTTGTGTAGCGTCGGTCCTTCCTGGTGTTGTTCAGCTTGTTCGAGTGAGGTAGCGCCAGTCGTATGAACCGGACGAAGAAAGATGCCAGCGAGCACCGGAGTGAAAAAGATGGCGAGAAGAAGGGAGGCGGCCAGCGTTGTTACAAGCGTCATTGCAAGCGCCCGGAAAAAGACTGCGGTGATTCCGCCCAGGAAAACAAGGGGCACAAAGACCACAATAGGAGTCAGTGTCGCGCCGATAAGTGCTGGCGTCAGTTCCCGAATCGCTGCGCTGGATGCTTCCCAGGGCGACTTCCCCATCGAGAGATGGATAGAAATGTTTTCGACGATGACGATGGCGTCGTCGATGACAATGCCAATACAGGCGGCGATGCCACCCAGAGTCATCAAGTTGAAGCTCATACCGACGAGTTTCATCATCACGATGCCAAAAAAGACCGCAATGGGGATCACTACCGCTGCCACGACCGTCATACGCCAGTCGCGCAGGAAAAGAAGCAATACTGCAATTGCGAGAAACAGCCCGATGATGATGCTTTCTGTCACACCGTCGATCGACTCGCGAACGAGTTGGGACTGATCATAATATGTGGAAAGATGAATGTCTGGTGGTAAGGTGCGCCGGACTTCGGCGAGAACATCGTTGATGGAGTTTGCGATTTGAACGGTATTGCCCGCAGGCTGCTGGAGCACATTGACTAGCACGGCGGAATGGCCGTTTGCGGTCACGATATTGTAGACGGGCTCTTCGCCTGGAACGACTGTGGCCACGTCCTTGACAAGAATAGGTGTTCCTTTGACCACACCCACAACAACGTTCTCAACATCCGGCTTACTCTTCAGCATTCCCGTGACAGTAGTCAGGTAAAGGTGAAAATTTTCCTGAACCATTCCCGCTGGCTCAATGAGATTGCTATTGCGGATGGCATCGACAACCTTTGTCAACGGCAGATTGAGCGCATTGAGTTTTGCTGGATCGACAAGGATGTGCAGTTCCGGATGACGGCCACCGACAATCCTCGTGTCAGCGACACCCGGAAGACGGTAGAGCCGTGGCGCCAGATCGTAATACGCGAGCGACCAAAGGTCGGAAAGACTGTGGGTATCCGATGTGATGCTGAATCCCACGATCGGGAAAACTGAAAAGGTGAGGCGGTTGATGTAGAAGTGAGCTGTTGGAGGGAGCGTAGGCTGAATCTGCGAAATCCGGCCTTGCACCAGATGCTGCGCGTTTAGAATATCGACATTCCAATCGAAGAAGACATTGATTTCGCTTGAGCCACGGCCTGTCACCGAACGGACGGTAGTAATGCCCGGGACAAAACGCACCGCTTCTTCAATGGGCCGGGTTACCGTAAGCATTTGAATATCGACTGGTGTGATTCCGTTGTCCACCAGAATCACAATACGGGGGAAGTTGGTTTCCGGGAAGATCGAGACAGGAATAGACGGGATCATCGCCACGCCTGCGGCGGCGATGCTTAGAATGACCAGCATGAGCGCACGCCCATGCGCCCGGACGAATTCAGCAAGCCGGTCCGTCATTGGTTCGCCCCGGCAGGGTTCACCTGAGTTCCATCCGGAAGCCCGTACTCGCCGGCTGTAATCACGAATTCGCCTGCGCGAAGACCGGACAACACGCGAACCTCGTGATCGTCGATCGGCACCGCGGTAACCGTACGCAGATGGGCGACCTGACGATCATCCACGGCATAGACCTTTCCCTTTTGCGTCCCTTCTTCAAACTCAATCGCGGACGACGGAATAGCGACGGCCTGAGGAGCATTGCCCACGGCGATCTTGACTGATCCGAAAAAGCCGGATTTCAGAGCCCCGTCATGATTAGGAATTTCGCACCATACTTCGACGGTACGCCGCGCCGTATCGACAGCTTGGTTGACAACCGTAATCTTCCCTTGGCGAGTCGATGTTACCGCATTATTCACCGCGAAAGAGCAGGATTGTCCGACCTTTACGGCTGTCACCTGATCCGCGTCCACCTGTGCGCGCGCTACTGCGGTTGACAAATCGGCAACAGTAAATAGCTGAGTTCCCATGCTCGCCATGTCGCCGGGATATACAAGCTGTTCCGTGACAGTTCCGGCAAAAGGGCTACGGATCTCGGCGTAGCTGAGGTTGGCAGCGGCGAGAGACTGTCGCGCACGCGATTGGGTCAAACTGTTTTTTGCCGTTCGCAAATCCTCCGCATTGGTATGCTTCTCGATGGCATCGAGATTTGTCTGAGCGGCGTCGAAGTTCGCTTGTGCTTGAGCGAGTTCCGCTTCGCTGATCTGAAGATCACGCCCGGAGATTGCACCTTCAGCGAATAGCTGCTTCCGCCGTTCGTACACTCTTCTCGCCAGGTTCAATGCGGCATTCTTGGCCGAGAGATCTCCGCGTGCTTGCGTCAATTGGAGAGGGATGGTCGCGTGCTCCATTCTCTCCAGTGCCGCTTCCGCGCTTTGCATGCTCGCAACAGCATCTGCATGTTGAGCCTCAAGATCGCGCCTATCGAGGATGGCGAGGGGCTGCCCAGTTTTTACCGGTTCGCCCTTATGGACGCGAACTTCGAGGACATTCGCCGTAATCCGCGCCGAGATGTGGGCTTCCGATTTACCGAAGACCGTAGCCGGAGCACTGACCACGAGCGGTATATCCTTCGCTAATGTTCTCTGGACCGAGACATTGACAATCACTTTCTTGTCCGGATCGTTGCCAGACCGGCAACCAACAGCCACGAAGCCAAAGAGGAAAAGAGCTATGCCGTATTTCATTGTCCGCTCGCCACCTTTAGCGTAGAAATCGCGTTGAGATAATTCGCTCGGGTTGTATAGAAATCGATTTCAGCTTGCACCAGCGTACTTTGCGCGGTGACGACATCGAGAGCTGTACCTTCTCCGCTCTCGAAGCGCAGGCGGCTTAAGCGAAGATTGTCTTTCGCAAGGCTGACTTCACGTTGAGTGATCTCGATCTGTACATAGGTGCCGTTCACTTGGCTGAGCGCGTCTTGATACTCCTTGGAGAACAGACGTGTGCCGATGCTCAGGTCCGTTTGAGCAGCTCGGGCTTCCGACTGAAACTGACGCTGCTCGCTGCGGGCACGCAGAAAGTCAAAGACCCGAATATCGAGATGAATGAATCCCGCATAGCCTCGGTCACGGCTCGTTACATGGTTGGTGTCGATTCCATATTGGTAACTCAGATTGAGTTGCGGTAGCATGCGCGCCCGCGCTTGACGCGCATCCGCGTTGAAGCCGGCAACTTGTGCAGCAAAAAGTTGAAATTCCGGCCGTTTCAGGTAGGCTGCATTCTCTTGCGCAACTTCGGGCGGATTGGGCTGTTGATCAAGATCATCTTCAAGAACGAGTGAAGCTGCAACATCGGTCGTCCAGTAAGAGGCGAGATCATGTCCCGCCATCTCAGCTTCAACTTTCATTGAATCGGAGGTTCGCTCCAGTAGGGCGGTTTCGAGCGACGCTTTGGTCAAGTCGGCTTGCGAAGCTTCACCGCCATTGACGAGTTGCCTGACCTTGGTCTCAAAATCGCGCGCCGCCTGCAAATTTTCGTTGGCCGAAGACGTCAATTTTCCGGTCAGAAGCACTCGGTAATAGGCGACGGACACAGTACGCGCAAGATCCCGATCGCTAATCGCGACGCCAACCTCCGCAATGGTTCGGTTTGCCCGGGCGCGATCATATATCGCCCGAAGACGCCCCGAAGAATCCACCTCTAATGTTGTGCTTGCGGCCGAGGAATACTCATGAATTCCATTGAGAGCGACGAAACTGAAGGTGTTCTTGTCGTAGAGGAGTGGGCTGTTGTAAGTGAAGCCATTCGAGATCGATACCTGTGGCAGAAAATTAGCTCGTGCCGCTCGCACTGCATATTTCGCGGCGTCGAGCTGTTCGCGAGCCCTTTTCACCGAAGATGGGGCGTTTCGCGAAAGTTCGATGCAGTGTGGCAAGCTGAGAACTGTAGTGCTGTCCTGAGCGTTTGTCATCTGAGCACACACGGCTAGCAAAGCAATCAAGCTGCGCCAGAACGACGGGCAGGAAAGACTAAGCCGACGCTTGGTCTTGAGCGGCAGGAATGCACGTTTCCGATCAATAATGTGGAGAGAGAAAGGAGTGGCTCTCGGATTCGTAAAGCGCAAATAGCCCCCAATCGACTAGTAGGAGTCATCAGCCAGTCAACTGGCGGCTATTCAGTGGAACCCCATCCACATCTCAATGTCATTGCAGTGTAAAGTGGCTCAATAACACCTGTCAAAAAACGATTTAAGCTGCCGAAAATGTAATACTTGGAAGACCTATTTCAGGACTGTCAGCCATACGAAATTCTTCGCTCATCTGGGGCGACAGTCTGGCTCCGGCATTTCGAAATATCCACTACAGAAGCAGCATACTGCGATACTCCATTTCTCAGATTCCAAAGTGATTTTCGCGTTTGTCAATCGACAACCATTCCGAGCTAAACTCTTACGAATGAATGGAGCGTGAAGCCCGTGGCAGGTTCAGTAGATCTAACACAGACAATCATATTGCGATATGAGATGGGGCATGTTGCGCCAAGAACAAATTCACATTAGATTAAAGGCTGGCGAAGGAATCCGCCCTTAACCGCCTTCCGAAACGGAAAGGCTGATGACTCCTACCTACGGTAGGAGTGTTTTTTTGCCCCCTACCCAAGACAACCAGGCATCGGTGATGAGAGAACACTCTCCGTACACCTGTGGTCTCGCTTTCTTCAGAGCGAGATTCGCAGGGATTGTGTACTCCGACTACTGATCCATCACCCCGCTCGGGTTCACAACAAGCCCGGCCGACCAGAGGAGCAGCATGTCTCGTTCACTCAAGGCGATGGTGGAGCGTGAGCGTCCCAATGCTTTTGGCAACTCTCTCACCGAGCATTTTCAAACGGCTCGCTACGTATTCCTCGTTGCTGCACCTTTCGGAATCATCGTAGGAGCAGCGATTGCAGGATACGACTTCCTCGTCAATGAGGTGCTGTGGAAGTCGTTCAGTATGCGCTTTTCTCCCACTATCCTTTGTCTCTTCCCCATCGCGGCCATGATACTCACGGGGCTGATCATGAGCCTGTTCCGTGTCAAGTCATCGTCCATGGCCGATGAAGTAGTGCGCGCCTATCATCGCCCTGACCAACAGATTGACTACAAGGCGGCAGTGCCAAAGCTCGCCGCCTCGGTCGCGACGATGGGCTTCGGGGCAAGTGCCGGCATGGAGGGCGCAAGCAAGTGGTTGGGTGGCACGCTGACCTCGTTTCTACAGAAGAAGGTCAATGGCAACCCTCGGTTGAAGCTGCTCTGGGGGAAATCTGAGACCACTTTGATGATTGGCGCTGCTGCCGGGATTGCGGCGATCTTCCGGGCTCCGCTCACCGGCGCGATCATGGGCATAGAGTCCCCATTCAAACGCGATCTTGCTCATGAAGCATTGATTCCCGGGCTTGTTGCTTCAGCTACGAGCTTTGCAACCTTCAGCTTTCTGAGACCGGCTACGCCTTACTTTCCGATTTCATTCGTTTACCACATCCATGTCCGAGACCTGCTGCTTTGTTTGCCACTCGGTATCGCTGGCGGGTTGGCATCGCATCTTTTCCTTGGACTTCTGGCCCGAACCAAGAAGCGCTACAACGGATGGACAGCCCCGCGCATCGTCAAGAACTCACTGGGCGGCGTGCTCCTGGCCGCAATTGCGTTCCTGACCCTCAAGGTTGTTCACTCGCCTGACACGCTTCAGGCCGGCCTTCCCGTTGCGAATGCTCTGCTCAATGGGAAGTATGTTCTGTGGGCCTGCCTGTTCCTGTTCGCCGCCAAGTTGTTGGCGACGGTAATCACCTTTGGAATGGGGGGCGTAGGCGGCCTCTTTGTTCCATCGGCGACGATTGGCGCGGCACTCGGCGCGGCCTGCGATGTGATGTTTCACCCAAGCCAGCCTGGCCTATTTACCCTGATCGGAATCGCGGCGTTTACGGGAGCGAGCTACAACAGCCTGTTGTTTGCAGCGGTGTTCGTGGCAGAGGCGACTGGCAGTCCGGCTCTTGTCGTTCCTGGCCTCATCGCCTCGTCTGCGGCATTCCTGGTTGCGGCAGGTATCTCGAACTCCGAATCGCAGCGGGTCCATCGGCCGAACGACGAGACGAATCTTTCCTCGATGAAATGCGAGGCTTGGATGAGCCGCCGCATTCTCGTCGCGTCCCCGACAGAGACACTTGCCCAATTCCATGATCGTGCCGTCCTTGAGCACTCCTTCGACGAATTACCCGTTGTGAGCGAAGACGGTACGTTTTTGGGGATTGCCGCGATGAAATCACTACGCATGGTCCCCCGCGAGCAGTGGGCCAGGTTGCCGGTTACAACCATCATGGATCGGCACGCTCGAACAATTTGCGGGCATCATTCGATGAAAGTGGTTGAGCATGAACTCGCCCACGGCGTCCACGACTACCTTCCGGTAGTCGATCCGGCAACGGACAGGCTCGTCGGCATGCTCTCTGCTCGCGATGTCCTCCGTGCCAGATCGAAGGCTGATCTGCTGGCTCGTACGGCGGCGCTTGACGAAAGTTCACCCAGCACTATGCAAACACTCACAAACTCAAAGGAGGCTTAGTGGAACAGCATTTCAGCTCGATTTCAGCACTTCGTATATACCTTCGCCGCGGTGACGTAAAGAAGAGCCAGCGCTGGTGGCAGCGCTTGGTTGAAAAGCCACTTTCCACATACTTGGTCGAAGCCGCGATGCAGACCGGGATCGTGCATGCGGCAGTCAACCTTTCGCAAATTGGATATACGCGGTCCTCCGAACGGATCAGCTACGACAATGGGGAGATTCCGGTGAACACCCTCCCGGTTTGCGTGGAATTGCTCGCTCCCAAGCGACTGCTCGAACAATTCATTCGGGAACAGGCAAAGCATCTCCGGAATACAACGCTCGTACTCGTGGACGGCGTGCATGTTTCGGATCTCTTTCTGGCTGAAGTTGAGGCCAATATCGAAACCCATCCGCATACGGTTGAGTACATTCGAGGAATCAACGAAGACACGGAATTGCAGATCGATCACGTTACAACAGACGAGGCGGAAGACGATCCAGCGATCGACGGCGATTACGATCTCGAAGCCAAGGAACGTATCGTCTAGCATATCAATGGGGCGGATGAGCGTACTCCTTCGCCCTGAATCACCGCTGCATCGAGAAATAGGTACGAAAACGACATCAACCGGGAATTCGCGAATAAAGATGACCGCCTTTCGCCGATGATGCCATTTCCCTCTGAGTTGGGCTGCTCTCGTTGCGTGCTTATTTGGCACATAAGCAGTCACTTGTGACCGCGCGCACTTGACAGTCAATTTGAGCGCGCCTACGATAATGGCATTGCTAAGGGTGAGGGAGTTCACCTTTAACCGCTGTCCCCTTCAAAAGACCGGACAGATGATGACTCCTGACAGGGAATCCTGTTGCGGAGTCATGTCCCCGGCACGATCCCTGAATGACAATCTAGGAGATTGGATCCATGACAAATCCATGGGTTCTGTCCGCTTTGTGGGTTGGCCTCGCACTGATTGCGACGTTGCTCGCCATCTGGTTTCGCGTGTCCACCGCATTGTCGGAGATCGTTGTCGGGACGGTGGCGCAGCTCATCATCGGCGCTTTTCTTGGCACCGGGGGCCTGCTGGGAAATACCCAGTGGATTACATTCTTGGCGGGAACCGGAGCCATCGTCCTCACCTTTCTTGCCGGAGCTGAGCTCGATCCAACGATTTTCAAGACCAAGTGGCGCGAGGCTCTCATCATCGGGCTCGCCGGATTTTTTGGCCCTTTCATCGGCTGCACGCTGATTGCGTACTTCCTGCTGCATTGGGGATTGATGGCTAGTTGGCTGTGTGGTGTGGCGCTTTCAACGACGTCGGTTGCCGTTGTCTACGCCGTCATGCTGGAGTTGGGCTTCAACACAACCGAATATGGGAAGGCGATTCTCGCCGCTTGCTTCGTGAACGATCTTGGCACAGTCATCGCGTTGGGCCTGATCTTCTCGCCATTCACCATCAAAACGCTCATCTTTGTCGGTGTATCGGTTGTGGTCTTTACCGTTCTTCCTTTTCTCACACCGCGGTTCTTCAAAAAGTATGGAGGCCGGGTTTCGGAACTCGAAGCCAAGTACATCTTGTTTTTCCTCTTCGCACTCGGCGGCTTGGCGGTTTGGGCTGGAAGCGAAGCGGTACTGCCTGCCTATTTAGTCGGCATGGTATTAGCGGGCACTGTGGGCAAGGACCACGTACTGATTCGACGCTTGCGAACGCTAACCTTCGGCTTCTTGACGCCGTTCTACTTCATTCGCGCCGGTTCCTTCGTTTCAGTCTCAGCGCTTTTGGCTGCTCCAGTTGCAGTGCTCATTCTCTTTGCGGGGAAGATGCTCACGAAATCCATTGCCGTCTTCCCGGCCGTGCGCGCCTATCGCTACAGAGGCGCTGAAGGCACCTATTACACCCTGATGATGTCCACCGGCCTTACCTTCGGCACTATCTCGGCGCTCTTCGGATTGAATCATCAGATCATCACCCAAGCTCAGTATTCCTACGTCGTCGGAACCGTAATTGCAAGCGCCGTGATTCCCACGGTAATTGCAAATGCGTTTTTTCTGCCGCGTCATCTTCTCCCCCACGACACTAGCGGTAGCGATCCAAAACAGACAGTCCAACCATCCGCGGCTGCGGAGGAAGTATAGGGAGGCGCTATGGGAAGCAAAGCATTTATCGGATTTCAAACAATCCTGGTCGCCTATGACGGGTCCCCGCAGGCGGAGCACGCGCTTGATGTCGCCTTTTCGCTGGCGAAGACAACCCACTCCAAAATAGAGATTCTGGCTGTGGTTCGTCCTCCGGAACCGGCTCTGCGCGCTGAGTTGCACGCAATATTGGAGGAGGCTCAAGAACATTATGCGCAGAGCTTTGCCACTATTGAGGAGCGAGCAAAGCAAAACCAGATTGAAGTGCAGACCAACCTCGCAGTCGGAAATCCTGCGGATCAGATTATCCATCGTGCGGAGAAGATTCAGGCCAGCCTCATCGTAATGGGCAAACGTGGACGATCTGCGATCGAGCGCTGGGTACTCGGATCGAACTCCGAACGAGTGCTTCGTTACGCCCACTGTCCTGTGATGGTGGTGCATTGAATTGAGGATGTTTCCCGTGCAGTCTTTCGTTCGTAAGTCGCATTCTGTGAATTACGAACCGCCTGTCCGTAGCTTGGCGCGATGCCAGCGGCCCGGCATGTTCGTTAACTCGTGACCTGTTCACCATCAGTGGCCGAATGGCCGAGAAAGCGTAACCATCATGTCTGAAATTACGAAACTGGAAGCTCTCGAAATTCTCGACTCACGCGGTAATCCGACGCTGGCGGTGACCGCTACCCTTTCGAGCGGCGTAAAGGCCACCGCGAAAGTCCCTTCCGGCGCATCTACCGGTAAGCGCGAAGCGGTCGAACTGCGCGACGGTGACAAATCGCGCTACGGCGGCAAAGGCGTGTTGAATGCGAAAGGCCATGTTGACGGAGAAATCCAAAAGGCAGTGCGAGGTTTCGAAGCCAATGATCAGAAGGGACTGGATAAGAAGCTCTGCGAACTTGACGGAACTCCGAACAAGGGCCGCCTAGGCGCCAACGCACTCCTCGGCGTATCACTGGCCGTTGCCCATGCAGCGGCGAAAGACCGTGGCCTCCCGCTTTATGCGTCGTTGGTCGATCAACCAGCCAATCTCCTTCCGACGCCCGGACTCAATGTGCTCAATGGCGGCAAGCACGCCGACAGCAATGTGGATTTTCAGGAATTCATGATTTCTCCTGTTGGGGCTCCCTCCTTCAGTGAAGCACTGCGTGCCGCGGCCGAAACGTTCCACACTCTAAAAGCAGTGCTACACAAGAAGGGATACAGTACCGGCGTTGGGGATGAAGGTGGGTTTGCCCCGCAGTTGAAGTCCAACGAAGAGCCCATCGAACTGATTCTGGACGCGATTCAGAAGGCAGGCTATAAACCGGGCAAGGACATCGTCATTATGCTCGATCCCGCCGCTAGCGAGTTCTTCGATGAGGGGACGTACGTATTCGCTAAGTCTGACAAGAGCAAGAAGACGCCTGCGGAAATGGTGGCGCTCTGGAAGAGCTGGCTCAAGAAGTATCCGGAGATTTGGTCTCTGGAAGACGGGCTTGCCGAGGACGACGAAACCGGCTGGAAACAGATCACCAAGGAACTCGGAGGCCAGATCCAACTCGTCGGCGACGACAACTTTGTCACCAATCCGGCCTTGTTTCGACAAGGCATCAAGGACGGAATCGCAAACGCCATCCTAATCAAGCTGAATCAGATCGGCACCGTGACAGAGACGCTCGAATGCATCCAGATCGCTCGGGAACATGGCTACGGTGCAGTCATCTCGCACCGCTCGGGCGAAACCGACGATACCAGCATCGCCGATCTCGCCGTCGCTGCCGGTATGGGCCAGATCAAGACAGGTTCCGCCTGCCGCGGAGAGCGAATCGCAAAGTACAACCGTCTACTTGAGATCGAGCACGAACTTGGCTCAAAAGCGCGTTATGCCGGCGCCAGCATCTACAAGCGCTGGGGCAAGGGTCTCAAGGCATAGCTGTTTGCACGAGGTGTTGGAGTCCACCGTTAACCGCTCAAAAGGGCAAATGACTCCTCGAAGCGAAACATACTTGGAGGAGTCATGCCCGAATTCAAATCAGAGACCACACTAATGCCCCTTCCCAGAGAGCTTAATGACGCACAGCAACGCCGCCTCGGTGTTACGTGCAAGTACATTGAT
>Ga0255353_1000976_pt1 | contig 16995 bp, 15 predicted proteins | sample HBST25metaG_FD_189941 | JGI IMG/M metagenome (GOLD analysis project Ga0255353, IMG submission 189941) | Peat soil microbial communities from Stordalen Mire, Sweden - H.B.S.T25 | ecosystem: Environmental > Terrestrial > Soil > Wetlands > Peat | place: Sweden: Norrbotten County, Stordalen Mire...
CCCAAATGCTCTTGAATCGCCCGCCGACCTCCTCTCGCGCACTCAGGATCGACTCAATCGCATTCCCGCCCACGTTCTTCACCGCCGCCAGCCCAAACCGGATCGCCTCGCCCTCAGCCGTCACATGCGGCGTAAACTGGCTCCCGGAAACCTGCACGTCCGGCGGCTCCACGCGAATGCCCATCTCCTTGCACTCGCCGATATACTTCACCACGTTCTCCGGCTTTGACGTCTCCGAGGTCAGCAGCGCGGCCATAAACTCCACCGGGTAATGCGTCTTCAAATAGCCCGTCTGGTAGCTCACCAGCCCATAAGCCGCCGAGTGCGACTTGTTGAAGCCGTATCCGGCAAACTTCTCCATCTGGTCGAAGACTTCCCCAGCCGTCCCCTTCGGATGCCCCAACGCCGCCGCGCCGCTCATAAAGCGTTCGCGCTGCTTGGCCATCTCCTCGGCGTTCTTCTTGCCCATCGCGCGGCGCAACAAATCCGCTTCGCCCAGCGAGTAGCTCGCCAGCACGTTCGCAATCTGCATCACCTGCTCCTGGTAGACGATCACCCCCATCGTCTCCTTGAGCACGCCCTCCATCTCCGGCAACATGTACTCCACCTTGCGCCGTCCCCACTTGCGCTCAATGAAGTCATCTGTCATGCCGCCCTGGATCGGACCCGGCCGGAACAGCGCCGTCAACGCCGTCAGCTCCTCCAGCCGATCCGGCTTGTAGCGCCGCAGCATGTCCCGCATTCCATTCGATTCGAACTGGAATACGCCCGAGGTCAGCGCCGCCTGAAACACCTTCTGGAACGTCTCCTCGTCGTCCAGCGGAATCGCCTCGATATCCACCTTTTCGCCGCGCGTCTTTTCGATCAGCTTCAGACAATCGTCAATCACCGTCAGCGTCGTCAGACCCAGGAAATCGAACTTCAGCAGGCCCATCTTCTCGACAGACTTCATGTCATACGCGGTCACAATTTCGTCGTTCTTGGTCTTCACCACCGGAACCAGCTCAGTCAGCGCGCGCGGCGCAATCACCACCGCCGACGCGTGCACGCCCGACCCGCGCACCAGCCCCTCCAGCTTCTTCGCCGTATCGACCAGCTCGCGAATCTGCGCGTCCGTGTCGTACACCTTGCGCAGATCCGGCACATCCTCCAGAGCCTTGTCGATCGTCATGCCCACGGTCGCCGGAATCAGCTTGGCGATGCGGTCCACATCCCCATACGGCATGTCCATCGCCCGGCCGCAATCCTTGATCGCCGCCTTGGCCGCCATGGTGTTGAAGGTGATAATCTGGCTCACCTGCTCGCGGCCATACTTCTCCACCACGTACTGATACACCTCAATACGCCGGTTCTGGCAGAAGTCCACGTCGATATCGGGCATCGAAACGCGTTCCGGATTCAGAAACCGCTCGAACAGCAGCACGTTCTGCATCGGATCGATGTTCGTGATCTCCATCGAGTACGCCACCAGCGAGCCCGCGCCCGAGCCGCGCCCCGGTCCCACCGGAATCCCGTGGTCCTTGGCATACTTGATAAAGTCCCACACAATCAGGAAGTAGCCCGAGTACTTCATCTGGTGGATGATGCCGATCTCGTAGTTGAGCCGCGCCTCATACTCGGCCACCGTCGCGCGCAACTGCCCCTTGGCCGCCAGCCGCCGCACCGCCGTATCCATGCGCTTCTTGAAGCCCTCGCGGCACACCTGCTCAAAGTAGCTGTCGATCGTGTGCCCTTCCGGCACCGCGAACTGCGGCCACGGGCTCTCCACCGGATGCAGCTTCAAATGGCAACGCTCGGCAATCTCCATGGTCCGCGACAACACGCCCGGCGAATCCGGAAACAGCCGCTCCATCTCGTCCGCGCTTTTCACAAAAAACTGGTCGGTGTCGAACCGGAACCGGTCCGCGTCGTGCATCTTCGAGCCCGTCTGCACGCACAGCATCACGTCATGCGCATGAGAGTCCTCCCCGCACAAATAGTGCGAGTCGTTCGTCGCCACCAGCGGAATTCCCAGTTCCTTCTCCAGCCGGAACAGGTCGTTCTGGATCTTCCGCTCCTGCGCCAGCCCCTGGTCCTGAATCTCCAGGTAAAAGTTGCCCTTGCCGAAGATGTCCTGGTACTGCAGCGCGCTCGCCGCGGCCTTCGAGTACTCCCCCTGGTCCAGCGCCTCGCACAGCTCTCCGCTCAGGCACCCTGAAAGCCCAATCAGCCCCGACGAATGCTGCGCCAGGTACTGCTTGCTGATCCTTGGCTTGCGGTAGAACCCGTGCAGCGAAGCCTCCGACGTAATGCGGATCAGGTTGCGGTAGCCCTCTTCGTTCTCCGCCAGCACCAGCAGGTGGTTGTAGTCGTCCCCCTGCGCCGGAGCCCTGTGGTCCTGGTTCTTGCACACGTAGAGCTCGCATCCCAGGATCGGCTTCACCCCTTTGGCCTTCGCCGCCGCAAAAAAGTGAACCGCGCCGTAGATGTTCCCGTGATCGGTCATCGCGACCGACGTCTGTCCCAGTTTCGCCACCCGGTCCACGAGTTTATGAACGTCGCAAGCCCCGTCCAGCAGCGAGTACTCCGTATGCAAATGCAAATGCGTAAATTCAGCCATGGCTACTCTAGTTTAGTCGCAGTGCCGCCTCCGCAACGCGCCCGAGAATAGGTTGGAATCCCAGCCAATCGCGGAAAAAGCGGAGGATGAGCGTGGGAAGCCGGTTGGCGGGATCAAAAAACACGGGCTCCGCCCTAGTAGGCGAGGGCTGGGAAGCAACAATACCTACCGGTTCCCCGGTTCCCACGAGAGACATGCTTAATGCGTCATGGGCATCCACAATTAGAAAGTGCGAAGAATCGATCATGAAAGGAAGGGAAAGGCGGGTAATGGAAGGCGCTGATCACTCCGCTTTTTGTATTCTAGGAATCTGTTCATTACGATCCATGAACGCCTGACCGTTTCCCGAGTTGTAATGAACGTCCCGCTCTTAACATCTCCGTGCCTTGGGCCTTTGGAATGCTCGGTAATAAATTCTAGGAAAGATTGAGTGATGTTTAGATTGTCTCGCATAGCAATCCACCCCGCTTTCCGATCATTCGCTGGAGCCATCGAGTGCCTGATTGCATCAATAGCCCTTCCACATTTAACGGGCGCTTCTTGTACGCGGGTAAGTGAGCTAACAAGATCATTTAGAGCAACGAAGATTGTCGGATCGCTGAGAATAATTGGCAGGATGGCCGTAATATTAATTCCTCCATCTTGCCTCGAATGAAGGACAGTGACTAAGGCCTCAAGATCCGGCCGACATTCCTGAATGTTGTACCTAACTCCGTCGGGCTTAACAACGGTTTCAAGTAGAACGCTCAAGCCCATACCCTTCGCAAATGCATAAGAACCGACGACAGCATTGGCTAGATCATTCGCCCGTAAATGCACGTGCCCCTCATAGTTCTCCGTCCCGGATAAGCTCGACTCGCATAAGACCTCAACCACTCCCTTGTCTATGGTTAGGGCCGCACTCATGACAAGCGAAATTGGGGGATCAATTGGATCATTCCAATTCGCCGTCACAGAGCCTTCGACAGTAAATTCATTGGACGGGGGCATCACCCTGCCCGCAAACCTGAACGTTGCCATCAACTGTCTCCATGAAGACAAAACCCCAGCACAAGAGTATAAGGCTTTGAGGCTCTATTGGACAGTGTCCTCAATGTCTCAAAGTGGCGGGCGGCCCTGGTGGTGGCTGGCTCGCGTGCCGGGGGTGTAGTAAGTTCCCCCACAAATGATGGGTGCCCCAGGTGCCTCGCCTTTGGGCACCTGGGAGAACAAGCAGCCAGCATGATCATCCGGCGGCCTCCGGATGGCAGGTGACCCGCTCACGATCAGCAAAGACTTACGATAAGCGATCAGAAGCTGTGCCCCGTTCATCGCGGTTTTATCGCGATGAGCGGGCGTTGATGAGGTCAGCTTCAGTGCAGCCGGATAATCTTCGGCGCTTCCATGGTCTCGTCGAAGTAACAAGCCACGGCGTCCTTCACCATCGCGCGCAATTCATCCAGGGTCTCCCCTTGGGTATGAATGCCATACCCAAGCGCGGAAGCCGTATAGCCACCGTCCGCCTCGTCCTCGCGCACATCAAAGATGATCTCGGCGGGTGGCCCCGGTCCCGGGGGCGGAGTTAGTTCCCCCACAAATAATGGGTGCCCCCGGTGCCTCGCCTTTGGGCACCGGGGAAAGCAACCAGCCAACATCATCATCCGGCGGCCGGGTGCCCCAGGTCTCGCCTTTGAGACCTGAGAGTGAGCCCAACCTATAACTCAAGCATTTCCAGGAGTTGTTCGGCAGTCATCCGGTGGTGTGCAGCAATGTGCTTCAGGATGCTTGAGAGGGTGCCCGCTTTGATCGGATGATGATACGGAATGACTTCGTGATTTTCGCCGTCCCGCTGGGTGGTCACGCGAATGTGCGATCCCTTTTGCCGGGTCGTCTCATACCCCAAAACGGCGAGCGCTTTGACTAACCGCGACCCGTCAACGTCCCGTGGCAGCTTCATGCGGCCAGTATTTCTTCCCGCACGAAGTGAAGCCGGATAATCTTCGGCGCTTCCATGGTCTCGTCGAAGTAACAGGCGACGGCATCCTTCACCATCGCGCGCAACTCATCTAGCGTTTCGCCCTGGGTATGAATGCCATACCCAAGCGCGGAAGCCGTATAGCCGCCGTCCGCCTCGTCCTCGCGCACATCAAAGATGATCTCGCTCATCGAAGAAAGACCTTTCCCGTTCGATAAATGCTACACCGCCCACTTCCCCGCAACAAGCCGGGCGCCCCAGTCCTCGCTTTTGCGATCACCCTGATCCCTAATCCCTACCCCCTGTTCACGCCTTGCCGATAATTTCGTCCTCTTGCCGCACAATCATCCTCAGGGAACCTCTGACCAGGTCGCAGTTTTGAATGGGCACGACTTGAGTCGTGCCGTAATTGGCAGAGAATGAAGACGGGCTTTAGCCCCTGGGGGAACGTGACGCGGGAATCGGGCACTTGATCAGGGGCTGCTCAAGGATTTTCCCCAAAATCGTTCCGATAAGTCCTTTCCCTGGACGATTTTGCAGGCAACTTCTTTGTTATGACGATTTTACGGCGCGGCACTGCCCGTAAGCTCAACAAAACAAGGATTTTGCGTCCAAAATACCGGTGGGGGTATCCCAACGTACCACGCATCCGAGGCGCTCGATGCTCACCACATCTGCTACCGGTCCCGAATCTCGATAAACAGCCCTTTCCCCTCGGCCAGCGTGATTCCCCGCGCATTGAGAATCTTCCCCTCGGCCCAATGTTTCCGGCCCTCGCTGCGGATCAGCCTCCCCTCCAGCCGGATCGGCTCGCCAGCCGGAACCGGCCGCAAATACTCGACCTCCAACTGGCGTGTCATGGCCGTCAAGCCCTGCGCCCGCACCGACTTGCTCATCGACTCGTCCAGCAGCGTGGCGATGATGCCGCCGTGCAGGTAGCCGGGATGGCCCGCGAAGCCGTCGGGGATCGTCGCCAACGAAACCACGCTCTTGTCCTCGGCAAGCAGAAATTCGAGCCGCAGGCCGCCCGCATTGTCGGGCCCGCAGCCAAAGCAGCGGTTCTGGGCGGAGTGAGCCATGGGCGTAAGGTTCTCGGTGGATGCAGTCATCTTGACTCCCCCACTGGGTTCCTGAAAACGTGAGAGACCGTGAACCGGCTGCGGCAAATCTTCGCGATCGAGATAAATTCCATGGGAACAGGATAACGAACGCAGCGCAGTCGGCCGAGTTTCACTGATTTGTTGCCTTTCCGTGCAGATTTCCCTTCCGAGCGAGCATCGAACCCAAGAGCAAGCATCCAACCAGCGGAGGTTCATTCACCCCATGATGGACAGGCGAACTGCAATCAAGCACTTGGGCGGCGCGGCAAGCGCCGTCTTGTTAGCCGAAACACTCACCGCGGAAGGATGGGCGAGCAGCCAAGCCCCCGCCGCAACCCCATCCGCAACTCCGCCCGCACCGCCCACAGGGCCTTTCACGCTCCCCGCTTTGCCCTACGCCTACGATGCGCTCGAGCCCAGCTTCGACGCCGCCACCATGCACCTGCACCACGACAAGCACCACCAGGCCTACGTCAACAACCTGAACATCGCCGTTGCCGCTCATCCCGAACTGGCAGGCAAATCGGTGGATGAGCTTCTGGTCAATCTGAGTTCCCTGCCCGAGTCTGCCCGCACCGCCATCCGCAACAACGGCGGAGGCCACGCCAACCACTCCTTCTGGTGGCCGACTCTGGGCAAAGGCGGAGCCGCGCCCAAAGGTGAATTTGCCAAGGCCATCGACGCAAAGTTCGGCTCGCTTTCCGCCTTCCAGGACAAGCTCTCCCTCGCAGCCATGGGCGTCTTTGGCAGCGGCTGGGCGTGGCTGGTCAGGCTGCCCGACGGCACCGTCTCCATCGAAACCACGCCCAATCAGGACAGCCCTCTGACCACCGGCCACAAGCCGATCCTCGGCATTGACGTCTGGGAGCACGCTTACTATTTGAAGTATCAGAACCGGCGCGTCGAATATGTGAAGGCGTTCTTCCAGGTGCTCAACTGGGACTATGTGAGCGGGCAGTTCGCACAGAAAGCGTAGGCAACGGGTGGGCGAAAGAATTCGGTGGCCGTTCGGCCGCTCAGCGCTGCGGTTGGCGCTGACAGCATGCATGGGTGTTGGTATCGCAGGCTGTCACGCCCCGCCGGCCCTCACCTCCGAGCAGGCAGCAGGAAAGCACCTCTATGAGGTTCGCTGCGCGCATTGCCACGAGGATAATGATCTCGCCCTCAAGAAAGTCCCGCCCGATCTGCACGGCGTCTTTGACCGCAAGACGCTGCCCAGCGGCATTCCCACCACGGATGCAGCCGTGCGGGCAAATGTTCTCTCCGGCAAGGGCCTGATGCCGGGCTTTGCCGGCCGATTCACTGATGAGCAGATGGCCGCTCTCCTGGCCTACCTGCACACCGGGCTCCGCTGAGCCGCGCAGGCTGACTCTCTCAGCCTGCGCTCGCAGTTGAAGGCCGTTTATCGTTTCTGCCTCTATCGTCCCAGCCCGGCAGCCATAGTCTTGACCATCGTTCCGTTCGCGTCGTCGTCTTTCAGAGCCCACACATACGCACCGCCCAAACCGCCCGGCACTTTCACGTCGATATAGAGCATCTTCAAAAACGCCGTGTCCGGGTCGTCATACGTGTAGAAGGTTTCCGTCGTCGGGTTGTAGAGCGAGACGGCAATCCTCTTCCCATCGAACCATTGCGTGTACCCATTCGCAGGAAGGTTCGCGAGCGTCGAATACGTCGCGGTGCCCGGAGTCAGCAAAGTATCGCAGCCGGCCGTGTTGCCGCTCGTGTCGGTGCACGGTCCCGTTCCATTCGCCAGCAAAACAGCAGACGGCCCAGTCGAGCTTTGATACAGGCCATGGTTTGTCTTGGGAACGCCTGTCCAGCCTGCGCCATAGAGAGGCACGCCCATGGTGTACTTCCAAGGCGGAACGCCAGCGCGGAGATAAGCATTCACGGTCGCGTCGATGTCCAGATCCTGCCCGTACAACGGATCTTTCCGATCGTCGAACAGTGGCGACGCGTCATTGGTTTGCGAATCCCAGGATCCGGCGTAGTTGTAGCCGTCGATGGTGATAAAGTCCACCTGTTCGGCAGCCGCACGGAGGTCGATATTCACGTAATTCTGCGCGCCCGCCGGTCCGTCGAACGACAAAACGTACTGCTTGCCGGTGGTCTTCTCCAGCGCATTCAGTTGGCTGCGAAACTCCTTGAGCAGTGCGGTAAAGTTCTGTTTGTCGGTCGCCGTCGGAAACTCCCAATCGATATTGAAGCCGTCGAATAGGCCCGGAGCGGTGATCCCCGGAGCAATGTTACCCCTGACGAACATGTCGATGCAGGAAGAGGCCAGCGCCTTCCGGCCAGCCTGCGTGCTGGATGCGCTGACGAACGCCGCCAGGTTGGCCGCCGATGCGCCGCCCATCGACATCAGGACCTTCAAGCGCGGGTGAAGTTGCTTGAGCTGCTGAATGGCAGCGAAGTTCCCATACATCGGCCCCGTGTAGGGCGTTCCGCTCACGCTGGGAAGATAGGGAGTCGAATAGTCTGCCCAGGAATCGGCGATGGAGCAGGCCGGTGCAGGTGTAGTAGTGACATTGGCAAACGCGTAAATCAGGTGCGTCAGTTTGTTGGCGACACCGTTCTGTTGCAGGTTGGCGATGTTATAGCCGGCGTAGTAGATACTCCACTCTTCAAAGTACCCGCCGAGGATCTTTCCCTGGTTTCTCTCTTGCGCGCATGAGGGGAGGCTACAAGCAACGAGCACCAATACGCTTGTCAAAACCACCCGGCCCAGACGCAGGAATGAACGATTCGACATGGTAAGCCCTCCTTGATCGAGAAATTCAGATGGGCGAAGTATAGGGTAAGGAATGAAGACCGGCAATGACTATTTTGATTAAATATGATCGCCGAGCTGAATATTCATCCCCAATTTGCGCGAAATGCCGATTGATTATTGCTCTATTTATTGATCCAGCCCACCCATAAAAGCGCCGTACACCCATCCCATTTCGCAGGTTTTACGGCGAAATGGAATAGGGGCACGGCGCAACACTCTTTATGGGCGGGATCTAGAGCATCTGGAAGTGAGAGTCTCGCAGACACAAAGGATATAGATGCGCAGCCGATAAAGTCCCGTCGCCGCCTTCCGCCGCGCTGAGTAGCGTTACTTCAGGCTGGACCGTTCGCGCTCCAGGTTCAGCCGCTCGCTCGTGGTGAACAGCAAGGTCGTGCCCGGTTCAAGAACCGCCTGCGGATGGCTGACCAGCAAGTGAACCGTCACCACGCCGGCGCCGATCAGGCTGCCGGTCAGTGCGCCCACCGGGCCGCCCACAATAGCGCCCGTCGTCGCACCCACGCCCACCGCTCCCCCATATTCGATTCCGTCGCGCTTCAAGCGCGAATCGGGCAGAATGGTGCCCTCACCGCCTACGTGTGTTCTTGAACCGGGAGTGCCGGTCACCTCGGCATTGATTCGGAAGCGGGAGCCATCGGGCAAGGTCACCGTCTCCGGCCGCAGGCGCATGGTGCCGCGTCCGCCGGCGCGACCGCTGGAAGCTTCCACCACCTGGCCGTCAATCTGCGATCCGGCCGGAATCAGCACCTGGCCGCCCTGCAGCACATCCGTGGCCACGCGACTGCTGAAGGGCTCGCCCTTCTCCGTGGTGCGCGTTGAGAGCCGTCCGAGCAGCCGAACGCGAATCGTTGTGCCTTCCTGCAGTTCGCCTGGCCGTAAAGGATGCGGATGAACAATGTCCCCATCCGGGTCCGCCACGTAGGAGCGCTCTGTCAATCCAGCCTGCGCGGGTGGCGGCGCATTCCGCTGTACCTGCACAATTCCGCCGTCCGGGTCCGCATCGTTGACAGCGGGATCAACGGAGGTCGGCTGCGGCTGTGGCTGAGATTGGTATTGAGGCTGGGGCTGCGCCTGCTGCGGCACGGCGGGCTGCCCGGCCGGTGGCTTGGCCTGGGGCGTGCTGGTCGTTTCAATCGTGCTGTCCGCGGGAGGGCTCGAAGTTCCCTCGTAGGGGCTCGACTGGCTCGCGTCCTGCGCTCCCAGAGCGACAGTGGACAGGAACAATAAGGCGCACACAAGAATCGGCCGGTTCATCAAGGTCTCCTTTTTCGCGCACGCTGGCGGAAGTTCCCCATGCAGCTTTAGACCCCGCCTGGTCGGGAGAGTTGCGCGACCGATCTTCCGGCAACCGCCACGCACCAACTCACCCGATATTAGGCTAGCGCATGGCGGCACGGAGTACCATACAAGCGTGACCGGACAGGTGCCTTGACTGCTACGAATCAACAAAGGCAACCCTCCCTGGAGTGCGGCGCGGACCTCCCGACCCCTCCGGCCCGTTGTGATCGCCATTACACAAGTTAGTACCGCTGGGTTTGCTAGAATCCCTAGGGAACATCCCCCCTTTTTACGTTGGACGGAGAGGAAAATCCGATCGTGCAAGAGCTTCTGAATACGATTCAAAGCGCTGCCGGAGAAACGCTTGCCGTGGATCGCCGTCCCCAACTGAATGACCGGCTGCTGCATCGCATCATGAGGACCGATATGACTGAAATTGTTGCCATCCGTGCGCGCGAAGTCCTTGACTCGCGCGGCAATCCTACCGTGGAAGCTGACGTAATTCTTGAAAGCGGCGCTTTGGGCCGTGCAATTGTGCCCTCCGGCGCTTCCACCGGCGAGCATGAGGCCGTGGAGCTGCGCGACGGCGACAAGAGCCACTATCTGGGCAAGGGCGTGTTGCAGGCTGTCGCCAATGTTGAGACCATCATCGCGCCCGAACTCGAAGGCCTCGATGCGGCCAACCAGCGGCTTCTCGATCAGACCATGATCGCCCTGGACGGCACACCGAACAAAGGCAAGCTGGGCGCCAACGCCATCCTAGCTGTTTCCATGGCCGCTGCCCGCGCCGTGGCGCAGACTCTCGAAATTCCCCTGTATCGCTACCTGGGCGGCGTCAACGCCTCGGTTCTCCCCACTCCCATGCTCAACGTGCTCAACGGCGGAGCCCACGCCGACAGCAACGTCGACTTCCAGGAGTTCATGATCATGCCCGTCGGAGCAGAGCGCTTCTCCGAGGCGCTTCGCTGGGCCGGCGAGACCTTCCACACGCTCAAGAGCGTGCTCAAGAAGAAGGGCTACAACACCGCAGTTGGCGACGAGGGCGGATTCGCTCCTTCTCTCAAGTCCAACGACGAAGCCATCGAGCTCATCCTCGAAGCCATTGAGGCGGCTGGTTACAAGCCCGGCGAGCAGATCGCCATCGCCCTCGATCCCGCCTCCAGCGAGTTCTACAACAAGGAAACCGGCAAGTACGTCTTCAAGAAGAGCGACAAGCGCGAGCTCTCCAGCGAAGAAATGGTTGATTTCTATGCCAACTGGGCCCGCAAGTACCCCATCGTCTCTCTCGAAGACGGTCTCGCGGAAGACGACTGGGCAGGCTGGAAGCTGCTGACCGACAAGCTGGGAAGCCGCATTCAGTTGGTCGGCGACGATCTGTTTGTCACCAACGTCAAGCGGATTCAGCGCGGCATTGAAGAGGGCGCGGCCAACTCCATCCTCATCAAGCTCAACCAGATCGGCACCATCACCGAATCCCTGGAAGCCATCGACCTCGGCCGCCGCTACGGCTATACGTCGGTCATCTCCCACCGTTCCGGTGAGAGCGAAGATACCTTCATCGCCGATCTGGCTGTCGCCACCGGCGTGGGACAGATCAAGACCGGCTCGGTCAGCCGCACCGACCGCATCGCCAAGTACAACCAGTTGCTCCGCATCGAAGAAGAACTCGGCTCCGGCGCAGTCTATCTTGGCCTTGAAGCTCTCAACTACAACGACTAAGCACCTGCGGCGGGGCCAACTGGCTTCGCCGCGGATCAACGGCAATTTTGTAACTGATTAAGAAAGGGAGGGAGCCTCGGCTTCCTCCCTTGGCTTATGCACGAACAGCAGATCTACTCGATAGCCCCCCGGCAGAGTCTTCGGCTCGCTTGTGACGCAAGCCACGCACCCCGGACAGCCCCGGCACGTTATCCTAGAGAAGAGAGTTTTGAACGAATCTGAGGTGTTTTCTACGTGTCCATCTACAAGCGTCCCCTCGTTCTGACCATCCTCGACGGATGGGGCTATCGTGCCGAAACCGCCAACAACGCCATTGCGCTCGCCAAAAAGCCCACCTACGACAAGCTGCTGCGCGAGTACCCCAACACGCTGATTCAAGCCTCCGACCACTTTGTCGGCCTGCCCGATGGGCAAATGGGCAACAGCGAAGTCGGCCACTTGAACATCGGCGCCGGCCGCATCGTGCAAATGGATATCACGCGCATCGACGCAGCCATCGCTTCCGGTGAGTTCGTCAAGATTCCGGCCATCGTCGAGGCCATGAAGCACGCGAGAGAGAACGGACGGCAACTGCATCTGCTCGGACTCTGTTCCGACGGCGGCGTCCACTCCCAGCTCGAGCATCTCTATGCCCTCTTGCGCACCGCGCGCGAGTACGGCCTGCAGCGCGTCTTCGTCCACTGCTTCATGGACGGACGCGACACGCCTCCCTGTTCCGGCGCAACCTATATCGCGCAGCTCGAGAAGAAAATGCGCGAATACGGCGTAGGCAAAATCGCCTCCGTCCACGGACGCTACTACGCGATGGACCGCGACAAGCGCTGGGAGCGCGAGCGCAAGGCATTCGACGCCATGGTCCCCGGCAAAGCCGAGGGCGGCGCCTATCCCAACCCCATCGCGCGCATGACCGAGTGTTACAACAACGGCGTCACCGACGAGTTCATCATTCCCTTCGTGGTCGTCGACGCCGCAGGCAAACCGGTTGCACAGATTCGCGACGAAGACGTCTGCATCAACTTCAATTTCCGCGCTGACCGCGCTCGCGAAATCACCCGCGTGCTGACGCGCGAAAGCGGCTTGGCCAAGGGCGGCCGGGACCTGGACGGCTGGGAAGCGCTCGATCAGGCCATTCCCCGCACCGAGATCCCGAAGAACCTCTACTACCTGTGCATGACGCAGTACGACAAGCTCTACGAGTTGCCGCTCATCATGCCGCCGGAGTCGCTCGACAACATTCTCGCCAACGTTTTGGCTCAGCACCAACTGCGCAACCTGCGCGTGGCCGAGACTGAGAAATTCGCCCACGTCACTTACTTCTTCAACGGCGGCATTGAAACACCGTTCGCCGGCGAGGATCGCGTGCTGATCCCGTCGCTGAAAGTGGCCACCTACGATCTGGCGCCGGAGATGAAGGCCGAAGCCATCGGCGACGCCATCGTGAAAGCTGTCAACGATGGCACCTTCGATCTGATTGTGTCCAACTTTGCCAACGCGGACATGGTCGGCCACTCCGGCAAGCTCGAGCCCACCATCAAGGCGATCGAGGCGATTGATGCGCAGTTGACTCGCATCTACAAAACCGTCCGCGAAAAGAACGGCAGTTGGCTCATCACCGCCGACCACGGCAACGCCGAGCAGATGGTGGACCTGATCACCGGCGCTCCGCACACCGCGCATACCACCAACCCCGTGCCCATGATCTACGTCGCCGAAGAAGCGCAGCGCTATCGCCTGCGTTCCGACGGTTCCCTGCGCGACATCTCGCCCACGCTCCTGAACATCCTCGACCTGGGCCTGCCCAAACAGATGACCGGCGGCGACCTGCGCGCCCCGCTCATCAAGTAACTCCAGCCACAGCTCTGGCAGGAAAAGGCGAAGCCCTCGGGCTTCGCCTTTTCCTGTCTTCAGACGAGCGGCCAGTCGATTGACTTCGCCCCAGGCTGTCGCAGCAGCCACAAGGCCGTCATCCCGAGCGAAGCGCAGCAGAGTCGAAGGCCTTGCCCTGAAAATTCTTGACCGCACCACATTCCAATCCCACAACAAGTGTCATCCTGACCAACGGGAAGGATCCGCGGTTGCTTTTTCATGACCTTGGGTGGAACACCATTCCATGAGGGACCTGCGTTTGTTGTTTCGCTCACTCGTTAAGAAGGCCGCCGGATAGAAGCCATACACATGGGCTTTACGCCCGAAGCTATCGCAGGCTCTCACCTACACGTTGGTCACCTGAAGTGCTCTCCGTTGGTAACGCCACGACTGGATGATTGAGTTCCCCATCAAGTCGTTGCGTGCTATTCTCTGTCCCATCAGCGTTCCTTTCGCCGCTCCGACCGCAATCGCATCTGCGCGGTTGTAGCGATGATCTTTCCGTGTCTCGTGAGAGGTCACGGTTTCTTTGCCTTGGGAGAAAGTGAAAGTGGGCCTCAGGTTGAATCGCAAGAGGATTTTTCCTGTACTGGTGGCCGTTCTGCTCGTGGCGGGCGGCTTTGCATTTGGCTTCATCGCGTCCCTGCACCTGAAAAGCTCCGCCTCCCGAGAAGCCCGCAGGGGGTACCTGCAGCAGGCGGGGGATGCGCCGCCCGAGGTGCGCGCGGGTGTCATCACCGCATTGAGAGCGTTCCAGGACGGATATATCAAACGCGACCCGAAGAACCTCGATGCTTTCATGAACCAGTTGTTCGCAAAAAATGGCGACGTCCTCATCCAGGGAACGAATGCCGCCGAGTGGGCGCGTGGCTACCCTGCCGCAACTGAGTTCATTCGCAAAGATTGGCAGGACTGGGGAGATTTCCGCTTTGCCGCCGACGATTCCGTCGTCTGGTCATCCGGAGATGTCGCCTGGGTCGCCACAGTCGGCGCAGTGCGTTCCAGGAAGTCGGATCACCCTCTGCGTCTGTCGGCCATCCTGACGCGCTGCGGGGACAGATGGGTCTTCCGGGAGTTGCACTTTCAGTTGGACGAGCGCGACGCAAGTCCTGCAGATATCTTGCAACCCGCAACGTATCTACGCCTCGCCCGATTGGCGTTTGGCGGCAACCACCAATGGCCTGCGTTGATTCGCCCCGACCTCAGCTATACCGAAACCCTCTCCGGGCACTGAGCATAGCCCCAAAACATTAGGGCCTCCCGCAAGCGGGAGGCCCTGAGAGATTCGAGCCGCAGATGTTGCTTCAGCGCGGGCGCAGCGACTTGATGGCCGCGGGCAAGTGCTCTTCGATCAGTTTCGCCCGTTCTACCGCGATGCCGCCGAGGTACGAAGACGCCGGAGTGGCCATCAGCACGAGACCCAGCGCAATCACCGAGAAACAAAGCCCCGCAATCCCGGCCGACACGAGCATGTGATACATGTCTGAGATATCCAGGCCAAACACATTGAACGCTACATGTTCCAGCGGCTTGATGTGCTTGAGAACCGCCAGCGCAAACAGGAAAAAGAACACTGCAAGCGAGGTAAGAACCGCCAGGGTCCCATCCAGGCTGCGGTGGAACTTCTGCCGGGCGCGGCAGTGAGGACACTCGGCAAAATGTTGCTCGTAGTCCTTGCGCATCTCCGGGTAAATCCCCGAGATGTCATATCGCCAGTTTGCCAGAATGGCGCCTACGACTCTATCTGTGCATTGGGTAGCTGCCATAAATGAAAGACTCACTTTGCAAAGGATGTGCTCGTCCGCCATGGTCGTGCTGCGGCTCACGCGGCAACGGAAGTCCCCGTTCGTTCGATGCTTAACCGCCCGGTCTGGATTCAGATTGCCGGTTGGTCGACTCAGCCTCGCCCAGGACGAAATGCCCTGGCGTCTCCGTTGCCCATCTACTTGGTACAGAGTGATGCCCGTATCTTCTAGTGTAACTTACATGAGCTAAAAGTAAATAGGAGAAAGCGGCTCATGCTGCATGGCCAGCAACAGCCGGTTGGCCAGCAGGCTGGCCCGGCCGCTCAATGCACGCTCGGCGGCCACCCGCGCAAGTTCCGGCAGGTTGTTGCTTTCAGACAGATGCGCCAGGATCACGTACGTGGCCTGCCCGTCATAGCCGTCTTCCAGGAATCCCGACGCTGCCTCGTTTGACAAGTGGCCAACCCTGGACAGCACCCGCTGCTTCACGGACCAAGGGTAGGGACCGTCGCGCAGCATCTCCAGATCGTGGTTGGATTCGAGCAGCAGCAGGTCCACGCCCTTCAGTTGCGCCTTCACGTTGGGAGGAATGTAGCCGAGGTCGGTAGCAAACGCCATCCGCACTCCTTCAGTCTTGAAGACAAAGCCCACCGGATCGGCGGCGTCATGAGGGATCGTGAAGGGACTCACCGCGATGTCCCCGATCTCGAAGGGCCGTCCCGCCTCAAAATACTCCACCGCCGGCAGCCAGCTCGGATCTTCCTTCCGCGACGGAGGCTGCTCCGCCGCCCCCTCTTCGCGCGCTTCGATTTGAACCGCTTCAGCCTCCCCCGCTACGACCGGAATCAGCTCGGCCTCATTCAAGGCCGGGCTGCACTCCAGCGCTTCTTCCTCGTCCGTCGCGCTCCCCGTCCCAGCCGCATCGGCTTCCGCCTGGCGCTCTGCCGCCTGCTTGCGGCACTGTTCCAGCCACTGCGCATAGGTCATCTGCCGCCGCGGCGTCAGCCAGCGCATCCATGCGCGGTGCGTGCCCTCGGTGAAATACACCGGAATGCCCAGCTTGCGCGCGGTCACCGCCACGCCGTTCACGTGGTCGGAATGCTCATGGGTCACAATGATCGCGTCCAGCGTCTCCGGCTCCTCGCCTGCCAGCCTCATGCGCCGGAATAGTTCCCGGCAGCTCAGCCCCGCATCGACCAGAATTCGTGTCTTCCCGCCGGACACAACCGTGCTGTTGCCCTTTGACCCCGACGCCAGCACCGTGAAACGCACCATGTTCTGAGGATACAGCCAACCGTAGTGCATATTGCAGCAACCGGTTTGACCGGCAGCGCAATCGCAGCAACATGACCCATTGTAGAAACTGATCTATGTTACTTCCCACCCGCTTCGCCGACCCGGGGTAGATGAACCCAACTGCGGCAATGCCGCCGCTAACTCGCTAACTTGCTTGTGTCCGCGCAGCGGACGCTAGCCAGCTGATTTCATTCACGAATCCCTTGCTTGGCCGTTCCATCAATCATTTCAAACCCCGCCCAACACCTACACTGTTTCTTATCGTCTAAGCCGTTGGCCCGCCGCATTTCAGACCGGAAAATCAGAGGCACTCTCCCAGATTCCAGTGCATACTGAAATCCTGCCGGATACCTCAGCTTCCCGCCCGTACTTTTGAGGAGGTGCGACCGTGGCTACCAGGCCGTTCAAGACTTGCATTGTCGGATACAACCTAGGCGCAGTGCTCGCTTTGGCCGTCGTCTCTGTGTGCGCAGGCCCTGCCCTGGCCGCGGACAAGCCTGCAACACTTCCCCCAGCCGCATGGGACCGCCAGACCGCCGCTCGCTATCTCGATGCCCGCGAGACTTGGTGGCAGGGCTGGGACCGCGCACAAAAGGACCACGGAACCGTCTGCATCTCCTGCCACACCCAGGCGCCCTATGCCC
>Ga0255353_1000978_pt1 | contig 16971 bp, 18 predicted proteins | sample HBST25metaG_FD_189941 | JGI IMG/M metagenome (GOLD analysis project Ga0255353, IMG submission 189941) | Peat soil microbial communities from Stordalen Mire, Sweden - H.B.S.T25 | ecosystem: Environmental > Terrestrial > Soil > Wetlands > Peat | place: Sweden: Norrbotten County, Stordalen Mire...
AATTTGTCCTTTGGCATTTGCGGTATCCCACCCATTCGCCTTTTTCCTGGCGAATGGGTGGGATACCGCAAATGCCAAAGGACAAATTCATACGGTCAGAGGACTAATTGCGAGAAAATGCAACCAGAACGTGCGTGGGCTGGTCATACTTGCCGCAGAGGACTCGATCCGGAATGAATGCCGCATCCAGCGCCGAAGATGATCTGACCGCCGTGGAGCAGGTGCTGGCCGGCGACGCGCAAGCCTTCGAGGGGATTGTCCGGCGCTGGCAGGGTCCGCTGATTAACATGGCCTGGCGCTATTGCCGCGATCGCAGCCGCGCAGAGGAGATGGCTCAAGAGGCGTTCATCCGCGCATGGCGCGGGCTGGGCCGGTGGCGGCGCGAATCGAGCTTCTCGACCTGGCTCTTTGCGCTGGCCGCGAATGTCTATCGCTCCGAGTTGAAGCGCTTTCCAACGGAGACGCTGACGCTGGACGCCGTGCACGAACCCTCCCGCCCCGCTTCTCAGCAGCGCGAGCTGGAGGAACGGCGACGGCAGGAAGCGCTTCGCCGCGCCGTGCTCGCGTTGCCGTTGCGCTATCGCGAGCCAGTGATTCTGTACTATTTTCATGAGATGGACCTGGCCGCGGCGGCAGCGACCATGAGCCTGCCGGAAGGAACCGTGAAGGCACGGCTCAGCAGGGCGCGGGCTCTGTTGCGAAGGCGTTTCCCGCAGCTCGAAGAGGAGCCCGCCGTAATGGAACTAACAGCTCTCAACCCAGGAAAGGAGGCCGCAAATTGAATCTGGCAAAATCAATTCGCAGCGAACATGACGGCGCAGACACCGAACGGAACGCGAGAATGGAAGCGGAGATCGGCCACATTCTGGCCGCGGAAGAGAAGCTGATTCCGTCTTCGGGCTTTATGGCCTCTGTAATGGAGCGCGTGCGGCAAGAAGCCGCGCTGCCGCCGCCGATTCCTTTCCCATGGACGTGGGCCGTTCTCGGAATTTTGCTGGTGGGCGGAGTTTTAGGCTTTGGCGCATTCGAGATTGTCCGTCTCGGGCTGCCTTCGTTCCGTGTGCCTGCCTTGCACTCGTTCGCGCTCATTTCGGCGCAACTTCCTGCGGCCTTTGTTGGCCCTGTCGAAAAGGTTGGCTGGGTGGTGCTGGCTCTGGGCGTTTCGCTGCTCTGCTGGCTGTTTTCGCGCAGACTGGCCGGCAGCGGCGGGCTGCTGTAGCGCGCAAGACTATTGATTTGGTAACTAAATACCGTGCGGGTGCCCCATCCATTCCCGCGTTTTTTGCGGGAATGGGTGGGAGATAATGTCACACTTTTCTTGCCGGATCAATGAGGAGCTTTTCGCAGGAGGTAACAGGCGTGGCCGATCCCTTCAACCTCGAACGCTTTGTGAAAGCGCAGGCCGATGTTTTTCCGCAGGTGGTGGCAGAACTCGGCGCGGGAGAAAAACGCAGTCACTGGATATGGTTCATCTTTCCGCAGATGAAGGGGCTGGGGCACAGCTCGCTGGCGGAGTTTTACGGCATTGGCTCGATCGCGGAGGCCCAAGCCTACGCGCGACATCCGCTGCTCGGGCTGCGTCTGGCGCAGTGCACGCGCCTCGTGAATCAGGTCGAAGGGCGGACAATCCAAGAGATTCTCGGCTACCCCGACGATCTGAAGTTCCGCTCTTCGATGACGCTGTTTGCGCGCGCAGCAGAGGAGAGCGCCGAGTTCGATGCTGCGCTTAAGAAGTACTTCAACGGTGAAAGCGATCCGCTGACAGCGGCGATGCTGCGGTAGAGCTACTCGATGGCAAAGACAGCGTAGACGGTAGCTTCCTCACGGATGGTTTGTGGCCGGATTTCAAGAGGCGGGCCCTCGAAGACAGAACCAGCTACCCCATATGCAGAATTCAATGTCATTCCCTGCGCCGGATGCGCGAAATATATCTTTGCATTCGGTGTCTCGTTGCTGGCGTAGATCAAGGCACCCAGCTTAACGTTGAGACCTTCTGCCATCCTGGCGGCAACCTCGCGCGCTTTCACCAGGGCATTCTCTGCAGCTTTGGCCTGCAACGCTTTCCTTCCGGATAATCGCCAGTCAATAGCGCCGCATTTGTTCGCGCCCGCAGCAATTGCCACGCGGATTGCTTCTGCCGCGGATTGCGAAGGAACGCTCACTTCCCACGATTGCCGGAAGACAAACTGCCTTTTTGCGCGCTGCTCTTCCGTTTCCTTCTCGGCAAAGTCCGTATTACGTTCTAAACTCTGCCCGGAACTCTCAATGGCTTTGTCCTCAACCCCGGCCTTGTGCAGAGCATCCAGAATCGCGTGTGATAGCTTGCCGCCTTCGGCGGAAACCGTCAACGAATCGGGTCCGAATATCTCGAATCCAATCGTGATGGAGGCAATATCGGCCGTTGCAGAAGCCTCATCCGTAGTGCTGATCGCGATGGTCTTGTTCTCTCGATTGATCTGAATGGTTTGCGCCGAAGCCAAACCAGCAGCCGCGATTCCTATCGCTAGACAAATCAGAGTCTGCTTTAAGCGCAACATAAAAGCCTCCCGAACTTGCAGCGGAAGAATAGCACAACTTGTTGGCAAGCAAAACTAGCTTGCGACCTTCCGATCTTCGGAAAAGCCCGCATAGTTTACTGTTTTATTGGGTGACTGGCCCCGAACTGGCGCAGCTTGGCGAGCGTAGCGGCGGCCTGGCCCGAGTCGATGGCTTCGGCGCCGAGACGCACGCCTTCTTTGAGATCGGCGGCCAAACCCGCGGCGACGAGGGTCGCGGCGGCGTTGAGCAGCACAATGTCGCGCCGCGCGCCTGGCAAGCCGGTGAGCACGTCGTAAAGCAGGGCAGAGTTGGTCTTCACATCGCCGCCGGTGAAGCGATCTAACGTGGTGCGGGGCAGGCCGGCCATCTCCGGCGTGACGCGGGCGGCTTTCAGGGTACACTCGCCCGTCTCCGATTCTTCGACGCGCGCGACGATGGACTCGCCTGTGGTGGTCAGCTCATCGATGCCGTCCGTTCCATGGACGACGAATGCCCGTTTGGCTCCGAGCGAAGCCAGCGTGCGGCCCACCAAAAGGACGCGGCTGGGAGCGAGCACACCAATCACCTGGGCACGCGCGCCGGCCGGGTTGGTCAGCGGGCCGCAGAGGTTGAGAATGGTGCGAAATCCGAGTGCGCGGCGCAGAGGACCGAGAGCCTTCATGGCCGGGTGATAAAGCGGCGCGAAGAGGAAAACGAAGCCGGTCTCGCGAAGACATTCGACGGCCAGCTCCGGCCCCAGAGCGATGGGCACGCCGAGAGCCTCAAGCACGTCTGCCGCGCCGCAGAGCGAGGTGACGGCGCGATTGCCGTGCTTGGCGACTTTGGCTCCGGCTGCGGCGGCCACCAGAGCGGCGCCGCAAGAGATGTTGAAAGTCAGCGGCCCTCCGCCGCCTGTGCCGACCACATCCACCAGTTCGTCGCGCTCAGCATCCGTGAAGGGCAACGGCGTAACGCGCCGGCGCATGACTTCGACAAAGCCGGCCAGCTCCGGCGCCTGCTCGCCACGGGTTGCCAGCACGGTCAGCAGCGCCGCGGTTTCCACCTCCGGCACATCGCCATCAAGGATTTCTTCGAGCACGTGGGCGGCCTGTTCGCGGGTCAGCGCCGCACCATCCTCGGCCAGCGGCTTCAAAAGCTGTTTTAACGATTCCATATCCTTCTATGGTAACGGCGTAAGGTGGTGAGGCCGGTTCCCAAACATTTGCGCTCATAGTCGGTTGCCGGTTATTCGGCAGGCAGGATAGTATTTGTGTACCGCTGGCTCGGCACCGGCATTCCGGAACTCTTTGGGGCCTATACCGCATTCCTTAGACAGCGGACAGGACGGCCCTATCCAATGAAGATCCACGAGTATCAGGCGAAGGAAATCCTGGCGAAATATGGCGTAGCCGTTCCCAGGGGCGAAGTGGCCAATAACCTCGAGGAAGCCTCGACCATAGCTCGCAAACTCTTTGCCGGAGGCGCTTCCGGCGTGGTCGTAAAGGCGCAGATTCACGCAGGAGGGCGCGGCAAAGGCGGCGGCGTGAAAGTGGCCCACACGCGCGAGGAGGCCGAGCTTTATGCCAAGAACATTCTCGGCATGACGCTGGTAACGCACCAGACCGGCCCGCTTGGGCAGAAAGTTCAGCGGCTGCTGATCGAGGAGACGGCGGCCATTGCCCGCGAGCTATATCTGGGTATTGTGCTGGACCGGGTTAGAGGCAGGCTGGTTTTCATGGCCTCGCAGGCGGGCGGCATGGAAATTGAGGAAATGGCAACGAAGACTCCCGAAGCCATTTTCAAGGAGAGCATCGATCCGGCCATTGGCCTGGGCGCATGGCAGGCGCGCAAGCTGGCCTTTGCTCTCGGTCTCAAGGCCGCGCAGATCAACCCGGCGGTCGCTTTTTTCCAAAGCCTGTACAAGGCCTTTATCGAGACCGACGCCTCGCTTGTGGAGATCAATCCCTTTATTACGACGACGGACGACAAGCTTTTTGCGCTAGACGCCAAGATCACGTTTGATGACAATGCGCTCTTTCGCCACCCGGATATCAAGGCGCTGCGCGACACAGCCGAAGAGGATCCGCTTGAGGTGGAAGCCAGCAAGTACGCGCTCAATTACATCAAGCTGGACGGCTCAATCGCCTGCATGGTCAATGGCGCTGGCCTGGCGATGGCGACGATGGACATCATCAAGCTGGCCGGCGGCAACCCCGCGAATTTTCTTGATGTGGGCGGCGGCGCAACCCAGGAGCAGATTGAGCACGCCTTTGAAATTCTGCTCTCCGACGCGCACGTAACGGCCATCTTCATCAACATCTTCGGAGGCATTCTGCGCGTGGATCGCCTGGCCACCGGAGTAGTGGCGGCGGCGCGCAACTTGAAGATCAGTATTCCCATCGTGTTGCGGCTGGAAGGGACGAATGTCGAGGAAGGCCGGAAAATTCTCAAGTCTTCAGGGCTTAATTTTCTGGTGGGAGAAACGATGAAGGAAGCTGCGGAATTAGTGGTGAAAGCAGCAAGCGTGGGGGCATAGCATGGCGGTCCTGGTCGACAAAAATACTCGACTCATTGTTCAGGGAATTACGGGCAAGGAAGGCACTTTCCATGCCATGAGCTGCGCGGAGTACGGCACGAAAGTTGTCGGCGGAGTAACTCCGGGCAAGGGCGGGACGACGCATGAGGGCTGGCCGGTCTTCAACACTGTGTCGGATGCCGTGGAAAAGACCGGCGCGAACGTGACGATGATTTTTGTTCCGCCGCCGTTTGCCGCCGACGCGATTCTCGAAGCCGAGGACGGGGGGATTCCGCTGATCGTCTGCATCACCGAAGGCATTCCTATATTGGACATGGTGAAGGTGTGGGCCAAGCTCAAGAACTCAAAGTCGCGGTTGCTCGGTCCCAACTGCCCCGGCGTCATTTCGCCCGGCAAGGCTAAGGTGGGCATCATGCCGGGCCGCATTCACAAGGAAGGCTCGGTCGGCATTGTCTCCCGCTCCGGGACATTGACTTATGAGGCTGTGTACCAGCTCACGCAGCGCGGCATTGGCCAATCGACCGGCATCGGCATCGGCGGCGACCCGATCATCGGCACCACGCATATCGATGCCCTGCGCTTGTTTAATGATGATCCCGAGACGGAAGCCATCGTCATGATTGGCGAGATCGGCGGCTCGGCGGAAGAGGCTGCGGCAGCGTTCGTCAAGCAGCACGTGAAGAAGCCGGTAGTGGGCTTCATCGCCGGGCAGACCGCGCCTCCCGGACGCCGCATGGGCCACGCAGGCGCCATCATCAGCGGCGGGCAAGGCACCGCAGCCCACAAGATAGAGGCCATGACAGCGGCGGGGATTCACGTTGTCGTTTCGCCGGCGGAGATTGGCGCTACGCTGGCGCGGGTAATTGGGAAAAGCTGACTTTGAGCCAGGCAAGAGTGAAATGCTGAAGACCGCATCTTAGGAACGGGCATTACTTCCTGTCGAAGCATGCGCGCGGGCATTCGTTAAACGAGAAAATGCGTTCAGCGCGAAGCCAAATAGATCGTTGAGCTATTTAAACTAGCACTTGAAATAACTCAAAGACTAAATTATTTCGTTCCGGCTCTTTCACTCGTAATGACATCGCTGAAATGGCTATATCTACAGGCGATTTACATTTACGAGGCGACATCTTCACGATCTTACGAGCTCTTTCCGTGATTCATCTCTTCGGAAAACTGATCCAGCGTCAGCGCCTCGACGCCTTTAGCCAACGCGGTAAATGCCGGCCCGGTGCGCGACTTTCGGTAGACCACGAGGCGGCGCGTGGCGCGATCTCCGGCCGTTCGCGTCAGGGACAGCATGGGCGCTGCCATTGACGAATGCACGGTCTTGGATGCCTTGGCTTCGACCAGCCAGAAACGCGCATTGGGCCGAGGAACCAAAAAGTCGATTTCCAGTCCCTGCTGATCGCGAAAGTAATAAAGCTCCTTGCGCTGTCCGCGGTTGACCTGGCTTTTGATTATTTCGGCCGCCACAAACCCCTCAAAGATCGACCCCAAGAATGGCGACCGCTCCAGCTCCGCCTGCGTCTGAATTCCGAGCAGATGGCAGGCGAGGCCGGTGTCGCCCCAGTACACCTTGGGCGACTTGACAAGCCGCTTACCGAAATTTTCAAAGTACGGAGGCACAAGGATTATCTGTCCGGTAATCTCCAGGATGCGCAGCCACTCGGAGATGGTAGGAACAGATACGCCGAGCGGTGCGGCAAGGTCGGAGCGGTTGAGCATTTGCCCGTGGCGGCTGGCCACCAGCGATAGAAAGCGCCGAAAGGCCGGTAGGTCGCGCACACTGGTGATGAGGCGAACGTCGCGCTCGATATAGGTCTGCAAATAGGAGGCGAACCACAGTTCGCGTCCGAGCGGGCGCAGCGCAACCTCAGGAAAGCCGCCCAGCAGCAGACTAACTTTGGGCGTCTCCGCAAGGCTGAAAGGCAGCAACTGAAGAATCGCGGCGCGGCCAGCCATCGACTCGGTGACCCCCTGCATCAGCGGCGCTTCCTGGGAGCCTGTGAACAGCCACTGGCCCATCCTGCGCGGTTTGGCGTCCACCAGCGTGCGCACATAGTCGAGCAACTGCGGCGTGTTCTGAATCTCGTCGAAGATAACCGGCGGGCGCAGGCTATCGAGGAAAGCTCGCGGATCACGGCGGATGCGGTCCTGAATATCCGGATCTTCAAGAAGAACGTATTGTGCATGGGGAAGAGCGGAGCGCAGCAACGTGGTTTTGCCTGCGCGGCGCGGCCCTGTAACCACGACCGCCGGAAACCGGCGCAAGGCCGACAGGAGAAAGGGAGCGATCTGGCGAAGAACGATTGCCATACGATAAATATAAAGCGCTAGTTTAAAATACTCAATATATATATTTGCCAATCAGGCACATAGACGTCGGCAAACCAAGGAAAAATGCCTCGTAATCATTGAGGATTAGCGCTAAGAAAGGACAAAGAGCGAGGCTATCCAGCGGAGAGCCTCGCTAACGAGCTCGGTCAACTTTCTTACCAGACGCGGCACGGCTTCGAGATCACCATCGCCGCTGTTTTCCGGCAACTGAAGCTTTTGGCGAACTCTGGCAAATCTTGCAGCACGGTGTTGGTGCGGTACTCGTCGGGGGCGTGAGGGTCGGTTTGCGCCTGGGTTCTCAAGCGTTCAGGCCGCGTCTGCGTACACCATTGCTGCGCATAGGCGATCCAGAATCTCTGCTCCGGCGTGTAGCCGTCCTCCGCGGCGCTCATGTCAAGATGCGCGGCCGCGGCCTTGTCAAGCCACGCCTCCCACGCCAGCCACAGGCCGCCCAAGTCGGCCAGATTTTCGCCCAGCGTAAGCTTGCCGTTGAGGTGAACGCCGGGAACCGCTTCGATGGCGTCATACTGGCGGACCATGCACTCGGCGCGATCGTTGAACTTCTCTTCGTCGCTTTTCGTCCACCAATTGAGCAGATTGCCGTCCCTGTCGAATTGGCGGCCCTGGTCGTCGAAGCCGTGGGTCAGCTCGTGGCCGATGGTTGAGCCCATGTCGCCGTAATTAGCCGCGTCGTCTTCTTTGCCGCTGAAAAACGGCGGTTGCAGGTAGCCTGCGGGAAAATTCACGTTGTTCATCTGCGGGTCGTAATAGGCGTTCACGGTGGGCGGCGTCATCTGCCATTCGCCCTTGTCCACCGGCTTGCCAATCTTGGCCACATCGCGCGCAACCTCAAACTCGCGGGCGCGCATCTGGTTGCCCAGAGCGTCGCCGCGCATGATCGTGAGAGTCGAGTAGTCGCGCCACTTGTCCGGGTAGCCGATCTTGTTCATCACCGAATGCAGCTTTTCTTTGGCTTTGACTTTGGTGGCGGCGCTCATCCAGTCCAGCCCGTCGAGGTCCTTGTCCATGGCCTGCTCGATGGAGAGCGTCATCTCCAGGGTGCGCTGCTTCTCGGCGGGGGGAAAGTAGTGCGCGACATAAACCTGGCCGAGCGCCTCGCCCAGCTCCTGATCCACTCGGATGGTGCAGCGCTTCCAGCGTTCCTGCTGCTTCTCCGCGCCGTTGAGCGTGTGCGAGTAGAAGTTCCAGTTTTCCCGGTCGAAGCTCTCCGGCAGGCTGGTTCCCGCGTAGGCGTGGAGCAGATGCCAGCGCAGATAAGTTTTTATCTGATCGATGGGCGTGTCGGAAAGGAGCGCGTTGAACTCTGCAAAAAACTTCGGCTCCATGTCATTGGCTTTGCCGGAGGCGGGCGCGTGCGCGGCAATCACATATTCGCCGAGCGAAAAGTGCGACAGCTCCTTCGAGAAACCGGCGATGTCCGTGGGGTGATTCAGATTTTGCGGGTCACGCTGCTCGGTGATGGTGAGCGAGGCCTTGGCCAGACGGGTCTCAAGGACCAGCACAGTCTTGGCGTCCTGAGCGGCCTGCGCTTCCGGTTCACCGGCGAGCACGAAGATTTTTTGTACATGCGCCACGTACTGCTGACGCGTCTCGATGGACTTCGCGTCAGTGCGCGTGTAGTAGTCACGCTCCGGCAGGCCCAGGCCGCCCGCGCCATAGAAGCTGATGACGGAATTTGAGTCCGCGAAGTCCTGGTTCGATCCAAAGGCAAAGAATGCGTTCACGCCGATGGCGTGAAGATGCGCCAGCAGCGCGGACAAATCCGCCGGTGTCTTCAACGCAGCGATGCGGTCCAACTCTGGCTGAAGCGGCGCAAGGCCCAGCTTGTTTACCGTATCTGTGTCCATGCAACTGGCATATTCGTCGCCGATTTTTTGTTCGTTTCCGCTCCGCGGCTTTTCGTCAGTACCGCGCGTAGCCGTGGGCACAGCCGCCTCTTCGAGAATCTGTCTCAGATGCAGCCGGTTCAACTCAGCCAGCTCAGTAAAGCGGCCATAGGAGGTCTGGTCGGCGGGCAGGGGATTGCGCTTGAACCATCCGTTGCAACTGTAGCGATAAAAGTTTTCGCAGGGGTCGATGGTCTTGTCGATCAGGGATGGATCGAAGACGCGCAAGGCAGAATCGGTGTGGGACGCGGTGGGCGCAGAGGTTTGGCAAAGGGCGGGTGCGGCCATCAGTCCGGCAGCGACTACGGCAACCGGGAGGAGCGACGAGCGATAGGGTAAAACGGCAAAGCGCACCATGCCGACACTCTAGCAGATTGGGGGCTGAGGACGGGAGCCGGGGTCATCTCGAAGGCAATTACAATAGAGAAGCATAAAAATTCCCCTTGAGGAGTAAGACGCCGTGGCGCAACGCACCTTCAGCATCGTCAAGCCGGACGCGGTCCGCAAAGGTTTCACCGGAGCCATTCTGGCCGAGATAGAGAAGGCCGGATTTCAGATAGTGGCCATCAAGAGACAGGCCATTTCAAAAGAGCAGGCCAAGGGCTTCTATGCCGTTCATGTTGGCAAGCCGTTCTTCGAGGGGCTTTGCGAGTTCATGTCTTCGGGGCCGCTGGTTTTGATGGTTCTGGAGAAGGAAAATGCCATTGCGGATCTGCGCAAGCTGATGGGAGCAACCAACCCGGCAAACGCAGAGGAGGGAACCATTCGCAAGAAGTTTGCTGGATCGATGTCGGAGAACGCCATTCACGGCTCGGATGCGGAAGAGACCGCAGCGTTTGAGATTGGGTATTGGTTTGCGGGGTACGAGCTGATTTAGCTTCCTGTCAGGTTACGCGGTTGAGATTCGTGCTTTCCCACCCATTTCGCAAAGAACGCGAAATGGATGGGGCACGGAAGATTTGTGGAACATCCAACTATTTGGTGGCGTTCGGGGCCGATGGCTGGGCAGTTAGAGCTTTTAGATCGCCGACGAGAGCGTCTATTGAGTCGTCAAATTTCTTGTCACGGCTCTTTTTCAAGCCCGCTGCCGCAAAGCGTTCGCTTAACGTCCATAGCGCGACATGGGTCTTCGGGTCCAGCAGCACCAGCCTGAACTGCGCGTATGGGAAGGGCGTACCTTCAAGGCGAATATCGAGAACCATATCCGCCTCGTTTGGGAATGACACAAGTTCATACTTCCCCCAGTTCCTGATGGCCAAATAGAACTCGCTGTAGGTTCGATCTGGGGTTCCGCTCCAGAGATTTGTGTCGAAATTGGCCCCCGCGTTGGAGATGAATATCTTCTTCGCAGTGAAGATTTGAGAGGGTATAGGTGCTGCTGGCGCCTCCGCCGGTTGCGCGAACAAGGCGGAGGATGCGGGTAACATCATCGCAATTCCAAGAGACGCTACAGCTAACCTTACTTTCAACATGATTTCTTCCTCTTCTTATCCTCTTTGAACACGAGATGGACGGATTCCACTCGGAGATAATGCGCCGGCAGTTATCCATCCCCAAAGAGATCATCAATCTTCTGGCGTAGCGCGGCAACTTCCTGGCGCAACTCGGCGACCGTCGCTTCCAACTGCGCGATTCGTTCGGCGTGGTTTGTGTCCTGCTCTGAATTTGTCCCTGCTTCGCGGAATGTAGCGGCTTCGTGGTGCACTAAAGTGGGCTCGATTACGGAAACAGCTGCGATTGATTCGACGCCACCGGAGAGCAGGTGCGCGTAGCGGGACTCCTTGGTTCCCGCCTGGCGCGGAAGGATGGCTGCCAACGGCGGCTCGCGCTCCATCAGCTTTTGCAGCGCGGCCAGGACTTCGCCAATCTCTTCGAAGCGATGTAACCGCTCAGTTCGCCCGCGCAATTCGCCCGGAGTCTGCGGGCCGCGCAGCAGCAGCACGCAGACGAGCGCCGTCTCCGCGCGGCTGAAGTTGAAGGCCTCGCCCAGCCAGTGCTCGTACTTGGTGACGCGCCCGTCATTGGAGCGCGCGCGACCGGCCAGATGCAGGTCTTCCAGGCCATGGAGCGCCTGACGCACAGCTTCCTCGTCGAGATTCATCACCGGCTCGCGGTTGGAGCGCTGATTGCAGGCGTTGATGAGCGCGTTGAGGGAGAGCGGGTAGTACTCCGGCGTGGTCACTTCTTTTTCAATGAGTGCGCCCAAAACGCGGGCTTCGGCGGGGGAAAGGACAATCTGCGGCATAGGTCTATTTTGCCATTGATACGCGGCCAGTGAATCGAATCGTTCGAGGGTTGAAGTCTCCCACCCATTCCGCAAAAGACGCGGAATGGATGGGGCACCCGGCACCCGGAATTCATTCGCAGAAAGAGAAGCCCCGCTCAAGCAGGGCTTGAACGGGGCTTCGGTTGCGCAATCAGGTTTTACTTCTTCCGCTGGATTTGGCCCTGGATGGTTTTGGAGTTGACGCCGGGCCTTTTGACAGCGCGCTTGGCGGCGATGGCGAGCATCTCCTTGCCCATGGGGGACTGGTTGACGGCAACCTGCAAAGCCAGATTGATGACGTTGCTGGTGCCCCAGTAGAGAGCCAAGCCCGAGGCATAGTGCAGCAGGATAAAGCCCATAAAGAGCGGCATCATGATGGCCATCATACGGCGCTGATTGGCGTCCATGCCCGGCGAGGGCGTGATGTACTGCGTCAGGAACATGGTCACAATGATGAGGATGGGCAGAATGTACCTGGGGTCCGGCGCGGAGAGGTCGGTGAGCCAGAACCAGTGGGCCTGGCGCAGCTCGACGGCATTCTGCAGAACTCGAAAGTACGCGAAGAAAAGCGGAATCTGCGGCAGCATGGGCAGGCAACTGCCGTACATATTGACGCCCTCGGCCTTGTAAAGCGCCATGGTCTCGGCATTCATCTCGGCGCGTTTGGGATCGGTGGCCTTGAGATGCGCGTAACGTTTCTTGATCGCCTCGGCCTTGGGCTGAATGCGCATCATCTTCAGCGAGGACCTCATGGCCATGAAGCGGAGAGGCATCATGACGAGGGTGAAGATGACAGTGACGATGATGATGGCCCATCCCCAGTTGTTGACGCCGGGGCCAAGCATGCCGTCGAGGCCGCGCAGGGCCAGGTAAAGCGGCTTGGCGATGACCCCCAGCCAACTGCCGAACTGGATGAGCGTGTCAAGCGTGGGTCCGGTCGGCTTACCATCGGGTCCGGTGGCGCGGATGGTCTTGAGCAGGTCAGTTTCTTTGGGGCCGGCAAAGAAGCGCAGGCGGGTAGAGCCGCTGGTGTCGCCCACGGCCAGGCCGAGCACATCAACGGGCTTCTTCTGACTGTTGGGGTCGCTGGAATCGCTGGGAAGTTGGATGGAGCTGTGCAGCGTGACCACGGACGTGCGCGCCGGCGCATCAGGCAGAAAAGCCGCGGCAAAGTAGAGGTCGGCGATGGCCGCGTATTCGTAGGGCTGGTCGAGCGTGGCGCCGTTGCTGACCTTTTTGGCGTCGATCGAGTCATCCTTGCCGTTCAGGGACCAGTCGAACTTGCCGTTGGAAAAATGCATGGGCTCTGTCTGGTCGCCGAGCCCGCCGGGCCAGGCCAGCAGAGCACGCACTGGCACGCCGTTGCGCTTGACCTCAACCTCGGCCGTCACCACGTAGCTCGCATCGAAGCGGAAGGTCTTCACTACGTCGAGGCCGTTGGCTGCGTAGTGAAAGCTGATCGAGCCGGGAGCCTGAAGCAGGCCGCTAGACGCGGAAGCGCCAGAGACGGTGACCTGATAAAGAGCCCAATTCAACTGCTTTGTCAGCTCCGGCTCATAGGTGTAGAGCGATAGCGGGAGTCCCGCGTCGGTTGTCTTTGGATTGACCAGATCAAGCTGCTGGCCGCCGGGACCTGGATGGTCCTTGTATTGCTTGCCTTTCAGAATCCAGTGCGTGACCTGCGCGCCCTGATTGGTGAAGACGATCTTGAGATTGTCGTTCTCGACCGTTGTCTCGGACACGGCGGAGGCGGCGATCACCGGAGTGACAACCGCGGGAGCCGGCGCTTGTCCCGCAACCAACTGCGCCGGGGCCGCCTGACCAGGAGTTGCGGCCGGTTGCGCTGACTGCTGCGGGTTCTGGGCCTGACTCTGAGTTTGTGCGGGCGCGGGAGTGGCCGGCTGTTTTGGTTTGGAAAAGTATTGAAAGCCGAGAAGAACAACGAGGGCCAGGAGGGTGACCGACATCAGGCCGCGCATATCTCCGCCGCTGCCGCTGCCGCCGCCATCACCCTGCCCCTGAAGATTGGGATTGCGAAATTCTGCCAATGGATTACGTCCTATTCGTGATCTGCACAAACGTCAGACAGACTCTCTTCAATGATAAATTGTGGGGATGCTGACAAAGCCGGAGGCAGGCAAATAGACAGATCTGCGACTTCAAAGGAATTGAAAACTGTCACTCGGGAAGGCCAAGCCGGATTGACATTGCCTGTAGCGATACATCAAACCGCTCGGCAAGCTCACGCGCATCCCGAACGCCAGACTTCATCTCTATCGTCAGCAGATGGAAAGGCATAAGAATCTTTGCTGCGAGCTTGTTGGCCTGTACTTCTTCTTTCGTGCTTAACTCGCTCCTGTAGAGCGGCGAATCATCTTCTAAACCATCGCCAATCTTATCGGAGTGCAGCAGAAAATGTGCTATTTCATGGGCAACCGTAAACCGTTGTCGCACACGGGCATGCTTCCCATTAACGATAATGCTGTATCCAGCCCGGCCACCATGGTCCGCGTCTTTCTTAATCATTCCTGAGACATTGTCGGGCAAGTCTTGGGTCCATACTGTTAATCCAAATTCCTTAGCGATACGAACCACATCAACAGGAACTCGGGTCTGGAGCGCTCGAAGATCGCTGTCCCACGCCAGATCATGTCTGAATGTTGCGGTTGCGCTCATTATCCTTTGCTCTCCTTTCCCTGAGGATATTCTCTCGCAATCGGCTGCTCTGCGCTAGTATCTCCTGCGCTTCTTGCTTCGGGAGGGTTCCCCTCGTTCGGTATTTCCTGTTGCGGAATCTTTGTGGATGTGGGCGCAATTTCCGAAGATTGACTAATGTCTTCAGTCAAATATGCCACATCATCGTCATTCAAAAGCCCTTTTTTACGAAGAACATTTTGAATTTTCTGGAGACCGTTGTCAGTCCGCCGGTCGACCATAGAACGAAGCTCAGAAAATCCCAAGACAGCTATGACGGCAATTCCAACTGCTGCTAAAGCGATGAATAAACCGAGTCCGGTAATCATAACCCCAAGACTTGCCAGCATTTGATCTGTGCTGAAAGATGGCCTGTCAAGTCGAGAGATCAGGAGAAAATTGATCCACCACGGAACGCCAAAACAGCAGACCAAGATCAAAATAACGATACCGGCGACCCATCTCGTCGCCGATTTGTCGGTGGGTGTTTTTTCTGGACTCATTTTCTAGGGGTTAATTCCTTGGCATGAAGTATACAGGAATGTGCGGATAATGGAGGCACCTGATCAAGGCCGCCGCGGGCGAAGGGGTTGCAGCGCAGGAGCCTCCAGGATGCGAGCAAGACACCGCGCAGGGGTCCGTGGATGGCAATCGCGGTAGAGGCATACTCAGAACACGTGGGAACGTAGCGGCAGCCGCCGGGCTTGAGCGCGTGGATGGCCGGAGAGAGCCAGCGGCGATAGAAGTCAAGCATGGATAGCAGAATGCCGGTCAGCCCCTGCGGCTGTGCCAGCTCTGTTTCGCGCGGGCTGGTATCGTGCTGAGCGGCGACAGATTGATCGTGAGTCATTGAGCCATCCGCGGTATGGCCAGCGTTGTCTTTTGCGGAGCCGGAGTCATGCGGGCAGCCTCGGTCTTTGCCTGTTGCCCGGTTTTTGCCTGTTGAAGGATACGCACAATCTCCGCCTCAAGTTTCGCGAATTCGATGGTGAGCACAGCGCGGCGGGGATGGAGGATCAGGTCGCAGGCCGGGGGCAGCAGATCGATGTGGAGGCGCAGGGCCTCCTTCATGCGGCGCTTGATGCGGTTGCGCTCATGGGCTTTGCCGATGACCTTACCGGCGGTGAGGCCGACGCGCGGGCCGCGAGCGGGCTCGGCTCCAGGGAATGCGAGAGTCTGCGGGGCGAGAAACCAGCTCATCGATGCGGACTGTCGTTTACGGCTAGCCGCATACGCGCGCTGATAATCGGCGTGCTTGCGCAGACGCGCCGCAGTAAGCGACTGCCTGGGAGAGCGGCGCTGGTCAAGCTGGGGAATGGTGGTCATGGCAACTGCGCGGAAGGAGCTGGCCGGAGCCGCATGGATGCGCGGCCTGTTCCGGTTCCAGCAACTGGTGTGGGCAACTGGCGAGGGTTAGTCGCGGAAGCCAGCGCTGACGGATACGCGCTTGCGGCCGATGGCGCGGCGGCGGCTCAGAACGGCTGCGCCGGCCTTGGTCTTCATACGCGCGCGGAAGCCGTGGGTTTTCACGCGCTTGCGGCGATTGGGTTGAAATGTGCGCTTGGGCATGAAAATGCGCTCCTGTTTCCTAAAGAAAATCTGCGCCTTAACGGCAAGTTTTAAGTATACCTGAGGAACGGCCAGGAATCCAGCGGAGGATCGCCGAGCGGGCAAATCAGCGCGCTGTCCCACATCGCGCCGCAAAAAAGGAAGATGCTGACTTCTTCTGCTTCATTGCTCTACGCTGAAGAGAATAGCGGCGAGGATGAGGCTGATTTGGCCTTATACTAACCATGAAGCCGCTCTGAATCGGCGGCAGAGAGCGCACATAAGTAAGCAGTCGGCAGACACTCTGGTAACCTATGCGGAGAGTTTCACCAGCCATGGTGCAACTCAAGAAGACGACTCAAAACTTATGTGAAAGACTGATTGCAGCGACGCAAAGATGTGCTACTCTTGGGACCGTTCTAAGTATTTTTCCCGCGTCCCACGGAACAAGTTTCATACCAGGATCCGAGATAAATCCCCGGAGCCTACCAGCGGCAATTCGGATGCAAGGCCCAATGCCTTGCGCCAATGGAAAGCCGTTGTCCAAGATTGATGGATGAACTAGCCTGGCCACGACCAGACCGCGGAAGCAAGGATCGGTAAGATGGCATTTTCAGTTTCGCCGGCAACGGCTCTCAATCCCTGGCTCCAGATTTTAGCTGCTCTAGAGATGAAGGTAATTCGCCAGTCCTTCGAGACATGGCTGAAACCGTCTCGATACAGCCATGTCGTGAACCGGACGCTGTACGTGCGTGTGCCCTCTCCGCAGTTTCAAAATCTGGGAGAGCGGTATGGCGACCTGATTCAAGAGGCCATCGAGCAGCAGGGGCTGGAGCTGGACGATGTATGTTTCGTGACCGCTGAAGAGGATCCGTCGATTCCGCCGCAGCGCAAGGACGGCGGCTTCGGTCCGGTTCCAGCGCACGCGCCCACGGCCCCCGCGCAGCCGCAGCGCACGCCGGAGCAGGCGCGCTTCGACTGGTCAACCGCGGCGCAACTGAACTCGCGCTACACATTCGACGCGTTCGTGATCGGCAACGGCAACCAGTTTGCCCGCGCCGCCTCTCTGGCAGTGGCCGAGCGCCCCTCCAAAGCCTACAATCCGCTATTTCTGTATGGTGGTGTGGGTATGGGCAAGACGCACCTGATGCATGCCATCGGCC
>Ga0255353_1000979_pt1 | contig 16962 bp, 13 predicted proteins | sample HBST25metaG_FD_189941 | JGI IMG/M metagenome (GOLD analysis project Ga0255353, IMG submission 189941) | Peat soil microbial communities from Stordalen Mire, Sweden - H.B.S.T25 | ecosystem: Environmental > Terrestrial > Soil > Wetlands > Peat | place: Sweden: Norrbotten County, Stordalen Mire...
GCGATACGTCCGAGTGCCGATCGTATTTCCAAGAGTGAGACCTCTCGATCTGCAATCGGCAGGTAAACCAGATCAATGTCTACCGAGAGGCGCGGCAGATCTCGAATGAAAAGATTGATGGCCGTGCCACCCTTCAGGGCAAAGCAGGTCTCGGCGGCCACGTAGGGAAGCGCACGCACCAGGAGCGCCGCCTGTGCTTCAAAGACTTCAGAGGGCATCGCTGTCGCCTCCAGCCGCGAACAATTCTGTTGGGAGTGTGATCTGGTAGCGCGAGTCGAAGCGCCCAGCGGGAACCAGTTGACGCTTTCCAAGGCCGAGATCGATGGAAGATTGGTCCAGATGCTTCAACCACGAGTGACCGTGCCGCTCCGCATACCAGAGGAAGAGACGTTTCACTTTCACGCTCCTGCATTCTTGCAGGAGTTTCCCCAGCAACTGGGGACGAAGGTTGGCCATGCCTTCCATGACCACATCAACCAGATGAAAACTCTCGTGATGGGGAAGCTCATCCATCATTTCCAGGATCGCTCGTTCGGGAACGGACATCGTCAATGACCATTCCCAGGGACTATTAGCTTCGGCTTCTTTCGTCTGGGCAGACGTTTCACCTGAACGTAGATCGAATCGCCGCATCTCAACTCCAGTTCCACCGGTCACAAAAAGATGATCTGAACGAAGTTCAAATCGGGCCGTCGATGGAAGTTTGGACAGCCAGGTTGGCGCGCCCTGCCCATACAAGTAAACGGTGGAAGTATTGCCTGCCTCAAGATAGTGGGCATAACCAGAGAGTTCCACGGCCGTCCGGCCACCCACATGAAGTGCCTTGTGCATCACCCTCTGAAGCGAAAGGACAACAACATCCCAACGGAGCGGGTCGTTGGCAACTTGCTTGGGGCGTCGATAGACCCTGGGGCCTATTCGTTCGAGCCAACCTCGATCCGCGTAGTCTCTTATCGACGAACGCGAGAGGCCTTGTGCCTGAAGCCAGGCACTGTCTGCCAAGAATCCCTCTGGCAGGGCAAGGAGTAGTCGGTTTAGACGCGAATGCCTTTGTGCATCCATAACGCACATAATCGTCCATATTAAAACCAAAGTCAAGTTTAGATAGATACAATATCGTGCGTCTTTAATGCACAAATACATTAAACATTAAACCTATTTTTTGTGCAGAATCTGTAAGAATTCGTACGCACTGAATTCCAAGAACAGTGAAAAAGGTTGGGCTGATCCCCCACGGGTCAACCCACACGCACCGCTTGCCTGGTTGAAAAAGTTTGTGGCATTTTTGTGGCAAATAGCGCCGATTCTGCCGGTTTTGCCGACTCAGCCGACTTATAAGCCCTTTACCGTCAACAAAACGCCAAATAGAAACCACCTTCAGCGAATGGGTCTTGAAGACCTTGGTGATGTTGTCGCTGATTGAAGGCTGCACCTTGTGGATGAAATAGGCGGCTCTGCCCGTATCGTACTGGAATGGAACACCGAAATCGTTATTCCACCAGGTGTTGTAAACAGAGGGCAGAATCTTGGAAGTGCTCGGATACGCGTACGGATACTTTGTCGCGGTCTTGTCCACCACTTTTTCGTTACCGAGGGTTTCCGGCGCGTACAGGTAGCTGAGGTCGGCCAGAAATTCGTTGGTGGTCGAAGCGTTGAACACCTTGACGAGGTTGCCGGAAATTGTCTTGGAGTTATCGCTCGACGAAATATCGCCGGGATAGTCCACCGCATCGCTGGCCATCCACCAGCGCATTACCGGTGAGCCGTAAAGTTCATGCTGCTGGTTGTAACTGACGTACAGCTTGGTACTGTCGTTGATGTCGTAGTCCACGCGGGTGTGGAAGATGTACCCGTTGTTGGTGTTGAGCAGGGGCTTCACATAGTTGAAATCCAGCGATCCGGTCGGGGTGCGATTCGGTTTGGGGATCTCGTTCAGCAGCGCCAGGGCGCCCGGTGCCAGGTAGCTCGAAATGTCGTCGTTCTGGATGCCGGTCACGGTGCCGCTGGACGTGCTGATGACATTGAACTGCTGGCAGCGCTTGCCGCCGTTGTCAAACGTCGCGTTTGCCGCATCATAGCCGGATACCGACGTAGACATGGCCAGGCACGCCGCATTGTTGTCGGACAGCGAGGGATCGAAGTGGCCGGCGCGTTCGCTGAGCGTCGGAACGTTCGCCTTGATCAGACCGCCGCTGGTCTGCTCGGGGAAGATCTGGTTGTAATACTCATAGCCGCCAAAAACGAGCACCTTCTTGTGGGTATGAGGAACAGGGCCGCTGAGCTGGCCGCCGGGGTACCAGTAGCGCTCATCCGGTTTGGTTTGCGCCAGGTGGCCGACCATCCAGTCGGTGGAGTTCATCGCGCCGTCGCGGAAGTGCAAATAAGCGCCACCGTGATACGTGCTGGAACCGGACTTGCCTACGGCGGCAACCACAACGGGGCCGGTTTGCTGGTCCGCGCCATACGCCGAACTGGTGACCTTCACCTCCGCCACCATGTCGGGATTCACTGATTGGGTGGCGTTACAGTTGCAACCGGGATCGATAATGTGCGCGCCGTCGGAGGTCAGGTCAGCTCCACCGGCGCGGTTGGGAATGCCAACGGTGTTGATTCCGTTTCCGACCGCCGACTGGATGCTGGTGACCGTGGTGTTGTAGTTGGCCTTGTTCTGCATGCCGCCGAAGTTGGTGAACTGGTTGAAACCCGGCAGAGTCTTGATCAGTTCGGTCACGTCGCGGCCGGTAAGAGCGAGTTTGTCAATGTTTCCCGAGTTCAGCGTACTCGATAGATCGCCGGAATCTACTGTGATCGTGGACTGATCCGCCACCACCGTGACCGACGCGTTTTCCGAGCTGATGGCCAGCGAAACGTTCAGGTCACGACGGTCGCCGGGGCTGATATGGATGTTGGTCTCTTCCCCCGTCCGGAACCCTTTCGAGTTAACGTTGACGGAGAAGTCCCCGGACACAACGCCACTGAAGGAGAAGAATCCCTCGGCATTCGTGGTGGTGGTGCGAACGTCCTTGGTGGCCATGTTGATGAGCGTCACCTTGGCTTTGGGGATGACCGCACCCGTTTTGTCCAGTACTGAGCCGACGATACTTCCTGTCTGCTGTGCCAGTAGAGATGCTGAAAGTGCGATGAGAATGGTCAACATCGTCATCGCTCTCAGAATTGATCTAGACATTTACTGCCTCCGAAATCTCCCCGCAGATTGAGTGCGAGGAGGGAATCCCACCGAAGTGGGGGTTGTGGAAGACGCCGCCAACGAGTTCCTCAATGAGCGACAACTCAGGCCTCATGGCCGTCATCTGCACATTGGCACTTTCATGGGGGGAGAGGTAATCCGGACTGCAGTGTCAACGTTTACATGCACTGCCTGGTCTCGCCCTCTCGGCGTAGCTCTTGGTGCAGCATCCTTCCTGTGAATTGAACCGAACCGAATGTTGCCTAGGGCACAGGACGCTTGTGAAGTTAAAACTTGCACAAACTTGCACATGGGAATTAACACGTCGGAACGTGTTGAAAAATATGTAAGGTACACAACTACATGTACTTGTTAAATGGCAGCCCAAGAGAGGCGTTACAGCCGGAAGCTGGAAAACCCTCAAGAGACACCTGAGCGCCGGAGCATTATCCTCCCTCTCCGTTTGTGGCTTTGCCTCGATTGTGGGATCAAGGGGAAGCGCGACAACGACATCGTCGCGCGAACTGGCCGGAATGTGGGAGTTCGAACTTCAGACTTGCCCGCGAGTTCCGGGATACCTGTCGCGTTCCGAGATGAGCGGCTTTGGAGGGAAAGGAGGAACTAGCGCTTCTCGTCCGCAACCGAATGGCACGCGTCCAAACCGCTCAGTTGAGTCTGGAAAGGTAATGGATCTTCTCATTCCTTTCGCGGGCCGCGGAGGGTGTCCCACACGTCCCTCTTAAGCCGGCCCTCCATCTCTCCTCTTGGCGTCAGTTTGGCCATCGGCTGCTCTTCCCACGGTCAAGCGTTCCGATCCCATTTCGTTCCATCTACCCGGTGGCGAGCTCCTCTTCTCTGCGTATATGCTGGACCGAAGTCCACGATTTCTAGGTCTAAGCACAAGAGGAAGCACCTGGATGCCGCTAGGATGCGCAGAATCATCGACCTTCAATCCAAGCGTTTAACGCTTTTATTGTCAACGCGTTAAACGTGATTTAACATGAACGTCGCAACCATACCGGCATGTTCCTTGGGGAATTTAACGTCCGGGAATCCGCGACCGGGTTGATAAAATGGGCTCACCCATCAGGAGTGGCTTTATGGACCAGGACTTCGCTTCTCATTCGCATGCGTCAGAGCGCGCGGAACTGGAACTTGTCTTGGCTGCCCTTGCGCGCAATCCCCGCCTCGCGAGCCTCCTGAGTTTTCTTGCCGAGAGGTACTTCCAGAGCCGAACCGAAGAGATCAATGAGTACAACATTGCCACCGAGGTATTTGACCGCTCCAAGACCTCTTTCGATGCCTCGCGGGATTCAATTGCGCGCGTCGAGGCCTATCGGCTGAGAAAAAGGCTGAAGGAGTACTACGAGAGCGAAGGCAAAACACACGAGATTTGGATCTCGCTTCCCTCGGGGAGCTATATTCCGCGGTTTTCCCGCCGTTCCTCCTCCACTCACACCAGCTCAGCCGCTGCACCTGTGGACGATGGAGTCGAAATTGAGGATCTGTCGTACGCGCTTGATGAAGACGCGGAAGAGACATCGGATATCTCCGAAACGGGCGCGGTTGAGTCCGGCCATACAACAGAGCACGCTCATCGCAAGCGAACCTTATTGGTTGGTGCCGCTGGAATTGTCGCAGTCCTCCTCTTGAGCTTCATCGCGGTCAGGTTCTTTTCACCAAACAGACCCGGCCGTGTGCCTGACGCCAATGGGGCGCATCCACAGAACGCCGCCCAACCCTCATCGCCAGATGCCCCCCAGGTTCCCCTGCGCCTGCTTGCCGGATACGATGGAACGCCAAGGATTGACAGCGCGGGCGTTTATTGGCAGGCTGATCGCTATTTCCATGGCGGCGGCGCGTTTCGGCGACCCGATGCGCTTGTAGAGGGAACCAGCGATCCAATGTTGTTCGAACGTTGGCGGACTGGCGACTTCACCTACGATATTCCCCTTGCACCGGGGCCCTATGAACTGCATTTGTACTTCGTGGCCACACAACCAAGCGACTTCAAAACGGCATTCTTTAATGTAAATGTCAACGGCCAACCCCTCTTGAGATCGTTCAATATCAGTTCCGATGCTCTCGGGGCAAATATCGCGGACGAACGCATCTTCAAAGATATCTACCCGGACAAAGAGGGTTTTCTTCATCTGAAGTTCTTCATGGACCGGGCAGCACCATCCCTGAATGCGCTTGAGATTCTGCCCGGTCTGCCGCATCGACAGCTTCCTGTTCGCCTCGTCATGCAGCAGGCGGCGGTCACTGATCACGCTGGAAACACATGGCATCCAGATAACTATTTTCAGAATGGGACTCTTTCCGATCCTCCTCAGCAGATCAGCGGCACTCCCGACCCCGGCCTCTATGCGCAGGAACGCTTCGGTCATTTTGCGTACTCGATACCGGTCGATACACGCGGCCGTTATACCCTCATCCTCCATTTCGCCGAGCACTACTGGATTCCCAATCCTGCAGACTCCGTGGGAGTGGGAAGCCGGGTGTTTCGCGTTTATTGCAATGGCACGACGCTGCTAGACAACTTCGATATTCTCAAAGAAGCTGGCAGCTTGCACGCCCTCACCAAGACTTTCTATCACCTGCGGCCTTCATCGGAAGGGAAACTCGATTTGACGTTCGAACCGATTGAAAACTATGCAACAGTCTCTGCGATCGAAGTCATAGACGAATCGGAGTAACAACTCCGGACCGATGACCTGGAAGTGCCCGGTGGTCAACAGGTCGCGGTAGGGACGAGCCGTACGGCCCACCACCCGCGCAGATCTGTACAGGCAGAATTACCGCATCAAATCTTCGGAGCTTTCAGGGACTGACCCGGGTCTGCTTTCCAAGAGTGTCCCATCTGACCTGTAACCAAGATTGCAACTGAGTATCCGCGCAGGACGTGGGGATGATGGTTCATCATGCCTGTTACCCGGAAACGTCCCTGTTGCATCTGCCATCGCTGGTTTCGTCCCGATAATCGAATTGGCTCCCGACAGCGGGCTTGCAGTAGGCCTGCCTGCCAGGCCTTGCGCCGTCGCCGCAAACAGGCGACGTGGCGAGCGCGGAATCCGGATTACTTTGCCGGTCGCCGGATTCAGGCGCGGATGGCGGTTGATCCGCCGCCGGAGCCGCTCCGTTTGCCGTCTCCTTTGAATCGACTTCCCTGGGAGATCGCGCAATCCGAGTTAGGCGTGCAAGGCGCTGATTTCATATCTGTTATGGGCGCACTACTGGTCCACTCCGCGCACTCCAGGATTCCACCAGGAGCAGAGTTGATCTGTCGAGGGGATGTGGTCCATGCGGCAGGATTTCCACCAACTCGAGCGGCGCCTGGAGCATCTTCGGGTGCGCCAGCGGCGGTTGCTGGCGTCGTTGGCGGCCAGCGGTCAGCAGACGCCGATCATCGTGGTTCGAGCCGAGCAGCCGGATCGATATCTGGTCATCGACGGCTGCCCATCGCCGACTGAGCAGGTGCTTCTCGTGCAGAAGCTTAGTTCCACTCGCTCAGGAAGGACTAATCACTCCGCAGTAAACTCCCGTTAGGTGAGATTGACAAGTATGGAGAGGCGGCGGTAGCTCCGATGTCAGTCGGCAACCACGGGCAATTGCGCCCCGAAGAGTGCCGAGGGCTCTTTCACCGCCTATCGCTTAGCCGTGCTGCTCTATTGAACAGCCAGGAATCTCAGCCAAAGGACTGGTACTTCTTCCAGAATTCGGGCCAGGGCAGTCGCGGGCTACCACAAACATAGATGTCGGGGTGGTACTCGCTCTCCTCGTTCTTCACGCGCTCTCGGTTGCCATTGTGCCCGGCCAGACGGCACCCTGTGAAGATTTGTCCTACCCATTCTTGCGAGACTCCCACCACTATCAAAGTCGAGGGCGGCGGTTCCGGATAGCCACGCAGCCAGGCCGAGTTGGTCAGGCTGATGGGCGCGGGCAGATGGTACGCGGGACCCAGCATTTCGATTGCGCCCTGCTCGCCATAATTGCCGACCAGGACTCCCACCTCGACCTGCTGCTCCGCGGGCAGGGAATCGCGAATCCCGGCAACCGTTTGGACTAGCTCATTCCACCCGAACTCCTCACGCAGGTCGCCGTTGCGCTGGAGTGCGAACTCCTTCAAAGGCCCGCTCTCTGCAAGAGGAAGAATTAGCGCACCTATGTACGCCCCGCAGACCGCAAGACCGGTAAAGAGCGCCGCTTCAACCGTCCGACGTCCGATTCGGGGAAGAATTTCCAGCCAGCGCTCACCCGCTGCTGCGCCCGCAGCCAGCAGCATGGGATAGGCGGCCGCCATGTAATAACCGCGTCCCTGCGCGAAGAAGAACAGCGTCAGCGGAACTAGGTACATCCAGCCCAGCATTCGGTAGCGCCGATCGACGAATAAGCTCGCCAGGCCTGCAACTGCAAGCGGCACAGCAGCCATGTTGATGCAGATCATCACCTGGTCGCGCAGAAAAGGTTCTGCGCGGCCCTCCGCCACGTCGCGCACGTGAATGTGCTGCAAAAAGTGGTAGGAGATGAAGTCGTGGCGCACCAGCCATAGAAAGTTGGGCAGAAAGATCAGCAGCGCCAGGGCAATGCCGCCCCAGAACCAGCCGCTCTTCAGGTCGCGCCGTGTGCGTGACAAGAGTACCCCGCCCAGAATTCCGGCGATAAAAAACACGATGGAGTACTTGGTCTCGAGTCCCACGCCTACCACTGCGCCGATTGCCAGCCACCACCGCGGGTTTTCGCTTTTCAGGAGCCGGATCGTGAAGTAGGCGATCAGCACCCACCAAAGAAAATCGAAGGAAGAGTACTGAAACTCCGTGCCTTCAAAGAGCGGCAGAGGCGAAAGCGCCACGGAAACCGTCGCCGCGATCTGGGCCATGCGTCCGCCGCCCATCTCCCGCGCCATCAGGCCGGTTACTATCAGGGCAGTTGCTTGGGCCAGAACAGAAAACAGCCGCAGCCCAACGAGCGAGAGCCCGAAGATTCCCAGTCCCACACGCTCCAGCAACGGCGTCAATGGCGGATAGGCTACGAAGCCCCAGTCCAGGTGCCTCGCATCGCTCAGGAATTGAAGCTCGTCGCGATGAAAGCCGTACCGGCCGTTGGTGAGTAGATGAACGGCCGTGACAAGAGCCGCGACGCCCAAGAGCACAGCCCACTCAATGCGGTATGGGTTGTTCTGTTGCGCAAAACTTCGTTCGCCCGTCTTTGCAGTCATTTCCCTGGCGCCTTCCGTTCCCGTCCATGGAAACCTACGGATTCGAGAGGCTTTGGGTTCCGTCGCCAGGGGCGGTTAGTTTCTTTCCATCGGGGAAGGCACGCGCACCGAGGCCATTCCAGCCGCATCGGCCGCCTGAATCCCCAGGTCGGTGTCTTCAAAGACCAGGCAGTCTTTGGGCGCCACTCCAAGCCGTGCCGCCGCCAGCAGATACCCATCCGGCGCCGGCTTGCTCTTCTCGTAGTCGTCCGCGCCTACGATGGTCTCGAACTTGTCGAGCAGATGCAGTGTGGTGAGGGAACGCTCCACTGAGCTTCGCCGGCCTCCGGAAACGACCGCGAAGGGAATTCGCCCGTGCTGAGCCTCGATATGCTCTACCACTTCGGGAATCGGCTTGAGCTCTGGCAAAAGATCGTAGTAGAGATTTTCCTTGCGATGGGCCACCTGCTTTACCGGCATCTTCAATCCCTGCATCTCGTTGAGCGTGGAGATGATCTCCTCGCACGGCTTGCCGCCCCACTCGTAGAAGAGCTTTTCATCGAAGGTGCAGTTCCATTCGCCGAGTGCCTCCTTCCAGGCAATGTAATGCAGCGGCATCGAATCGGCGATGGTGCCGTCGCAGTCGAACAGATAGGCCCGGAAGGGACCGGTGGGTAATTTTAGTTTCATGAGGAAAGAGACTCCCTGTTGCGCGATTGCGCGCTCTGGATTAGTGCTGAAATTTAATGCTTGCGGTCCTGCTATTGATCCGGCATGAAAGCACCATGAATTTGTTTCACGCCGGATCAATAATGCAACTGACCGAGGATCAAGGCGCTCGGTCCTGCCCGATCGGCTCCTCGCTTGAGATCCGCCAAAGGCTATTGTCCCACATTGCTGTCCAAGGCAAGGCGAGGGTCCGCGCTTGACACAGGGCAATCGCATTTGGATTGTTTTGAAAGGACAAGGCCTTAGCCGCCGAGGGATGTATTGAAGGATCCCAAATCATCCATCAGGGGCTGAAGTCCATAAGTTCTCTGGCTGTTTTGCGGCACGGCTGAAGCCGTGCCCTTTCAATACAACGACGATTGGACTCGTATCGAAAGCCTGTTCCACTTATCCCTCATGCGAATATCCAAGTGCGATTGCCCTGGCGCTTGACATGACACCAGTCCAGTGCATAAAGTGACTCGTAGTCATAAATGAGCGTTAACCAAAGATGAATGATAACCATAAAGAGTCCACAACTGCCGAAGAGGTGCTTGACGCGCAGCCAAAGGGCGCTACGGTACCCCCAGACCGCCGCAAACGTCGCGCGGCCGAGACCAGGGTGCGGCTGTTTCGGTGCGCGCTTCAGCTCTTCGCGGAGCGGGGCTTTCCCAACGTGACGGTCGAAGACATTACCGAGGCTGCCGATGTGGGCAAGGGAACCTTCTTCAACTACTTCGAGAGCAAGGATCACGTCTTGGGTGTAATGGCAGAGATCCAGCTCGGCAAGGCCGCGGAATCGCTTGCCCTGGCTGTGGACCCCAAGCGGTCGATTCACTCTGTCCTGCATCACTTGTTTCAGCGCGCGGCCGAGGAGCCGGGACGAAGCCCGGACCTGGCGCGGGCTTTGATCTCCTCGTTTCTGGCCAGCGAGGGCGTGCGGATGATCATTGCCGGCAATATGCAGGAGGGGCGGAGGATGATCGCCGAGATCGTGGAGGCGGGACAGCAGCGCGGGGAGATTGACCCTCACTTGAGAAAGGAAAAAGTTGCAATTCAGGTTCTGCAGACCTTCATGGGGACGGTTCTGTTCTGGTCGCTGCATGAATCGCCTGCGCTCAAAGTATGGATGGAAGACAGCTTCAGGCACTTCTGGAGATCGATCGCCGCGAGCGGCGAAAAGCAGGAACCATGAAATCCGAATTCCGTGTTTTCGTCTTATTGTTTGCGACAGCCCTTGCGATTTGTTTGGCGTTGCCGGCTCGTGCCGCGGAGCAGACTCCTTACCGGCTTACGCTGCAGGAGGCAATTCAGAAGGGACTTCAGGCGAACCTCGGCGTGCTGGTAGCTGGTACGCGCGTGGAAGAGGCGGAAGCCGCACGGTTGCGCAGCCTATCGGCGGCGCTGCTGCCGCGAGTGAATGCGCAAACCTACGCCAATGTGCAGAACCGTGATCTGCGCGCCTTTGGGATCTCGCTTCCCACCATGCCGGAGGTCGTCGGACCTTTCTCGAACTACGACATTCGCCTCTATGCACAGCAGAATGTCGTCGATCTCCAGAGCTATCGCACGCTCAGGGCTAGCGAACGGGCGCTCGATGCAGGCAAGATGGATTTCAAGGATGCGCGCGACCTGATTGTCCGCTCCATTGCCGCACTTTATCTGAATGCACAATCCGCCGCGGCGCGGGCCGATGCGGCCCAGTCGCGGGTCACCGATTCCGTTGCCTTGTTGAGGTTGGCCAAGGACAAGCACGATGCCGGTACTGCCACGGGCGTGGATGTGTTGCGCGCCGAAGTGCAACTGGCCAACGACAAGCAGGCGCTGCTGATTGCGCAAAACCAATTCAAGCAATCTCTGCTGGCGCTGGCGCGTAATTTGGGCATGAGCCCGGGCACGCCGCTGGAACTTGCCGAGCCGCTCAGTTATCGCGCACTGAGCCGGCCGGAGATTGATGCGTTGGCGCCTGCGGCTCTGCTGGCCCGTGCCGATTATCTTTCTCTGCTGAGCCAGCGTCAGGAGTTGGTCGAGCAGCAAGGCGCCAACCGCGCCCGCTCCTATCCAAAGTTCAGCGTTAACGGGAACTTCGGCGGCATTGGGCGCAGCGTGGGCGGGATCCGGGCGACAGGCTTGGTGCAAGGACAGATCGATTTCACTCTCTTCGATCGCGACCGCCAGGGCGAGGCCGACCAACTTGCTAGCCGCCTGAAACGCATCGACGATCAGATTGCCGATATGCGCTGCGGCATCGATGAGGATCTGCGCGAGGCGCTGCTCAACCTGGATACCGCGGCTCAACAAGTGGCAGTGGCGCGCGAGGGCCAGGATCTGGCGCGGCGCGAGTTGGAGTTGTCGCAGGATCGCTTTCAGGCGGGCACGGCCAACAATGTTGAAGTGGTCACCGCTCAAGACGAATTGGCGCGCGCAGAAGAGAATTACATTCTGGCCGTCTCCAGCCACGTGGATTCGAAGTTTGCCTTGGCGCGGGCCATGGGTGACACGGAAAAGAACATTGCGGAGTTTTCAGGCAATCATTGAAGAGCGTTCCCGGCCGCGCCGCGAATGGCTGCGCCGGATGCGAGGTTCGAAGCGATGAAGCGATTGATTCCTGTCGTAATCCTGCTGGTTGTGGCTGTTGCCGCGGGCCTCTATTTTTACCCGCGTCTGACCAGGAAGCCTGTGCCCGTAACCGAACTCACGCTCTCCGGCAACATCGAAGCGCACGAGAGTCTGGTCAGCTTCAAGGTGCAGGGACGCATCGTGGAACTGCCCGTTGAGGAAGGCCAACAGGTGCAGCAGGGCGCACTGCTGGCGCGATTGGAAGATGCGGATTTCAAGCAACGTGTCCGCGTCGACCAGGCGGCTGTCGGAGTGCGGCAATCGAACCTTGCACTTACGCTGGCCGGTACCCGTCAGCAGGAAGTGAAAGCCTCCGAGCAGAGCGTGGTTGACGCCGAAGCCGATTTGAACGAGAAGAAACTCGACAATGATCGCGCCCAGCGCCTCTTTGCCAAGGACGAAATCTCCGCGCAGGATCGCGACCTGGCCGTCACTGCACTGAAGCGCGCGCAGGCCGCTTATCAGGCTGCTAAGCAGCGCTACAGTCAAGCCCAGGAAGGCAGCCGCAAAGAAGAGATCGCTATTGCTCGCGCCAATCTCAACGAAGCCGGCGCGAATCTTGGCCTCTCGCAAGTGAATCTTGGTTACACGATTCTGCGCGCGCCTTCGACTGGAGTCATCAGCGTGCGCCAGGCGGAACTCGGTGAAGTTGTTTCGCCCGGCTCGCCCGTGGTAACGCTCTCGGACCTCGATCACATCTGGCTCCGCGCCTACATTGCCGAGACCGACCTGGGCCGCATCCGCTGGGGCCAGGATGCGACTGTCACCACAGATACATATCCCGGCAAGCAGTACCACGGGCGCATCTCGTTCATCTCCTCGACGGCCGAGTTCACGCCCAAGAGCGTGCAGACCTTTAAGGAGCGGGTGACGCTCGTTTACCGCATCAAGATCGACATCGAAAATCCGAGTCATGAGTTGAAGCCCGGCATGCCCGCCGACGCGCACATCGCTCTCAATACCGGCGCGCAGAACACGAACTCCACCGCAGCGCCGGCCAAATGACGGAGCCGCTCCAACCCGCGATTGTGCTCGAAGGCCTGACCAAGAGCTTTCCTGGCGTGTGTGCCGTCGATGCGTTGAGCTTCGACGTGCAACCTGGCGAGATCTTCGGCCTGGTCGGTCCTGACGGTGCAGGGAAGACGACGACGCTGCGCATGTTGGCCGGCATCCTGCCGCCCGATGCAGGCAAAGCAACGGTTGCCGGCTTCAACGTGGCGCGCGATCCCGAGGGCGCCAAACACGCGCTGAGTTATATGCCGCAACGCTTTGGGCTTTACGAAGACCTGACCGTCGACGAGAACATCCGCTTCTATGCCGACCTGTTCGGCGTGAAGCGCGCCGAACGCGACGCCCGCTCCACGCAGTTGCTGATGGCCGCGGGAATGAGCGAATTTCGCAAGCGTCTGGCCGGCAAACTTTCTGGCGGCATGAAGCAGAAACTCGGCTTGGTGTGCGCGCTGATTCACCGTCCCAAAGTGATTCTGCTGGACGAGCCAACCACCGGCGTCGATCCGGTTTCGCGCCGCGATTTCTGGCGGATTCTCTATGAGTTGATCGCCGAGGGCGTGGCGATTCTTACTTCGACGGCTTACCTCGATGAAGCGGAACGATGCCATCGCGTGGCGCTACTCCATCGCGGCAAGCTCCTGTTCTGCGATACGCCGTCGAACCTGAAAGCCCGCATGGGCAAAGGCGTTTTGTCGATTGCTGCGCAGGAGCCGCGCCGCGTCCGCGAGGAGATTGAGCACGCCGAAGGGATTTCGAGTCTGCTGCTCACCGGCGACGGTCTACATGTTGTAGTGGACGATGCGGCCCGGCGAATTCCGGAATTCGAAGCCCGGCTCCGGCGCGCCAACATTTCTTTCGAGGCCATTCAACGGGTAGCTCCCACCATCGAAGACCTTTTTGTCGATGCGGTTGGCAAGCAAGAGGCTGCCCATGCCTGAAGCCACCAACTCCGTCGTGGTAGAGAGCCTCGTCAAACGCTTCGGCGATTTTGTGGCTGTGGATCATATCGATCTGGCGGTGCGCAAGGGCGCGGTCTTCGGCTTTCTCGGCCCCAACGGCGCGGGCAAATCCACTACCATTCGCATGTTGTGCGGCCTGCTCAAGCCAACCTCGGGTCACGCGACGGTGGCCGGTTATGATGTTGGTCGCAAGCCGGAAGCCGTGCGCCAGAACATCGGTTACATGTCACAGAAGTTCTCGCTCTACAACGATCTCAAGGTCATCGAAAACCTGCGCCTCTTCGCCGGCCTCTACAGCGTGCCGTCCAATCAACTCCAGGAGCGGATCGAGTGGGCGCTGACCATGGCCAATTTGAAAGGCCAGGAGAACCTGATTACCGGAACGCTGCCGGGCGGATGGAAACAGCGGCTGGCGCTGGGTTGCGCGGTGCTGCACAGACCACCGATCATCTTTCTGGATGAGCCGACCTCCGGTGTCGATCCCATTTCGCGGCGTCAATTCTGGGACTTGATTCACCGGATGGCTTCAGAGGGCGTCACCGTTTTTGTGACCACGCACTACATGGAAGAAGCCGAATACTGCAACCGGCTGGCGCTCATCTTCCGCGGGAAGATCGTTGCGCTGGGCACACCGTCAGAGTTGAAGCGGGACTCGATGAAGGGCGATCTTCTGTTGGTCGAGTGCGAACCCTTGGGCGACGCAGTGGAAGCGCTGCAATCGGCTCCTGGCTTGATCGATGCGGCGGTCTTCGGAAACGCACTTCATCTCGTCGTCGACGATGCGGCCGCTGCACTTCCGCGGCTGAAGAGTTATCTGACGGAGCGCAAAATCACCGTCCAGCGCATGGAGCAGATTCGCCCCAGCCTGGAGGATGTTTTCGTCTCGCTGACCACAGGGCGCGAAGCCGCAGAGGAGCGCAAGCCATGAGCCTGACGCGCCTTGCGGCCATTGCAAGAAAAGAGGTTGTGCAGATTCTGCGCGATGCGCGCAGCCTGGCGATTGTCATCGTCATGCCGGCGATTCTGGTAATCCTCTTCGGCTACGGCGTGAATCTCGACCTGAAAGGGTTGCCAGTGTATGTCTTTGATCAGGACGGCAGCCAGGAGAGCCAGGACTTGCTGAAGCACTTTCAGGCCAGTGAATATTTTCATGTGATTCGCGTGGTGAATGACTATTCTGCGCTCTCCCGTGCGCTCGACGACGGGCACGCGAAGATGGGAATCGTGGTGCCGTGGGATTTCTCGCAACGGCTGCGCGATGGCCGTCCTGCGCAGGTGCAAGCGCTCGTCGATGCCTCGGACGACAACACGGCCAACGTGCTGATGGGCTATGCGCAAGCGGTGGTGCAAGGGTACTCTTCGGAGATTCAACTCGACTGGCTGCGCCGGCAGGGCATTGCGCTGCAGCCGTCGGTGATGAGCGTGGAAACGCGCACATGGTACAACGAGGACCTCGAAAGCAGCGCCTTCATCATTCCCGGCGTACTGGCGCTGGTGATGTCGGTGATCGGCGCGTTTCTTACTTCGTTGACCATTGCACGCGAGTGGGAGCGCGGCACCATGGAGCAGCTCATCTCCACGCCCGTCACCGCGATGGAAATCATGCTGGGCAAACTCGCGCCTTACTTTGTTCTCGGCATGGTAGACACCGTCATCAGCGCGGCCATCGCGATCTACTGGTTCCATGTGCCGTTTCGCGGCTCCTACATCACACTTCTGGTGGCTTCGGCCATGTTCCTGATCGTGGTGCTTTCGCTGGGCTTCTTCATTTCCGTTTTAGCGAAAGGTCAGTTTGCCGCCAGCCAGATTGCGCTGCTCATCACGTTTCTTCCCGCATTCCTGCTCTCGGGATTTTTGTTTGCCATCGAGCAGATGCCGGTCCCGCTGCAATGGATCACGCGCATTCTGCCGGCCCGCTACTATGTCTCGGTGCTGAAGAAGATTTTTCTCAAAGGATCGCCCGCGTCGCTTCTCTACGCCGACCTGGTGCCGCTCGCCATCTTCACGTTCGTGCTGGCTCTGCTTGCCACGCGCAGCTTTCACAAGCGACTGGAATAAAGGAGAACCGATGTTCGGGCGACTCAAGCAGATGCTCATCAAGGAGTTCATTCAAGTCTTCCGCGACAAGCGGACGCGCTTTGTTCTCATCGGCCCGCCCATCATTCAGATGCTGGTCTTCGGCTATGCCGCGACCTTCGATATTCATCACGTTTCCACCGTGGTGGTCGACCTGGACCACAGCCAGGAGAGCCGCGAACTGGTCTCGCGCTTTACCTCGAGCCCGTATTTCGACGTGCAGCGTCAGCTCACAGATACACGCCAACTCGGCGACCTGATCGAGCGCGGAGACGCCACCGTCGGCCTCGAAATTCACGCCGGCTTTGCGCAGAATCTGCGCAAGGGCCAGACCGCGCCGCTGCAGGTGATTGTGGACGCCACCAACTCCAACACCGCGCTGGTTGCCTCAGGCTACATCAACCAAATTGCACTGCGCTTCGCGCACGAGTACCAACTGGACCACATCAACCGCATCGCGCCGCAACTGGTGGAGGTCATGCCCTCGGTGAGCCTGGAAGCGCGCCCGTGGTACAACCCCGGCCTCAGCAGTCGCTGGTTCTTCGTGCCCGGAATCGTGGGCAGCCTGACGTTGGTGCTGGTCATCATTCTGACCGCCTTCGCCGTGGTGCGCGAACGCGAGATCGGCACGCTGGAACAGATCATGGTCACGCCCATCCGCCCGTTCGAATTCATCCTCGGCAAGACGCTGCCATTCTTTCTGATCGGCCTGCTGGACGTTTCGCTCATCGCCGTGGTCGGCACGCTCTGGTTCCAGGTTCCGTTTCGCGGCAGCGTGTTGGTGCTGCTGATTGGAGCTGTCCTCTTCCTCCTCTGCATGTTGGGCGTGGGCCTGCTGATTTCAACCGTCTCGTCGACGCAGCAACAGGCCATGGTGACCGCCTTCTTCTTCATCATGCCGGCCATCACGTTTTCCGGCTTCGGATTTCCCATTGCCACCATGCCCCACTGGATGCAGTTGTGCAGCTACGTCATTCCCTTGCGCTATTTTCTCATCGTGCTGCGTGGCGTCTATATGAAGGGCGTGGGCATGGATGTCCTGTGGCCGCAGATGGCGGCGATGGCCGGGCTGGGATTTGCGCTGCTCACTCTCGCTATCCTGCGTTTCCACAAGGCGCTGGATTGAGGCTGGCGGGACGAAGGATTTCCCGTGGTGGGGCGCCGCATTCGAGTCGAATAAAAGAAGAATGTATACCCCCCTGGGG
>Ga0255353_1000993_pt1 | contig 16810 bp, 13 predicted proteins | sample HBST25metaG_FD_189941 | JGI IMG/M metagenome (GOLD analysis project Ga0255353, IMG submission 189941) | Peat soil microbial communities from Stordalen Mire, Sweden - H.B.S.T25 | ecosystem: Environmental > Terrestrial > Soil > Wetlands > Peat | place: Sweden: Norrbotten County, Stordalen Mire...
TGCCCGAAGTGTAATTCGCAATGTGTCACAGGCAACACCGTTCAAGGCTTTATCTCTGAGCATAAATGCGGAGCAAAGTGTCTCAGCGCCATCGGTCCCAACTGTGAATGTTCATGCGGCGGCACGAACCACGGAACCAACTGGCTGTAAACCGCCAGCCGGGAGCGCATCCCGGCCAGTTCAAACGAGGTGACAGACATGATTACGCCGTATCCAAAGGTTCATCGCACACGGTTTGCAGAGTTGGGTTATTGGCAAGTAGAGCCGGGATGCTGGTCTTTCGTCAATTTCGACGAAGACGGCACCCCGCATCAGGTAGGCAACAAGTATGTAAGCAAGATGGAATTGCTCTCCAACTTGGAAGGGTACGCAGCAGAGTTTGGATGCGATGGAGCAGCAAAAAAGGAATCCGCGCCAGTGCTGCTAACTGCGCTACAGGCATTGCTCATCTATGCAGATCGCTATTCAGAGGAGATGCGGAAGATTGGCAGGGGAGCCGAAGAGTTAGGCAAGGATGCGAAGTTCCCCGGAGTTGGATGGCAAGCCCGCGCCGCCATTCACACGGCCACAGGAGTTTGGGCAGATTGAATCCGCGAAGCGCAACCGCCCACCGGAGCGCATCCAGTATACCTCACGAAGGAACCAAAAATGGAAACCGTCTTCATCAACCAGGCCGGACAGCCGATACCGGAGCAGCGCCGCCTTATCCGTTCGATTGAGCATCTAAAGCGCGTCTTGCGAAGGCCGGGAATCACTCTGGAGAGGCTGGACTTCAACGGCTATCGAGCCAGCCCGCCGCGCACGATCCAGTCGGTTCATGCCCGCTATATCGTCTTTGAAGACGGCGCACACTTGAACTTTCCGTGCCGCGATGAATTCGACAGCCGCGAGGACTTCATTTTGTGGGGAAGACTGGCGTACAGGATCGGCATTACAGACGAATTTCAGCAACCGTAGTAACAGCCACAAATTATAATTAGTGATATACTGGTCAAGTGATCCAAGCGCACCACAAGACTAGGCGCGTTGATCCGGCACCCAGCCCGCAAGAGGGACCATGACGACGAAGGCAGCGACGAAGCCCAAGGGTGGGCTTGATTGTCCCAACTGCGAATTTCACATAGACGCGGCGACCGTTGCCCGCGCTTGGTTCGGCGACGCCGCCAAAAGCGGCCGCAAAAAGGTTCTGCGGCCTTGCCCGAAGGGATGCGGCAACGAGTTCGGAGCGCGAGAGATGAAAGTACACATCTCCCGTTGCGACGGGCCGCCCGCTACGCCCCCGGCACCCCACCCGCGAACAGGCGCTCGACGCTGAGAGTCAACCAGTCCAGGGCCGTCGAGCTAACGAGGACGTGGACAACTCAACTTTGCCTCGCCCGTGCCTGCTTCGCCACCAAATGATGAGGCATTCCCAGGACAACCTCTGAGGGGAGATACCGGCGCAGCTCGCCGCACAGAGGGCAGGCGACCACAATGGACTGGAAAGGGAATGCAGCTACACCGGCAGGCACGTCTCGCCGGCATCGTTTGCACTCCACTACGAACAGCTTTCGTCTCTGAATTCCGAAGGACATCAGAATCAGCATAGGCGAACACACGGCGAAAGTCCAGAGGGAGCCAACTCCGGCAGTCACGTCGGGGCGGGGGGCGCGAACGAAACTTAACAAGCTCCGGCTAACCTAGTTCTGTTCGGCCTACTCGACCCTCAAAATCAAAGTGCAGAATTTCGTTTCAATCCGCCCGAAGCTGCATATCTCTATTTTCTACCTTGTGTATTGCGTTTACCAGATGGAGTCGATGGAACCAGAGTTGCAAGGTCAGCAACACTGCGGATTCGCTGCTGAAGGAGAGAAATTCCCCTATTCATATGTGCTCTAAAATGGTCTTCGATGTGCTCCAGTTCTATGCCATCTTGATAAAGTCTCTGCCGCAATAGTGCGACGAACAACACATCATACTCACCCAACAGCGTATATCTATTAAATTCCCTTTCCTCTTCTGCGAAGTCGTCTGGATTAGGAGCTTTCGTCTCTTCCAAAGACAAGCAGAATCCTATCCGGCAGAGAAGGTTTGGCGTCAGGCTTGTTCTTCCTGCTAGGAACCGAAGACGGTTTGAGGCATCCTTTGTTAGCCGAATCTTAGTGAGCTTCATACGCAAGTACCTTTCCAAAGTAGCCTTCATTCACCTGAGTGCTTTGAGATGCTGAATCAAAGTCGAGTTCATATGATCGGGCAATGCTGTCTCCTAGCAGAGGTATAAAGTCACTGTCAATCTCAGTATCGGTCGATAGGATAATCACCTGATGACTCGCGTTCGGAAAATATAACTGTCCCAAGAGAGCCCTGTGATCTCTGTCGAGTCGTGCAAGCGGAGTGTCGATAATGATGGGTAGTGGGCGTCCTGAGACAATCCCAAGCGCCCATAGCACCGAGATTGCATAAATCTGTTTTTCCCCAGCCGATAATTCTTGTTTAGAGATTGCTCTATCATGATCATCACGGATTGTTACCTGAAACGTATTTGGATTGATCGTGATTGTTCGGGGCAAACGCTTGCGTGACAATTTGTTGAAGCAAGTCGTCAGCTCAACCTCTACCTGCTTTACCTTCTTCTCAGTCAAAGCTTGTTTGAAGTCGGTCAAGACGCTTTGTACTCTCACCGCTCTATCTAGTGAGAGTCGCCGCACACTGGTTGCCGCGAGTCTGGCTACGGCCTGTCGGTAGTTTGCTTCTGCCTTCTCTAGTGAAACCCTAGACAGCTCAACGGCCGCTCCTTTTTGAATAGATTCTACAGCCAATTCACCCAGGCGCTTGTGCAGCTCGCTCAAATTATTGAGCAGCGGAAGTAGAACGTCGTCATGTGGTATGCGCGATAAATCGCGCTCCACACGTTGCCGCTCTCGATACAGTGTCTCAAGCTCCTCACCTGTCTTTTTCAATTCCTTAGGAACGGTCTCAAGGGCTTCTACAGCCCAGCTTTGGATCTGCTGTTCATGCGCATTGGATAAATCATGGATCATAGGGATGTCCCACTCACGGGTTTTGTGAGCAGTCTTTACTATGGACAAAATCTTCTCAAACTCAGGGTAGTCACCCAGTAGAATATTGTTGGAACCTCTCTTGGTTGAGAGTTTGCGAAGCTGAGTTAAGGTTGACCGAGCAGCCTTTTCCATCGCATCATCCAGGACGCATTTGAAGCGCAAATCCTGCTCCCCCCTCAGTTGTTCGAGCGTGGATCTAAGCAACTTCGGGGCTAACGCTATAGCGAGTAGACCTTGTGACCGGTCTCGAATACTGTTTTCAAGTGCCGCCACACGTATACTTATCTGCTTCTTGCGCTCTTCCAATCGGCCACGGTTTTTAGCATACGCGCCGCCATGATCCTGAAGACTCTGTTCCGCTGCTTGCACCTCGATTCGAAGCGCATCAACAGAAGCGGAGGCGTCAGTTGCTTCTTTCGTGGCAGCTTCTAACTGGCAACGAGATAAGTCAACGCTTGTACTGAGAACATCAAGATCAGGGGTGTTGGCATCCTCAGCAACACCTTGGATAGTTCGTGAGCGATAGATACTCATGTCAGCATTCAGCTTCTCTATGACATCTGTTCCCAAGAGATTTCTGACGGCTTCCGATAATGTCAGCCTATCCGATTCGTCCTCTGCGAGAAGCTGGACCTTTTCTCCATCGAAAAAAAAGAGGTCAGAAACGCCGATGGGAATTAGCTCTTGAATGAAATCCTGCCAATGAATCGCATCAACGTCTGAAATCGGTGATCCATCACACGATAATTCGAAGATTTCGCTGATGCCACCAGTTGAACGACGTTCCCAGGAGCGTAAAGCGGTATAGCTCCGTAGCCCGTCATGATCACCGTACGCAAATTCAATTTCTATAGATGAAGACTTTGCAGGGAGGATATCTGAGGCACCTCGGTGGATTCTCCCCATAAGATAACGCTCGTATCGTTCCCGCGTTGTCAGCAAGCGATCTGATAATTGTCCATGAAAGCACAAACGTATTGCCTCTAGGATGGTACTTTTGCCAGCTCCATTCTTGCCCCCGATCAGGATCACGTTGTTGTGTCCGCTTGTCGAAAGGTTGAACTCCTGACAACCGGCGTATGTACCAAAGTTATTCAACTTGAGCCGTTTTAGGAGCATATATCTACTCCCTCTGTTGCTTCCAGAGGCAAGAACTCTTCAGCAGTTCTCCAGTCCTCTTCCAAGACAGCGGTTAATTTACGCTGGACGGAAGCACGCCTGCTCATTCCTTGCAGGCTACGTTCAAGCTCAACAAGTTTTGCCATCATTTCAGGAGATATTCCGTGCTTGTCGCAGATGGTGCTTAACGTAACTTGCTCGTCGGCAGAGAAGACGGGAATCTCGTAGCGTATCCAGTCAAGTTGCAAACCCAAAACCTCGCGGTAGATGGATGGAACTGAATCTGCCCAATCATGTTCTTCTACCCTCCAGAGAGTTCGAATAGCCTCTAGCTCCGCCTTGTTAATCAGGGCACCGCCTTCGTTTGTTCCTGCGCTACCCACTTTCTTTTGAACTTCAAGAAGACCGCGAAGCAATGCCTTGCGTGTCTCGATCGTGTAAGGTCCCCAGGGCTGCGGGGCACCATCCTTGGTTTTCACTTTGCCGTTACGTCGCTTGTACTTTCGGATGGATGGCCAGAGTGCAGAGTCTTGCAATGATGCGAGGTGGTTCCGAAATTCCAAGAAAGGCTCCAACCACTCTTCCCCGTTCTCGACCATTGCCTCCATTGAGGAATCGCGATTCACGACCGTGCAGGTCCAGCAACCAAAGCGGCTATTTCCACAAGACGGTGTAGTCTTATCGATCACCAAGGGGCATTCGCCCGCTTGTGCGTTTCTGTAAAGGGTCACCAAATCCCTGTTATTCGCTCCCCAAGGCGATGGTACTTGGAGAAGATAGGTCCATACATCATCTACTGTGAAGAGTTCAATTGGCGTATAGACAAAAGCCTTCGGTAAAGTAGAGTGCCTGGATAAATACGATCCGCTGATTCGATGGAGGCTCATGACCTGAGCGCGAGTAGAGCTTTCTGCGCTCCGCACTCCTAGAACAACCACGACCTCTCCGAACTCTGCAACTCGTTCCAAGATAAAGCTATTTGCGGGATTGATTTTGAGCCGCTCTGTGCACCAGCGAAACTGAGTAGAGGGCACAGGATAGCCTCTTCCTATGACATTCACCCAAAACGAGTCGTTGGTTACAGGGGTAACCTTATGGGCCGTTATAGGAAGGCCGCTTTCTTTTGCTGTCCTGTTTATCTGTATCAAAGTGCGATCAACGTAATCTACGATCTTTGGTGTTTCAACCAAAGTGTCGGAAGAGATAACGTAGACTGGCTTAGTGCGGGACTCAATCGGAAGTGCTTTGAGGGCGGTCCACACAAGCTGCAAAGTAGTCGTAGAATCTTTGCCACCGCTGTAGCCAATGACCCAAGGTCGGGAGTCGCCGAGGTATACCTGGCGGATCTCCTCTTCGACGGTGTTGAGGGTGTCCCGTGTAAGTTGATTTGCCCGGCTGATCGACTTTACGAGTTCACTCATTGCTGGTTCCCTTCTAGTTTCTTTTCCAGTGCACAATCCTCATCAGTGAACTCAATCCCAAGAGTCCTCTTAAGGTAATTGGCAGTGAGATGAACATTCGTGGTGGCCTTACTCACTCTACCGGCAACGAGGGCTCGCCCTTCCCAGACCGCAGTATTCCGGCGGGACCAATCGACCTTTTCCAGAAGACGAAGGCGATCCCTCCAATTAACAGGGTCTTCTCTAAGCAGTGCTGATCCCATTAGCCCCAGCGCATGAAGAGCAAGTCCATGAGAATGGATGTACTCCCTACGTAGTTCAGATGTCGTGACTTGTCTTGTAGAGGCAAGCAGCCATTCCGAAATATGCTCTGAGACAGCAGACCAGTATGCTGCGGCAAGTACCCTATCATCGTCTGTAAGTGCATCCGATCTTCTCTTGCTTAACAGAGCCTTTGTTCCCTGATAAATCCCGCTTAAAGTGAACAGTTTTAAGGACCGATTAGAAATGCTTGTCCGCTCAGTCTCCGTAAGCAGCCTGAAAACTGAAACGTCGTCTACCAAGCTCCTGGCCAATTGCGCTAAAGGGCTTCGTAGGTCATACAGAATCCCAATCGATTTAGTTGGTCTGATTGCATATTGATTGAGGTCAGCAAACATCTGCTGGCTGCGATGAAGGCCACCGTCAACGAACAACACTACAGAAATAGTCTCTTCCCCAAGTTCCGGGTACTCGAAAAGAGCCGCTTCTATGGCTGCGCGACGATGCTGACCATCGTTGATAATGAATTTGGCACCCATGGAAATTCGTAATGTCCCAAGGTCCGACTCGGGTTCCACAGGCAGAAACTCAGCCTCGCCATCGACAGATGCGGTGATGGAAGAGAACACATACTCATTTGGATTGTCCAGAATGTAGCGCGCTATCCCAGGGATTCGCGACCGATTCAGAGGTCGTTGAGCTCTCAACTCGGGGGGGAGTTCATCTTCGTCATAGAGAAACAACTTCGGGATAAGCCTAAGAGGGCACATTGCCACGTAGAAGGTTCGTCTAGCCTGCACCCCCCTCAGCGCGGCAAAACCATATGTGTATGAACTGCCCAAGGCCATAATGGAAGTCTACCATATGGCGAGTGGAAGTGAACACAGGATCGCATACATTAAGGCGAGTCCAAACAGTCGGTCGAAATGGCCGTACATATTTGATTTCAGGGGGCTTTGGGAACCCGTGGGCTGTATGATAACCTCAGCGAAATAATCTGGAGGCCTCCTCCTCAATGAGTGACGAGATTCAAATCATGCCATCCACCCTCGAAGGGTTTCTGGCCGACATCATTCAGCACGAGAAGCGGTACGCTCACAACGAGCGCGGCGCCAAGAACGAACGCCGAAGTAAAGTTGTTGAAAAGGTAGAAGAAACGGCGGCTAGGGAGCTTGATAAAAAATGAAGCTCCTGACGATCAAATTATTGAACTTTCGGCAATTCTACGGTTCTCAAACCATCCATTTCGCCACCGATTCTGTCCAAAATGTGACGCTCTTTCATGCTGAAAACGGTGTTGGAAAAACGACTTTGTTGAACGCTATACTTTGGTGCTTTTACGGTCAATCAGGCGTGACAGAGAAATTTGAAAGCTCTAATAACATCCTTAGCTACCAAGCGGCTTCTGAAAAACAGATGATTGCTAAGGTTGATGTAGCTTTTGAACATGAAGGCCGTATGTATACAGCTACACGACGGCACTCAGCATCCCCAGGGGGCAGACCGGAAGAGAGCCTCCTCGCGTACGAAATCCTGAATGGAAACACTGAGCCTCTACCGGCACCTGATGCGTTTATAGCCTCTGTAGTTCCGATGGAAATGGCTCATCACTTTTTCTTCGATGGAGAGCACGCGGAAAGCTTCGCATCAACTGGGAACTTCCGCAAGGTTGGCGAAGCAATCAGGAACATGCTGGGGTCAACCGTGGCCGACAGCGCGATAGAAGATCTCAAATATGCGGCCAAGCAGTTTGGAGACAATCTGGCAGACCTTCCGGGTGAGGATAGCATACGCCAGAAGAGCGCAGAGCTTCAGGCTGCGCAGCGCAATCTCGAAACGTGCCTCTCGGATAAGCAGCGGCTAGAAGAAAACCTGGTCGTCTTTAACGATCAGATTGCGCTCATTGACCAGGACCTGCTGGACACTCGTTCAGCCAAAGAGTTACAACAGAAACGTCTTCAGTTGGAAGGTGTACTCCGAACAGCTAACGCTGCTTTGACGGAAGCCGACAGAGATGGAGTCCGTTGGATTGGCAGACAGGCGATAAATGTCGTTGCCTCGCGCCTGTCTACGGAAACCTTGCACTTCATCGATGATGAGAAACTACGGGGCAAGATCCCTAGTCCTTATAATGAAGAACTTGTGATGACTTTGCTGTCTCAAGAAGCCTGCCTATGCGGCAGGCCGTTAGAGCCAGGTACTGAGTGTTTTGCTAATATACAAAACCTTCTTCGCAAAGCAGGCAACGCTGAAGTTCAGAGCAAAGTTATGAGGGCGCGTGGTTATTTGGGTGAGCTTAAGGTGAAGCGCGCCGCTGCACCCAAGGATTTGAATAGGAGTCAAATATCTTACGCCTCTGCCTATCAGTCGAGTAAGTTAGCCGAGCAACAACTCGCAGAACTAAGCGAGAAGTTATCTAAGATTGACTACGACCAAATAGCCCACAAAGAGAAGGCGCGTGCAGATTTTGTCCTGAAGTCAAAGGCGGCGGACAGAGATATAGGACAGATCATACTCAAAATATCCATTTACGAAAGATCGATCGAGAATCTTACCCGAGAGCAGCAAAGGTTGGCACTCAGCAACGCCAAGGCAATGAAGCTCCTGAATCGTAAAACATTGGCAGAACGCGCGGTAGAACTTTTGAAAGGTGTCCTAGCCAGTCACGAGGAGCAGGCCAGAGTGTTCATTGCCGCAGAGGTCAATAGAATCCTCTCAGTAACGGCTCGGCGAGACTATAAATTTGCGTTCGGCTCCGGGTTTTCCTTTGATCTCACATTTGCCAGTACCGGAAGACCTGTTCCTCGCAGTAGCGGCGAAAATCAACTGCTGAGCCTTGCTTTTATCGCTGCTCTCATCAAGTTTTGCCGCGACAGGTCTCTCGCTAAAGGGAGTCCTCTCCTACTTCCTGGGATAGTTGCACCCCTAATCCTCGATTCTCCTTTTGGACAGCTAGACAGCACCTATCGGGTAGACACATCCCGATTCATTGCGCTGATGGCAGAGCAAGTAGCACTATTCGTATCTAGCTCGCAGGGTAGTCCAGACGTTCTTGACGTTCTGAAGGATCGGGTGGGAAAGGAATACGTCTTGATATCCGAGAATCGCGGTCCTCGGAATGGCAAACATTCGGAGGAACTGTTTCTTAACGGGCACCGCTATGAGACTTCGCTTTTTGGTTGCGAGAAAGATATGACTAGAATCGAGGTGGTACAGCAATGAGGCTATTTAGAAACAACTCCTCCCACGATCCCATTATTCAATTGCTCTACGGTACGCCTCACAAAAAGGCCGGGCAGCCGATCTTTATCACGAAACGTGACCTACTCTGCTTCGCCGCCGTACTGGGGTTTGAGGGCAATAGACGGAATAAACTTCAGGATAACCTCAGCGATTTTGTTGACCCACGGCCGTTTGAAAATTCGCAGGAAGCGATGCAACTGTTGTATTTATTAGGTCTCGCTGAGACAAAGGACGTGGACTGTTTGCGCGAAGAGAATGAAGAAGATCTCGTAACTATCTTCGAAGAGTATGCAGATGGTGGCCTTTGTACTCTAGAAGACTGGTTGCGTGAAACCCCTTCTGATCCTCATGGCGATAGAGCAATCATCGAAGCACTCAAAACCCACGGTTTCCTAGCCCCAAGCGAAGTGTCAATCGAGGCAGTAGTAGCGGAGGTTACATTTTAGGTGTTACGTCAACTCAATCTGAAGCCGGTCTACCGTTCCGACGAGGATAGTCTTCTCGCAGACTTCTATGTGCCTGCTCTATCACAGTCGATCTCCTATGACCGAGCCGTTGGATACTTCAGCTCATCTATGCTTTCGTATGCTGCGCAAGGCATTGGCGCTCTCATCGAGAAGCAAGGTGTTATGAGGCTCATAGTTGGCGGTGAGATTACTCAGGAAGAGTCTGACGCTATCCTAAACGGATACGACCTTCGATCACTAAGTGAAAGAGTAGGAGCTACCTTCTGTAAAACAATTGAGCAGGTTGTAGAAGAGTTATCTTTTGCACGCTTGCAGGCTTTATCATGGATGATTGCTCACGGATCGCTGTCGGTGAAGGTAGCCCTCAAACGTCAGGGTATGTACCACGAGAAAATCGGAATCTTTCGCGATCAAGAAGGCGACGAGGTTGTGTTCCAGGGGTCAGCAAATGAAACCGTTAATGCCTTGCTTCCCGAATACAACTTCGAATCGATTAACGTCTTCCCCTCATGGCAGGAGCAATTCAGAGCACATGCGGAACCCTATGTGGCGGGATTTGAGCGCCTCTGGCAGAATAAGAGCAAAGGAACACTTGTCCTAGAATTCCCCGTGGCTGCCAAAGAGAAGCTCATTAAGATTGCCAAGAGCATCGTAGTTCCCCCAAGCCCGCAAATCGAGTTGTCCATCTGGACAAGTTTGTTTCGGAGTTCCGCGGACAACATGGAAGGTTTCCCAACAACACCCATTGTGCTTGGTGGACAGCCGTTCGAAATCAAGACGCATCAACGTGAGGCCCTGGAGAAGTGGCGGGCACAAGACCTGCAAGGAATTCTTGCACTTGCAACAGGAGCAGGAAAGACAATCACTGCTCTATATGCCGCAACCCGATTGTTCTGTGCTAATAAAAAGCTATTTCTCATCATAGCAGTGCCGTATACGGATTTAGCCGATCAATGGCTAGAGGAAGCCGCTCTATTCAATATGCAAGCGATCGCTTGCTACGACACTGCCACAAGTTGGCGAGATGAACTAGGCAAAGTAATTCAGCTTTATAAAAGTGGTGCCTTACCGTTCGTTTGTGTCGTCGTCGTCAACAAGACACTTCAAGGAGAAGCGTTCCAGGAGGCTCTCAGGACGCTGGATGGAACAAGTCTCATGTTCGTGGGAGATGAGTGCCATCGGCATCGGTCTCCAAAGACCATTGATTCTCTACCGCGCCAAGCGCGCTACCGATTAGGCTTGTCCGCGACGCCAGAGGAGCATTTCTCCCAGAACGACAAGGAAGACCCACTGTATAAATATTATGGAGGCATTTGTGCACGGTACACGCTCGCTGAGGCGTTGAACGACAAAGTTCTTACTCCTTACGACTATCATCTTGTGCTGGTTGAACTCACCGATGAAGAATTGGAGCAGTACGTTGAGCTTAGCGAACAGATCTCCCAACGAGCTGCACTCACAGGATTGGGAGATGATAGTTCCTCATCGGATTCTCTTCTCGACATGCTTCTCTTCAAACGCGCCCGGCTGATAGGTGCGGCGAAGAATAAACTTCCTGAGCTTAGTAGGCTCCTAGCATCAAAACAGCCAAGCCCACTGACGCTGTTTTATTGTGGAGACGGAAGTGTGGAGACTTCGGAGGATGGCATATTCCTACGGCAGGTTGAAGCGGTCTCTATTCTTTTGGATGATTTGGGTTGGAGATCTAGCCGGTTTACGTCGGTAGAGTCAAAGAGTCGGCGGCGAGAGCTGCTAGAAGATTTCAAGATCGCAAACATAGACGCTCTTGTAGCCATTCGCTGTCTAGATGAGGGAATCAATATTCCGAGTTGTCACACAGCGTATCTTATGGCGAGTTCTCGAAATCCACGCCAGTTTATCCAACGCAGAGGGCGCATTCTCCGAAGAGCACCTGGTAAGCAAAAGGCAACCATCTACGATTTTATTGTTACTCTACCAGAGTCGGAAGTCGAGAACTTCGCTCATGAAAAGAAGCTATTCAGCGCAGAACTCAACAGAGTTGCCGAGTTTGCAGGGCTTTGCTTGAACTACGCAGAGGCTTATAAACAAGTCGAATCTTTGCTAAAGCGTTATAACTTAGTCCACGAATTCCGCGAGAAGAACATCGAGGATAAGTGCGACCTCACTTGAGTAAGATTGAGCGTTCGCGGAACTAATTCCTTAATCTCGCTTGGCTCTCCCCGCCGAAGCGCCTCGTTGGGAAGGGTACTCGTCGCGATGTACTCCTGATCGCGCCAAACTTCGGCGAGAACGATAGCAGCGTTGTTGAGTTCCATCTTTAGACATGGGCGAGCTGCTCATCTTCTGAAGAATTCCAAAGCTCCCTTGATTGTGCCTTAAAAAGTGTTTCTCCATCCCAATTGTAGTTCGAGGTGCCAGTGAGTTGTGAACACCTCAGGAGGGCTCAGCCAGACCTATCGCGTTTTCAATTGCTCGCCTTATTTCAATACGGCCTGTGCCTGACGGCTTTCTGTAAAGCTCATTCGTAAAGTCGATAATCGAAGCACCAGCCAATTGATTGACAAAGAATGTTTCACTAACATCCTTTGTTTCAATAGCCCTAGGGACGAGCTTCCGCAAAACGTCGAACAGAGCTTGTATCCCCGTAGTCTTTTGGATGTATGTCTCGTCCGTCGCGCGACGCCAAAACTCTTTGTCACAAGCGGTTAGATAATTGCGAACAGTCAAATAAATCAGTTGATCGTTTCCGTTGATGTACTCGTTCCGTAGGACAGACCTATCTCTAGGTGTGATTCCTTGCAACGCCTTCCTTTCCTTAGGGCCAGGTGTCAGAAGTTCGTTATTATCTCGCTTCGGATTGTTTGATATCAGTCTGAGAATACCCTCGACTATGGTTGCCATAGAAACCTTCCAGGGAATCTCGTGCGGTGAAACCTCAGCGAGGAAATCGTTCGACGGAGCGACAATAATGCGATCCTTGAGAGGAGAATCACTCTCGGCGTTGAGCCTGCGTGCCAGAAAGACGGCGAGCTTATCAGGGCTCCAGTACTGCACTGACTCCTCGGCAACGTTATACCCAAACAGCTCATAGGTAAGGCTCTTGTCAACTCGTTTCTGAGTAGAATTGATCGTTGCAAATAGTTGTGCCTGAAATGGTTTTGGCAGATCGAGGTAGATGGAACAGACTAGCTGAACGTCCAAGCGCGACGACGAGGCATATTTAAAGGCAAATAGCCGGTGCTGGCCATCGATGATGGCTGCAAGCTTCCTGGCAGAGGGGATGAGCAAAGTGCAGGAACCAGATCCTTTGCTCTCGCTTATGGCCCAACGCGCCCCGTCATCCTCCTCTATATTCCCGTCTTCTTCTCGCAGATTAGCGGCCAAGATGACGGAGTTGGGGAACGCCGAATCGTAACGGTCGATGTACTCTGCGATCTCGCGAAGGCGCTCTTTCTTTATACCGCGCTGGTTTCCCTGTAACTCATAGCCAGCTCCGCTAGATCTAAAAGCACGAAGCTGATCACTGAAGCAGGTTTCGAGCAGAAGATCGGCAGGCAAGACGGTGACATAGAAAGCACCGAGTGGCTGCACTACCTTCAGAGCCGACGCTGTGTATGGAAAGCTAACCATTCTTCAGTCCTTTAGGTTGCGAATCCAGTTGTGTCCCCAGCAAGGGGGGTGTCCGGTGATCCTCCGAGAGGAGCATCTAGGTCGACATTATCCTGGAAAGTTGGGTCGAGGCCATTGGCCAACCACCACATGAGGATCGCGAGTAGGCAAAAGGCGATCCCAACAAGCCATGTCCAAACAGTCACTGGGTTCCTTTCCAAACCCAGTGTAAGAATTGAGGAAATGAAAAAAAAGAAGGCCGCAAGGACGCTAAATGAGAGCAAGTATTTCGGTTTGGCTGCAAACATCAGTTGTGCGGCCGCCGCTCCTCCAATGGCAGGGAAATAGCAGTTGACGGCGGTGCGAATGTTCTCTGCATCAGGGGTGATTCCGATGTGCATCCTAAAAAGCTCCACCCAGATCGGTGCGCCGCCGCAAACCACTATGCCAATCAATAGATAGACCCAGAACGTGACCTGCCCAACTGGAGTGATGAATCTGGTGAGCAAGTCGCTAAAAAGAGACCCGAACGAGCTGGCACTTCTCTTCCGTGATTCTGCCATTTTGTGACTCCGTAAGGTTTTGAGCGGCAGGTCCTTACAATTCCTCCGCATACGCCACCTCAGTTTACACCCCGTCGCAGCCGAAAATGCCCTAGACCAGACCCTACCGAGAGAAGACAATGCACTACTGGCCATGCTTTCTGTTTCCGTATTCCTCGCACAGAGTGCGAATATCAGATTCCATTCGGAGTATCGGCCGCAGGCCAGTTGAGCCATGTGCTGAAGCGAGGCTCTCGTCTAGTTGTTTCAAAGACCGCTTTTTGCAGTTGAGTGTCGCGCGGGAAAGTATTGTGCCTTCAAGTCTTCATCTGCGGCCTCGTGATCTATTGTGAAACCATGCTGATTGGGAACACGCGAAGAGAGATCGAGATAATGTAAGGAAGACAGGAACGCTGTCAGCGCGGAGAACGTCACATGAATTTGATGATTGTCGAAAGTCCGAACAAGGTGAAGAAGATCAAAACCTTTCTTGGCCCCGGATGGGACGTTGCCGCCAGTGTTGGCCACGTCCGCGATTTGCCTATTAAATCGCTCGGAGTGACCACGCCGGACTATCAGCTTCAATATGAGTACACGGAGCGGGGCAAGGGCGTTGTGGAGGGCCTCAAGCCCCGCGCAGCGCGCGCGGATCAAGTCTACCTGGCTACCGATCCCGACCGCGAGGGCGAAGCGATCGCGTGGCACCTCAAGGAGACGTTGCAGCTCAGGCGATACCACCGCGTGACCTTCGATGCCATCACCGAGGACGTGATTCAGAAGGCACTCAGGACGCCCCGGCAGCTCGACATGAACCTTGTCCATGCTCAAGAGGCAAGGCGCGGCGCGGATCGGTTGGTAGGCTACAAAGTCTCACCCGCCCTCTCCAGGCAGACCGGCATAGCCGGTTTGAGCGCGGGCCGCGTTCAAACCGTGGCCGTGCGCTTCGTTGTGGAGCGCCAGCGCGAGATTGAGAATTTCAAGACTACCAAGCACTTTGGAGCCGAGGCCATCTTTGAGGATGGGAAATGGACGGCACAGTGGGATACCGCGCCTTTCCTCAAAGAGGATGAGAAATACATCCTCGACTCTGCCCTTGCCGAACAAGCTGCACTGTGCCGCGCTTTCCGCGTGACCGCCGCGGCCACCAAGCCAGCACGGAAGGCGCCGCCCCCTCCATTCACTACCGCGACTCTCTTGCAGGCTGCCAGCGTCACCCTTGGCTACAAACCCGACCAGACCGCCATGCTCGCTCAAAAACTCTTCGAGCAGGGTTTGATTACTTACCACCGCACAGACAGCCAGAATTTTTCTGCCGAAGCCCTTGCAGAAATTCGGGCGTTTGCCCAGGCGAACCTTCTTCCCACCCCGCCCAAGCCCCGGACGTGGAAGTCGAAGGAAGGCGCTCAGGAGGCCCACGAGGCGATCCGGCCGACACACCTACAAGACCGCAATGCTGGCGAGGATGACGACCAGCGAAAACTCTATACCCTCATCTGGCAGCGAGCCGTTGCATCTCAGCTTGCCGATGCCGAGTACAGCGTGAACACGGTCACTATGGAGGCTCAGCAGGGCGCACAGACGTTCGTCTTCAAGGCCACGGGCCGGACGCTCACAGCCCAAGGCTGGCGCGTCCTGACGGCTCAGGATGCCGCAGAAGAGGCCGAAGATAATGCCGATGGCCAAGACGACAGCAATGGAGCTGTCCCGGCTATTCGCACAGGCACAGCTCTCGAATCAACCAGCACCCGGCTGCTCAACAAGCAGACCAAACCCCCGAACGGCTACACCCAGGCCAGCCTCATCAAGAAACTGGAGAGTGAAGGCATTGGACGGCCTTCAACCTATCCGTCCATTCTCAAAAACATCATCACGCGCAACTACCTCATCGAGGGCAAGAAGATCCTCACCGCCTCCGACTTGGCCAAGCTACTGATCGATTCGCTCACTGGAAAATTCCGCTTCGTCGAGTACGACTACACCCGCGCGCTGGAGCAGGAGCTTGACGACATCGCAAGCGGCAAGGCTCAATATCTCAGCGTGGTATCAGCTCTCGACGGCCTACTCAATATCGAACTGGGCCAGCTTCACATCGATCGCCAGCCCGAACTCGCTGCGCACAGGCCTGCGGGCGGAGCAACGTCAGCAACCGAAGCCGGCATCCCTTGCCCAAAGTGCAAAATTGGACATCTGCGCCGTCCCAACGGCAAAGACTTCTTTGGTTGCGATCAGTACCGCCAGGGTTGCTCTTTCTCCGTCAACGTCGTAATCGCCAAGAAAAAGCTCACCGACAAACAGATCGAGACTCTATGCACCAAAGGGAAAACAGCACTCCTCAAGGGCTTCACCAGCAAGCAGGGCAAGCCTTTCGATGCTTTTCTCGTTTGCAGCGAGGCTACCGAATGGAGAACAAAGTTTCAATTTGAGTCGTAGCAACCGAGCGCCGGATGAACTCCGGCGCGGCGTTTTCCCTTTCGTCCGATTATCCTCTACCCGCAACATCTGCGATGTGAGTTAATTCACTCACTTTGCCGGGAGATTTTGGACGCGGAACAGCATCTCCAGCAGAAATCTGCTTTGGTTTCATCAAGCCCTTTAGCATCTCCTCTGTCTGCCGTCGCTTTCGCTCGGCATCGTCCCTCGCCTCAGCTTCTTTGATGTGTTTCGGCCTCTCCAATTGAGGCACGAACTGGACTCCATGTTTGGGAGGCCCGATCCACAAACCCTTGCTCCTAGCCTCAGCTCGCAACTCCGGCCACGTCGTGCGAATCAGGCTTATCGCCTCATCAAACCGTTTGCGAATGCGCGAACGGTTTGAGTCGCCTTGCCAGAATTGATCTCGAAGTTTATCCCACTCGACACAGCTCTCGCTCGCCGCAGAGTATGATCGCCAGATTAGGAAGAACATACAGTCCTGCATCTGCGGCCTTGCCTCTGTTGCAACAACAAGGCTCCGCAGCACCGGCACACGATGTGTCATGAAGTCTTTTACAAAATCCTCATCGAATTGAAGGCCAAATGATGTACGTCCTTTTCGACGGTCCAGCTTTTCGGCGATGTTTTCCTTGCCCGTGATGCTTGTTGGCAGCGAAATCCGCCGAATGATAGGCATGATGGCTTGATCTTCTTGCGTACCAGATTTACGCACG
>Ga0255353_1000997_pt1 | contig 16769 bp, 16 predicted proteins | sample HBST25metaG_FD_189941 | JGI IMG/M metagenome (GOLD analysis project Ga0255353, IMG submission 189941) | Peat soil microbial communities from Stordalen Mire, Sweden - H.B.S.T25 | ecosystem: Environmental > Terrestrial > Soil > Wetlands > Peat | place: Sweden: Norrbotten County, Stordalen Mire...
CTCATCTTGAGCGGTCGAGCAGGATGAAGGCACGCATTTCAAATCGCGGCAAGCAAAAAGCACCTGTAACGTGCTTGTTTTATATAGATTGCACGATCAGAGCATAACTTTTACCGGACAGCCGTGAGACATACTCAAACATTTGCTAGAGCCTGTTATGAACTTCGGTTAAGTAGTTTGAAGAGTTGGGTGAGCATGAGCCAGGCAAATGCGAAGTAGTGGTAGCCGGCAAGGGAGGTGGAGAGGCGTTCGTAATCTCTGGCCAGTCTGCGAAATCGAGCCGCCCATGCAAAGCTTCTTTCCACCACCCAGCGCCGCGGCAGCAGCACGAATCCGCGTTTGGCCTGTGTGTGTTTCACTACCTCCAACCGGATGCCGTGCTTCTCGGCTGCTTGGGCTGCGCTGTCTCCGGTGTAGCCTTGGTCGACAAAGGCCAGTTCCACGCTGTCTTCGGTGATTCGTTGCACCTGTTCAGCCAGTCGCTCCACCTGCGCGCGATCCTGCTCATCGGCCGCTGTAACATGCAACGCCAGCAAATGGCCCAGCGTATCGACAGCCGCATGCACCTTCGATCCCTTGCGCCGCTTAGCTCCGTCGTATCCAGCCCGGCCGCCCGATTCTGGAGTCGACTGCAAGGTCCGGCTATCCAGGATCATCGCTGACGGGTGGGGTTTACGACCAGCAAACTCGCGCAGCAGACTGCGCAGATCCTCGACCATGATTTCAAAGCAGCCCGCATCCAGCCAGCGCCGCATCTGCTGATAAACCACCGGCCACGGAGGCAAATCATGCGGCATCATCCGCCACTGGTTGCCGGTCTTCACGATATATCGCAACCCGTTGAATACAGCTCTCAGAGAATGCTCGCGCTGCGTTGCATCCTCACGGCACAGCGCCAAGTACGGCGCCACAAACGCCCACTCCTCATCGTTTACATCGCTCGGATACCCGGTCCGATATTCCTTTCCCATGCAACCATGGTGCGCATTTCAAGCCATCGTTCAGAACTTTTTCATTCCACGGGAATAAAGTTCATAACAGGCTCTAGCGATCTGCGTGGTGATTCAGCATACGCACTCATCGGCGCGATATTCGACGGGAACCAACGCACGCCTGGAGCAACTGGGATTCCTGGTGCAAGGCGCCGTGTTCACTTTCTTCCTAATATCCGGGTATTTCTTCCGCGTTCGTACGAAGCAGGATAAACATTCGACCTTGCTTGTCTACCTAGAAGGCCTGAGCAAGCGCCTCCTCGTTCCGTTCGTGTTCTTATCGGCAGCTAACGCAGTGGCCATGATCGCCCTGCAGAAGGTAACGGCTGGTGAGGTGGTAACCCGCTTTGCGACTTTGCGTGGCGTCGGCCCGCAGATGTACTTCCTGCCATTTCTTTTTGTGATCAGCTTCGCAGTCGCGATCATCCAAGTTGGCTTGCACCTATCACATCGGAGTGAAACAATCGTCCTTCTTGGTATGGCTGCCGTGCTGACCCTGATCGGCCTGCATTATCCGACGATGGCCGCTACAGGTGCAGATTATCGCCTCCTTCCCCTGTATCTGCTCATGTTCCTCACTGGACGACTACTTTCCATGGCACCAATGCCGGCGGTACTAGCCCGTCATCAGCTATGTTTGCCGGGTATTATCATATTGATCTTCGGCTGTTTTGGCATATTGGACTTCCGCTTCTACTATGCGGCACTCGCAGTGGTCGCGTTTGAGTTTAGCCGCTGGGTCTCGAGATTCTTACCAAACCGCCGCGCACCTGGTTCGGGCGGAGTTTACTTGCTGCATACACCGGTCTTGAATTACGCGATTTCAATTGGCTTGTTGAGATTCGGGATCGCTCAATTCTCGAACGCTATGGCCAGCGTGGCGTTGACTTACGTCCTATGTCTCACTATGACGGTGATCTTTATCAAAGCGCTACCCGCACACCGTAGCCTACTGTTAGAGTAGTTCCTCACTAAGTACGTTCACCGCAGCACCGTGACTAATTGTCTGCCATGCTCTTGGCACCCAAGTTGGCCATGAACTGACAGATCGCGGCCGGATCAATATAGTGCAGAGCAATCTGCACTATATTGATCCGGCCGAGAGGCATTTTTAGGCAATGGCGCATCATTTGAAACTCAAGTTGAGCCAAACATAAAGAAGAACAGCTTAGCGGCCTCGCTGCGAACCCGCCGCAAGGCCAGGATCGCAGCGAGGCCGCAGGTCTTAGCCCAGCAACTGCTTGCCAACCTTGATGTAGAGATCGACGGCTTGCCTGAGCTCCTGCTTGGCGAGTTTCTCAAAAGGCGTGTGGGCCACGTGAATGGAGCCCGGGCCGAGGAGCAACGGTTCACCCCAGTTGGTGAGCATGGGAATATCGGTGGCGAACTTGGCGACCATCGTGGGCAGTCCCTCAATGGCGTGCAGACGAACGAAGGCCAGGTCGAGAGTGAAGGTGACTTCGGCCAGGTCGACCGCCGCTTCGGTGAGCGCAGCGCGGACCGGCGCCGAGTCGCCTACCAGACGAACCAGCACCTGGGCTTCGGCCTTGTCGGCAATTACGTTGGGGGCGTGGCCGCCCTGGATCTGGCCGATGTTGAGCGTGGTGGGACCGATACCTTCGGTGACCGGCAGTTCGAGCGCAAGCACTTTTCCGAGAACCTCAATCAGCTTGTGCACGGCACTTTCGCCGAGTTCCGGGTAGGCCGAGTGGGCCATCTTGCCGGAGCACTTGAAAGTGGCGCGGAGGGCGCCCTTGGAAGCCAATGCAACGCAATTGTCGGTAGGCTCACCATTGACAAGGAAGCGGTTGCCCTTGGGGGCGAGATTGGCGGCCCTGGCTCCGGCCGAGTCGCGCTCCTCGCCGGAGACGAACAACAGGGCAACTCGAAATCCTGCCGCGCGCAAGGCCTCGGCTGCGACTACCTGGGCAGCGAGAATGCCCTTGGCATCGGAAACGCCCCGGCCATAGATGTAGTCGTCATCTTCGCTGAAGGGGATGTAGGGCGGAACGGTGTCCATGTGGGTGGAAAAAACCAGCTCCGGGGTCTGGCCGGCGATGCCGGCGTAGACGTTCCAGCGGGGGTCGTCGGTAGCGTTCTCGTCCGGCTGGGGAACCGGCGTCTTTTCAACTTCCCATCCCCGCCCGGCGAGAAAATCGGCGAGAAAGTCGCCCACGGCACCCTCGTGGTAGGTGGTGGACTCGATTTCGCACAACTCGCGAGTAAGTTGGACGGGGTCAATAGGATCGACGGGCAGGCGTTCATTCATGATATTGCCAGCATACCGCACAAAATTTAGTCGACCCTCGTCGAGGACAGCGCGGTTCTCCGAGACGGGAGGGAAATGCAGGATTCGACGAATTTGGCCGAGCGGCGATCTCGGATGAGCGGATGTGTGGCCAGAGCGTAGAATGGAGTGTGGAATGACCACCACAGCCTCTTCAATCCAATCGAAACTCAGCCCTGCGAGAAGCTCCATGCGCAGCGTAAGTTTGACCGGCCCTGTGGGCCGGCTGGAGGGCTTGGTCAATGAAGGCGTTCCCGATGCGCCCTATGCCGCACTGGTTTGCCATCCCCATCCCCTGGGTGGCGGCACCCTGCACAACAAGGTTGTCTACCACGCCATGAAGGTCCTCAATCGCCCGCAATGGGGCCTCGGCTGGCCGGTCCTGCGCTTCAATTTTCGAGGTGTTGGCTTGAGCCAGGGGGTGCACGACGGCGCGGCAGAGACAGGCGATGTGCTGGCGGCGCTGGATTGGCTTGAAAACGAATACAAGCGGCCGCTGATCGTGGTCGGATTCAGCTTTGGAGCAGCCACGGCGCTCGCGGCTTGTTGTGGTCGCGCCCGGACCCAGCCTGGAGTTTGCGCTTTCGCAGCGCTCGGCCTGCCCACGCACGCGGAAGGTCGCGACTACAAATATCCGTTCCTTGCCAATTGCACCCTTCCCAAGCTTTTCCTCAGTGGAGCGAGCGACCCATACGCGCCAGCCGCAGAGTTGGCCGCAGTGGTTTCCGCCGCCGCCGAACCCAAACAGTTGGTGCTCCTCCCCCGCACCGATCACTTCTTTACCGGTCAACTTGAGCCGATGCAGTCCGCGCTCAGCGGTTGGCTGAAGGAGCAACTGCCATGACCCCGGTCAGCGATCCCGTACTCGATTCCCTGCACACCACGGCCAACGAAATCTTTACCGGCGCCCTGGAGGGATGCAATATCGCATCGGCGTTCGACCGCCGGATACGCTTTGCGGGCAACGTGCTCGAGCGGCTGCTGCCCGATGGCAGCGGACCGGACACCATCGATCTGGGGAGCTACAAGCGCGTCTTTGTCATCGCGTTGGGCAAGGCAGCCGGCCCCATGCTGGAGACATTGCTGGAGCGCATGACGCGGCGCCAGGGACTGCACGGCATTTGTTGTACCAACCAGCTGCCCAAGACGCGCGACTGGCGCTTCCGCTATTTCGAGGGCGGACATCCGGTGCCCAACGAGGAGTCATTTCAGGCGGCCAAGGCCGCGCTGGCCCTCTTGAAGAAAGCCCGCAAAGACACGTTGGTCTTCTTCCTGATCTCCGGCGGTGGTTCGGCGATGTTCGACTTGCCCCTGGATCCACACATCACGCTCGAGGACTCCATCGCGTTCACGCAGTTGATGCTGGCTTCGGGCGCACCGATCAACGAAGTCAATACCCTGCGCAAACACTTTTCCGCGGTAAAGGGCGGTCGGCTGGCGATTGCAGCGCCGGAAGCGGCCAAGGTGTCGCTGCTGCTGCCCGATGTGCCGCTACGCTCTCTGGATGCTCTGTCTTCAGGCCCCACGTCGCCCGACCACTCGACGGTGGCCGACGTGCGCGCCATCCTGGCCAAGTACGATCTTGGCTCCAGGCTGCCGGCTTCCATCCGCACCTTCTTTGAACGCGAAGATCTGCCCGAATCGCCGGGCAACAAGGGCTGGCGACCGCCCTTCTTCCCCAGGATGCCCTGGACGGAGGCCGCGCAGGCTCGGCGGGTGACTGCAGCCGCCAACATGTCCGGCGAGGATGAAGCCTTTCGCAATTCAGTCTTCGAACTGCTGCTCTCCAGCCACGACCTGGTGGAAAACGCCCGCGCGCTGGCTGAGAAGGCGGGTTACTTTGTGGCCGTGGACAACTCCTGCGACGACTGGGACTACGCCGACGCCGCCCGTTATCTGCTGGAGCGGTTTCATTCGTTGCGCTCGGCGCATCCGCGGCTGTGTCTCATCTCTGGCGGCGAAGTGACGGTGACCATGGACCGCACGCCTGGAGCCGGCGGCCGCAATCAGCAATTTGCCCTGGCCTGCGCACTGGACCTTGCGAAATATCCTGGCGAACGGCTTATGGTCTACAGCGCTGGCTCCGACGGCATCGACGGCAACACACGGTCTGCCGGGGCGATCGCCGACCCAACCACGGTGGAACGGGCACGCCGGTTCGGCTTCGATCCCAAGGAGTCGCTGGAGTCTTTTAATGCCTGTCCGCTGTTCACAGCTCTCGGCGATTCGGTGGTGACCGGTCCGACCGGTCACAATTTGCGCGATCTGCGCCTGCTAATGGCCGACAAGGCCTGAACCGCGGCGACGCTCTTGAATTCCGGCCCACAGAGTGATCTCTTGGCGCGGGAGAGGCGGCATTTTTCCAGCGAGAGACAGTTCATTCCTTTCGCGGAGCCGCATCAATGCACTAACATGGCATTCACATTGCTTTATCTTGAATAGGATTGATAAGTGGCTCGCAAAGGAACCGGCAAGACCGTCGCCAAGACTCCCGATATACGCACCGTCGCCGCCATGGCGAAGGTTTCCATCGCCACGGTCTCTCGAACCATCAACGGTTCGTCGGCGGTGAGCGACCGGCTGTCCAAGCGGGTTTGGCAGGCGATCGAGCAACTGAATTACTTTCCGAACACCCACGCCCGCACCCTGGTCTCAGGGCGGAGCCGCCTTTTAGGGATCATCGTCGAGAACATCACCAACCCCTTCTTTCCGGAGTTGATTCAGAGTTTTGAGGAAGTTGCCGTCGCTCACGGGTACGAGATTCTTGTCAGCTCGTCGAACAGCGATCCCGCCATCCTGACCAACTGCGTCCGCCGCATGCTGGAGCGCAAGGTGGAGGGCGTGGCAGTACTCACCTTCGGCGAAGAAGAACCCGTTCTGGACCAGCTGATGAATCGCAACGTCCCCATGGTTCTGGCGGAATTTCGCCTGGAAGACCCGAAAGCCAGCACGATTCTGCTGGACTACACCACGGGCATCTGCGCCGCGGTGAATCACCTGGCGGAACTGGGGCACAGAAACATCGCCTACCTGGCCGGTCCGCACAAGTTGCACTCGGCGATCACCCGCGAGAACGACTTCCGGACGGCGATGACGGCGTCTGGACTTTCGGTCCAGACCAAGTGGATCATCGAATGCGACCACACGCTGAAGGGCGGGGTGGCCGGCTACGGGAAGCTGCAGGCGCTCGGAGTGCGTCCCACCGCCATTCTCTGCTCCAATGACATGACCGCCATCGGCGTGCTGCGCGCGGCCTACAACGAGGGCTTGCGTGTGCCGCAGGACTTGTCGGTGATCGGGCTGGACGACATCGATTTCGCCGAATTCACGCTGCCGCCGCTGACCACCATCCGCCTTTCCCGCGCCGACCTGGCCCACGCCGCCTTTGAGGCGCTTCGCCAGCAGGCGGAAGACCCGAACGATCCCAAGATTCAGCGCGAGTTCCTGGTCTCTACCAGCCTGGTCGTGCGCGGCTCCACTGCCCCGCCGTCGGCGAAGATGTAAGAACTGTCTTTCTCCGCTCAGCGGATGAGGCGATCGATGAACGTAGGTGATGTCGCGTCTTGCGAACGATGCATTGGGCGATCCGGAACGCATTTCAGCTGGTTTTTGAAGGAAAGCCTCCGAATCGCCCTCCCGACTCTTCTTCTTTCGTTCCCACTTTTACTTTGGCCGCAGCAGAAGGAAGATTCGCTCTCGCCCTCCGAGGCTTACCGAGCCGCGATGGACCCCTACAACCAAGCACGAGCACAGGCGAACGACCTGACCGATGCGGATATGCTCGCACTGAGGCTGGGGATGGCGCGAGCATCGAGCGACTGCGCGGCCATAAAAGCGGCCCCCGAGGGCTTTGTGCACGATGCGCCACAACTGTTGGCACTGGGCAGGCTGTGCCTTTTCGGACGGCAATTCGAGCCAGCACGAACCACGCTGCTGGAGTACCTGGCGGTGGCTTCGCCGACCCAGCGGGAACTCGCCCTGGTGCTGCTAGCTCGTGCTTTTCTGGGTCTGAACAATCCGTACAACGCGCACGCGCAAGTACGCTCTCTACTGAGCGATTATCCGTACGACGCGCAGATCCACATTGCGGCAAATCAGGTGATCAGCGCTACAGAGGGCACGAACCCCGACTTCACCGATCTCGCCATGGAACTTTGCGCGAAACAGAGGGCCGCGACGCTTCCTCTGCTCAAAAGCGGGAAAGCACTGACCGGCACAGACGGAGATGTCCCCGCAAGCGCGCTCTATGCGGACGCGCTGCGCTGCGAAACGCTGGCTCGCAGCATCGGTGACAACAGCGCAAACGACACGATGGAACAACTGCGGGCAATCGTACGTGAGCCCATTTGGCAGAAGACAGCTGAGTTCGCACCGATGCAGGAAGCATTGGCGCGCACGGAGACGGTCGGGCAGGCGTTGCCGCTGGCCACGCTGCACGGACGCGAGGTCCTTGCCAAAGGCCCCTTCCTTCCCCGTACCGTACTGCTGACGAAGGGCCCAGTTCTGCTGGTGCCCTTCACTCTCTGGTCGCCGAGTGCATCTTCGATGGTGCGAGAGATTGCGAACGCTTCTCCGCAGGCCACGATTTATGCCGTCACGAGTTGGAGCGCGAATACTGGCGGGGAAGACATAGCATCTGCGTCCATGGCGACGGCACTGCGGACCTGGCGGCAGAGCCTGCCTTTGCATGTCTCGCTCCTGATCGTACCAGATGCCGAACTGCGCGCCTTCCATGCAAGCGAATATCCCGCGGGGATTGCGATTCAAAACGGAAGAGTCACCTTCAATGCGGCGCTGACAGATGAAGGCGCGGTCCGCATGATGCTCGGATCGATCCAGGCCGGGAGCCCTAAACCGTAAGGAATCCCACCAAGGCCTGCCCTATTGCAGGACGAGAGCTTCGTGGCAGCGCATGCCCGCAATCTCGTCGTGCGTTGCATCGGCGGCGGTGCGACGATTGGGATAGATGCGCGGCTTGCCGAATTGCACCTCGGCGGTAAATCCGGCAGCGCCCAGAGCCTTCCACAGGTGGGGAAGAAATGCGGCATCGCCAAACCAGCAGAGTTCCCGCTCCGGCGTGCCGTCCGCGACGACGTAGCGGACACATGCAGCGGTGATGGGAGCACCGGCGGAAGTGGCGGGATCGATGAGGCGGGAGTGGAAGCGCCACACCCGGCTACCGTCGGTGCTAGTGCCCTCAGGGAAAAGCAACACGGGGACCGGCAGCTTGAGCCGTTCAGTGATTTTGTCGGCCACCGACATGGCGCTGGCCATGCTGGAGCGGTCCAGGAAGATGGTTCCGCCGGCCCCTGCGGCCTTGCCAAAATAGGGCCATCCGCCAATTTCGATTTTGGCGACAAAGAAGCACGGCATGGCCGACGAAATGATCAGAATGTCCAGATAGCTGAGGTGGTTTGAAACTACCAGGCCGTGGGTTGGTGGCTGGCCCTGAACCCGGCGCCGAATGCCCAGGCTGGTCAGCAACAGCAGGGAGCAGGATTGCACCCACAGGGCGCGACGCTCCAGCGTCATGGGGCCGCGCAGACGCATCCACCAGAAGCGCAAAACACACAAGACAAGGACAAATGCCAGCGCCACAGCGCGCCGGGCGGCCCGCAGACTCACCTGGTAAGCGGAGCCAAGAATCGATGGCGCGCCGAGGGCGAAATCAATTTGAGATCGAGCAGCGTAAGGAAATCGATGGTGCCGAACTCCCGATCCCAGGCCGGCGGCCCACTGATGCGCGCGCCGATGGCCATATAGGTCTTCAGCAGCTTGGGCACTTTTACCGGAATGGGAGTGAGTGGAACGGGCAACGACGGATCCTGTTGGAGATGCGCTGGCTGAGCATGCACATTCTCCTGCTCTATGGGACAAGCGTACTCGGCGGTCGGTTCAGTCGCAAACTCGGGAGAAACCCGGTACTGGTCAAGCTGGCGATACATCTGCCAGCCTTCAGCGGGATCCTTTGAAGTCAACGACGAGCAACCAACAAGGTAACGCAGCCCCATGTCGGTAGCATACTGTGCGATCCCCCTCCACAACAACGTTAAAACCTCGGGAGTGCGGTGCTCACGGTCGATGGAGGCGCGGCCTAGTTCCAGAACCCCTGCCCGCAGAGGCTCATACGGAGCAAAGCTGAACTCCTGCTCGGAGTAATAGCCGAGATTGCGCCCAGCCGTGGTTCCCGATTGCATCCGATAAGTGCCCACAATGCGCCGGACGGAACTTCCTTCGAGCTTGTCTTCCACCAGAAGGTGCTCGCAGATCGGGTCGAACTGGTCCTTATCCAACCCGGTTCTGTAGGAACTCTGCAACCCCTCGCCCAGTTCGATATTGAAGACTTTGAAACGCAGGCGGCAAGCGGCATCGCGATCTTCGGCACTCTCGGCCAGGCGCAGCCTGTAACGGCCCACCTCGGCATGGATGCGCGGCTTTTCCGGCATTGCAGGCAGGGATGGAACTGGAGTAGGAAGGGAAAGCTCCACCAGAGAGGTGGAACCAAGCATCAGCTTCAACGGAACTTTCTCTAGAGTTTGCGGGATCACTGGAGTAGTATCCGGCCGGAATTGTAACGGCACCGTGAAACAGATGCAAATACCGCGCGAATACTTTTTTCAATAAGTAACCTGGCAGTAACATTGAGATTCTTCTATAAAAGCGCGTGCCGGAACCGGAGTAACGAGGACTTCTCCAATAAATACGGGCGGGCGGGACTTGATGAAATCGCCGCCCGCATAGTTACCAGGAATGCGGGCTACCCATTGTCTAAGTAGATTACCTATGCAAGAAAGAGACTGAAGCGGGTCGTGGGTTAAGTTATCGCTTCAATTCGAGTACAAGCGCACGTAATCCACCTGCATTTCCGACGGAAAGACAGTGGTCGCGTCGGGAGAGCGGGGCCAGCTGCCGCCCACCGCAAGATTCAACAGCACAAACTGCGGCCCCGCATCGAAGGGCCACGTACCGCCCATGGTGGTCGATTTGTAAGTGGCGTACACGTTAGTGGGATCGTCCACGTAATACTGGATCTGCCCCTTGGTCCAGATCATTCCGTAGGTGTGCCAGCCAGCAGCGGAGAATCCGGACGGGTGATACTGAATGCCGCCGTTCATGGCGGTCCCATGGACCGATCCCTCCACCCAGTCGTAGCCCAGGTTTTGGGGGTTGCTGCCGTCGATGTGCTCCATCACATCGAGTTCGCCGCAGGCTGGCCAGTTGATGGTGGCAATGTTGTTGCCCAGCAACCAGAATGCGGGCCACAGCCCCTGGCCTTCGGGCAACTTGATGCGCGCCTCGATGCGCCCGTACTGGAAGCTGAACAAGCCTTGGGACTTCAATCTCGCTGAGCTGTACACGCCCGCCGAAGGCTGCTCGGCCAAGATGTGCAGAGAGCCGTCTGTGCCCACGTAAGCATTGGGTTGGGCAGCCGAACAGGGAGTGGCAGTCGAGCCCCAGGCGCAGTAATTCTCGAGTTCCTGGTTGCCGAAGCCGTTGTTTCCCGTGTCGTAGGTCCACACCAGCGGATTGGGTTGCGCCGGACCGCCGGTGGAGTTTGCAAACTCATCGCTCCAGACGAGCGTTCCCGCGGCGATACTCGGCGCAAAGCTCTGGCTGGCGACCGAACTGGAAGTATCTCCGGCAGCGGCGGCGATGGCATGGACGGTGAGGTTCGAAGCTACGAGAAAAGGTGCTTCGTAGAACTGCGAGGCAGTAGTGGGAGCCGAGCCATCCACGGTGTAGTAGATGGGGGCGCCGGAAGTCGAGGAGGACAGGCTCACGAGCACCGCGCCATTTTGCGCGGGGGTAGTGGTAATGGCCGGTGTGGCCGCCGTGGCAACCACCGGAATGGGAGTTGCAATGCTCTTTCCGCCGCCCCCACAGGCACAAGCCAGAACGCCAGGCAACGAAAGTACGATAAAAATCAATCCACCGACCCGCATCAAAGCTCACCTCGCGCTCGTACGAAAAAGCGCAACAGAATTTATTGAGAGCCCATTTAAGCACCCCGGAAATGCGCGGGTCAAACGATTGTGCAGGAGGGTTGGATTCATTGGGCTTGGGCCGAACCGATGGCAGAGTCCACACTCCAAAGTGCGAAATAAAACGGGCGCGTGTGGATCAGGAAGAAGGGACGGGGGTGGAAAAAGGCGAACGGCCGGGAGCACAGCAAAAGCCTGCATTTAAGCCCCGGCCGTTCGAGGAGGACCCACGTGATCGTTCTTTGCCGTAGTTCCAATTGTGGCAGCAGACACAAGAAAAACACGCAGGAGGTATGTGTCTGCAAATGAACAACTTGCAAACCGGGAGAATTGACAGGGCGGGCGTGGTTCAGACGATCCGGGAGGCCAAGAAGCGGTGTGGCGCCGGCGGAGTGGTCGTTAAGGCTCGGCGCTACCGCGGTACATCGCGATGCAACGCCTTTATGCTGTAGCCGGCTGCCTTGAGGCGATTGCTCACTTCTTCCGCCATCATCACGCTGCGGTGCTGGCCACCGGTGCAGCCGAAGGCAACTGTGAGGTAGCTCTTGCCTTCCTCCACGTAGTGGGGCAGAAGGTAGAGCATCAGGTCCGTCACCTTGTCCAGAAACTCCACTGTCTGCGGAAAACCGCGCACATAGGCGGCCACCTTGGGATCGAGGCCGGTTTTCTTGCGAAACTCTGGCACAAAGTGAGGGTTGGGCAGGAAGCGCACATCGAAGACCAAATCCGCGTCCAGCGGTACGCCATTCTTGAAGCCGAAGCTCAGGCACGAGACCAGCAGGCGCGTGCTCTGTTCCTCGTGGCCAAAGCGGGTTTGGATGTGGGCGCGCAACTCGTGAACGTTGAAGTCCGAGGTATCGATGAGCGTGTCGGCGACGTTGCGGATGGGGTCCAGCAGTTGCCGCTCCTCAACGATGGAGCGCGAGACGGTCTCGGAGCGGCTCAAAGGATGCGGCCGCCGGGTCTCAGAGTAGCGCCGCACCAGGACGGCGTCCTGCGCGTCAAGAAAAACCACGCGGGTGGGGAGAAACTTCTTTACCTGTTTGAGAATTTCCGGCAGTCGATCGAGAGTCTGCCCTTCGCGGACATCGACCACGATCGCCGCGCTTTCGAACTCGGCGGAGTTGCCGACCAGGCGGGCGAAATCGGGCAGAAGTTCCAGGGGCAGGTTATCGACGGCATGAAAACCAAGGTCTTCAAAAGCCTTAAGCGCCGAAGCCTTGCCAGCGCCCGAAATTCCCGTGACGACGACCAGTTCCTTGCTCTGCTTCTTCAGCTTTCCCGAATTGCCCGGCGCGCTCACTCCCTCGGCGGCTGGTACGGCCGCTTGCGTAGAGGGCACCCGTGGCGCCGACTTTAAAGGCGTCATGCGCTCATGCTACACCGAAACGGGCCATTCTGCTCCGCACAAATGCATTGCCGAGAAGGATGTGTATCAAATACCGAGGCTCTCAAGTCATTCCGACCATGGAAACTCAGTGGTCCATGTTACCGGATCATGAACTGGAACGGATAGAAGTTTGCATCGGCTTGGCCGTGTGAAACAAGCTGACTCGGACGCCGGTCAGCTGGGGTCAAGAACAAAGTCGATGTCGCAAGGGAACACACGATCTCAAGAAGGTGTCTGGTTTTCCCGCGCCTCGCGTCGGTTTTTTGCAACGGCGCAAGGCGAGGGAAAATCAGCTCACTGGAGACGCGAGAAGGGTTCTAGGGAAGCTCAATGAGCTCCATCTGGCCGTCGCGGCGACGATGAAGGATATACAAATCCCCGGCAGGACTGTGAAAGACGAGCAGATCGCGATCACGGAACTCGGCCTCCTTGACCGCTTCCTCCAGAGTCATGGGCTTGAGTGCGACGACCTCGGCACTTCTGATGACGTGCGGCTCAATGACGGTCTCCCGCGCCGGGAACGAGTGTACAGCAATTGTCGTACGGGCTTTGGCGCGCGCAGGTTTCTCTTCTTCCACGCCCGTCTCCGGCTGGGCAGGGCGGACTTTTTTGGGCCGGGCCACCGGAGGAGCAGTGAGCACCTTTTCCTCCTTGGGCAGCCGCTTGCCTTCCAAGCGCCGGTCGCGGTGCTTTCGCGCCTGGTTTTCGGCATGATCGATGGCCTGGCGCAACGCTACGTCGAGTGTATCTGCCTTTCCAGTGGCCACAATGGTCTGCAATCGGGCTTTCAAGGTCAGCTCGACAATCTGCAGGTGCCTCTGCGCGTCAAAGACGATGCTGGCGCTAGCGGTTTTTCCCAGCACGCGGGCAATGCGTTCCATGCCCTCCTCGGCTTGTTCGCGCAAAGCTTTGGAGATTTTTCCCTGTTTGGCGGTGAACTCCACTTCCATGGTTAGCCTCCGCTCGTGGTTTGTTCTCGCAGCACCATTTTCCGGCTGGAGAACTTCGGATTCTATAGCATTTCCCTGGAAGGTGTAAGGAGAATCACGCGGAAGGCCTAAGCTTCTTTTGAACGGAGCAAAATTCGGCATCCTGGCGCTGCCCGCAAGCCACCGTTTCAGCCTACCGGTTCACGCCGCTGGCCAAATACCCACCATCCACGGCCAGGACTTCGCCGGTGACGAACGAAGCCGCCTCCGAAGCCAGAAAGATTGCGGCGCCAGCCAGTTCGCGCGCCTCGCCGAATCGGCCCATCGGCGTGCGCATGAGGATTTCTTCGCCACGGGGAGTGCCTTGAATCAGCGACGCGTTCAGCGGCGTGGGAAAGACTCCGGGCGCCAGGGCGTTCACATTCACACCGGTACGGGCCAGTTCGACTGCGAGCGTTTGCGTCAGGGAGGCCACAGCGGCCTTGCTCGCCGCATACGCCGCCACCTGGTAGAAGCCTACGAAGGTTGTCAGGGAGGCAATGTTTACGATGCGCCCGTAGCCCGCCTTGACCATCGTCGCGCCGAAGATCTGGCAGGCGCGCAGCGTGCCGGTCAGGTTGGTTTCGATCACCCGCGACCAGTTCTCTTCGTCTTCTTCAAGCGTCGCCGACTTGTGCGTGACGCCGGCGGCATTCACCAGAATGTCCACCTTGCCGAACTCGGCCCTCACCGCATCGTGCAGCGCTTGAACGGATGCGCGGTTCAGCACGTCACTGGTCACACGCAACGAACGCCGGCCCAATGCTTCAATTTCCGCAGCCGTCTTCTCCACCTGTTCCAGCCGACGCGAACTGGACACCACATCGGCCCCTGCTCCCGCCAGTCCCAGGGCGATGGCGTGGCCCAGCCCCGTGGTTCCGCCCGTCACTACCGCAACCCTGCCGCTTAAATCGAAAAGATTCTGGCTCATCGATCTCCCCCTCTTTTTCGGAACTCCCGGTCTGCTGCCTTTTGCCGGATGCGCTTCACAACGGTCTCCGCTGCGAGCGCCCGCCCCCCACATTATCACCTAAGCCGATTTACCTCTGTCCCGACGCTCGCTCGCAGGTCCCGGCCCGATGCGTTAAAGTTCCTATGGACGGTTGCAACCAGGCCATGAACACACTCGTCATTCCCGATTCATCCCGCCGCTGGGACGCGCTCTCGCTCGGCGAAGTCATGCTGCGCTTCGATCCCGGAGACAGCCGCATCCACACCACCCGCCATTTTCAGGTATGGGAGGGCGGCGGCGAATATAACGTGGCCCGCGGCCTGCGGCGCTGTTTCGGGCTACGCACCGCCATTGCCACGGCTCTGGCCGACAATCCCGTCGGCCGGCTCGTTGAGGACCTGATTCTGCAGGGCGGCGTCGATACTTCCCTGCTCAAGTGGGTCGCGTACGACGGCGTCGGGCGCGAGGCGCGCAACGGCTTCAACTTCACCGAGCGCGGCTTCGGCCCACGCCCCGCACAGGGCTGCTCCGACCGCGGGCACACCGCCGTCAGCCAACTCAAGGCCGGCGATTTTGATTGGGAATCGATCTTCGGACCGACTTCCGGTTCACGGTGGTTTCACACCGGCGGCATCTTCTCCGCACTTTCAACCACAACCGCCCAGGTGGCCGCCGAAGCCATGGACGCAGCCCGCCGGCACGCCACACCGATCTCCTACGACATGAACTATCGCGAGTCGTTGTGGAGGTCGATTGGCGGCAACGCAAAGGCAAAGGAAGTGAGCCGCGAACTGGTCGGCAAGGTGGACGTGCTGCTGGGCAGCGAAGAGGATTTCTCCGCGCGGCTGGGTGTAAAAATCCATGGCGTAGGCGAAGGGGCTGCACGCCTGCCTATCGAGGGCTACGAAGAAATGCTGCGGGAAGTGGCGCTGGCCTTTCCCAACCTGAAACTCATCGCCAGCACGCTGCGCACGTCGCCCAGCGCCAGCAGCAACACCTGGGGCGCCATCGCTCTTTACCAGGACCGGATCGTGCTGGTGTCTCCGCGCGAGATCGAGATTTACGACCGCGTCGGAGGCGGAGATAGCTTTGCCTCCGGCCTGATCTATGGGCTGCTGGCCGGCAAACCCATCGAGTGGGCTTTGCGGTGCGGCGTGGCCCACGGCGCGCTGGCCATGACCACTCCGGGCGACTCGAGCATGGTGACACTGACTGAAGTCGAACGCACCATGCTGGGCGGCTCCGCACGCATCGCACGATAAAGGAAACAATGACTGAAACAACTGCACAAATGATCGAACGCGCTGGCCTGATTCCGGTTCTCCGCGCGCACAATGCAGCACAGGCGCACGCCGTGGTCCGGGCCATGATGGCCGGAGGTGTCACGGTCGTCGAAGTCACCATGACCGTTCCGGGCGCACTCGAATTACTCAAAGAACTCAGGGAAGAATATGGAGCGAAGCTCTTGCTCGGGTCGGGCACTGTTACCACCGCCAAGGAAGCCGAAGCTACCATCGAGGCCAGCGCGGAGTTTGTGGTCAGTCCGAGCCTGCATCCGGAAGTGATCGCCGCAACCAAGGCCAGCGGCAAGGTATCCATTCCCGGAGCGCTCACGCCTACTGAAATCGTTACAGCGTGGCGGCTGGGCGCGGATTACGTGAAGGTGTTTCCCTGTTCGGCGATGGGCGGCGCAAGTTACCTGAAATCGTTGCTGGCGCCGTTCCCGCATCTGAAACTCATTCCTACAGGCGGCGTAACTCTTGAAACCGCGGAGAGCTTTCTCCGCGCGGGAGCGCGCGCACTGGGGGTGGGAAGCGACCTGGTGAATCTGGCCGCCATAGAGCAGGGAACGCCGGAGAAAATTACAGAGGCGGCGCGGAGTTATCTTGAGGTGCTGGCGAGAGTCAGGGGCTAGTTATTTCGCCTGTGACGATCGCACATTACATCCGAACGTTTTGTTTACGGCTTGAGTGTGGCGCCTCGGAGGTTCGTTGCATAAGCAGAGCAAAGGAAATGCAGATCCTTCGCTACGCTCAGGATGACAGCTCAAAGGTAAGGCATTTACAAATCATCTTACTGAACCTCGCATAATATGGTGACACGATAGATCAAAAAAATAGCCCTGCGTGGTGCAGAAACGAGAACGGCAGCATGGATTGGCGCACTCGATCCATGCCGCTCGACACGCCGGCCTCGGC
>Ga0255353_1001008_pt1 | contig 16666 bp, 7 predicted proteins | sample HBST25metaG_FD_189941 | JGI IMG/M metagenome (GOLD analysis project Ga0255353, IMG submission 189941) | Peat soil microbial communities from Stordalen Mire, Sweden - H.B.S.T25 | ecosystem: Environmental > Terrestrial > Soil > Wetlands > Peat | place: Sweden: Norrbotten County, Stordalen Mire...
GACTACGATCTTTCTCTCCTCGCACGATCTTGCCGAGATTGAAAACTTCGCCAGCCACGTCGGCTTTATCTCGCAGGGGCGTCTGCTTTTTTCAGAAGAAATGTCCACCCTCGGCGATCGTTTCCGCGAGGTGACAGTCACTCTCGCCGCGCCTTCGCCGCTGCCAGCCGATCTGCCCGCGACATGGCTTCTGCCCCAGAGCGCCGATTGCGTCTTCCGCTTTGTCCATAGCGCCTACACGGAGGAAAATTCGCCGCGCGAATTGGCGGAAAGATTTCCCACCGCACGCGACATCTCTTTCGATCCGATGCCGCTGCGCTCCATCTATCTGGCCATCGCCAAATCCACCCGCGATTCCGCTGCTCATGCAAAGAACGCTGCCGCCCAGGAGGTGCACGCATGAAACAAATCCTGCATATTTTCGCTAAAGACATTCGCCGCTTCTGGCCGGAAACTCTTCTCTCGCTGGTTATTCTTGCGGCATTGGTCCACGTCTATCCCCAGCAATGGGCTGTAACTTACTCACGCTGGGAGGTCAATACGAACCTAGACCTTCTGCGCAAGTTTCAGATGCTCTCCAGCCTTCTCTGTGTACTGGTCCCGGTCGGCTGGTTTCTGCTCATCGGCCGCCTCATTCACGCCGAAGCGCTGGTCGGCGACCGCCAATACTGGCTCACGCGCCCTTATGACTGGAAGAAGTTGCTCATCGCAAAGCTGCTCTTTCTTCTCGTCTTTCTTTATCTGCCGCTGATTGCCGCGCAAGCCATGATGCTGATTTACTCTGGCTTGAATCCGCTCTCTTCCATTACTGGAATGCTCTTCAACCTGCTGCTCATCACCGGCATCGTGGTTCTGCCGCTGATAGCGATTGCCGCCGTCACCTCCAGCTTTTTCCGCATGACGATTACGCTGCTCGCCATCGTCATCGGCGCGGCCGCCTATGCCTTTTCCGCTTCGGGAAAGGACTATAGCTATCACACCACTCTGCAAGATTTTCTACTGACGATCAGCCAGGATCTTTCTCCGGCCCACATTCTGCGTTCTAGCAGTCAGCTTTCCTTCGCGCTACTGCTCATCTGCTTTTGCGGCGCGGCGATTGTGCTGCAATACGCCCTGCGCAGAGCCTGGATTTCACGTTCAATTCTGCTGGTAATTCCCGCCCTGCTCGCCTGCATCATCCTGCTGATGCCCAACGCGGCACGCTCCAACCAAGCCCAGTTCGACCGCGATTATCCTCGCCTCTCTGCCGGTGAAAGCGCGCCCATCCAGTTTTCGGCCGATCCCGGCACGCATTTATTTGCCAGTCGCTGGCCAATTAACAAGAATATGACCAACGTTTTCCTTAGCCTCCATGTGACGGATGGCACGGCGGTCATGGTCGATCGCGAGCCGATTACCGTCGAAGCGCCCGACGGTTTCCATTGGAGCGGGATCGTGTCGTTTGGCCCGGGAAATTTTTCTCCGGGTTTGACGAGGAGTTCCCTCGGGTTTGATTTGCCGACTGCGGTCTACACCAGGCTCCAAGCCAATCCGGTCACCTTGCGCATTACTCTGCCTATGACCCTGCTGCAGGCGACGAAGGCGACCCGCGTTTCCATCCCCGCGCCGGGGCAAGAGGTGGTGGTTCCCGATTACGGCGTTTGCGGTTTTGAGCCGGAAAGGAGCGCCGCCGCCCCATTGCGTTGCCGCTCGGCTTTTCGCCAGCCGCGGATCACAAGCGCCACTGCCCAGGCGGGGCAGGTGCCTTGCTCCGCTCCGTATAACGAGTTGAGGTTCTGGGGAGGGCAAGCACCCTGGTCGGGATTGTCCGATAGCGAACCGGCGGAATTCAGCATCGGTCCGGTGGCTTCCTGGGAGGTCGGCATTGCCGCGCCATTGCCCATCGGCAGTAAAAATGGAAGCGAGTGGCACTTATGCACCGGTGATACCGTCACCTTTACCCAGTACGAGCCGGTGCGTCGCCTGCAAACCACGGTGACCATTGCGAACTTTCAACTGCCGGTGCCGCGATAAATCAAAACGAGCGGGAGCGGCGATCAATCGCCGCTCCCACCTCGCCACTAACAACTAATCTTCAGTGAGCGTGATCTTCACTGTCTGCACGATGCTGCCCGTCGAGCTGGTCGCCGTCAGGGTTACGGTTCCGGTGGTTGTCTGGCTGCCGCCACTCGTGCTGGAGGTATTCGCTCCGCCGCCGCCGCAAGCTGAAATTCCCGCGCCGATAATGGCCAAAACAATCAACCAATTGATCAGCCGCCATGCGGCCGATTTGCGGTTGCGCCGGCCTCCGAGCCACAGCAAAAACATGCCCGGCAATCCAATCACTCCCACAAACAATCTGCCGACGCGCAGTGTGGAGTGGCTAACCGCCGCGCTACTCGATGAGACGGTGATGGTTGCGGTGGAGGTTTGCGCCGCCGTGCTGGATGAGCTGAAGGTCAAGCTCAACGGATTAAAGCTACAACTCACGTTTGAAAGCGTGGATTGGCAGCTCAGCGTCACGGTTCCGCTGTAATTGCCGGTCGGGGTTAGAGTCATCGTCGCGCTGCCGCTGCCACCCTTGGCAATCGTGAGCGTGCTCTGGCCGCTGGTTACGCTGTAATCGGCCACCGTGACGGTGGTTGCGGTGGAAGTAGAAGTTGTAAAGTCCGTATTGGCTACAAAGGTGGCCGTCAAGGAGTTCGCGCCGTCACTTAGGCTGCCGGAGTAAGTCGCGGTGCAATAATCGCCGCTGCAGTTACTGCTCGCGAGGGTGACGTTGCCGAGCAGTTTGCTGCCGCTATAAAAATCAACCGTTCCGCCGGATGGCGCAGCGGCCGAGGCGCTGGTGACGGTAGCCGTCAGCGTGACGGAGGCTCCGGCATAAGCGGTGCTCGACGAGGATTTCAATTGCGTCGTCGTTCCAGCCTGCTCGACGGTGAGCGTTCCCGCCGCGCAATTGAAGATATAGGAAGAAGAGCTCATTGTCGAGCAACTGATCGCGATCGAATACGTGCCGGGATCGGAAGTTGTCGCCGCCGTGGTCGATAGTACGGGCGTTCCCGTATAAGCGGTGGAGGCCGTATCGCTGCCGATATAACCCGTCACCGTATAAGTAAAGCTCGGATTGGCGTCGCCGTATGCGCGTTCGGCATTCTGCGCCGTGACCGTAAGAGCGGGCTTGGAATAGGTCAGGTTGCTGGTGGCGCTGGTCAGTCCCGTACTGCTCGCCGTCAACGTGTACGCTCCGGGAGTCGTCAGCACCAGCGAGCTTAAATCAAAACTCGCAACGCCCGAGCTACTGGCAACGGTGTAGGTTTGCGAGTAACTACTGGTGGAGTTGTCGGCTCCAGCGATGGTGAGCGTTACCGACGCCGACGACGAGGTCGAGAGAAAACCGCTGCCGTCGGCGAGATCGACATAAATTTTTCCCACCGCGCTATCGTAGGCGACCGTCGTAGGCGTGCCCGATGCGAAGGCCAATTGTGTTGCCGCTGAAGCTGCCGTGATGTGCACCGGAATGACCTGCCACTTCTGCGTCAAATCGGCTGGCGTAATCCAATCCGTGCTGGTGCTGGAGGGCGATTGCTGTTCGATATTGCTGGATGAGCTCTCGGCCAAAACCAGTCCGCTGGCCTTGTTGACGATAGCGTAATACCCGTTGCCTTCGGTAACCAGATTCCACTTTTGCGACGAACTGCTGGAACTGGCCGTGGCCACCGTCACCGCACTGTTGGCCGTGCTCGAGCTGGAGTTGTCAAGCGCCAGCGTCGTGCTATCCGATCCGGTGCTGGCGATCTGCAGATAGCCATCGCTGGTAATGGTCCATTGCTGATGCGCGTTCAGCGCGCCGTTGGTTGACTTCGCATCGAGCGTTGCGCTGGAAGAACCGCTGGCGGTGCTAACTTCAAGCACGTCGCCCGTCGAGGCGTTGACTAATTTATAGGCCAGCGTGGAATCCATCTTGCCGCCCAGCGCATCCAGGCTGCTCAGCGTGGCCGAATAATTTGTCGCCGAAGACAAAGAACTGCCAGAGGTATCGGCATTGTCGAATAGCGTAAGTCCATTCCAGGCATAAGTGGCGTCAGTGGCGCCATCGGCGCTGGTGCTGGCGGTATTCACACCCGTTGCGTCCCAATACTCAAAGCCCATGCCGAGGTTGTCGGGCAATCCCTTCAAAACCGTATTGACGTCGATCAAAAACTGTCTCTGGCCGGCGAGAGTTGCCCCATACCAGGAATCGATCGAGTCATAGCCGCTCTCGTAGTGTTCACCAACCTCGATCAAAAAGATCGGCTTGCCCAGAGCGTTGGCGGCCTTGGTCAGCACCGTTTGCTCGACGGGCTGGCTGTTGGTATTAGTTTGCGAGGTGGTCAGCGGACCGTGGAAGAACGGATAGTAGCTTTGGCAAATAGCATCGAAGGGAATCGAATTCGTATTTACATAGCCAAAGAAATTCGTCAGATCCCAGGCCGGAGTAATGTGGATGCAGCGCAGCGGCGCGGGAATGGCCGAACCGATGCTGGTATCGGCGGCGGCATCGAGCACGGCCTGCATGCCCTGCTTTTGCACGGTGGCGAAATCGCTGAAGTCGCTGCCGGTGGGCGATGCCAGCGTGCTGAATAAGCCGGTATCAACCTCGTTGCCGATCGCGACCAGATCGGGCATGACGCCGGCCGAACGATAGCTTTCGATTTCGGATTTGACGTAGTTGTAAACGCTCTGTCCGAGTTGCGTGGAGGTGGTATAGCTGGACCACGCACCCGGCAGGGCCTTCGACGAGCCACCGTCGAAAAACAAAGTAAGCTCAACGGCCATGCCCAGTTGCTTGGCGCGTTTAGCCAGATCCAGATCCGCCGCTTCGGTTTCGGCATAGCAGCCATTGCCCGTGCAGGTGGCGGGAATGGCGGCGGCTGGCAGCGTGGTCGAAGAGTTTGCCGTGTAGGTCTCGTAAATCGAAAGTGGCGTCGGGCGGATACGAATCATATTGACGCCATGATTTTTTAAGATCTGCAAAATGTCTTGCGACTGGCCGGCGTCGAGCCACCAAGGCAGGCTGTGCAGTGTCCGAACCGCCTCCTGCTTTTCGAGCAAGGCATTATCTACCCCGCGAAAAAAAACCGGCCGGAGCAACCATTGCTGGCTTTGTGTCGTACTGCCGGAAGCCGTAGCCAAACTAAGTGCCGCGCCGGCAGACGAGGAACTGCCCGACACATCGAGCAACAGTCCGGTTCCCACATTTGTAAGTTTGCTATAGCCATTGCTGGCCGCGGTTAACGTCCACTGCTGCGTGGTGGTAGATGGCGCGCAGGTATTCTGCACCGCGGCGCTCTGGCCGCTGTTGCTATCCAGGCACAATCCGTTTGACAGATTGCTGATGACCCAATTCCCGCTGCTGGCCTTGGTGAGAGCCCAGCGCTGGGTCAAGCTGGTAAAACTGCGGCTCTCAATCAGGATTGAATCGCCCACGGTCGTCGAGCTGCTATTCAGATCCATTTGCAGCCCGGAAAGCTGATTGACAAAATAATAAATTTCGCCATCGATGGGCTGAATATCGGTAGGCTCGGTGGGCTGCGTGGCGCGCACGAAGGCCGTAAAGAAGAGCGGCAGCAGGCAGGCAAGCGGGCGAAGAACACGGCCCGCGGAGTGCCGGCCAGAACGGGAACGCAACTGGGGCGATAGGCAATTCAACATGACGCAGCTCCTTGTTTGAGCGGTGGCTCTTCCGTTGCGGTCAAGAAACATCCCGAATCCGAAAGGTTTTCTTCGCTGGCGCGCATCGCACGCCGTAACGTCCAACGCGCCTCATACGAACCGGAGGACCGCTCTAAACCGTTGAATCTATTTTGAAAACCGGGAACCAAGTCAAGGCGCGCTCCACGGCATGATTTTCATACTGGCCCATATTACGGCCCCGTAACGCGGCTGGCATCCGACGAAAGTCCGAGAGGCGACTTTTCGGCTTTGCCATTGCGGCAGCAGAGCGAATGTAAATAAAACGGCCAATCCAACTTTCGTCGGATGCGCTCCGCCATTTCGACGGCCTAGGGTCTGTTGACGTTCAATTGCATTTGTGCGATAGATTTGAGTTATGCGCTTGAATCGATTGATTTTGACGGACGCACAATGGAACGCCATCGCGCCCCATTGTCTTGGCAAACGCGGGGATCCGGGCCAAACCGGCGGGGATGCTCGCCTCTTTCTCGAAGCGGTATTGTGGATTGCTCGTACCGGCTCCCCTTGGCGCGATCTGCCGACGGGTTTCGGTCACTGGAATTCCGTTTTCAAGCGGTTCCGGCGCTGGGTTCAGCGCGGAGCCTTCGAGCGCATCTTCCAGCTCCTCAGTGAAGATGCCGACTTTGAATATGTCATGGTGGATGGAACCATTGTTCGTGTGCATCGCCACGGACAGGGTGCAAAAGGGGGACCAAAAATCAGGCGATCGGCAAAAGCCGCGGCGGATTGACGACCAAGATTCTGGCGCTGGTCGATGCGCTGGGAAACCTTGTACGCTTTCGACTTATGCCCAGGCAGCGCGGTGAAACGACTAGCGTAGCAGCCTTGCTCGAGGGGCTGGACTTCGGCGCGCTGCTGGGCGACAAGGCTTATGATGCCGATTGGCTACGTGACGATTTGCGGCAACGCGGAGTCGAGGCCGTGATTCCGCCAAGAGCCAAGCGGCTGAACCCGGCCACTTACGATGCGGAAAAGTACAAATGGCGGCATCTCGTCGAGAACTTCTTTCAAAAACTCAAGGAATTCAGAGGTATTGCCATGAGAGCCTGCAAAACAGATACAAGCTTCGCCGCTATGATCTACCTCGCCGCTGCCGTTATTCGTACTCGATGAACGTCAACAGGCCCTAGTCTCCTCGGCGTGTAGAACTTCTGTTTTTCAGGAGGCATGAACGTGAAAACGAATACATTGCAAAAAAGGATCGCTGTAATGAAAACCTGCTTCAACAGGCAGATGCGTTTCGTCCTGTCGATCCTGCTGCTTCTGGCCGGCGGCTGCTCCCTTGTTTATGGACAAGGCACCAGCGCCAGCTTGACCGGCCAAGTCACCGATCCATCCGGAGCGGCAGTGGCCGGAGCGACGGTCACCGTCACCAACATCGACACGAATCTGACGCAGTCGGCCAAAACCAGCGGCATTGGAATCTATCTGATCCGGCCGTTGCCGATCGGCAATTACACGCTGACCATTGAGGCTGCCGGCTTCAATCGCTATCTGCAAAATGGCATCACACTAACCGTCGATCTGGCCGCCACGCAGGATGTACGGCTCAAGATCGCTTCAGGCAAGGCGGAGACGATTTCGGTAACCGCCGATGCCGAGCTGATCAACACCACATCGGCCGAACTGGGATCGACGATCAATGAAACCTCCATCTCCGCTCTGCCGCTCGACGGACACGATCCTTCCTCCCTCGTCTTCCTGGTGCCCGGCTCGGTAGATGTTCAGAAACATGGCGGTGAAAGCATCCAGACCGGATTCTCTTTCCCGACCGAGACCGGCGCGGGCATCGGCAGCGGCCGCAACGGCAGCACCTTCTACATGCTCGATGGCGTCACCAACATGGATAACTACGACCTGCTGACAAACCCGTTCCCGAACGCCGACGCCACGCAGGAGTTCAAGGTTCTCACCAGCAACTTCGGCACGCAATATGGCTTCGCTCCCAGCGCAGTGGTCTCCATCGCCACCAAGAGCGGCACCAATCAGTTCCACGGCGGCGCCTTCTGGTACGTCCGCAACAATGCCATGAACGCCACCAACTGGTTCAGCGGCGAGGCAGATACGCTACGGCGCAATCAGTACGGCTTGTACGCCGGCGGACCGATCATCAAGAATAAGCTCTTCATTTTCGCCAACTACCAGGGCACCAAAATCATCTCGAACTCGACCGACACGCTGACCTCCACGCCGACCGCCGCCATGCTCAATGGCGACTTCAGCGGCCTGGGCGTTGACTTGAAAGGTCCCTTCAAGTTGAACCCTGCGACCGGCAATCATGACCAGCTCGACACCAGCCTTACAACTGCCGCGTGTGAATATTCTCCTTCCGCATCCTGCAGCGCTACGGTTCCAGTGCAGTTATCGCCAGCCGCGGTTTATTTTGCCAAATATGGCATGATCAGAGGCGCCACGACGGTCTCTAACAACGCCACGCTGAAGCCCGGGTTGCAACGGGCCAACGGCGATATGATGTACACCTATCCCACCGTTCACGATAACTACGACGAAGGCACAATCAAGGTGGACTACAACATTTCGCCCTCCCAGATTCTCACCCTGCGCTCCTATACCAATTCCTTCGGGTCTCCGTCGTCCGACGTAGCGGGCAACATGGAGAGCGCCTACAACCACAGCTCTTGGACGGCCAGCTTCTGGCAGCAGATGTATTACTTCAACAACCTGCTGCAACACACCTGGACGATCAATCCGAAGACGGTCTACACAATTTCGGTCTTTATAAACCAGGACACCGCGCACAACGGCGCCCAGGAACTGGGCAGCGACGGCAAGGCGATGTGCTTCTCCAATAACAGCGGGGATGCCAATTTTGCCGGTATTGGGGTCAACGAACCCGCGGGCAGTTGCTACATGGGCGCTCTGCGCATCAACTCGAACTACGGTTTTGAGAGCGGCTGGGATGAGCCCTCGTCGCTGGTCCGCCACACCATGGGCCTCACCGATACGCTCAACAGGATCATCGGCAAGCACTCGATCACCGCGGGCATCGATCTGCTGCATCAGCACTCGGTCGAGAATACGGCCTATCCGACGCAGCCGATGATCGGCTTTGGAAGAAATGGAACCGCATCGGCCAAGAGCGCATATACCAACAGCTCGAGCGGATACCTGGCCGATTATATGCTGGGCTACGCATTGGGCTACATGCAGGGCGCCGGCGAAATCGCCGACGTGGCCGGCTGGCAGGTTGGCCCCTTCATCCAGGACGACTGGAAGGTGAGTCCTAATCTGACCATCAACCTCGGCTTGCGCTGGGATCCAAACACGCCTCCCGCCTCCAAGAACGGCCGCGGCTCGGCCTGGGTTCCAGGAACGAATACCGTCGCCGGTTTCGCCAATAGCTCCGCCGGCAAGCAAAGCACCGTGTATACCAACGCTCCCGCGGGACTACTCTTCCCCGGCGACTCCGGCGTGACCGATACCCTGATGAACAGCGACTACGGTTACTGGGAGCCTCGCATCGGCCTGGCCTACCAACCCAAGTTCCTGCCGCACTCCGTCATCCACGCCGGCTTCGGCATGTTTACCGGCCCGCTGCAGTATTCGGAATATAACCACGCCGCCGATGTCGCGCCCTTCAGCCCCACCTTTAACTTCTCGGGATGGGCTTGGGACTCCTCCTGCGGCGCTACCATGTGTCCCGATTCTGTTGCCAAAGGCGCGGTCATCCCCTTCGATAATCCCTGGGCCACTCCTTTCCAGAATGCCTATGGTGGAGTCTCTCCTTATTCCAGCAGCCCCTTCCCGGGAACCTTCGCCTGGGCAACATCCACCTACAAAACCAAGCCTGCGTCAAACACCGCCATACCCAAGGGCCAGCAGGTCGGCCAGAGCTTTTCACGCAACTTCAAGCTGCCCACGGTGTATGCCTGGAACCTCTCGGTCGAGCAGCAGGTCACCCCGAAGACGGCCGTCCGCGTAGCGTATGTGGGCAACGAAACCGAACACCTGTCGGTGCTCATCGACGATAACCCCGAGTGGGCTACAAAGATTCCCGTGAATTCAACCTTGGGGGACATCTACGAGGACCAGAGCTGGGCGACGGCAAGCTACAATTCGCTGCAGGTCAGCGTGGATCAGCACGCGTGGCTCGGCCTACAGGTACAGTCCAGCCTGGAGTGGTCGCATACCATCGACATCACCGGCTCGAGCAACGTCTCCTACGGCAATCCGGCACTGGGCAATCCGATCAGCGCCAAGTGGAACCGCGGCAACTCCAGTGCGGATGTGCCGTGGGCCTGGAAAACCAACTTGATCTACCAAGCTCCTTCGTTCAAGGAAAAGGGCAAGCTGATTGAAGAGACGGCAGGCGGCTGGCAGTTGAGCGGCATCATGACCTTGCAGAAGGGCAGCCCGTTCTCGATCGGCCAGTGGGACACGGACCCCGGACGGCATGTGGGATAACCGCGCCGATTCCGTCGCGGGCGTGGCCCCCCAAATGGGCAAGGGCAGCCACTGGGATTGGGTGAACCCGAACAAAGGCTACTTCAACACCGCCGCCTTCACCCTTCCCACATCCTGCAACGACAATACGCCGGGATGGTGCGGCTTTGGCGACACCGGCAAGAACGCCTACTGGGGGCCGGGAGTCTTTGGCATCGATGCGTCGATCATGAAGAACTGGGTTCTACTGAACGGCAAGACCTTCCAGTTCCGCTGGGACGCCTTCAACGCCACCAACCATCCAAACTTCTCCGGCCCGTCGTCCACCGTGAATCAGGCCGCGGGTACTTTTGGTGTGATCAGCAGCACGAACGGCAATGCTCGTATCTTCCAGGGCGCGCTGAGACTCACCTTCTAACCATGCAACAAAAGGCCCGGACGAGGGAACTCGTCCGGGCCTAGCCATTGCTGCTGCGTCCCTAAATACAAAAAAATCGCCAATCCAACTTTTGCCGGATGCCAGTTCTATTGAACGAGGCATAGACTCCTCTACGATATCGAAACCTCAGGGATTTTATTCGGCAGTACCCTGGGGTATGGGAGGTTAACAACTTGATGAAAAAAATCGTCCGTTTCATCTGGACTTTTGCGTTTTTTTTCTTGTTTCTGATGGGCTTCGGCTCAGCGACGCGGGCACAGAATGCAAACTCCGGAGAGATCAAAGGCATCGTGACTGACACCACGAATGCCGTCATTCCCAAAGCCAGCGTAGTGATTATCAATAACGAAACTGGCGTAACGACCAATACGGAAACCAACGCGGTTGGCATCTATGACGCACCTTCGCTACCCATCGGGCAATACACCGTCACCTTCAGCAAGACGGGATTCCGCAGCGAAATGCGCAAAAATATTGTTATTTCCATTCAATCCATCGCGGTAAACGCCTCGCTGCCGGTCGGCAAGACCACCGAAGAAGTTGTGGTCACCAGCGAAGTACCGCTTTTGCAGAGCGAAGATTCGGCGCAGCACACTGAATTCGATACCAAGGCTATTGAACAAGCGCCGGTTGTAGGCGGCATTTGGTACAGCGAATTAACCAATATTTTGCCGGGCATCAACGGCGGCGGCAGCCAGGACGCCTCAGGCCAGGGCGTGGGCGTCAACGGCGCGGAAGGGTATATGGGCTCCTTCCTGCTCGACGGCATGGTGGCGCAGCAGCCGCGCGACGTTAATGCCAGCGACAATTATCCGCCGATCGACGCCATCAGCGAAGTCAGCGTCCAAACCAGCAACTCGGGCGCGCAATACGGCAATGGCACAGCCAGCTTTAATGCCATTATCAAAAGCGGCACCAATCAATTTCACGGAACCCTTTACGAGTTCAACCAGAACGACTATTACAACGCGAGAAATTACTTCAATCCCGCACCGGGAACCGTAGCGCCTCTGCGCTGGAATGAGTTTGGCGGCAGCATCGGCGGTCCCATCAAGCACAACAAGCTCTTTTTCTTTTTTGCTTTTCAGTCCAATCCCAACACCTCATCGGCCGTTTACACCACGACGGTGCCGACGCGTGGCCAAAACGGCGCGACAGATATGACCTCCGGCTGCTTTCCTACCGCGATAACGGGAGCCAGCTACACCTATAGCGCCAACAGCGGCTATTGCCTTTCGGGTACGCTCGATTCGGTCGCCACCAAGATCCAAAAATATTTTCCGGCGCCGAACAACACCTCGACATCGGGACTTTATACGTATAACTACAAGAGCGTACAAAGCAGCAACACCTCTTCCAAGTGGTACGTCGGCAAGGTTGATTACGTCCCCAACCAGAAGCACCGGATTTCCGGCACCTACATGTATCTCCCGATCAGCCTGGCCTACGACGTCGATGCCTTCTGCTCTCTGGGCTTCGATTGCAGCCACGGCAACAATTACAACGAAGATGGGCAGGTAACCGACGTTTGGACGATCAGCCCCACCATGATCAACGAAGCCCGCATCGGCGGTGTACGCGAGTTCGATAAGTACATTCCGAACAGCTACGGCAAGGGCTATCCTACGACGATTGGCCTGGAACCGACTTATGGAACCAACGCTCCGGCCGATATCTTCCCGACCGTCTCGATCACCAGCAGCAGTATTGGCGGCATCGGCATCAATGGCGGCACGCACGCGGTGCTGGCCGACGGCTCGCTGGCCGAATCGGATGTGCTAACTTTAGTTCGCGGCAAGCACACGCTCAAGGTCGGCGGCGAGTTCCAAAAGAACTACCAGAACTACACCGGCTGGGGCGATGTCAGCTCGGGCAGCTTTGACTTCACCAGCCAAACCACCAACATTTCCTACGCCGACTTTCTGTTGGGCGAGGTCTACGGCTGGTATGTGTACGACGATGTTGAAACCGGCGCTCGCATGTGGAACCTGGGCGCCTTTGCGCAGGACGATTACAAGATCCTGCCCAATCTAACGCTGAACCTCGGACTGCGCTACCAGCGTCAGGGCGGCTGGAGCGAGGTCAACAACAAGTGGGGAACCTTCGACCCGACGGTGGTTAACAAGGGACCATGGGCCAACAGCGCGCTGGGCGCGATGACCTATGGCGGTCAAAACGGCCGCCATACGATTCAGAATGGCGCTAACGAGTGGGTTCCACGCATCGGCTTTTCCTGGGCGCCATCCGCCAACTGGGCGGTTCGCGGCAGCTATGGCATTTCGGATGCGCCGTGGTCGGCCGATCCCTATACGGCAGCTCTCGGCGTCGGCCTTAACCCGAACGGTTCGGAGGGATGGTCCTCCTCGGCAGCCTTCTTGTTGAAGGACGGGCCGGGCGCCGGCGCGGTTAGTTATCCTACGCTTTCCACCGTGACCAACTACGCCTACAACTACAAGGAAGTAACTTACTATCCTCGCAAGCGGCAGAACACCTATTACCAGCAGATACTGCTCTCCGTGCAACGTCAGTTCCCACTGCGCACGCTGCTCGATGTCAGCTATGTCCACAACAAGGGCACGCATCTGGGCTTTACGCGCGACATCGATCAGAACCCGGCCAGCAAGATGACCGCCGGCACCAACTGCTATAGCGGCGTCAGCGAGTATCCGCTCTTTTGTTCGATTTCCGCTGTTTTGTATGACGGCTACTCAAACTATGACGCTCTGCAACTGCGCGTGGAAAAGAAAGCCTCGCACGGCCTGAGCTTCATCTTTAACTACGCCTACTCGAAGACGCTCGACACCGGTACCGGATCGGGCAGCAACGCCGCGGTTGATGTTTGGCAAAACGCCTTCGACACGCAAGCCAATTACAGCCTGTCGACCTTGAACATGAAAAACTCGATCAACGGCTCGGCCACCTATGAATTGCCCTTCGGCGCGGGTAAGCAATTCTCCTTGCGCGGCTGGAGCGATGACGTTTTAGGTGGATGGAGATTGACCGGCGTTTATCAGGTACATAGCGGCATTCCCTTTACCGTAACCACATCGAATAACGGTTCGGACCTAAGCGGTTCGGGCGCTAACGAGTGCGGCTGCGAGTATTCGTGGCTGCCTAACGTTGTCGGCACGCCGAAGCTGTCGCACCCAACCACTTCAGAGTGGTTCAATGTCGCCGCCTTCCAAACTCCAACCTCGGGCACCTTCGGCAACGAACGTCGTAACTCGTTGCTGGGACCGAGCTGGCGCGACCTGGATCTGAGCCTGGGCAAAAACTTCCAGATTGTCGATAAAACCAGGTTCGAGTTGCGTCTCGATTCCTTCAATATCCTCAACCATCCCAACTTCGAGCAACCCGCTACAGCTACGGGCACAAACGTAGCCGGCGGCGGCGTAATCAACTACGCCAACGGCGCTCGCAACATTCAGATCGGCGGACGTCTCACCTTCTAACCTTCACTAACATGCATAAAATGGCGGGATGCAAACCAATCTTCGGTCTGCATCCCGCCATACTTATTTAAATATCGACTAACAGCTTTAGCGACGATGCGGCAGACGCACTTCAATATGAACGCCGTTGCCCAGCGCAGTGGTCAAATGGAATTTCCCTCCCGAGCGTTCCACTCTCTCCTTCATGCCCTTCAACCCGAAGTGGTGGCTGTCCATCTCTCCGGGATTGAAACCGCAACCATCGTCATCCAAATTCAAAAACAGTTCGCGGCTCTTGTAGGTCAGCGCGACGCTAACGTGCGCCGGGTGGCCGTGCAACATCGCGTTGTAGACTGCCTCCCGGGCCGTCATCAGCAGATCGTGCGCCACCGGCTCGCTGATTGCCAATGGCGTTCCCTCCATGCGCCAGGCAACGGGAATTTTGAATTCGCTGCCAACCTGGCGCGTCATGCTTTCCAGCTTTTCGCCAAGACTGGCAGCGTCGCTCGGTTTGCGCAGGTTCCAAATCGCGTCGCGGGCCTCGTTAATGGTGTTGCGTATCTGCAGGCGGGCGACATCCATCAAGCTGGTATCCGCATTGTCTTTCACGTCTTTCATAGAAAGCGCTTCAAGCAGCGCCGAAACTCCCGTGCATCCCTGAATCACGGTATCGTGCATCTCGCGGGCCAACCGGCTGCGTTCCTCGAGCACCGCCTCAAAACGGGCCCGCACATGCCGCACACGGGTTTGATAAATTGCGAAGATAAGCAGCGCGAGCAACGCGGCGCAACCGGCAATGAACCACCATGTGCGGTAAAAAAACGGCCGCTGGATCACATCAATTGTGGTTTCTGATACCGCGCTGGGATTGCTGATGTCGAAAACGCGCACGCGAAAGCGATAACGCCCCGGCGGCAGGTTGGTGTAGTCGGCCGTGCGCGCCGAGGTAACCGCGCTCCACTGTTTTTCAAAACCGTCGAGCTGGTAGCGGAAGCGCAAACCCTGCTGCGATCGCAACAAAATCGGCGCAAAGGCAATTTCCAGGCGGCTGTTGCCGGGCCGCAGCACGACCGGAGCCGCCATCGAAGCCGGCTGACCGTCGGCCAATACCGCCTGAATGTGCAGCAGCGGCGGCGGCAGCGTTTCTCGCCGCGAAGCCACAATATGAATAGGTCCCAGGTTGCTCGGCAACCAGACATCGCCCGACGACGTGATGCAGCCGGAAGACTGCGTACCTCCGTAGATCTCCATATTCGCCGCGATCTCTTCAGTGGAATAGAAGGTGAGCGCAAAATGCCGGGGAAAACTCTCGGCCTCGGCATCCAATTCGTGGCGGTTCAACATTGAGACCCCGTTGGGCCCGCTGATCCACAAATGGCCCGCGTTATCTTCGAGAATTTGATAGATCGCATTGCCAGCCAAACCGTCTTCAGCCGAGTAGTGCGCCATTTTCCCGCCGCGGTAACGGTACAGGCCGTTATCCCGCGTGCCGAACCACAGGCCACCATCCGGATCTTCGTGAATCGCCCAGACCTTCATCTGCGCCAGCGCGCTGGTGACCGTATCGTGCAAAAAATTGCCGCCGCGCATGTGGCTCACGCCGCGATCGGTGCCGATCCACAAATCGCCGTTGTGGTCTTCAAGCAGCGCGCGCGTACTGAAGTAGGCCAGCCCGTCGCGCATCTCGTAACTGACGATGCGCAGGCGGCCGTTCAGCCACAAAATGTGATTGATCCCTTCGTCGGCGGCCACCCACATGCTTCCGTCGCGATCCTGCGCCATAGCGCGGACAAAATTGTTCGACAGGCCGTCGCGCGTTGTCCAATGCGCCGTATGGCCCTCCACAATCCGATAAAAGCCTTCGCCGTCGGTCCCCACCCACAGAGCGCCGGTGCGGTCGCGATAGACGTTGCGCACATGCGCGCCGCTAACTCCCGGCAGAGTGCTGGGACTCAACTGGCTATTCCGCATCTGGAAAAGCGATGAGGAACCGATCCAAAAACTGCCGTCGCGATCCTGATAAATCGTCCCGAAATCGGAGTCGTTGGCCTGGGGCAACGAAATGATATTTGCCTGCGCCTGGGTTAGCCGCAATATGCCGGCCTGCGTGCCAATCCAAAAGTTTTTCTCTGTATCCTCGTAAAAATTCAGCACCGTGTTGCTGGGCAGCGATGCAGGCGCCGTAATCCGCGTTAAGCGACCGGCGCGGTACTCGTATATGCCCTGCCCGATCGTGCCAATCCACAACACACCGTCTGCCGCCTGACGTAAAACGCGCACGGTTCCGGCAATGCCGCTAACGCGGCTGAATCTTTTTTCACCTGGAGCCATGCGGTGCAATCCCGAAACCGTGCCCACCCAGATCGTTCCGTCCCTGGTTTGCACGATGGATTTCACGCGGTTCTGGCTGGCTTCTCCGCGCAGCGTGTACTCGGTCACCGCCGCGCCAGTCAAGCTGAACAGTCTTGAACCACCTACCCACAGCCGGTCGCCGCGGTCACGATAGATGGCGTGAACAGCCAGCGGCGCAATGCCAGCCGCGCCGTCGATGCGGACGAATCGGCCGTGCTCCAGCCGCAGCAGGCCGTTGTCGGTGCCGATCCAGATTCTTCCCGCCGCATCTTCGGCAATCGTACGGACAAAATCGTTGCTCAGTCCATCGCGCGTGGTCCAGGAG
>Ga0255353_1001011_pt1 | contig 16632 bp, 15 predicted proteins | sample HBST25metaG_FD_189941 | JGI IMG/M metagenome (GOLD analysis project Ga0255353, IMG submission 189941) | Peat soil microbial communities from Stordalen Mire, Sweden - H.B.S.T25 | ecosystem: Environmental > Terrestrial > Soil > Wetlands > Peat | place: Sweden: Norrbotten County, Stordalen Mire...
GGAGGATTCCCCTTGGCTAACGCCATGCTAGACTCGACCGCAACCACAGTGATTTCGGCGCAGCGTCTCATTGCGCTCATGACCGCGATGGAGCGTTATGGCGGCACGCCGAACGGCGGCATGCACCGCCTTACCTTGTCGGCGGAAGATGGGCAGGCGCGCGATCATCTGTCCGCATGGATGCACGAACACGGACTCTCCGTGCGGATAGACGGCATCGGCAACATGTTCGGTATCCTCGACTGGGCTGGTCCAGATGCGCCTACGGTGATGACCGGCTCGCATCTCGACAGCCAACCGCGCGGGGGCCGCTTCGACGGCGCCTATGGCGTGCTCGCCGCGTGCGAGGCGGTGACAGCGGTGCGTGCCCGCGTCGCTACCGAAGGCGTCGTGCCCCGCTGCAACTTCGTCGTTGTCAACTGGACCAACGAGGAAGGCGCGCGCTTTCAGCCCAGCCTGCTGGGGAGCAGCGTCTATACGGGACAAATGACATTGGCCGATGCGCTGGGCCGGCGGGATGGCGAGGGCATCAGTGTCGCCGATGCCCTGCAAGCGATCGGGTATGCGGGTAATGCGCCACCGCCGATCCCACAAGCCTATGTCGAATTGCATGTCGAGTGCGGGGCCGAACTGGAGCGAGCGGACCAACACTTCGGAGCCATCGTGCGCCACTGGGGTGCCGTGAAGTATCGCCTTGCCTTCCTGGGCCGGCAGGCACACACCGGGCCGACGCCGATGGCCCAACGGCAGGATGCTCTGCTTGGCGCGGCGCATCTCGTCTGTGCTCTGCGTGCGCTGGCCGACCGTGCCCCGGGCACCCTGCACACCTCGGTCGGTCGGCTTGAAGTGCGGCCGAATTCACCGAATGTGGTGCCTGGGGAAGCGGTCGCATTCATCGAGTTGCGCTCGCCCGATGCTGCGGTTCTCGCCTGGGCCGATGCGGAATTTGCCGCCTGCGTCCGCGCCGCTGAGACGGCCGCGAAGGTGACAAGCGAAATCCGCTTCGTCGATCGCCGCCCCGCCGGACCGTTCGATGCCGCTTTGGTCGCGCTTGCCGAGCAGGAGGCGGCGGGACTCGGTTATCCCATGCGCCGGCTTGACACCATCGCTGGTCATGACGCCGTTCCCATGGCGTTGAGGTGTCCCTCAGTGGTACTGGTGGTGCCGAGTGTCGGGGGCATTTGCCACCACCCGGCGGAGTTCACCAAGCCCGAGGACATCATACTTGGCGGTGACATTTTGGCGCGTGTGTTATGGCGCCTGTGCCGTGATGGTCTGCCAGGTGGCACTGCATGAGGACGTTCAGCGCGGCGACAACGCCCGAGGAACAGGCGCTTGAGCGCGTGCTGAAGGATGCGTTCCCCGGCAACACGACAGGTTTGTGCTACGCGCCGGCGGTCGCAAGTGTCGCTTCGCCGGCGCGGCAGGCCGTGGACAGCGCCTGCTGGGCGGTCAGCCGCGCCGGCGCGGCACCGCATCTTTTCGTCAAGGTTCGTTATGCCGACGCCGCGCCGTTCGTCGATATGGGGACCGCCTATGCTGCTTCGTGCGCGGCGGCAGTCGCCGGGGTGGCACCGGCGGCGCGCTTTCTGAACACGACGTTGCATGCCATTGGCTTCGATTACCTCGGCAACGGCTGGCGCCCTGCCCGCGTGGACGATCTCCGTACCCCGGCTACCTTGCAGGCGGTGATTGCCGCCAAGCGAACCCTTCATGCTGCATCGGGTCCGCTCCGGCCGGTCGACGTCTTCGCCCGCATCGAAAACGCGGTACACCTCGCCGCCACGTGTGGCGCCGAGTTGGCGGAAGACTTCGGCTGGATGCTCGATAATGTCCGCGATATCCAGGCCGCCCTCAGCGTCGCCCCACGCGACCTGATGCCATGTCATGGCGATGGCACCGCCTCCAACGTCATGCTTGGCCCGAATGGCACGGTACGGCTCGTGGATTTCGATGCCTCAGGTCTTGCCGATCCGCTCTATGACATTGGCATCTTGCTCAATGAGGTGTTCCAGTTCGACACAGAAATGCAAGCTGCGCTGAAGGCGGCCTTTCCCGCGGCAAACGAAGCCGATTATCAGCGCTGCCGCGTTTATGCCATTGCCGACGATTTGTACTGGGGTCTTTGGGGCGCCATCCTGGCGGCCATCTCGCCTAGGAGGGACGTCGAGTTCCTGAAATACGGCTCCTGGCGATGGTTGCGCTGTCGGATGGCATTGCGCGACCCTCGTTTCGAGGAACGCCTCCGGCGTTTGTAAAGGACCGGCGTATGGAAAAGACACTGGGCGAAGCGGCGACGGCCGCGGAGCAAGATATCGAGTCAGCTCTGCGCCGTGTCGGTCCCTGGGCGGGACGGCGCATCACCTATCGGCCGGTCTCTGGCGGCATCACCAACACCAACTGGCGGGTCACGGTCGAGGGCAACAGCTGCGAGTATTTCGTGAAAATTCCTGGCAAGGGCACCGAGATGTTTATCAATCGTGGTGCTGCGATGGAAGCGAGCCACCGGGCCGAGGCGCTGGGCGTGGGGCCCGCGGTGTTCGACTATCTCGCCGCCGATGGGGTGGAGATTTCGGAATTCATCCGCGATCGCCGTTCGTGCACCAACGCCGATTTCCGTGACTCGAAGATCCGGCTGGCGGCCATCGATGCCTACCGCCGGTTTCATAGCGCCGAACGCCTGAGCCTGACCAAGACGGTGTTCGACATGATCGACGAACACATCGAACAGGCACGGCAGGTCGGCGGTTACTTCCCTCCGGATTTCGCGTGGTTGCACAAGCAGTATCGGCGAGCGCGCGAGGCGCTGGAGACCTCCGGGCTGGATCTGGTGCCCTGCTTCAACGATCCAATGCCGGGTAACTTCATGGTCGACGCCGGACGCAGCATTATGCTGATCGATTATGAATACGCTTCCAATAACGACCGCTGTTACGACCTTGGTACCTGGTTCGGCGAGATGTTCTTTAGCGAGACAGAGGAGTACGAACTGATCGAGGCATATTTTGGTCATATCACGCAGACCGTCGTCGCCCGTGTGACGGTGCATAAGGCGCTGGCTGACATCAAATGGGCGACCTGGGCGATGGTGCAGCAGAAGATTTCGGAGTTGGACTTCGACTTTTTCAAATACGGCGCCTGGAAGCACATGCGTGCGCGCGGCGTCATGCAGGATACCCGCTGGCCCAATTGGCTACGGCGGGTCTGACGGCGGTGTTGGATCGGAGAGGGCCCGGCCGATGAACAGATCGAATAGGTAACGATGAGCATGCAAGACTTTTCCTCTTTCGCTCGCCGCCTGGCCGACCAGGCCGGCGAGATCGCACGTCACTATTTCCGCCAGGAGTTGGCGATCGACATTAAAGCCGACAACAGCCCGGTTACGCGCGCCGACCGGGAGATTGAGCAGTGCCTCCGCTCGCAGATATCGATCGAACGGCCCGACGACGGCATTTTCGGAGAGGAATATGGCGAGAAGGTCGGCCGTGACAGTGCCACCTGGGTGATTGACCCGATCGACGGCACAAAAAGCTTCATCACCGGCCTGCCGCTGTTCGGCACGCTGATCGGGCTGCTGCGCGGCGGGGTTCCGGTGGCAGGGATGATCGCAGTGCCGGTACTGGACGAGCGTTGGGAGGCCGAGAATGGTGAGGCCCGACTCAACGGCCGCCCCTGCCGGACCAGCCGCTGCCGCACCGTCGCAGAGGCATGCCTCTACACCACCAGCCCGGACAGCTTCGCCGGGCCGGATCTGGCCACGTTCGCCGGGCTGGCCTCGGGTGTGCGGTTGCAGCGTTTCGGGGGTGATTGCTATGCCTATGGTCTGCTCGCCAGCGGCCATATCGACCTCGTCGTGGAAGCCGGGCTACAGCCGTATGATTATCTTCCGATTGTTCCGATTGTCATCGCCGCCGGCGGTTGCATGACGGACTGGCAGGGCCGTCCGCTCACCCTGCGCTCCGATGGCCGCGTGGTGGCCTCGGCATCGGCGGATCTGCATGCCGAAGCCGTGCGGAAACTTGCCGCGGCGCGCTAGGCTCCCTCTCTGCGTCGCGACGTGACGGAGCAACGGCAAGCGGATCAGATGAGGGGGCTTCACATTCGTCGCGGATCGGCGGCATTGCGGTGGCCACAGCCTCGGCGCGAGGAACGAGAGGAGTCAGCGGCGTATGGCCATGTGGGCGGAAGAGAGACAGCAGCGAATTCTGCGGGTGTTGAAGCATAGCGGCCGGATCGAAGCCGATGCGCTGGCCGCTCAACTCGACGTCTCGCGCGAAACCGTGCGGCGTGACCTGCTGCGCCTCGAGGGCGAGGGACGCATCCGGCGTATCCACGGCGGGGCGGTGGCGCTCACGCCGCTCATTGAGCTGCCATTTCGAGCCAGGAGCATTGCCCAGATCGAGGAGAAGCGCCGCATCGCCCACTCTGCGATCCATCTTATCGGACCCGGACAAAGCTGCTTCGTCGATGCCGGCACAACAACCACCGCCTTCGCGCTGGAATTGGCCCGGATTCCCAACATCGTGGTCATTACCAACGGGCTCGACATCGCGACCACGCTGCGGGGAGGCTCGGCAGAGGTGGAAGTTATCCTGCTGGGGGGATTTTTGGGCACCGAAGTGCCGGCGACTTTCGGCGAATTGACGATCGAGCAGATCGCCCGCTTTCGCGTCGATCTGGCTTTCGTCTCGCCGGTGGCCATCCATCCCAGGCAGGGCGTGACGTATTTTCAGGTCCGCGAAGCGGAAGTTGCCCGCACCATGTTTGCGCATGCAAGCACGCGGATCATCCTGGCGGATCATACCAAGCTGGGCGAAGCAAGCCGGGTCGTTGCCTGCTCCTGCCGGCAGGTTGATGCTCTGGTAACGGATGCCGAGGACGCCGAAGCGACGTTTTGCGACGCCGGCATCGGGCAGATCCTGCTCGCCCGAGATCCGTAAGCGTTCACATGGGGCTATTGCGCCATGTCGGCGGAGCAGGACGTCCGCTCCCTGCTGGCCCAGCTCGCTGCCTACCGCACCGCCAAGTGGTCGCTGGCGAATGAATTCGACTTCCTGCTCGACGCACCGAGGTGCCTAGTGGCGGCTGGTCTCAGTAGCTGCCGAAGACCAGGTTGGTCGGCTTGCCGGCGACGAAGTTCTCGATGTTGTCGATCAACTGGTCGGCCAGCGTCTGCTGTGCCTCGTCGCTCGCCCAGGCAATGTGCGGCGTAACGACCACGTTGGGGCGGCGGGAGGAAGGGCAGATTTGGGGGATTTCGTTGTGCTGCCCGACGGAAACTGTGCGCCGGGCAGATTTCGGACGGGCTCCGAGTGTCGCTACACCACGGCACCCAGCAGCTTCGGCATCCGCAGCAGGTTGTAGGCGGCGGCCGACAGGGTGAACATCCAGCCCACCCGTGCGGAGCCGCGATAGCGCTTCTTGCGCTGCCCACCGACCGTCTTCATCCAGCCGAATACCTCTTCGATCCGCTTGCGCAGCCGTTGGCTCACCATGTGGCCGGCATGGCGCGTCGTGCGGCCGTCGATCGCGGAGCGGCGGCGCTTGTCGTTCTGCGCCACGTGCGGGCGGATCACCCGCAACGGGTGATCCTGCGGCACCATCGCCTCGGGGCTCAGGTAGCTGAACAGCTTGCCGGTCTGCCGATCCGTCCCGCGCATCCGTCGGCATCTCCACCGCTACGACCATCGCAGTGAATCAAATCAATGCCGCCTTCGGAAGCCCCTTTTTCCGCATCCTGCTAGGTGATGACTGAGTAAGGTAACTGGCCAGCGTGGCCGCCGCAACCGCCGGCTGAGGTGTCGCTGGCTCAATTCCTGAGCGAGACCGCGGCGCCGTACGAGCACGACGAGGTCACGCGCCTGATCCTGGACATGCACGACCCCGCCGCCTTCGTGCCGGCGGGGTCATTGACCGTCGGCGGCTTATCGCTCGCCCGTGCGGCGAACGGTCGTTCCAGGGCAAAGCGATAGCCACCTGCGTTGGCGCATTTCTTGCTTAAGGTCTCCCCTAAGGAATTTACTTTGGCAGATCGGCGTAACGGGTCGGAGATACTGCATGACGACAGGGGATCGCCTGGCGGTGCCTCTCAAGCCGAACCGCAAGCGGGTTGAGGACGGCGACCGCGCCGCTGTGCAGTCGCTGCTGCGTGCGATTGATCTTCTGGAACTGCTGGCCAGCGAGCCCGAGGGCCTGCGTCTCGTCGACATTGCTGAACGCACAGGCATTCCGACGTCCACGGTCCACCGTCTGTTGACAACGCTCGAAGGGCGGCACTTCGCGTGTCTCGACAAAGACGATCACTGCTGGACCGTGGGCCGTCAGTGCTTCACCGTCGGCGCTGCCTTCGGCCGGCGCCGTAATCTTACCGCCCTGGCGATGCCGGTGATGCGCCGCCTGCGGGACCGCAGCGAACAGACGGTCAATCTGGCGCTCACCGATCTGCACAAGATGACGCTGCTCTGCCAGGTGCCGGGGCGCGATCTGCCGCAGGGCGTGGTTCGGCCGGGCGCGGAGGCGCCGATCACCTTGACCGCGCTCGGCCAGTCCGTCATCGCGGCGCTGTCCGAGGCGGAAATGGCCGGCATCGTCCGGGGCGCCCAGCGCGCATCCCCGTCGCCGCGCCTGGTGAAGGAGACCACGCTGGCCGATACCATCCGCGCGACGCGGCTACGGCGCTTCGCCATTGACGACGAGGTCAACGCGGTTGGCCTGCGCTGCGTCGCCGCCCCGATCTTCAACGAATTCGCGCGACCGATCGGCGCGCTCTCGATTGCCGGGGCATCGAGGCACATCGAGATCACGTATCTCGGCGAGATCGGCCGCGTCATACTGCACGCCGCCGAGGAACTCACGCGGATGATCGGCGGGTGCACCCCCATTTTCTGCTGACGCAGCGGGCGTGGGCATCAAGACGACAAGTCACTGTTATAACAAGCGGAATCCTGTCATTCCCGCAGTGCGGGAAAGTTCTCCGCGAGCCTGAATGCACGGCTAGCATCGGTCAAGTCGTTCACCGAAGGAGCATATGCAGTGCCCAACATGACGCCCAAGCAAACCGGTTCGAGGCGCCGCCCATGGGGACCTTCGACCCTGCGGCGCACCGTGCTGGCGGCGATTGTCGGATTCGCGCTGGCTAGCGGATCGGCCAACGCGGCAGACCAGGAGAAGGTGGCCATGCTTTTTCCTGGCTCGATCAACGACCAGAGCTGGAATGCCGTCGGCTATCAGGGCCTGCTGAAACTGAAGGCGGCCGGCTGGGACACCGCCTACTCGGAAAACGTGCAGTCGGCAGACGAGGTGGAAGCACTGCGCGACTATGCCAAGCGTGGCTATAACTTGGTGATCGGCCATACCGGCCGCTTCCTCTCGGCCGCCGAGCGCGTCGGTCGCGAATTCCCGAAGACGACCTTCATTGTCGGCTCAGGCTCCGGCGGCTCAGGCAAGAACGTTGCGTCGATCGACTACGACAATACCCAATTCGGCTACACGATCGGCGTGCTCGCGGCAAAGCTCAGCAAGACCGGCAAGATCGGCTCGGTGAACGGTCTCGAAGGTCTACCCAACATCGTCGCTCAGGTCGGGGCCTATCGTCTCGGCGCCAAGAGCGTCAATCCGAACATCCAGGTCAAAGTCATCTACATCAAGGACATGGAGGACGCGGCCGCAGCCAAGGAAGCGGCGCTCTCGCTCGCCGACTGGGGTGCCGACTTCATCAGCGGCAAGCTCAATGCCGCCCAGGCCGGCATCATCCAGGCTGCCAAGGACCGCAACATCTTCTGCAACGGCCGTTCGACCGACCACTCGGCGATCGCGCCGGCCAACGTGGCCACCAACATCGTCGAGAAGTGGGACGAGATGTACGCCGCCGCGGCCGTCGAAGCAGCGGCCGGCAAACTGGGCGGCAAGTACGAGCTGTACGGCCTCAATACCAAAGGCAGTACCGGTGCCTCTTTGAAATATTCCGCCGACGCTGCCTTCAATCCGGCGATTCCGGCCGCCGTCGTCATCGCCGTCGAAGCAGTGGAAAAGAAGTTCGCTGCCGGTGAACTGAAGATCAAGGTCACCAAGGAGGACGCCCACGGCGGCATCTGACGCGTCGATACAGTTCTGGCCCAGACCGAGGGAGATCCTGCCTTGCCACCACTTCTCGAAATGCAAGGCATCGTCAAGACTTATGGAGCGGTTCGCGCGAACCATTGCATCGACCTCACGGTACCCGAAGGCCGTGTGATCGGTCTTCTCGGCGAGAACGGTTCCGGCAAGAGTACCCTGATGAAGGTGCTTTTCGGCATGACCCCGCCCGATGCCGGCCGGATCGTCTTTCGTGGCCAGCCGCTCGTCGGCCACAGTCCGCGCGAGGCGATCGCTGCCGGCATCGGCATGATCCACCAGCATTTCACCTTGGTGGAGGCGATGACGGTGGCCGAGAACGCCATGCTCGGCTGGAGCGAGGCCGGAAGCATTCTGCACCCGGCCGACATTGCGCGGCGGATCGACGCGGCAAGCCGCACCTATGGGCTCCCCGTCGACCCGCACGCGGTGGTTGCAACGCTTTCCTTCGGGCTTCGCCAGCGCGTCGAGATCGTCAAGGCGATCCTGCGCGGCGCGAAACTTCTTATTCTCGACGAGCCCACTTCCAATCTTAGCCCGCCGGAAGTTGCCAGCCTGCTCGGTGTCATCCGCAGGCTGAAGGAAGCCGGCCATTCGGTCATTTTCATCTCGCACAAGCTCGCCGAGGTAATCGAGATTTGCGACGAGGTCGTGGTGCTGCGTGACGGTGCGGTCTCCGGCCGCGCGCCGATCGGACAGGTAACGCGCGAAGACCTCGCCCGCATGATGGTCGAACGCGACCTGTCAGCGCCGGTGACGCGGAATACACGCGAGGCGGGCGACGTCGTGCTCGCTGTCGAGGATCTGTCCCGCCACGACGCCGCGGGGACGACCCGTCTCGACCGGGTCACGTTCTCGCTCCGCGCTGGCGAGATCCTGGCGGTGGCCGGCGTCGACGGCAACGGGCAGGCCGACCTTCTCGATACGCTGGCGGGCATTCTACCCGCCCACACGGGTCGCGTCCGGATCGGTACACGGGACATCACGCGGTTGAGCGTGCGCCGGCGTCTCGCCGCCGGCCTTGCCTATATCCCCGTCGACCGCAGTGGTACCAGCCTGGTGCCCGGCATGACGATCACCGACAACCTGGCGATGCGTGATTTCAATCGGATGCCGCTCTCGTGGGGACCGCTTCTGAATATCACCGCCTTGCGCACGCAGGCCGGTGAACGTATCGTGGCCTTCGACATCCGCACCGCCGACGCCGACGCGCCGACGCACACGCTCTCCGGCGGCAATCAGCAGAAGATCGTGCTGGCGCGCGAGATCGGACGGAAACCGCGGCTTCTGCTCGCCTTCCAGCCGACCTGGGGGCTCGATCCCGGTGCGGCGCGCTTCGTCATCGACCAGATGCTGGCCTTGCGGGATGCGGGTTGCGCGGTCCTCTACGTCTCGGCTGAACTTGAAGAAGTGCTAATGCTCGGTGATCGCATCGCGGTCATGTCGAACGGCCGCCTGTCATCGCCAGAGCCACGCGCGGCCGTGAACGTGACGCGCATCGGCCTGATGATGGCGGGAGCAGCCTGACATGGCCAACGATCCCACTGCGGCCAGCGTGCTCGTGCCATCCGGCGCCACACCGGATGGCCGGTGTATCAACGAGTTGTTCGGGCGGCTGGCAGCGGCCGGGGGACTGTATTCCGCCGGGCGGGCCGTGGTCGCGGTTCTGCTCGCCTTTGCGGCCACCGCGATTCTGATTCTCATCGCTGGCAAGAACCCGATCACGGCCTATTGGGCCTTGCTTGACGGGGCGTTCGGCTCGTTCGATCACATCACGTTCGCGCTTAACAAGAGTACGCCGTACATTCTCACCGCGGTTGGCGTGGCACTCTGCTTCCGCGCTCAGATCATCAACATCGGCGGCGAAGGCCAGATCGCTGTGGGCGGTCTGGCGACCTCCTGGGTTGCGCTGAACTACGCCAATTTACCGCCAGTTTCTGCGATTGCACTTGCGCTCGCTGCCGGCATCGCTGCCGGCGCACTCTGGGCGCTCATTGCCGTCGCCATCCGGCTTTGGCGTGGCGTGCATGAAGTACTGTCCACGTTGCTGCTGAATTTCGTCGGCGTGCTGCTGGTCAGCGAGGCGCTGAACGGGTCGATGGGCGAAGTGGGAGCTGGCTTCCCACAATCGCCCATGTTCGATGATGCCGTCTGCCTGCCGACGCTGTTCACAGGCTCCGATCTGCATGTCGGGCTCGCCATTGCGCTGGTGGTGGCGTTCGCTGCGCAGTTCCTACTGTGGCGGACTCGCTTCGGCTTCCGGCTGCGGCTGCTCGGTGGCAGCCGCGCCGCCGCGGCCTATGCCGGTGTTTCCTTGGCCGGCGGCATGATGGGCGTCATGATGCTGGGCGGCGGACTGGCCGGACTCGCTGGCGGCATCGAGGTACTCGGCATCCATTACCGTCTGATCGAGGGTTTTTCCCAAGGCTTCGGTTTTACCGCGGTCGCCGTGGCTCTGCTCGCTGCGGCAAGTCCGCTCGCGGTGATCCCGGCAGCCCTATTCTTTGGTTTTCTTCAGGCTGGTGCGCTTGCCATGCAGCGGGAAGTCGGCGTTCCGTCGTCCCTCGTCTATGTCATCCAGGGGCTCAGCATCGTCTTCGTGCTCTGCGCGATGGGGCTCGATGACCGGCGGCGATGGGCCTGAGCTCGGAGGGAAGCAAAGAATGGATCAGCTTTTTGTTGTCGATCTCATGGCGGCTTCCGTGCGGATTGCCGCGCCGCTCATGCTGGGCGCGCTTGGCGGCCTAGTCTCGGAACGTTCTGGCGTCTTCGGCGTTGGCATCGAAGGCATGATGCTCGCCGGAGCCTTCGGCGCCGCAGTCGGCACCTTCGTGAGCGGGAGTCCCATGCTCGGCCTGCTGCTTGCCCTGATTGCCGGGGCGCTCATCGCCTCGGTCGTCGCCATCGCCGTAACCTCGTTCCGTGCTGATCAAATGGTGACCGGACTAGCCGTCAATATCCTCGCCTTCGGACTGACGAGCTTTCTGCTGCGCGGCCTGTTCGGCGGCCAGGCTCCCGCGATCCGGCTTGCCACATTCGGCGCGATCGACATTCCCTTCCTCTCGGGGCTTCCTGTGCTCGGGCCGATTCTGTTCCACCAGTCCGGCCTGACCTACGCCGCGGTCGCGATGGCGCTGGTGCTGCATCTGGTGATCTATCGCACGCGGGTAGGGCTGACGCTGCGAGCCACGGGGGAGAACCCGGAGGCGGTCTACGCTGCCGGCAACGATCCGATCCGCATTCGCCAGATCGCCGTCATTGTCGGCGGTGCCATCTCCGGGCTTGGCGGCGCCGTCCTTTCCCTTCAGGACGTTGGCACCTTTACCGACGGCATGACCAACGGCCGCGGCTTCCTGGCGCTCGCCGCCGTCATTGTCGGCCGCTGGACGCCGTTCGGTGTGCTCGTGGCCTGCCTGATCTTCGGCGTGGCGAGTGCTTTGGAGGTACGTCTGCAAGGCTTCGATCTGCCGGTCAGTTCCTACGTCATCCAGATGACGCCGTATGTCCTGGCGCTTGCCGTGCTCGCCGGGCTCGGCCGTGGCACGCGCATGCCGCAGGCGATCGGCAAACCTTTCTGCGCCTGATGAACGACGGCGTACGCGCAACCCTTGCCGGAGAAAGATCCATGAAAATCAGCTTGCACAAGGTCGCAATGGCGGCACCGAATGACGTCTCTGAACTGAAGGCGCTCATCGACCAGGGTGCCGTTGATCCCGCAACCATCGTCGCGGTCATCGGCAAGACGGAAGGCAACGGCGGAGCCAACGACTTTACGCGCGGCTTTGCCACGCTTTCCTACGAACTGCTGCTCGCGCCGCTGCTGGGGCTGTCGGCGGAAGAAGTCGGCCAGCGCATCGCCTTCGTCTGGTCTGGGGGTACCGAAGGCGTGCTGTCGCCGCACGCCACCGTGTTCACGCGCAGCGAGGCGCCCCCCGCCGCGACACCTCGGCTTGCACTCGGCATTGCCGTCACGCGCGATCTTGCCCCCGAGGAAGTCGGCCGCATGGGCATGGTGCACGAAGTTGCAGCAGCCGTCCGGCGTTGCCTCGCCGAGACCGGCATCACCGACCCGGCTGCCGTCCATTATGTGCAGGTCAAGGGGCCGCTGCTCACACCCGCCCGCATTGCCGACGCCAAGGCGCGCGGCGCCACGCTCGCCACCGAGGACCCGAACGGTTCGAAGACATACGCCCGCGGCGCCATGGCGCTGGGCGTTGCGTTGGCGCTGAACGAAGTCGCCGGGGCCGATCTTGCCGACGCAACCGTCGCGCGCCGGCTCGACCTCTTTTCGTCCGTGGCCTCGACGTCCGCGGGGGGCGAGCTGACGAACTGTGAAGTGCTCCTGTTCGGTAACTCGCCGACCGCCGGTGGCGATTTGCGCATCGGCCACGCGACGCTTGCCGATGCGATCGACGCGGACGGCGTGCGCGCGGCGCTGGCCAGTGCGGGGCTGTCGGTTGCCGCGACGGCGACGCCAGAACAGGCGGGGCGCATCGCCGCCATCTTCGCCAAGGCCGAGGCAAGCCCCACGGGACGAATCCGCGGCCGACGCAACACCATGCTTTCAGATGCCGACATCAACTACGAACGCCATGCTCGCGCTGCGCTGGGGGCGGTCATCGCCAGCGTTACGAATGACCCGGCGAGCTTCGTCTCAGGCGGCACCGAACATCAATGCGCGCCTGGCATGGCGCCGATCGCGGCGATCGTCAGGGTCTGAGGGCAATGATCGGCCGACAGGAAGCGCCGCTCTGGGCGCTCACCGCCACGGAACTCTTCGCCGGCTACGATGCGCAAGCCTTCTCGCCTGCCGACGTGATTGAAAGCGTGCTCGATCGCCTGGCAGCGGTGAACCCGCTAATCAATGCCGTCGTCACGCTGGATGCTGCGGGCGCACGCAAAGCGGCTGCCGAATCGACCGGGCGTCGTTGCCGTGGCATGGCACGCGGTCCGCTCGACGGCGTGCCGATCACGGTCAAGGACAACATCCCGGTGAAGGGCATGCGCACGACCTGGGGCAGCAAGGCGTATGCCGATTTCGTGCCGGCTGTAGACGAGTTGCCGATCGCTCGGCTGCGCGCGGCGGGCGCCGTGATTCTGGGCAAGACGAACTGCCCCGAATTCACGCAGCAGGGCTACACCGACAATCTTCTGTTCGGTCCGACCCGCAATCCCTGGGACCTGGGGTTGACACCCGGCGGTTCGAGCGGCGGCGCGGTGGCAGCCGTCGCTGCCGGCATCGGCCCGATCGCGATCGGCACCGATGGCGGCGGCTCGATCCGCCGGCCAGCCTCGCACACCGGTCTGGTGGGCCTCAAACCCTCTCGTGGCCGCGTGCCGCGTTGCGATGGCTTTCCGGCCATCCTGCTCGATTTCGAGTCGATCGGCCCGATTGCCCGCACGGTGGCCGACATCGCCCTGGTCATGGCAGAGATCGCATCGCCCGATCCACGCGATCCTGCAAGTGCCATCTTTGCCAACCGGCCGCTTGAGGTCCCGGCGCCGAGGCCTTGCCGTGTCCTGTATGTGCCGCGGTTCGGCGATGCACCGGTAGACGCAGAGATCGCCGCCGCCGTGGACCACACCGTCGAACGGCTTGCTGGACTCGGCCATCGGGTCGAAATGGGCGAGGCTCCTTTCGATCTCGCGGCGATTGATGCCGCGTGGCCCGTCATCAGTCAGAGCGGGCTCTCCTGGCTGTGCGATACGCTCCCCTCTTTTGAGGATAAGACAACGCCTGCGATTCAAGCGATGGCCGCATCCGGCCGCATGATCGCGGCGAGGCGGTACCTCGACGCGTTGTTGGCGACGCGCCGGCTGGAGCGTCGGCTTGTTTCGGTGTTCGAGACCTATGATCTGGTCGTAACGCCCTCGGCCGCGGCCCTGCCCTGGACAGCGACGCAGCCTTTTCCCCTCGTCATTGCCGGACAGGCCGTTGGCGGGCGAGGGCATGCGGCTTTCAGTGCCTTCGTCAATATGTCGGGCTGTACCGGCATCAATGTTCCGTGCGGGTTGTCGCGCAGCAAACTGCCGATCGGGCTGCAGTTGGTGGCGGCGTCCGGCGGCGACGGGCTGCTGATGTCCATCGCCGCTCAGTGTGAGCAGGCCGCCCTCTGGGTCCCCGTCGCGCCGGATCGCGTTCCTGGCGTACGCTCGGCGTTGTTGGCGGGACTGAAATGAGTCGATAGGGCGCACGCTCCCTCTCAGAGCCTGGCCCAAAGGTTCTTGTGTCGGCTCGGAGCGGTCTGATTCACCCTGCTGAACAAGGTTGGGCGTGGTGCGTGGGATGTGGACGGACGAGCATCGGGCGGTTTACCGCCGGGACGGCGATGGGTTTCCAAGCAATCTGACCGACGCGGAATGGGAGCGGCTGGACCGTAATGCCAGTCCCTCGGCCGCGATGATCGACAGCCAAACGCTGAAGTCAGCGGGAAAGGGGGCGGTCAAGACAACGCGGTCGGCTACGATGCCGCCAAGAAGGTGAAGGGGCGCAAGCTGCATGCCCTTGTCGACACTGAGGGCCTGCCGATGCGGGTCGTCGTGCATTCGGCAGGTGTGCAGGATCGGGACGGTGCCGCCTTTGTCCTCGATCGCATCCGTAGTCGGTTTCCGTGGCTCGAACTCGTCTGGGCGGACGGCGATTACCACGCTTGGCAAGTCGACGCAGCCATCGCCAAAGTTCCTGTCCTGTGAACGGAGATCGTCAAGCGAAGCGACGATGTGAAAGGCTTCGTCGTGCTCCCGCGCCGCTGGGTGGTCGAACGAACCTTCTCATGGTTCGGACATAACCGCCGCCTCGCCAAGGACTTCGAAAACCTTGCCGATACACTGCCCGCCTTCGTTGCCATCACCTCCATCCAGATCGCACTCAGGCGGCTGGCGAGAATGTAGGCTTTTGAGTCAGGCACCGAGCAGCGCTGCGAGCTGCGTGCGTTCCGCCTCGTTCAGCTCCACCCGGTAGCGTATGTTCATCGCCGATCCCCCGCTGTCGAGGACAACGTTGAATCGCCACGTCGGTGAATCGCCACCGGATTTCACGCCAAGGCAGGGTCAATATCTCGCGTTTATCCATGCCTACACGCTGGTCAACGGCCGCCCCCCCGGCACAGGCCGATATCAACGGTTCTTCCGCGTCATGCCGCCAACGGTCCACCAGATGCTGCTCACGCTCGAAAAGGTCGGCTTGATCTCTCGCCAGCCTGGCGCCGCCCGGAGCATCGCTGTTCTGATCCGATCAAAACGACTTGCTCAGTCTCAATCCCAGCCACGCCCAACCAGCCAAATCCACTGTGCAGAGGTACTAGCGGCGTAGCGGCCAAACCCTCCGTGTTTCTCAGCCTGATCAGCAGGTTACCGCTCGGCTATCGACCGCCCCTACACCAACTATACGCCAGAGCCCAAAAGGAGGGACCCCTCTGGTGATGGGGTTCACGATGGCTCCCGGGATGGTAGGGGGCCTGGAACGGGATGCTGGTTGTGGAGACGGTCGCGAAGATCCGACGAGCGTATTTTGTGCAAGGGAAGGCGATCAAGGCGATCTGCCGGGAGTTGCGGGTATCGCGGAAGGTTGTCCGGAAGGTTGTGCGATCGGAGGAGACGGAGTTCCACTACGAACGCGAGGAGCAGCCGCTGCCGCGGATCGGGCCGTGGCAGGAGGAGATTGACAAGCTGCTGGCAGGTAACGAGGCGAAGGCGAGCCGCGAACGACTGACGCTGATCCGGGTCTTCGAGGAGTTGCGCGGACGGGGGTATGAGGGTGGTTACGATGCCGTTCGTCGCTACGCGCGCGGATGGCAGCGCGATCGCGCATCGACTTCGGTGGCTGCCTTTGTTCCGTTGAGCTTTGCGCCCGGCGAAGCCTACCAGTTCGACTGGAGCCACGAGATCGTGCTGATCAACGGCACGACGGTGACGGTGAAGGGTTGAGCCGCGAAGCGGATCAACCATGTCCGGCTGTGCCACAGCCGGATGCTGTTCGTGCGGGCGTATCCACGCGAGACGCAGGAGATGGTGTTCGACGCCCATGACCGGGCGTTCGCCTTCTTCAAGGGTACCTGCACGCGCGGGATCTACGACAACATGAAGACCGCGGTGGACACGATCTTCGTCGGCCGAGAGCGCGCCTACAACCGGCGCTTCCAGCAGATGTGCAGCGTAATTACTCACCCGCCCGTGGCGATCCGACGTCTGCTCCGGTGTGGTAGCACAAAGGTTCCGCTTGACGCGGTAACGGAGGCTCGGATTCACCGTATCCGTGCATCGCGAAATTCTGCTCGCTCTCTGCAAGGATGACCTGGTTGCCCTGATCCTGGCGCAGCATGCGCAGATCGAGGCGCTGACGACACGGATCACGGATCTGGAGACCAGGCTCGGCGCCCCGCCCAAGACGCCGGACAACTCGAGCCTGCCGCCCTCGAAGGGCCAGAAGCCAAACCTTCCCGATCGCCCGAAGAAGTCCCGCCCCGGTCGCCTCGGCATTGCCCGCGCGCTGGCCGAACGCCCCGATAGGATCATCGAGGC
>Ga0255353_1001015_pt1 | contig 16589 bp, 14 predicted proteins | sample HBST25metaG_FD_189941 | JGI IMG/M metagenome (GOLD analysis project Ga0255353, IMG submission 189941) | Peat soil microbial communities from Stordalen Mire, Sweden - H.B.S.T25 | ecosystem: Environmental > Terrestrial > Soil > Wetlands > Peat | place: Sweden: Norrbotten County, Stordalen Mire...
ATGCAGGCTGCTTGTACCAGAAGCCCACCAGACTGAAGGAGCAAAGCCCCATCGCCTCCCAACATAGATAGAGGAAGAAAAGATTCGCGCTATAGACCAGTCCCACCATGCCGCAGATAAACGTGAGCATGAAGGCGTAAAAGCGTGTAGCTGCGCGGTCGTGGGCCATGTAGCCGATGGAGTAGAGCAGCACGATCGAGCCCAGCGCCGTTCCCATCAGCGCAAACATCAAGCTCAGCGCATCCACGTGGAAGACCAGCGCAAGCGGTCCATCCCACGGCAGTACGGCGAAATCGATAGGTCCGGCTTGGCTCACGCGCTGATACGTGGCCAGCACCGCCAGCAGGCTCGGCACTGAGCAAACCAGCGCCAGTACGCCCTTGGCGTGGGAAGAAAGCACGCGCGCCGCGGCCAGTTGCAAAAGAATGCCGGCCAAAAGCGGCAGCATGGCCCATAGAACAAGAGTGTCAGATGAGATGTTCATAGTCCGTCTCCGGTCGCCCGATCTTGCGTGTTGAGTGGGGAGTCGTCACGCCTTTGTTGCCCTTCCTTGATGAGTGAATCGTTGACTGGAACGCACATCTCTTTGGAAGCTTGCAAGCCAGCCCTTCTTCAGAGCCAGGCAATCGACTGTGCGCGAAAGACAAAAATCCTCTCGTCCGCGCAGAGAATCGCATCCGCGCGGTCCGATTCATCTGAACGGCAGCGGACTCAATGCATTTCAGGAGTCCGCCACCGCTCTATTGCGTTGAGTTACTTTGCAGAAACAACTTCCGGCTCGACTTCCGCCTTCGCAGAAACCTTGCCGTTGCCGCCCTTCGCCTTGTGCGCAGGGGTCTGCTTTGCTTCGGTTGCCGCAACTTCCGCCTCATCCCCTTGCTTCGGTTCCGTGAAGGCCCTGCCGTAAAAGCTGTCCAGCAGGATGGTGCGGAACTCGCTGATCAGCGGATAGCGCGGATTGGCGCCCGTGCACTGATCGTCGAAGGCATCCACTGCCACCGCATCCAGCTTGGCCAGGAAGTCGGCCTCGCTCACTCCGGCTTCCTGAATCGATGCCGGAATCTCCAGTTGCTTCTTCAGTCCGTCCACCCAAGCAATCAGGTTGGCCACCTTTTCATCCTTGTCCGCTCCGCCCAGGCCCAGAGTGTCGGCAACCTCGGCGTAACGGCACCGCGCCTTCGGCCTGTCGTACTGCGAGAAGGCCGCCTGCTTGGTGGGATTGTCGTTGGCGTTGTAGCGGATCACGTTGCTGATCAGCAATGCATTCGCCAGGCCGTGCGGCAAGTGGAACGCCGCGCCGACCTTGTGCGCCATCGAGTGGCAAGCACCCAGGAAGGCATTCGCAAAGGCCACACCGGCCAGAGTCGAGCCGTAGTGCACCTTCTCGCGCGCCTTGGGGTCCTTGATGCCATTCGCGTACGCAGACGGCAGATACTCCTTCAGCAGCCGCAGCGCGTGCAAGGCCTGTCCATCGCTGAACTCGTTGGCCATGATCGATACATAGGCTTCCAGCGCGTGAACCACCGCATCGACGCCGCCAAATGCTGTCAGCGACTTGGGAAGATTCATCACCAGGTTCGGATCGATGATGGCCATATTCGGCGTCAGCTCGTAGTCGGCAATGGGATACTTCTTGCCTGTTGCGTCGTCGGTGACCACAGCAAACGGCGTCACTTCGGAACCCGTGCCCGAAGTCGTCGGAATCGCGATCATCGTCGCCTTGATGCCCATCTTCGGGAACTTGTAGATGCGCTTGCGGATGTCCATGAAGCGCAGCGCCAAATCCTCAAAATCCACTTCGGGATGCTCGTACATTACCCACGCGATCTTCGCTGCATCCATCGGAGAACCGCCGCCCAAGGCCACAATCACGTCTGGCTGAAATCCGTTGGCCACTTCCACGCACTTGCGCACGGTGGTCAGATTCGGGTCAGCCTTCACCTGCGAGAAGGTCTCCACTTCCAGGCCCAGCTTCTTCAGCGTATCGATCACATCGTCGGCATAGCCGTTGCGGAAGAGATAGTCGTCGGTCACCAGCAGTGCGCGCTTCTTTCCGGCAATCTCCTTCAGCGCCTCGGGAATGCAGCCGCGGCGGAAGTAGATGGAAGCCGGCAGTTTGTGCCACAGCATATTTTCGGCGCGTTTGGCCACGATCTTCTTGTTCAGCAAATGCTTCGGTCCCACGTTCTCCGACACTGAATTTCCTCCCCAGCTTCCGCAACCCAGCGTCAGGCTTGGCGACAGGCTGAAGTTATAAAGATCTCCGATGCCGCCGTGCGAAGACGGCGTGTTGATCAGGATGCGCGAAGTCTTCATATGATCGCCGAAGTAGTTCACGCGCTCCTTCTGCTGATCCTGGTCGGTGTAGAGCACCGAGGTGTGCCCAATGCCGCCCAGCGCCACAAGTTTGGAGGCGATCTCCACCGCATCCTTGAAGTCCTTGGCGCGATAGAGCCCCAGAATGGTCGAGAGCTTCTCGTGCGCAAAAGGCTCTGCGGTCGTTGCGTCCGTCACTTCGCCGATCAGCACCTTGGTCGTCGACGGGACCTTGATGCCCGCCAGATCCGCAATCTTGGTTGCTGCCTGGCCGACGATCTTCGCGTTCACTCCGCCATTCACCAGGATGATGCGCCGCACCGCCTCGGTTTCCTTCTCGTTCAGAATGTAGCCACCATGACGGGAGAAGCGGTCGCGGACCGACTCGTAAATCGAGTCCACCGCGATGATCGCCTGCTCCGAAGCGCAGATCACGCCGTTGTCGAAGGTCTTCGACATCAGGATGGAAGCGATGGCGCGCGTCTGATCGGCCGTCTCGTCGATCACTACCGGCGTATTGCCGGCACCCACTCCAATGGCCGGCGTGCCCGACGAATACGCCGCGTGAACCATGCCCGGTCCTCCCGTGGCCAGAATCAGTTTCACCGCAGCATGGCGCATCAGTTGATTGGAAAGCTCAACGGTCGGCTCATCGATCCATCCGATAATGTCTTCCGGAGCACCGGCATCCACTGCCGCCCTCAGCACCAGGCGGGCCGCAGTACAGGTGCACTTACGTGCGCGCGGGTGCGGGCTGATGATGATGCCGTTGCGCGTCTTCAGCGCGATCAGCGTCTTGAAGATCGCCGTTGAAGTCGGATTGGTCGTGGGAATAATGCCGCAGATCAGGCCCACCGGCTCGGCGATGGTAATGGTCCCCGCCTCGTCATCCTGTTCGAGAATGCCGCAGGTCTTCTCGTCCTTGTACTTGTTATAGATGTACTCCGAAGCGAAGTGGTTCTTGATGACCTTGTCTTCAATCACGCCCATCCCGGTCTCTTGAACAGCCAGCTCGGCCAGGGGAATGCGGGCATCGGCAGCAGCCAGAGCCGCGTTCCGGAAGATGTGGTCCACCTGCTTTTGCGTAAAGCTGGCAAACTTCTGTTGCGCGGCTTTCACGCGCTCAACCAAGGCATCCAGTTCTTCCGCCGTGGTGACCCGGACTTTCTGTTCTTGATTCGCAGCTAGAAACGTCTCGAAATCTGTCATGCTCTCCTCTTCCTTCATCTCGCGCCTGCAGGCTGAAACCCTTCGAGGGGCAGGCCAGTTGAAATGGTGGTACAAGGGCAGCCCTATCAGGCTCGCCGGTGGAAAAAATGGCGGTACTGCTCGCTTGCCGGTTCTCGATTCGATAAAGTTATATCGATAACCTTATAGCGAGTGTATTGTGCAGCGTTTTGGAAAACTGTGACAGCGGTCACTTTAGGAGACCTGGAATCTTAACATTGAACATATAACGCAGATATTAAACAACTTACCATTGAATTCTCGGCCAGATTCCGGCGCTCCAAGGCGCGCGTCGAGCGCACTCAATCGGGGAGTATTGAGAGTTGCGAGGCATTGCGCTGCGGATGATTGAGTCTCGTCTGATCAGGTTGACTCGCAGGGCGAGTGGCTGACTGGTGAAATTTGCGTTGGGTGGCGCTCCATAAAAGTCCTGTTCCAGTTCGATTTTTCATTTGCAAAAAGATATATCTCTCGATATAGTTAATCTCGTAGTCACGATATATCTTTCGATCTATCGTGACGAAGGAGAGAGAACAATGAACCTACCTTTTTTTGCAATGAATGAAGGCTGGGACCGTCATTTCGCAGGGCGCGAACGGCCTGGGCTGGGGGAGCACGATCACCCCGAGCATGGCCGCGGCGGAAGAGGACTCGGAGGATTCCTGCACGGCTTCGGTGTTCATGGACCCGAGCATGGTTTTGGCGGGCACGGTCGCGGCGGCTTTGATCGCGGCTTCGGTGAAGCGCGAGGACGCCTGCTCGATGCCGGCGATATGAGACTGGTCGTCCTCCGGCTGCTCGCCGATCAGCCCAGCTACGGCTATCAGCTCATCAAGACCATGGAGCAAAGCCTTTCCGGTGGTTATACGCCCAGCGCCGGCGTGATTTATCCGACCCTGACGATGCTCGAGGAAGAGGGACTGGCCACTGCCACTGCCGAGAACAACAAGAAGGTCTACTCCCTCACTCTGGAGGGGTTCGCCTACCTTGAAGCTAACAAGGAGCAGGTAGGCCGCTTGTTCGAGCGCCTGGAAAAGGCAGGCCGCAGCTTTGAGCGTGGCCGGTCGCCGGAGCTCATGAAGGCTTTTCTCAACCTGCGCGGCGCCGTCGTGGCGCGTGTCTCGCGCGAGAGCGTGAAGCCGGAACAAATCAAGAAGATTATCGACGCAATCAATGCCGCAGCCAAAGCGATCGACGACCTTTGAACATACCGCCGAGCGCGCGCTGTGGAAGGCTGCCGGGAAAGGAACGAATGCTCAGTTTCTGCAAACAAATTTGTGCGAGCTTTCCGGTGATGAGACTCACTTTGATGCTGTTGTCGATAACGGATCTCTCCATTCTCTCGATGAGTGTGACCGTGGCGATGATGCTGCTGCGGTCCACCGGGTCCATCGGGAGGGGGCAGTCGTCTGCCTGGCGGGTGGCCCACTCCTTCCCCACCCCTGAAATGAGTGGCCATCTCCCGGCCGCGCCATCGCAATCACTGTGCCCCTGACGCGAGGCGGAGGGATCCGCAGGTGCAGGTCTATCACCCGTGGATCGGCCAGAGATTTCGAGCGGAAGGCGATTACGCCTTCGGATTGGGCTCACTCCAATCTTCAGCATTGGCCACGATACTCCCGCGATTGGGCTTTATCCTCAATAGACCAGGTCTTCTGCCCCATGTTCCCTGATCGTAATCAACTTGCGGTTCTGTACTATTTTGGCGACCTACAGTATTGGAAGCTCCCGCAAATTGCTGCCGACGCACTCGAAAATAGCTATGACGGCCCTGCGTTGAGGACGCTTGCTGGTTTCGCGAGTCTGACAAGTGGCGAGATTCGAGCCGAAGACATTCGAGCAAATGAGATTGATTCTGCCTTTTGTGAGATGGGCGTGAACGCTCCGATAACCGGGGATCAGGCGCGGCTCGTTCTGGCCACGGAGTCGGCCCAAAAGGCGCTAGATGGACGATCCAACGTGTTCGACGAGGCTACCTACGTTCGCGTCCACTTGTGCAAGCTTTCTGAACCGCCGGAGTCCTTGATGCGCATTGTGAATCTGTCCAAGGAAGCAAAGAACGCTCCACGCTCTCGGTGGGATCGCATCGAAGCTGATCTAAAGGAAGCATTCACTGACTTCCTGAGGTGCCAGAAGATTCAAGTCCCCGAGTGACCGCCGATGCAGAACTTTGCCAGATTTTCGCTGGTTGAGCCTTGGCAGTTCGATCGGACTGGGGCGGCAGCAAAGCTGCTATATCCGGCATTTGCCCAAGGCAGTTGGCTGCACCGCTGGTGTCGGACTCGCCCAAGAGCGCACCACCCTTGCCTACCCGAATTTCAGACTGAAAACTGAACGCTGATCGTTGACGGTTGCGCGCCGGGCGTGAGATCGGCCGCACCGCAAAGATCGAGCTTTTCAGCTTTCGTAGAGCCCAAAAAGACGCCGGGCCTAGGATCGGAATCCCAGGCCCGGCGTCTTTCAAGCGAATGCAACTACTTCTGCGGGGCAGGAGCCGGCGCAGGAGCGGGAGCGGGTTGCTGAGCAGGACCGAGAGGCACGTCGCCGGTAGTCTCCGCCGGAGTCTCAGCCTTCTTCTTATCGGACAGGCGAACCTTCTCGCCAGTCGTAGTGGCCTTCTTTTTCTTCTTGCTGGCCGTATCGCCAGCCAGCCCCAACGGGCCAGCCTGGGTCTGACGGTCGGCAACCTCGGCCGCGTCAGCCGGAGCGGGCGCCTGGGCGTCAATCCGCATGTCCTTGGCGACCTTCTCCTTCTTTTGCTTGACCACCTTGGCGCGCGCGCTGAAGCGGGTCTTCTTATCCGGTACGGTGCTGCTTTCCAGCGGGTTTACCGGTTCCACGGCATTGTCCGCGCTCTGCTGGGGCACTGCGCCCGCATCCTCGGTCTTGGTATCCGTCGCGGCATTGGGCAGAGTCTTGGTGGGCGCCTTGCCAAGGCGGATCTTCTCCCTCTTGCCGGGCTTCATGGTGGTGTCGGCAACCGCGCTGGCGTTCTTCTTTGCCTTCTTTTCTACCGGAGCTGCGGCTGGCGCGGCGGGTTCGGCCGCGGCTGCCGCCTGCGAGGACTTCTGGCGGAAGGTACGCGTGGTCTCGCGGAAGCGGGTGCGTTCCACCTTCTTCTTTTTCTTGGCCGTGGGCGGCGTGTAGGCGCTGTAGATCGGCTTGGTCTGCTTGGGGCTGGCGCCGGAGTCAACATAGCCGGGCTTGATCTCGACATAGGCCTGCTCGCGCAACGTGGTCAGGTAATCGCGCGTGGCGGGCTCCATGCGGCTCATATAGAAGTTCTGCTCGACCTGTTCCTCGACGTCTTTGTACTGCGGGACGCCTCCGGGAACATGTTGGGCCACCTTGAAGATCACGAAGCCCTGGCGGGTGCGGATTGGAGCGGTGATCTCACCTGCCTTGAGGCCAAAGGTAGCGTCTTCAAGGACTTTGGCCAGCTTGCCGCGTCCGAACTGGCCGATATTGCCGCCCTCGGCTGCCGTGGAGCCATCGCTGAAGGTGCGCGCCAGTTGGGCGAAGTCGCCGCCTGCATGGAGCTTGGCCTCGATTTCGTTGGCTTTGGTCTGCGCGGCTGCCAGTTTAGACGGATCTTCGGGCTCCACGGCTCCCGGCCCAACTACCGAAGGCGCCGGAGTGCCGGTCGAGATCAGGATCTCGGACAGCGTGACGCTCTCCGGCTGCGCGTACTCCTCTTTGTGCTGCTCGAAGTAGCGCTGTGCCTCGCCGGGAGTGAACTGAACCCTGCGACCCACTTCCTGATGCATCACCTCTTGCGTGATGATCCCGTTGCGAATATTGGCCTTGAAATCCTCGAAGGAGACGCCCTGTTCCTTGGCCGCCTTTTCCAGATCTTCCATGGTTTCCAGGTTGTATTGTTTGCGGATCTCGTTGAGGCGTGTGATCAGCTGGGTTTCGCCGGTGATACCCAGTTCCTTGCCCTTGGAGAGCCACAACTGCTGGTCGATCAGGCCGCGGAGCAAATCTTTATGGGCTGCGGAGATCTCCTGCATCGAGGCTCCGTGCTGATGCGCTTCCTGGTCCAGTTCCTTCATGGCCCGCTCGTAATCCGCGCGGGTAATGACCTGGTCGTTGACGCGGGCGATGATCTCCGCGACGGTTATACCGCCGTAGGGGCTCTCGGGCGCGGTGGGACGCGTTTGCGCCGAAGTGAAACTTGCAAGCAGCACCGTGCCGAACACGAAAGCCGCGGGATTGCGAAAGGGTCTCAGGGTCATAGGGTCAGGACACACAGACGGCGAAGAATCGCCACCTTATGCATAGACGCCATTGTAAATGCCTGGGGAGCGGCGAAGTCGAATCAGACTGCAATTGCGGGCGAATTCGACATTGCGTCGCAGCTTCGGGGAACCCCGGCTACCGGAATCGCCCACGCCTGCGTCAAATAGGCCGGTGCTATACTTTAGCCCAAGACTGCCGCTTCAGAGCCTGTTCGTGTGCCTGGGGCGTCCGCAGCCTGGAGGTTCTTCCCGCCTATGACTCCCCGCGCACGCCGCGCACTTTTTTCTGTAGTCCTGTTTTTTGCCGTCTGCGCCGTTGTGGGCAGCGTCCTGCAACGCAAAGTGGGAGCGCAGTCGGCTGCCGACGAGAGCCAATTGCGCGACAACCTCAAGTCGTTCACCAACATATACGCTCTCGTGGAGCAGAACTACGCCGAGCCCATCACCGGCGACAAGGCCGACACGGCTATTTACGACGGCGCCATTCCGGGCATGTTGAGAGTCCTGGACCCGCACTCGAACTTCTACGATCCAAAGGCCTACGCACGGATGCGCGAAGACCAGCACGGTCGCTACTTCGGGGTCGGCATGACCATCCAGCAGCAGGATAAAAAGATTTATGTCGTCTATCCCTCCGAGGACACACCAGCCTTCCGGGCCGGCGTTCATGCGGGCGACATCATCTCCGCCGTGGACGGCAAATCGACCGACGGGATGACCTCGGACCTGGTGGCCAAGGCGCTCAAGGGGCCGCAGGGCACGCATGTGCAGGTTTCCATGGTGCGCGACGGGCAGCCCAAGCCGCTGGTCTTCGATCTGGTGCGCGGCGAGATTTCGCACCCGTCCGTGGACCTCAAGTACGAAATTCGCCCAGGAGTAGGCTACATTCACCTGACCCAGTTCCAGGAGACCACGGCGCAGGAAGTGATGGAAGCTGTGGATGGATTCAGCGGTCTGAAGGGTCTGGTTCTGGATCTGCGCGGCAACCCCGGCGGGCTGTTGAACCAGGCGGTGGAGGTTTGCGACCACCTGTTGAACAAGGGACAGAACATCGTTTCGCAACGCGGACGCGCCTATCCTGATCAGGTTTATACGGCCACCCACGGCAACGGCGGCAAAACCTTTCCCATCGTGGTGCTGGTGAACCGCGGCACGGCTTCCGCGGCGGAGATCGTCTCTGGCGCCCTGCAGGACCACGACCGCGCCCTGATTGTGGGCGAAACCACCTTCGGCAAGGGGCTGGTACAGACGGTGTATGACCTGGCCGACCACTCCATGGGCCTGGCGCTGACCACCTACCACTACTACACGCCCTCGGGACGCCTCATCCAGCGCAACTATGCCGGCGTATCTCTTTACGACTACTACATGAACCACGCCGGGGCGCAACCGGCCGACACCACCAACCGCGAAGTGAAATTCACCGACGCGGGCCGCACCGTCTACGGCGGCGGCGGCATCACGCCCGACGAAAAGATCGAAACTCCCAAGAGCAACCACTTCCAAGATCAACTGCTGTACAAGGGAGTGTTCTTCCACTTTGCACCACATTACCTGGCCAACCGCACAGTCGACAAGAGCTTCCAGGTGGACGATGCGGTCATGAAAGAGTTCAAGGATTACCTTACGGCGCAGAATATTCCCTGGACCGAAGCCGATCTGAACGGAGTGATGGACTGGCTGAAGGTGAGCATTCGGCAGCACATCCTGACCACCGAGTTTGGCGAATTGCAGGGTTTGCGCGCCATGGCGGACTGGGACCCTGCGATCCAGAAGGCTCTCGGCTACCTGCCCGAGGCCCAGGCCCTTGAGGACAACGCCCACAAGGTGCTGACGCAGAAGGCCGAAGCACGGAATGTAGCGCCGTAGGGCGAAGCAAATCGATCAGATAAAGAGGCCATCTCCGCGGAGATGGCCTCTTTATCTGATCGCATGTAATCTGTGTCACAGCAAAGGTAACCTGGCTCTCGTAGGCTCTTGAACGGAGTTGGAGGAGTTTTTCATGTCTGGAATTGTCGCGGAAAATACCATCACGGTTCAGAATCTACTAGCCGCCTTTGAAGGCGAGTCGAACGCGCACGCAAAATACACAGCCTTTGCCGCTAAAGCCGACGAAGACGGACTGCACGGAATCGCCAGCCTCTTCCGCGCCGCCGCGCGCGCTGAGCAGATTCACGCCACCAATCACTCGCGGGTCCTCCACCAGTTGGGCAGCCGCTCGGAGTGCGAGATTCACGAAGTCGAGGTCAAGAGCACGCTCGAAAACCTGAAGGCCGCGCTCAACGGCGAGCGGTACGAAATCGATACCATGTACCCAGGCTTCCTGGAAGAGGCTACAGGGCACAAGAGCACAGCAGCCATCCGTACTTTCACCTTTGCGCTCGAAGCCGAAAAGACCCACGCCCGCCTCTACGGCGAAGCGATCGCCCTGCTCGCAGCCGGCAAAAAGGACACCTGGATCGCAGACACCCGCGACTTCTACGTTTGCCCGGTCTGCGGCTACACCTCGGAGACGGAAGAAGAGCACGAGCGCTGCCCGGTGTGCAATTGCCTGTGGGAGAAGTTCGAGATCATCCGGTAGAACGCTTTCTACTGGTCCATCCCTGGACAATTGCACGGTCACAGAGCTGTCTTCCCGAGCAGCCCGACTCGCCACGACGAGTTACGGGTGGAATGAACCGCCGCCAACTCGCAATTTCCGCGAAGCGGAAGCTAACTAGCTGATTTTGTTTATAAAACTCTTCATTCAACCTTCTTGTTCATCCAGAGCAGGACGCCAGTTTCGCCAGGTCTCGATTCTGAGACCCGGCGAAACTGGCGTCTGCGTATTTGGATCCCCGATTCGTGCCCGAACAAGAATCAGGCCAAAACTGTTCGCGTTTAATTCTGAATATTTCGCTTGACACAATGTGCTAGTTGTATAGTACATTGATTTCGTCATGAACCAGAAGCCTTCCACCGTCCGCTTCCGTTTTCAACTGGATCTCCATAGCGGAGTGCCGGTCTATCGCCAGGTCATCGACCAGGTGCGCGGCGGCATTGCATCGGGCTCATTGACGCCGGGCGATCAGCTTCCGACCGTGCGCCAGCTTGCGGTCGACCTGGCCATCAATCCGAATACCGTGGTTCGCGCCTACCGCGAGCTCGAACTCGGTGGCCTGCTGGAGACTCACCAGGGAACAGGCACGTTTATCAGTACGCAAAAGATGCAAGGAACCGATGCGGAACGCGAGAGGCAATTAGCACAGATTGTGTCGGATTGCGTTTCGCGCGCCGGGGCGGCGGGATTCACGGTTGACGATTTAATGGAAGAATTGCGCGGATTGGCCTCCGAGCCGCTCCGCAGGGGGTGAAAGTTGCTATCGAAAATGGAGTACGTTCCCATGAACAGAGTGGCAGTCACGGCATTTGTGGTCTGCGTCGGCGCAGGAGCCATTGTCAGCGTCCTCATCCACCATCCGGCGCCGCTCGTTGCGAGCAGCCTGGTAGGTATCTACCTCCTGTTCGCGATCAAGGTGGCGCAGCAATGGGAAAAAGTGGCGCTGATGCGCCTGGGAAAATACGTGGGGTTGCGCGGACCGGGGTGGTTTCATGTGCTGCCGGTATTCGAGACGGTCAGCCACCATATCGACCAGCGCGTCCGGGTTCACAGCGTGAGCGCGGAATCCACGCTGACGCGCGACACCGTTCCGGTGAGCGTGGACGCCATCGTGTTCTGGATGGTGTGGAACGCCGAGAAGTCGATTCTTGAAGTGGAAAACTTCATTGAGGCGATCAACCTGAGCGCGCAAACGGCTCTCCGGGAATCCATCGGGCGTCACGAGTTGGCGCAGATGATTACCGAGCGCGAGATGATGGGGCGGGAGTTGCAGCGCATCCTGGACGAAAAGACCAACCCCTGGGGGATTACGGTGCAGTCGGTCGAGATTCGCGATGTCCGCATCCCGCAGACGCTGGAAGATGCGATGTCGCGGCAGGCGCAGGCGGAACGCGAGCGGCAGGCACGCATCATTCTTGGCCAGGCGGAGACTGAGATATCCGACAGCTTTGTGAAAGCGGCGACTGCGTACGCGGAGAATCCCGTGGCGCTCCACTTGCGCGCGATGAACATGCTGTATGAGGCAATCAAGGAGAGAGGGTCGATGGTCATTGTCCCATCCTCCGCGGTGGAGACGATGGGGCTGGGTGGATCGCTGGCGACCGCGTCGCTTGCAAAGCAACAGCTATGAAGACAGTGAGAGGAGGGGGCATGAGAATCAAGGGTCTATTTTTATTCACTTTGTTCCTGGTGATCGCAGCAGCAGCAGCCGGCGCGCAAACTACCTCAGCAACCACAGAATCTGCGCCGGACACGGCTCACGTTGTTGGCGTTTGGCGAGCGCAGGCGGATGGATTGCCGTTTATCACGCTCACCGTTACGGACGAAGGCGGGAGCCTGACGGGCGCGGTGCTGTTCTATCTCCACCGGCGCGAACAAGGGCACCCGGTGACCTCCACGCCGGGCCAGCCGGAGCCGCTTTTCAACCCGAAGTTCGACGGGCAGACTCTGACCTTCCAGGTAAGCCACCGGCGCGCACATCCTCCGGCCTCGCTGGCGGACGCGCCGGTGAGCTTCCGCTTGAAACTGACCGGGCCAAACAAAGGCGAATTCGTCAATGAAGATGAGTCTTCTGGCGGGTTCGAGTTGGTCAGGGCGGATTACTAGGACGATTCCATATTTCAGTGTGTATGTGGTTTCTCGGGTCTCGATGTCGAGACCCGAGAAACCATTGAAGCTTCAAGCCGCGAAAGTCTTGTCGCTGGAGTTCTGGTCGCCCAAGCCTGCGAGCAGGCCGGCGATGGAAATGTCCTCATCCAGGGCTTCCCAGTGCAGGCCACGGCTGCTGATCCTCACCTGTTCGCGCTCTTCCGCAGTGCCATGCAACAGGCGGGGAAACCATGCCAACGGGACACCGATTACGCGGCCGTCGCTCAGATCGACCCACATGCTGTCCGCGTCGAATCGTACGCGCGTGGCGCTAGCCGAAATACTCATTCCAAGCCCTCTCGATTCGCTCTCGTTGGATGTCCACAATGGCTACTAGCTCGCGCAGTGTGCGGGCATCGTAGCCATCATTGTAGGCTAGACGAACCTCTGGTCTCAGCCAGAATTTTGCTTCCACGTCATTCTTCTCAACGTGGATGTGGACCGGTTCGCGAGGCGATCCTTCGTTTGAGTAAAAGAAGAATCTGTAACCGCGTTCTCGAAAGACAGTGGGCATCGTGACACCCTATTGGTCCAGCGGCCACAAAGGCCTTCATCAGTTACGGCTCGTCGTTATAGATGCCGGTTTCCAGCTTGCCGCCCTCCCGTTGGCGGGCGCGGAACATGCCGGGGGTGTTGAAGGTCCAGGCCAACTGGCCGTCCGGTGTGAGCGCGATGACGCCGCCATCGCCGTGCAGGGCTTCCAGTTCCTTGTGGATGACTTCATCGGCGGCCTGCTGCAACGGCATCCCCTTGAACTGGACCAGATTGCAAATCTCGCGCGCCACACCGAGGCGGATAAAATATTCGCCGCTGCCGGTGGCCGAGACAGCGCAGGAGGCGTTCGAGGCATAGGTGCCTGCGCCGATGATGGGCGAATCGCCGACACGGCCCGGCATCTTGCCCTGCATGCCGCCCGTGGAGGTGCCGGCGGCGATGTTGCCCTGGCGGTCCAGTGCAACCGCGCCGACGGTGCCGTAACGGCGGGATTGAGCCGACTCATTAATTTGGGCCACCGGGACGGTGGGACCCGGAGGCGGCGCTCCGGCTGGACGCGGCGGGACTGGGCGGCCTTCCTTCTGGAGTTGCTTGACCAGATTCTGCCAACGGCTCTCAGTGAAGAAGAAACTGGGGTCCACTTGTTCGAGGCCGACGCGACCGCCAAAAGCGTCCGCGCCCGGACCGATCATCATCACGTAGGGCGACTTCTCCATCACTGCCCGCGCCAGGCTGATGGGGTGGCGGGTGCGCCCGACCCCAGCTACCGCGCCCGCCATCAGGTTCGATCCGTCCATGATGGAGGAGTCCATCTCGTTCTTTCCCTCGGCGGAAAAGACCGCTCCCCGGCCGGCGTTGAAGAGCGGATCGTCTTCGAGAACCTTGATGGCGGCCTCGACGGCGTCCAGCGAGGAGCCGCCGCTGTCCAGAACCTTGGCGCCGGCTTCGGCAGCCTGGGTTAGCGAGGCGCGATAGGAAGCCGAAGCCTCAGGCCCCAGCGCCGCGCGCTCAATGACGCCCGCGCCTCCATGCACCTGGATCGCCCAGTGATGAGCCGCGAGCGGAGTTTTCTGCTCGGCTGGCTGCTGCAGAACCGGCTGGGAACTCGTTTGAGCCGCCATCGGTGCAATCGCTCCGGCCACCATCCCGGCCAACGCGCAAACTCGCAGTGCGTTCTTCATCATTCCGTGCTCCCCATCTATTTAACAACTGGCTTGCGTCGCTGCTACTCCGCGACCTTCTTCGGAATCGTCAACTCCGCGCCTTCGCCAATCTTATACACCTTGGAGAAGTTGCCTTGGTCGATGCCCACCGAGAGCCGTCCGCGCGAGTCGATAAAGAAAAGTTCCTTGCCCACAGGCACATCGCTGAAGGTCTTCACCAGCGGAAAGACAAAGCTCCTGCCCGCCAGGGTAACGGGCACCCGGTCGCCCAACTTGTAGCCGAGCTTGAAGAAACTCTCCGCGGAAACATTGAGCACCAGATTGCCAAAAGGTCCATCGGTGCCAAGCACCTCTCCGTGCAGGCCGCTTCCATCGATAGTGGCGTTCTTCAGGTCGAGGCGGACAAGCTTGGCCACGTCCAGCGCAGGACCAGCTTGGGTAAAGTCGTCTCCGCGGGCTACGTGCGCTCCAGCCGGTGAAAAGATGTCGCGGCCATGGAAGGTCGATGAGATGCCGGAGCCGATCATCCACGCAGGGTTGGTGATTTCATGCGCCTCGGCGATGCCGTCGCGGTCCTGAATGAGCGTAAGCAGGCCGTTGTCGGGGAGGATGAAGTATTGGCCCACTTTGGATTTGGCGACGATGGCCTTGCGCGTGGAGCCCACGCCGGGGTCGATGACCACGACGAAGACCGCATTCTTTGCGAAGTAAGGCGCCGACCCGGCCAGCAGCCGCGCACCCATAGCGATGTTGAAAGGCTCCGCCTGATGGGTAATGTCGATGACGTGCACGCCGGGAGCGATGCCTTCCATGACCGCCTTGCAGATGCCCACGGCATCGTCCTTGACGTCAAAGTCGGTCATGAAGCCGATCACTTTTGTGGGCGCTTGCTGCTGCGCCGCCGCCGTGAAAACCAGCACGGCCGCCATCGCCGCTCCCATCAGAAGCCGAATTGCCTTGCCCACTCGCATTACCTCGCTCAGAATCTCTCGTACTTCTTCTTATGGTATATAACTTGGCACCCTCCTTCCGCCGCGCCTGTTCCCCGCTTCCCGCATCTGTTACACTCGCTAGCAACTTTCCTCCATGCTCTTCAAAGCTCACAGCGCGGCCGTCTATGGCATCGACGCCAGCCTCATCGATGTCGAGGTGGACTATAGCGGCGCAGTCACCGACCAGGATCATTTCCACACCGTGGGGCTGCCCGACGCCGCCGTGCGCGAGAGCCGCGACCGCGTCCGCGCCGCCATCAAAAACTCCGGCTACCAGATTCCGCCCACTTTCATCACCATCAACCTGGCGCCGGCCGACCTGAAAAAGGAAGGCTCGGGCTTCGATCTGCCCATCGCCGTGGGGATTCTCGGTGCCTATGGCGCTCTGCGCATGGATGACCTGAGCCATTTTGTGCTGGTGGGCGAACTCGGTCTTGACGGCTCCATGCGGCCTGTTCCCGGCATCTTACCAGTGGCCATCATGGCCCGCGAAAAGGGCATTCCCAACCTCATCCTGCCCGCGGCCAACGCCGCCGAGGCCGCGGTCGTCGAGGGCGTCAACGTCTACCCCGCCTCGTCCCTGTCCGATGTACTGGATTTGATCAACTCAACCGTGCTGGGCGTGATCCAGCGTGAGCCCTATCGCGTGGCCACCGAGCAGTTGCTCGGCGAATTGCAACACTTTCCAGTGGACTTCTGCGACGTGCGCGGACAGCAGACCGCCAAGCGAGCCCTGGAAGTGGCCGCGGCCGGCAGCCACAACATCCTGATGATCGGCCCGCCCGGCTCGGGCAAAACCATGCTGGCCAAGCGCCTGCCCTCCATCCTGGCGCCGTTGACCTTTGAAGAAGCGCTGGAAACCACCAAGATTCACTCCGTGGCCGGGGTGCTGGACGCGGCGGCCGGCCTGGTGACGCAGAGACCTTTCCGCTCGCCCCACCACACCATCTCCGACGCCGGCCTGATCGGCGGCGGAGCCATTCCCCGGCCGGGCGAGGTCTCTCTGGCGCACAACGGCCTTCTCTTTCTCGACGAGCTGCCGGAGTTCCCGCGCAACGTTCTCGAAGTCATGCGCCAGCCTCTCGAAGACCACACCGTCACCATCGCGCGCGCCTCCATGTCGCTCAGCTTTCCCGCCCGCTTCATGCTCGCCGCAGCTATGAACCCCTGTCCCTGTGGCTACTTCAACGACAAATCCCGCGAGTGCATGTGCACGCCGCCGATGATCCAGCGCTACGTCGCCAAGATCTCCGGACCACTGCTGGACCGCATCGACATTCACATCGAGGTGCCCGCCGTGCAATACAAGGAGCTGCGCGGAGGGGCAGCCGCCGAGGGCTCTGCCGAGATTCGCTCCCGGGTGCTCGCCGCGCGCGACCGCCAGCAGCAGAGGTTCAGGAAACACGGC
>Ga0255353_1001018_pt1 | contig 16546 bp, 11 predicted proteins | sample HBST25metaG_FD_189941 | JGI IMG/M metagenome (GOLD analysis project Ga0255353, IMG submission 189941) | Peat soil microbial communities from Stordalen Mire, Sweden - H.B.S.T25 | ecosystem: Environmental > Terrestrial > Soil > Wetlands > Peat | place: Sweden: Norrbotten County, Stordalen Mire...
CTTGGGGCGCATCGGTTTTTCCCGGTATTTGCTGTGTTTTCTGTGACTTCTGAGTATATTTTACCCGACGGGACGCCCTTATGTCATTGATTCTTTTAGTGGTTAATTGGTTTTTCAGGGACGACTAGTTATTGGCGATTGACTTCAAACGACCTGAGGCCATTTGCTCCGTTCCCGGAATGGTGAAACGTGATGAGTCCGGACACAGGGAGCCACACCTCTTTCGTCCAAGCTTGTCACAATCCATCGACCCTGTTTTCGCATGACACAGTCCGGCTTCCCGTCGGAAGAGAGCGCCAGTTGCAAGGGTGCAACCTACGGCTGGCAGGAGTACTTCGCCAGCCTGGAGCGTGCCGTTTGGGTGATGGCCTGACCATGAAAGTATCGGATAAAGGAGAGACAGTTATGGCCACAAAAACTGCAGATAGGACAGGGCGGAACTCCGAGGAGTACGCGACGACCAGACAGCTGTCTCCCCGGACGGCTAGGGGAGCCGGCGCAACCGGTGTAGGTCCGGCGGCGCGCATGCAACCCTCGGAGCAGCCCTCCGCGAAGATCGATCACCTCATAGCCGGCATCCCCGACTGGCGGAGCGAAGTGCTCGCCACCATTCGGCGCATCATGCTGGAGGCCGATCCGGCCGTAACTGAGGATTGGAAGTGGATGGGATCGCCCGTCTGGTACTGCGATGGGATGGTTTCTCTGGCCAACCCTCACCGCGGCAAGGTGAAGTGGACCTTCTCCAAAGGGGCACACTTCGCCGACCCCGGCCACCTGTTTAATGCCGGTCTCGGCGGGAAGGAATGGCGCGCGATCGACATCTTCGAGAAGGACCGGCCCGACGAGGCAGCGCTAAGCCTGCTGGTGAAGACCGCGATTGCCTACAACCGGTCACAACCGAAGGCCAAGGCAGAGAGTGCTTGATCAGCCAGGGACACCGTCGCCGTCCCTGGCCGATTTGCACTACGACTTGTGGCTGCCGATTGTCTTTCTTACGGATGCACGATGTCTACGATTTTTGAATCGGGCTCGGTCCAGGCCGCTGCGCCTGCATGGGTCAGCTGATGTTTCGCGTCATCCCAGTGCAAAGTGGTCGTGGTAGCCGCACCCTTCTCGTAGGCATAGGTACTTCCGTCGTCGGAATAGAGTGTGAAGTCCGCGTCCGCTCCAGGGTAAACACGCACCTCCGCAATGCCTTGCGCCTGCTGTGTGCTCAGAACCGTAGTTCCCAGCGGCACAATCGACCCCGCCCGCACGAAGACCGGAATGGTGTCGATGGGCGCCTCCGCGGTAATGGTTTGTCCGCCCTTGATTCGAGCGTTCGTCCAGTAGTTGTACCAATCGCAGCCTGCAGGCAGGTAGACCTTGCGGCTCGTTGCCCCCTGCTCCGTGACAGGCGCTACCAAGAAAGCAGGGCCGAACATGTATTCGTCACGAATGTCGGCGACATTCGGATCGCCGGGGTAGTCCATGAAGAGCGCGCGCATAAAGGGGGCGCCCGTCTGGTACGTGCCGTAGGCCTGCGAGTAGATATACGGAATGAACTGATAGCGCAGCCGCAGATATTTTTCCAGGATAGGCTCCGCCTCTTTGCCGTACGACCACACTTCGTTGTGCATTCTCTCGCCGTGTGCGCGCATGATGGGCTGGAAAGCTCCCCACTGGAACCAGCGCACGAATAACTCAGGATAGTCTTCATTGTTGGCAATGTTGTCCCGCGCGTCTGAACCATCGACCAAAGGCTTGTGCGCCGCGTGGTAATTGGCGCCGATGGAAGGCGAGAAGAACCCGGCGATGTCCGTGTCCCAATACGACATGCCGCTGGCGGTAAAGTTCAGCCCGGCCGGAATGGAACGCTTCAGCATATCCCACGTCGAGAAAATGTCGCTGGACCAGAAGACCGTTCCATTGCGCTGTGCACCCAGGTAGGCCGCCCGTGAAAGGATCATCACTCTCCGGCTGTCGCCAAAATCGCGCCGGAAGCCCTCGTACACGGAGGCGGTGTGGAACAAGGGATACGCGTTGTAGTAGCGGGTGCCTGAACCGATCCAGAAGACGTCGTTCACAGGATCGACGTCCGGCTCGGTTTCGTCCAGCCAGATGGAATCAAAGCCATAAGGCTTCACATATCGGTCGCGAATCTTCTCCCAGAACCACCTGGCAGCTTCTGGGTTGGTTGTGTCGAGGTTCGGTCCGATGACATCATGGGCCCATCCCTGGTCCGGCTTTCCATCAGGGGTATGCACCAGCCAGCCCTTGCTGAGCAGCATGTCATAGAATTGGGTGCCTTTGGAGTAGTGCGGCCACACGCTGAGGAGGGTGGTCACACCCATCGAGCGAAGCTGCTTGTTCATCGCGGCGGGATCGGGCCACCGGGCCAGGTCCATATCCATTTCACCCTGGCGCGTCATGTTCAGGAAGTCCACAACCAGCATGTCCAACGGCAACTGGCGGTCGCGATATCCCTTGGCAATGTTCAGCGCCTGCTCCTGGGTGGGATAGATGGCCTTGCTCTGAATGTAGCCGTAGGTGCCTTTGGGCAGCAGGTGCGTCACCCCGGTTAGCTGCCGATAGCCCGTGTAGATTTCGTCGCTCTTCTCGCCGGCAATCACAAAGAAGGAGACGCGGTCGCCAACCTCGGACGACCAGACATTCTGCTGGTTGAAGCCCAGATCAACGGTCGTTTTGGAGGGGTTGTCCCAGATGAGACCGTAGCCCTGGCTCGACACCATGAAAGGAACGCAGACGTTCTCTCCTCCAATTGCGGCATAGTCGTGCCAGCATTGAATGCGATGATCGCGCAGGTCGAGAAACCCCTGCTGCTGCTGGCCGAGGCCATAATAGTGCTCACTCTGCGGCGAGTCAAAGGTGGCGGAAACGCGATAGCCCGGGGCTTCCTTTGCGCCGTCGGGTGTGTTCGCAGGCGATGCTCCGGGGCGGTTGGGAAACATGGACCAGCGATTCATCTGCAGCAACGGTTTACCAGAGGAAGTGGCAACGGAAATGACGTTGTTATAAGGCCCGTGCTCATTCCCGCCGCCGCCAAAGTAGTGATCTCTCAGCGACTGATTCAACGCATCCAGCGGGAAAGCGTGAGGGGACGGCAGGTTCTCTGGTGCAACACGGATGATCAATCTGCCGGAGCGGATGAGGTCTGTGCCGTCCGGTTCCCGCTCCTGGGTCCATCCGGTCATCGAGGGAGTTCCCACAATTCCATAGCCGGGCGCTCCGAGCACCGCCGGCTTTTTTGTGCTCAACGTAATACGAACGATGTTGTCCGCATACGGCTCCAGCGCGATGGTTCTGTCACTTCGCTCCAGCACGAAGCTGCTGGCCTGGTTCTGAGCGCCAGCGCCGGCGGCAACTGTCAGCACGATCAGCATGGTTGCGCATGCGCGCAGAGTTCCTTTGAGACGAGTCCGGAGGGGTCGAAAGCCGGGCCACACAGTGCAGTCAGTTCGAGATAACGATCGCATCCGCTTTGGATCCCACCGCGCCATTTGAGTAGGGCGCTTCTTTCTTTGCGACTGGAAGTCACCGAAATCGTAGGAGTCTTGTCTTCTCCGTGTCAACCAGCGAAAAGGAGGAACGGGCCGAACCTCAAGATCGAGGACTGGCCTCTCAACATCGAGTTTTTGGCATGCGGCGAGGAGCAAGAACGAAACCAGGATCGCTCAGCCCCGACACTGAAGGCTTGCATCCTTGCCGCACCGGAGCGGTAAGAATGGGAGCATTTTGGCATCGATTTGCGATATTATCAGCCAAAAAAAAGGGCATAAAAACGCCAAAAATCGCGAGTTATGATTACTTTTAGGTCAACAGGATGTTTTATAAACCATTCATTCTGTGAGTCTTATATCGAACTGACGGCCGAAAAAGTGGTTCCGTGACAGTAGGGGGGTGGGGCTAGGATCGATTTCGGCTGGTTTTTTGCCCGGAATCGACCCGTAACTGGTCGTTCTGACGGCGGCTGGCGGCGAGGACGCCGCCAGTACAACCGGCCAGGAGGTTAGCGTTACTTCCCGACCAAGAACATCATGCGCTCCTGGAGCCTAATTCTACGCAAGGAAAATTGAATCGGTCTCCTTGTGCGGCTTGTGAAACTTGCTGGGGGCCCCGCCTCACTTGCCGGAGGTCAGAACTTCGCTCTTGGGCAAGGAACTGGCGTTCCAGCCGCCACCCAGCGCCCGTATCAGCGATACGCTGGCTTCCATGCGCCGGCGATCAATGTCCACCGCGACGCGTTCGTTCTGGAGCCGAATCGTCTGCACTGTAACCACATCGAGATACGTCACCAGTCCGCCCCGATAACGATTCAAGGAGAGTTCCTCCGATGCGCGTGCGGCGGTCACGGCGCGCTGTTGCCGCGCGAACTCTTCTTCAAGAATGCGCAAGGAGGCGAGGTGATCTTCAACCTGTCGAAACGCAGTCAACACGTTCTGCCGGTAGTCGGCCACCAGCGCATCGTAGTTGGCGCTGGACTCTTGAACCACCGCGCGCCGCCTGCCCGCATCGAAGAGTGTCTGCGCAACGCTCGGTCCAACCGCCCACAACCGGCTTGGCCAGGTGAACCAGTCAGTGACGTTGGTGCCTTCCAGGCCAGCAGTCGCGCTGAGAAGGACCTGCGGATAGAAGGCTGCGCGGGCAAGGCCGATCTGACTGTTTGCGGCGGCGACTCGCCTCTCCGCCGCGGCAATATCCGGACGCCGCTCCAGCAATGCCGAAGGAACGCCGGTGGGAATGACGGGCAAGGTCATGGAACCGGTCCGATAGGCAATTGAAAAGCCCTCGGGAGTCTGGCCTGTGAGCACGGCGATGGCGTCCTGATACTGTGTCCGCTTCTCCGTGACATCGATCGCCTGTGCGCTGGTTGCTTCCAATTGCGTGCGCGCTTCCTCCACCTCGGCGCGATTGGCTGCGCCGCCGTCATAGCGATTCTGTGTGAGCTCAAGCGCCTTCTGGTAGGCGAGTACGGAATCGTCCAGAATTTTTCGCTCGTTGTCCAGACTGCGCAGGTCGAAATAGTCGAGTGCGAGCTCTGCATGAAGACTCAAGCGCGCGTTCTCCAAATCCCCCGCGCTGGCCTGCGCGCTTTGCGCCGATGAAGCCACAAGATCGCGAATGCGCCCCCATAAATCCGGCTCCCAGGAAGCGGTCACGCGATAATCCAAATTGGTATAACCGGTCTCATTTGCAGGAGCCGGCACACCCTGATTTCGCGACATGCGATCCTGCGAAAGCGCAGCGCCGGTTGAAACAGTCGGAAAGCGCGAAGCGCGATTTTCGCGCACGAAAGCACGCGCCTCCTGAAAGCGTGCTTCGGCGCTCTTCAGCGATTGGTTGCCGACGTCAACCCGCTCCTCCAGGCTGTTCAACTCGGAATCCTGAAAGGCCTCCCACCAATGACCTTTTGCCCACGTATCTTCGGGAGTGGCCGCGGCCCACTCTTTCGAAGCGGTGAAGGATTGGGGCGGTTGCTCGGTGAATGCAGGCGGCGCGGGCGCAGTGGGCACGCTATATTTCGGCCCCACATGGCATCCGGCGCACAGGATCAGCAAGCTTCCAGTGGTGACCAATCCTGTTTTCATTGCTGCGCCCCAGCTTGCAACAGCCGGACCTTTTGGCCGGCGGCGATTGAGTCCGGAGGATTGAGCACAACTTGATCTCCTTGGGCCAGTCCGGAGATGACTTCGAGCGAATCGCCGAAATCGCGCCCGATGACGACCCGCTGCAACACCACGCGATCACCCTGCACAATCGCGGCGCTCATTCCTTCGGAACGGAACAGAAGCGCGTTAACGGGCACGATGAGGGAGTTTGTCGGCGTGGCGACTTTCAAGTGCACCTCGACATACTCGCTGGGAAGCAGCGCGCCATCAGCGTTGTCCACGTCCACTTCCACGCGCATGGTTCTGGAAGCCGGATCCATGGCGTCAGAGGCTCTGACCACGCGGCCTGCAAAAGTTTTTCCCGGCAGTTCGGGAACCGAGAGTTCGGCCAGAGTGCCGGGCGTGGCGGACCGCGAGTTGAACTGCGGAACCTGGACATAGATGCGCATCTGACGTACCGCCGCCAAGTGAAACATCTCCTTGCCCGCGCCGTTGCTGCCCGCGTTGATCAGGTCGCCGATATCCACGTTGCGCGCCGTAATCACACCGGCAAACGGCGCGTAGATCTTCTGGAACGATTGCATTTCTTCCAGGCGTCTGACGTTGGCGCGGGCGGCTTCCATGGTGGCATTCTTTGACTCCATGTCGCCCAGCTTCTCGTCGGTTTCCTGTTGCGCGACAGAGTCGGTCTTGCGCAGGTTTTGCCAGCGCTCTGCGGTCGATTTGGCCAGCTTGAAGTCGGATTGGGAGGTGGCCAATTGCGCGCGAGCCTGGCTGAGTTGCTGGTCCACCTCGGGCGTTTCGATCTCCGCCAGCAACTGCCCGGCCTTTACATGCGCGCCTATATCGACATACCACCGCCGGACATATCCGTTGGTGCGCGCATAAATCGGCGCATCCGTGAACGGCTCCATGTTGCCCGGCAGCACCAATTCTTCTGAGGGTGCGCCCAGTTTGGGATGAACCACGTTCACTCTGAGCACTGCGTTTTCTTCGGTGGCCCGCGCCAGCGACGATTCCGCATGGAGGCGGCTCTGAATGCCGCGCACGATCAGCAGCACCAGACAGACGGCTGCAACCGCAAGCACCAGCGGCAACAGCTTGTACCTCGTCCGCTTCGCCGACGGACCGGCGTCAGGTTGTTGACGATCGGGTATTTCCATCTCTTGGTCCATTGATGCGGCCTCCTGTGCGGCGATATAGGTTACAGTTCTTCCTGCCGTGCAACTTGATGGTTTCGGTGCAACAGGCTGAAGACACCGGGCACAAAGAACAAGGTGGCTGCCGTCGCACAAATCAATCCGCCGATAACGGCCCGGCCCAGCGGCGCATTTTGTTCGCCGCCTTCACCGAGTCCCAGGGCCATAGGCACCATGCCGATAATCATGGCCAGAGCGGTCATCAGCACCGGCCTGAAACGCGTTGCTCCCGCTTCGAGAGCTGCCGTGACCGGGCTGCCGGTTTCAAGCAAACGCTCTTTGGCGAAGGTCACCACCAGGATGCTGTTTGCCGTCGCCACTCCCATGCACATGATGGCTCCCATCAATGCAGGCACGCTCAGTGTGGTGTGGGTAATGAAAAGAAAGAGCACGATCCCGGCCAGAGCAGCCGGCAGCGCCGTGATGATGATGAATGGATCCAGCCACGATTGAAAATTCACCACCATGAGCAGGTAGACAAGGATGATGGAGAAGACCAGTCCGCCCAGCAGACTTACATACGAGGCGCGCATGGTTTCGAGTTGGCCGCGTATGAAGATGCGGCTGCCCGGCGGCAGCTTGCTCCGGTCCGCGTTGACGATGCGCTCCAGGTCGCGCCCCACCGCACCCAGATCGCGGTTGCGCGCCGATCCGTAAATGTCGACAACGCGCTGCACGTTGTAATGGGAGATCACACCCATCTCCTGACTGCGTTGAATCGAAGCCACGTCGGTCAGGATCTCCGGTTGCTGCGCGTGAACTCCATGAATCGGAGTGTTCTTCAAGTCGCTCAAGTTTTGTATGCGGTACTGGGGCGTCTGCACCACCAGGTTATAACTCACGCCGTTTTTCGGATTCAGCCAGAAGGCCGGCGTTGTCTGAAAACTTCCGCTCAACGAAATCAGGAGATTGCTGGCAATGTCCTGCTGCGTAAATCCGCCTTCGGCAGCCTTTGTGCGGTCCACTTCAACATGCAGCTTGGGCTGATCGAAGGCCTGCTGTATCCGCAAATCCGCAGCGCCGGGAACGTGCTGCATCTGGTTTAGCAGCCCATTGGCAAACGCCCGGTTGCCCTCGGAGTTGGGACCCGTGATTTGAATATCGATGGGCGCCGGCAAACCAAAATTCAAGATCTGGCTGACCATGTCGGCAGGCAGAAATGCAAATGTGACCTGCGGATATTGCTGCCGCAAACGATCACTGAGCATCGCCACATATTCCTTGGTCGGCTTATGATCTTCGCCGAGACTCACTAGGACATCCGCGTCCTCACTGCCGATGGGAGCCGAGTTGCTATAGGTCAGGTTGATGGGACTGATCGGCAATCCGATATTGTCCAAAATGCCGCTCAGATCGTGCGCCGGGATCACCTGGCGGATCGAGCCTTCCACCTGATCGCAGAGCCTCGCTGTCTCTTCAATGCGCATTCCCGTCGGCGCACGCATGTGCAACTTGATCTGTCCAGTGTCCACGTCGGGAAAGAAGTCCTGTCCTAGCCATGGAACCAGAAGAAATAGCGACAGAAAAAAAAGGAGAAAGGCGGGCAGAAAGACCCTTCTCTCCCGGATCGAGGAGGAAAGCATCCTGGCGTAGCCACTGCGCAGTGCTTCAAAACTCCGCACAAATCCACGTTGAAATGCAGTGAAGGGATTCCGCGAATTTCTCTCGGCTCCGTGCTCGGTTGCCGCGTCGTGTGGCTTCAGGATGTACTTCGCAAGTGTCGGCACCAGGGTTCGCGACAAAATGTACGAGGCCAACATGGCGAAAACCACCGATTCCGCCAGGGGAACGAACAAATAGCGCGGCACTCCGCTCAAAAAGAACATGGGCAGGAAGACAATGCAAATGCAAAGAGTTGATACCAGGGCCGGCATGGAGATCTGGGCCGCGCCCGAAAGAATCGCTTCCACCAGCGGCAATCCCTGTTCCTGATACCGTTCGATGTTTTCGATGGTTACCGTCGCATCGTCCACCAGGATGCCAACCGCCAGGGCCAACCCGCCCAGCGTCATGATGTTGATGGTTTCGTGCAGCGCGGCAAGAACCAAAAGCGAACTCAGAATGGAAAGTGGGATGGAGACAGCAATGATGAGCGTGCTGCGCCAACTGCCAAGGAACATCAGGATCATGATGCCGGTCAGGCAAGCGGCGATGATGGCTTCGCGCACCACACCGCTGATGGCCGCGCGAACGAAGATGGACTGGTCCGCGAGTGGTGTGACTTTCAAGTCCTTGGGCAGCGTGGCCGAGATAATCGGCAACAGTTTCCGAATGCCGCTTACGATGTCCAGAGTGGAAGCGTTGCCCGACTTGTAGACGGTGAGCAGCGCGCCGCGGCGGCCATCCTCCCGCACAATGTTGGTCTGTGGCGCAAAGCCGTTACGCACGCTACCGATGTCGTGCAGATAAATCGTTGTTCCGTCCGTAGCCTTCAGCGGCAGGTCCGCAATTCCCTGGATGGTCTTGGGACTCGCATTCATGTCCACGTTGTATTCGTAGGCGCCCAATTTGGCCGTGCCCGCGGGCAGAATGAGGTTTTGCGTCGAGAGCGCGCTGACCACGTCCTGAGCCGACAACCCGTTGGCCTGCAGAAGCGCGGGATTGATGTCCACCATCACTTGCGGATTTTTGCCGCCATACGGCCAGGGCACCGCGGCACCGGCAACTGTGGCCAGTTGCGAGCGCATGTAATTCATGCCCAGGTCACCCAATTCCTGCTCTGAGAGCGTGGGACTCGACAGCGACAATTGCAGAATGGGAACCGTTGAAGCGTTGTAGCTCATGATGAGCGGCGGCGTGATGCCGGGAGGCATCTGCCGGAGCACCGTCTGCGAAATGGCGGTAACTTCCGCAATGGCCGTGTTGACGCTTACGTTTGGCTGAAAGAAGATCTTGACGATCGACATGCCGTTGATCGTCTGCGACTCAATGTGCTCAATGTCGCTGACCGTAGTGGAGAGGCTGCGCTCGTAGGCGGAGACGATGCGGCCCTCAAACTCTGTGGGTGCCATCCCCGTGTAGACCCAATCTGCCGCGACCACGGGGATATCGATATTGGGAAAAATGTCGGTGGGCATCCGATCGATGGCCACCGGACTGGCAATCAGAATCAAGATCGCGAGGACAATAAAGGTATAAGGCCGTGAAAGAGCAAGCCGGACAATCCACATAGGCGGTACCAGACCTCCAGGGGACTATGAGAAACGATACCGTTTCGTTTCTATACTAAAAATGCTATCATGGCTCGTCGATATGAAGACCATTGAGGATCATGAAATTCAATCGCGTCCGCCTGGACGTCCCCGCGACGAAGATGCTCGCGACCGCATCCGGGACGCGACGGTCAGCTTGCTGGAAGAAGTTGGCTTTGCCAATCTAACCTGCAATGCCATCGCCCTGCGCGCCGGAACCAGCAAGGCAACCATTTATCGCTGGTGGCCGAACAAAGTGGCCGTCGTGATTGATGCGTTTGTTGAGACTCTTTCGCCGCAACTTCCCCTCAAGCAGACAGACACCCTCGAGGAATATGTCGAGACGCACTTAAAGCTGTTTGCAAAGGGCGTAAGTGGCCGAAACGGGCGTCTGCTTGCGGCAGTCATCGCAGCAGCACAAAATGATCCCGCAGTGGAAGCTGCATTTCTCGCCCACTGGATCAAGCCGCGGCGCACGCTCTCACGGGCAGCTCTGCAAAAATTTCAGGACGAGGGCCGCCTGCCGAAGGAATTCGACATCGAATTGGTGCTGGACGCCATGTACGGTCCCATGCACTTCCTTCTCATGGTGCGCCACAACCGGCTGACCCCGGCGTACGCTGAAAAACTGGCGGTCCTGCTCGTTCATGGCCTGACACCCAGGCCGTAGTTCGTGCTTACTCTGACTCTACGCGGGGCACACGGTGCAGCCCAGAGGAGATGGTGATGCCTGTTGGGCGTTCTCCGCAGACAGCAGGGATGCAGCTGCGATGGTGACTTTTCGCAACGAAGCATGCGGATCACAGCGGTCGATCTGCGCAGTGGCAAAGACCCGCAGCCAGAGATCCGCGGCAGTGGTTGCCGTTGCCGTGCCTTTATGAATACGAACAGCATGATAGAAGGCTGAAAGCTCGGCTTCCGCAGCAACCGTCAGATCATGGAACAGGTGGTTGCAAACCTTGGACTTCAAGGGGTTGAGCAGCCGAGTCGAAATGCGTGTCTTCATGTGCCGGCTCCTTGGCGGTGCTTGGTGTCGTACAGCTTCATGGGGGTGCAATCGTCACAATGAAACCGCATTCTCACTCGGTTCCCAATTTATGAAGGATCGATCGCCTGATTTAGGAGGGAAATCCGGTCCGCCCCGAGCTTTCAGCGTGGCAACCAGAACCCGTGGGAGGCTTTGACAAATCCCCTCTCACGATCAATACTAGACGTACAGTTTAGATAAAGTCAATGCCCTCCCGCTCCCGCGTCTCGGCATTCACTCAACGAGATCCTTTGAGCAGCGCCTTGACGAGTTGTTCGCGCATGTCATTGCCCGGTTCACTATCATGTGGACTGCGTCGGTCGCGAAGGTGCGATCAGAAAAGGGGGAACGATGGACTACATCAATCTTGGCAAAACCGGCCTCAAGGTCTCTCGGATTTGCCTGGGATGCATGACCTACGGAGCGCCCGCCACGGGCGAATTGAAACCCGGCCGGCAGGCCTGGGCGCTGAATGAAGAAGAGAGCCATCCCTTTCTGCGCCAGGCGTTGGATCTTGGCATCAACTTTTTCGATACCGCCAATGTCTATTCGAGCGGCGCCAGCGAGGAAGTACTCGGCCGCTTCCTGAAGGCCAACGTACATCGTGAATCCATTGTGCTCGCGACCAAGGTTCAGGGCCTGATGTGCGACGAACCCAATGGCCGAGGTCTTTCCCGCAAGGCTATTTTTCATGAGCTCGACGAGAGCCTCAGGCGCTTGCAGACCGATTACGTGGACCTCTACCAGATCCATCGCTGGGACTACGAAACGCCCCTCGAGGAGACCCTGGAAGCCCTGCACGATGTGGTCAAAGCGGGCAAGGTGCGCTACATTGGCGCGTCGTCGATGTTTGCATGGCAATTTGCCAAAGCACTCTATCTCGCCGATCTGCATGGCTGGACACGCTTCATCTCCATGCAGAATCACTACAACCTGCTCTATCGCGAAGAAGAGCGCGAGATGATCGGCCTTTGCCAGTCCGAGGGCATCGGCGTCATTCCCTGGAGCCCTCTGGCGCGTGGCCGTTTGACCCGCCCCTGGCAGAGCGAAAGCACCAAGCGCTCCCAGACCGACAAATTTGGCAACAGCATGTATTCAAAAACGGAGCAAGCCGACCACCAGGTTGTTGATCGTCTCTGCCAGGTCGCAGAGCAGCGCGGTATTCCCTGTGCGCAGTTGGCGCTGGCGTGGCTGCTTGCCAAGCCGGCCGTTACAGCGCCGATCGTCGGCGCCAGCAAATCGCACCACCTTCAGGATGCCGTAGCTGCGCTCGCCCTGCGCCTGACCCACGAAGAAATTGAGGCTCTCGAAGAACCTTACACTCCGCATCCGGTCCTCGGTTTCAGTTGAGGCTATGTAACTCGACGAACTCCGTATTTGAGAGTCGAAGGCGGAGTTTGTTTTGCATTTAAGCGCAGCGATATAGAAAAAGAATCACGGCTGAAGGCAAGCCCTGGAGCATAAAGATGATGGCGAAGGAAGAAGCACTTATTAATTCTCTTGTGGACCCCAAGCGCCGCGGCCGGCAGCGCAGCATCGAAGCGCAAACTGCGGTATTGGAGGCCACCAGCAAACTGCTGGAGAAGAAGTGTCTGTGCAAGGTGACCACTGAAGCGATCGCGTTGCTGTCTGGGGTGAGCAAAGCCACCATCTATAAGTGGTGGCCTAACAAAACGCTCGTTGCTCTCGATGCGTTCCTGATGCACATGACAGACAAAGTTCCGACGCCGAATACCGGCTCGGCCAAGAAAGATTTTACCGAGCAGGTGAAATCGCTGATTGCCTTTTACTCCAGCGCTTCCGGCAAGGTATTCAGCCAGTTTGTCGCCGAGGGGCAGAGCGATCCCGCGTTCCTGGAGCTCTTTCGAGAGCGCTTCGTGAAACCGCGCCGCAACGATGTACGGATCATCTGGCAACGCGGCGTGGAACGAGGCGAGATTCGCAGCGACGTGGATAGCGAGGTCGTTCTCGATCTTATTTATGGCCCTATCATCTTCCGCCTGCTGTCCGGTCAAGGGCACCTCAATACAAAGGAAGCAGAGGGCCTGGTTGCGGCAGTGTTTTCCGGCATCGAGAAAGCTCCCCACTCCTCCAGATAGCGGGAATCAAGCTCTTCATCCAGCCCTCAAGAGCAGCAAACCTCCTGCTCTATAGCGGTTCCACGATTTCTGTACCCTAAAAAGGCAGGGCCAATGAAGCGTCAAGAGACTTGATTTTGGTCCATTTTCCCTTCCTTTTCACCGCGTTTTATACCTGAATCTTCGGTTTTGATACCGTTCAAGCTGTGGAAATCTATCAAACGTGATCGAGTATGTTGTTTATTATGCGCAATTTACAGCACAAAAAGCGATGAAAAGGTGAATTTCTCCCGCGAATTTTTCTTCCGTGGGGTACCCCTTCGAGCGGTGCGGACCGGTCCCATCCCTGACATCCTGATCCGCTTATCTTGATTGTGCGCGGGGTGCGGGCAATGATCTGCAAAAAGGCCGCTCGCGACGAAGACTTTTGTTTTGCAGAGCGGAACCAGAGTAGGTGCAGCCTTCAAAAAAGAGTCTTCGCGGTGGTGTTTTCTTGAGGGAGAAGCCACTCGACCGAGGTGGCTCCCAGGCACAGCACTTGTGGAACCGCTCTAGAAGTCATGATGCTCGTCCACCAGCGTGGCGATGGTGTGCGACTCGCCGTCGGAGGATGTCCTTCTGTCCAGTGGCGAGTTGGCTGCCTCGGTTTGCGCGCGCAATTTGGCCACGGCCAGCCAATTGTCCTTGTGCGGCTGGTCTGCGATCCAGGGTGGTAACGGCATAGTGAGGTACTCGCTCAGGGCCTCGGCATAGCCCTCGTAAAGCGCGCGCATCTCGCGCAGCCGCGCCATGGAGTCACCGTCACGGCAAACACTGACGCCGCTCTGACAGAGCAGATTGTAGAGTTGCTCATAGCGCTCGGGAGGAAGCCGGTCGGGCGCTTGATTCACTGGCGAAAGCGTGAAAATCTGTGCCAGGTCAACCAATGCGTGACGCGCCATGGCAAAAGTCAACTGCGCCTGACGTGCCTCGTGTCCCTGCACGCCGGCGATCAGCAGTGCTGAGGTGTCCAGCACGGCGGTCAGGGCGCTGAGCCAGCTCTGGTTGTTATGCTGCGAACGGAAATAGCACAGCAGCGGATAAGAGATGTGGCTCTCCAGCAATTCTGCCGACCAGCGTTCCCATTCCTCCAGCAGCAGAGTGAGCGCATGTTCCGCGCCTTTGTAGGAGTGGCGGCGCAACATTTCCGCCGCTGTCGGAGGTGACCCGGCCCGCGCGTCCAATAAAGAAATGTTGACTTCGCGACGCGAAAACGCGCTGTAAAGAACCGGGAAATACCCCATGACAACCGCCAGAAAGCCAAGGCCGGTACCGGCTTCCAGAATGATCAGTTCACGGGCCCAGGGGCTGCGCGGCGTCACGTCGCCCAGACCCAGAGTAAAAATGGTGGTTCCGCTCACGTAAAGGTCCGAGCGAAAGCCGGGCCCCTGGGTGCTATCGCTGAAGGGGCTGCCCAAGGCGTAAAAGACCATCGCAAAGCCGACGACCATCGCGCCCGCCCAAACCACCAGCAGGAAGATCAGCGACAACGGGCCGTAGTAGCTGAAGGCCGTCTCTCGTCTGCGCGGATTGCGAAACCGCCGTGCGAAGAACGCCCAAGGCCTCCAGGTGACGGCGTAAAAGATGCCCGTCAGTCGAAACCGGCCCGAAGCCCGGCGCGGAAGAATGATGGTCTGGAAGGCATCGAGCAACACGGCAAAGAGACACCCGATGCCGGCAACCAAGATAAGAAATCGCATGGATCCTCCTGCACTCGGAGCGCTCAACCTGTCTCTTGCGTCCCGTCCATGGATTGGATTCTAACCAAAATATCGATTCGACACCGCTCCACCAGACCCCGGCGCGGACGTTTACGATTCTCCACTTCCTCATCCCCGTCTGTGCATCTACTCATCAGGAGCCGTCCACGATGAAGAAACTCCTTGTCATTTGCCTGCTGGCCTGCGCCCCCCTGTTGGCACAGCAGGTTCCTGGAGCCACCGAACTCCCCGGGAGTCCCGTCTCCATCAAGAAGACCTGGATCGTCGGCGGTGTGGGCAACTGGGATTACTTGACCATGGATCCTGTGGCCCGTCAGCTTTTCATCGCGCATGGCCCCGTGGTGCAGGTCATCGATGTGGACTCCGGCACGCTTGCCGGACAGGTCACCGGCCTGCGCGAGGCTCACGCCATCGCCCTCGACGAAAGCGGGGAGTTAGGGTACGTCAGCGACGGGCTGGCCGGGCAGGTCAAGGTCTTTGACCGGCGCACATTTCAGGTGGTAGCCAGCATAGCCACCGGCCCCAGCCCCCGCGCGATCGTCATCGAACCCCAGAGCGGAGTGCTGTTCGCCATCTGCGCATACCAGGGAACAGGGAACCCAACCACCCCGCAACCCTCCACCAGCCAGGCCAACCGGACCGCCAGCGCTGCCGCCCGTTCTGCCCAACGCACCGCGACCGCATCCAGTGCCGCCGACCGGGAAATCAGGTCTTCGGTGACCGTCATCGACGTGCAAACCCGCGCGCCCCTCGGAGAGATCCTCATGCCCGGCAGGCTTGGCTTTGCACAAGCCGACAGCAGGGGCCAGGTGTTTATCAACATCGAGAACCGCAACCAGATTGCCCGCCTCGATGCCCAAGCCATTGCAGCGCTGTTGCGCAGTCAAACATCCGCAGCCACATCCACCTCGCCGGCAAACTCCCAGTCCGGACCAACTCAATCCGGTCCGGCTACGCAGCCTGCCGCTCCGCCCATTTTGGACTGGAGCCACGAGTCCCGATTGCCCAACTCCGCTGCCGGCCACTTGAGCATCCTTGCGCTGGGACCTGAATGCGTGGATCCCCGCGGCCTGGCAGTCGACAGCAGCCACGCCCGCCTCTTTGCCGCTTGTAACAACATGAAGATGGTGGTGCTCAACGCTGTCTCCGGCGAGCGTGTAGTGTCATTGCCCACCGGCCCCGGCACCGATGCCGTCGGTTTTGACCCGGGCCGCGGTCTTATCTATATCGCCAACGGAGGCGCCAACGGAAGCCTCACCGTTATTCGGCAAGATGTTACTGACACCTATGCGGTCATTCAGGATCTGCCTACCCGCCAGAGGGCCCGCACCCTGGCCGTGAACCATTCCACCGGCGAGGTCTACCTGGTTACCGATCTTATGGGCGTGAACCTGGCCAAGCCTGGAGGTATCGGTACACTTCAGACCGTCCACGTAAATGGCAGCTTTCAGGTCCTGGTCATCGGAAATTGACCCGCCCCTCATCCATTGCCAGGGGATACTGCATTTCCGATTCTGCTCTGTCAATACCCCCGGCAGAGCCGGGGGCTTGATTGTGTGAGCCGCTCAAAGCGGCTTCTATGAGACGGCTGGCGTTGTCAAGGCATTTGTCGTTGCTTTTGCATCTGTTTTTTCCTTAGTGGAGTTTTTGCTGTTGTTTTTGCACTTGCCTTTCGTTCGTGT
>Ga0255353_1001019_pt1 | contig 16544 bp, 13 predicted proteins | sample HBST25metaG_FD_189941 | JGI IMG/M metagenome (GOLD analysis project Ga0255353, IMG submission 189941) | Peat soil microbial communities from Stordalen Mire, Sweden - H.B.S.T25 | ecosystem: Environmental > Terrestrial > Soil > Wetlands > Peat | place: Sweden: Norrbotten County, Stordalen Mire...
GCCCACCAGCGCCACTTGTTTCAGGCCGAATCGCTCGGCATAGTGGCGAACCACAACACCCACATCGCCGGAAAGTCCGGAGTGATAGAGCGTGGGCGTCAGAGTTTCCGTACCGCCGCAGGTGCGCATGTTCATCCGGATTGCGTTCCAGCCGGCGTCCCAGGCGCGGGCGGCTATGCCTTGAATGTAGCGGGAGTCTGACGAGCCCTCAAGGCCGTGAACCAGCACCACGGTGAGCCGTTCGGCGCGAACAGCCTCTGGCTGCCAGTGACAATGGCAAAGCACGCGACTGCCATCGGCCGGGTCCACCTCGACCGTCTCCGATACAGTGGAAAGCCGAAAGGCCGGCCGGGGAAGAAAATTGCCGACAATGGTTTGCAGATGGCCGTTGCCGAGGCCGGGGTGCGGCTCAAAGGAAGGGAAACCCTCCGGCAGCCCGGAGGGTGGAGCATCAACCACTGCGTTTACTTGGATTTCTAGACTCACGGGAACTCGGGGAACAAGGGCTTGCTGCCTGTGCGGTCCGTGAAAAATTGGGGCGGCGGGTGGGGATCGAACCCACGACATCCTGAGCCACAGTCAGGCGTTCTGCCACTGAACTACTGCCGCCATGTATCACCTTGATTGTAGCATCGAATCAGGTTGACGCGCCTCAAAGGCTGTGGCTGCAGGTCGAGTCTGTTTGGCGCGAGGAGAGACAAATCCGCGCTACAATCGAAGAGTGTCGGGGCGTAGCGCAGCTTGGTAGCGCATCTGCTTTGGGAGCAGAGGGTCGGGGGTTCGAATCCCTCCGCCCCGACCATTCTTTACAAAAGGCTTAATATTAGGGTTTTCATTTGCCGTTGCTGTGGTGGATTTTATGGGGAGTTCCTTCCAGAACTGACCTGATCGAACACACTGACGGCCTTCCGCTTTGCCTCCGCCCGGACGTGCAAGTAGCATCCTATTTATCATCTTATTTACTCATTTATCAGGGCAGCGCCTGTAGGGTCTGATCGGTTGCGCCGCCAGCGGCAATGCGTGAAGCGGCGCTGTGCCGCAGACCGTGCCAGCTGCCAGCGGTCAGAACAGCAGTTCGATCCGGCTTCGGTCTCGCCCAACTCTGCGGTTCCCCGGGGAAACGCGCAATGTCTGTTTGGGTCCAGGTGCAAGTGGAGATCTCTTCGGCCATGTTTCCGCCCGATCTTTGTTTTCCTTCGACATAGATGAGACTAGTACGGAAGCATCGGACGGAGATCTGCGGAAAAGTGCACCTGGCATCCTGTCCGATGTCCGACTGCATCTTTCGTCACGCCTTCAGCGATCTCCTGCATGACAAGTCCTTCGGCGGCAACGTGGAACCAGCCTAGTTCGGTAACGATGTCTTGAACGACCTGTTTGCCTGTAAGAGGCAACGAGCACTCCTCGACTATCCTAAAGGCTCCATCTTTGGCATTATGTTCCATCGCGACGAGGACGTGAGCGGCGCCCGCGACAAGATCCATCGCTCCGCCCATACCCTTCATCATCTTTCCCGGAATCATCCAGTTCGCAAGGTCGCCTCGACAAGAGACCTGCATTGCGCCCAATACGCTCATGTCCATATGCCCGCCACGAATCATGGCAAAAGACACCTCGGTTCCGAAAAAACTGGAACCGGGAAGAGCTGTCACGGGCTGTTTTCCCGCGTTGACCAGATCGGGATCTTCCTGATCTTCAGCAGGCGGAGGTCCAATGCCTAACATGCCATTCTCGGCTTGCAGAATGACATCGACCCCCGCAGGCACGTACGCCGCAATAGCGGTGGGCAGTCCGATGCCAAGATTCACATAGAAGCCGTCCCGCAGTTCCCGGGCAATCCGCCGCGCGATAAGGTCTTTACCGTTCACCTTGATATTCCTCCTCCCGATGTTCTTCGTCCGGGACAGAACCATAAGCGCGACAAAGCTGTCGCATCAAAAATGATAGCCACCGCTACAGATCAGCACTTCGCCGGTAACATAGTCGGATAACGGAGAGCAGAAAAAGAGCACAGCGCCAGATGCTTCTTCCGGAGTTCCGACGCGTCCCAGCGGACACGTGGCTGCAATTGACTCGAGCATCGCGGGTTGGACGCCGATGGGAATATCCTTCCCCGCCATATTGATCTTTCCCTCGGGCTTAAGCGGTTGCAACATGCGAGTCTGGATAAGGCCAAAGCCAACCGCGTTCACATTGATGTTGTACCGTCCCCATTCTTTGGCCATCGTCTTAGTTAGTCCAATGACTCCTGCCTTACCCGCGGAGTAACCGGCCTGGCCAGGATTCCCATCCGTCCCGGAAATGGAGGTGATATTCACGACCTTGCGCATCACGCGCTGGCCGTTTGCGATTTCGCTTTTGGCGGTCGCACGAAGATAATCGGAGGCTGCGCGCAGCAAACGGAACGGCGCTACCACGTGAATATTCAACATCGCCAGAAACTGCTCGTCAGAAGTCTTCTGGATAACGCTGTCCCAGCTGAAACCGGCGCAATTGACAATGATGTCGATCGAATCGAAGGCTTCGAGGGCGGCATTCACAATCTCCTGCGGAAATGCCGGTTGCATCAGATCTCCGCAGGCCAGCGCGATGCGTTCAGGATGGTAAACAGAGGCCTGCGTCTCCTTCAGGGCTTGTTGATCCAGGTCGCACGCTAGCACATTCGCGCGCGCTGACGCCAGCTTCTGCACGATAGCCCTTCCGATGCCTCGTCCGCCGCCCGTCACAATGGCGGTTTTGCCGCTTAACGTAAAAGGAGATTCCAGTGATACTGCGTCTTTGTCTGTCATTGCTGCGCGTGCTCCTTGATAAAACGAGATTCGATTGGTTTCTTGAACTCCGGTCCCACGACTACCCGATCTACATAAATACCGGGGGTCACAACGTCATCCGGATCCAACTGGCCCAGCTCAACGAGTTCTTCCACTTCGGCAATCGTCACGGTTGCAGCGGTCGCCATTACGGGATTGAAGTTACGAGCTGTCTTGCGGTAGACGAGATTGCCGTGACGGTCTGCTTTCCAAGCCTTGATAAGCGAGACGTCAGCATGCAAAGCGCGCTCCATCAGATAGGACTTTCCGTCGAACTCGCGCACTTCTTTCCCTTCAGCGACGATGGTGCCGGCTCCCGCGGGGACATAGAAAGCCGGAATACCGGCGCCACCGGCGCGAATCCGCTCGGCCATCGTGCCCTGTGGAATCACAGTCAGGTTCAGTTCGCCGGCGAATACGAGTTTATCGAGCAAGCGGTTTTCGCCCACATAGCTTCCAATGTGCGATGCAATCATTCCGGTCTCAAGCATCAAGCCCATCCCGAATCCATCGACGCCCATGTTGCAACTGATCGTGTGAAGCCCCTTCAGGCCCTTTCGGATCGCTGCGGCAATCAGATTCTCGGGAATTCCACAAAGCCCGAAGCCGCCAAGCATTACGGTCATACCATCCCGCAGATCTGCGACCGCAGCATCCGGAGAGTTAATCACCTTATTCACGTTCTTGTCCTTCCCCGGGTCACGCCAAAATCCACAATGCCCGATCGTCTCATTTTGCCAGCGCATCTACGCGCTGCGTGCCTGGCATTGCCGCAATCGCAAATAGCGCTCTGCAGGCCGCGCCGAATTTCCACACATGGTAACTGCACAACCACTACACTTTTCATACAGCCGAGATCACGACTGCGATTCCCATGCCTCCGCCAATGCAAAGGCTGGCAACTCCATATCGCTTCTCAAGTCTCCTGAGGGAGTGGACCAAGGTTACGAGCACTCGGGCGCCTGAAGCTCCGATGGGATGTCCGAGCGCGATTGCCCCACCGCTGACGTTGACCTTGGCCGGGTCAAGACTGAGCTTGCGGACAACAGCAATCGATTGAGAGGCGAAGGCTTCGTTCAATTCGAAAAGATCGATTTCGCTCACGGTCAGCCCCGCCTTCTTTAAGGCGATCGGCACTGCCGCCGCCGGACCGAGTCCCATCACCGCGGGGTCGACCCCGGCCAGGCCATACGAGAGAATGCGCGCCAGCACAGGCAGACCATGACTCTTGGCGTACTCCCCAGTGGTCACGGCCAGCATCGCCGCGCCATCATTCAGGCCGCTGGAGTTTCCCGCTGTTACCGTCCCATTCGGCTTGAAGGCAGGTTTCAAGTTTGCCAAGGCTTCTAAAGTCGAATCCGTGCGGGGATGTTCATCCGTCGCAAACTCGACGATGCCTTTCCTGGTTTTAACGGGAACTGGAACAATTTCCGCGGTAAAGACTCCGTCCTTCAATGCCTTCGCCGCGCGTGTCTGGCTTTCGAATGCAAACGCATCCTGTTCTTCGCGAGTGATCCCGCATTGTTCAGCAAGATTCTCCGCTGTAACGCCCATCGCATAGGAGAGAACGGGATCGGTCAGGCCCTCGCTCAGGATGCAGTCGACCAGTTCGCCAGAGCCATATCGGTATCCGGCACGCGCCTTCGGCAGAAAATAGGGTGCGCTCGACATGCTTTCAGTGCCGCCGGCGAGGTATAACTTGCCATCTCCACATTGCAGCCCTTGCACGGCTGATACGACTGCCTGCAGACCACTCCCGCAAACACGATTGACGGTCTGCGCAGTCACCTTATCAGGAAGCCCGGACTTGAGAGCGATTTGGCGGGCCGGATTCATGCCGTTGCCCGCCTGAAGAACGTTGCCGACAATCACATCCGCGATATCTTCGGCGGGAAGTCCGGCCAAAATCGCCTTGGTGGCAACAACGCCCAAGTCAACCGCCGAACTGTCTTTTAAAGTCCCCTGAAATCCTCCAATTGCCGTGCGCTTAGCTGCAACAATAACGAACTCTGACATAACTTTCCGTTCTGAGCTGAGAACAGGCTCGGGCCTGTTGGGCTCCTTCTTCAAACGCGGGTTTGAGATCGACGAGTCATTCGGCCCGCGCCGGACGCCTTGCCCTCTGAGGCCTTTTTTGCATCGCAAGCGCCGCGGCAAACCATCCAAAGATGCTCTGCCCTACCAATCCTGCGCCGATCGCTGCAACCCTCAAAGCCATTCGGAAGCGTCTTTCGCGACAACTAAAAAAGCTCGCAAGAGAACCACTTTCCAAACGGAATGCTAGTGATGCATAATCTAGCTGCACAGGTTTAGTTCGGACATAAGAGTGTTCTTTTCGGACAGAGATCGGTCGTCATGGAATTACCTCTTTGGAATGAGAAACGGTACGCGCCCTACAAGGTAGCAGCGCTTGTTGAGGTCCTCGGGGAGCAAGGAATTGCGCCCGAAGCGAGCCTGTCAGGCACAGGCCTATCGCCTGAGAGTCTTTCAGATCCTGAGACTCTCACCTCCGTTCGCCAGTACATTACGGTATGCTGCAATGCTCTTCAGCTATCGAAAACTCCCGAGACCCCTTTTAGTACGGGCAGTCGAATTCCATTGTCTGCATATGGGATGTACGGATTCGCCCTGGTATGCAGTCCCACGATTCGCGAGTACTTCCAAGTGGCTGTGAAATACCACCGGCTCGCGACACCGCTTCTTTCCGTGTCGTGGCGTGAGGAAGGCGATTACGCATCATGGATTTTCCCGATGAATACGCCGGTCACGCATCCGGACTCATTGCTGCGTTTTCTCATGGAGCAACAGCTGGCTCAGCTCTCGACGCATCTAAAAGCCGTGGTCGAAAACGACTCTTACCTTCCTGTTCGCGCCGCGCTTTCGTATTCTGCTCCAGGCCACGCCAATCTTTACAAGCGCTATCTCGGCTGTGATGTACGCTTCGGTCAGCCGATGTCTGAACTCGTCTATCCGAAATCGATTCTCTCCGCGAAGCCGCGCATGGCGCACGGTCTTACTTCGAAGATCCTGCGGGATACCTGCGATCGCATTCTCGGTGAGGTGAAGACTTCGACCGGTGTGGGTGGTGAGATTTATCAGATCATCGCGTCTACGCCCGGACATTCACCAAGCATGGAGTGTGTAGCCAAGCAGATGTTCACAACCGTGCGAACGCTCAATCGAAAGCTCCACACCGAGGGTACTTCTTTTACTCAAATTCTCGATGATGTCCGCTGCAACCTCGCAAGGGAGTATCTCCGTTCCACGCGACTGAGTGTCGAGGACATTTCAGAGCTTGTGGGATTCAGCGAGGCTACGAACTTTCGTCATGCGTTCCGCAGATGGACCGGCAGCACCCCGGCGCACTATCGCTCTTAAGCGAAGACCTTCATTCGCCCGCACAACATCCCTCCCGCAATGTCTGAAAACGACATGAAAATGTCCGCTCGAAACCTGTCGTGTTTTGTCTTCCACTTCTTATGATCGTTCCGTTATTAATCCAACCGAGACCGAAGATGCCAAAAAATAATCGCAAAATCATCATTTCCTGCGCAATCACTGGTTCTGTCCACACACCAACCATGTCGGAGTATCTTCCGATCACTCCATCCCAGATCGTTGACAGTGCCGTTGAGGCTGCCGAAGCTGGGGCCGCAATTCTCCATGTCCACGCCAGAAACGGCGAGGATGGCAGGCCCACGGGAGATCCGGAGCACTTCCGGAAGATTTGTCCCGTTCTGGCAAACCGTACAAGCGCGATCATCAATATCACGACTGGCGGCAGTTCCAATATGACGATCGAGCAAAGGCTCGCTTATCCTCTGCAAGCCAAACCCGAGATGTGTTCGCTGAATATGGGATCAATGAATTTTTCCATTCATCCCGTAGCCGACCGCATCACAAACTGGCGTTATGACTGGGAGAAGCCGAAGGTCGAGGGCATGAAAGACTGTGTCTTCAAGAATACCTTCGCTGACATTGAATACATTCTTGGCACCCTTGGAGAAAGCGGCACTCGATTCGAACTTGAGTGCTACGACGTGGGGCACCTTTACAATCTTGCCCACTTCGTCGATCACGGCATCATCAAGCCGCCGTTCTTCATTCAGGCTGTATTCGGAATCCTCGGCGGGCTCGGGCCCGACCCGGAAAATCTCTTCGTCATGCGATCCACCGCGGACCGTTTATTCGGACGCGATGCCTATCACCTTTCGATGCTGGCCGCGGGACGCCACCAGATGGCTCTTCTGACCATGGGAGCCGTCCTGGGCGCAAATGTGCGAGTGGGGCTGGAAGACAACCTCTATCTCGGCCCGGGAGTCAAGGCGACGAGTAACGCCGAGCAGGTGAGGAAGATCCGCCGCATCCTTGAAGAACTCTCCTTTGAAATCGCCACACCGCCGGAAGTCAGGGAGATGTTGCATCTGAAGGGCGCGGAGAATGCCCATTTCGTCTGATCGCTTTACGTGGTATCGCGTCATAGAAATGAAGTTCAAGGAAAGGTGAGTTAAGAATGACGTTCCAAGATCGACTCTATCCCCCGCAAGGGTTGCGGGTTCTGGTAACTGCGGGCGCCTCCGGTATTGGAGCTGCCATAGCATCCGCATTCGCGGAAACCGGCGCCAAAATTCATGTCTGCGATATCGACGACTCTGCCTTGGCTGCATTTCAGAAAGGCTTCCCTTCCTGCCAGGCGACCCACGCCGATGTGGCCGACGAGACGCAGGTCGCAACGCTTTTCGAAATTCAGCAGAAAAAATTCGGCGGGCTTGACGTCCTGGTCAATTGTGCCGGCATCGCCGGCCCGACAGCTGGAGTGGATAAGATCACCGAACAAGAGTGGAAGCGCGCAATCGAAGTAAACCTGAATGGCCAGTACCGCTGCCTGCACCATGCTGTCCCGATGCTGCGTGAGTCCAAGGCCGCCAACATTATCTGCATATCGTCCGTCGCCGGCCGTATGGGCATTCCGTGGCGCACGCCGTACGTGGCGACAAAATGGGCCATCGTGGGAATCGCTAAATCGCTCGCCATCGAACTCGGTCCCGACGACATCAGGGTGAACGCAGTGTTGCCCGGCATTGTCGAAGGACCAAGGATGGATGGCGTAATAAGTGCTCGCGCCAAGATGGAAGGTATCGAAGAGACGGCGATGCGGGAAGAGTACCTCAAGAGGATTTCCCTGCACCGAATGGTGACTGCGGAAGACGTGGCGCTCACGTGCCTCTTCCTGTGTTCGCCGGCAGGACGAAATATTTCGGGGCAGGCGATCGGCGTGGATGGCTATTATTTCTAGCTCGCGACCAGACAGAAGGACAGAGGAACTTGTGGCCGGCTGGGCGGAAGTTGTGGACCGGCAAGATGAAATAACGCCGGACTACGGCTTCGCCCAAAGCGAGGTCGAGTTGACAGAGGCAGGCGATGTCTCTCCGGAGACGAAAAGGTGCGCGACATGAGCCGTGATGCAGTGATTGTTTCCGTAGCCCGGACTCCTATTGGCCGCGCATACAAGGGCGCATTCAATGCGACCCCTGCCCCAACCCTGGCTGCTCACGCCATTCGCGCCGCAGTCGCGCGCGCAAATGTTGAGCCCGATGAGATCGAGGATTGCATCGTTGGGTCGGCGTTGCCTCAGGGCCTGCAGCATACGATTGGACGGACCGCCGCATTGGCCGCTGGGTTGCCGATCTCAGTCGCCGGGCAGACCGTTGACAGACAGTGTTCGTCGGGTCTCATGAGCATCTCCATGGCGTCGAAACAGGTCGTCGTGGACCGAATGGACATCGTTGTGGCCGGCGGCATGGATTCCATCTCGATGGTGCAGACGGCCGAACTCCGTCTCGGTTCCGACCCTGAGCTGCTCGCACTTCATCCTGACATTTACCTGCCGATGATCGACACCGCCGAGGTTGTCGCTCGGCGGTACGGCGTTTCGCGCGAGCAGCAGGATGAGTATGCGTTTCAGTCGCAGCGCCGAACGGCCGAAGCTCAGGCAGCCGGCCGCTTCGACGCGGAAATCATTCCTGTAAAGGCGATCAAGTCGGTGACCGATAAGGTTACTGGCGAGACCTCGATGCAGGAGGTGGTGCTGAAGCGCGACGAAGGAAACCGGCCCGACACGACCATGGAAGGTCTCGCCTCGCTCAAGCCGGTGCGGCAGGACGGTGTAATCACCGCGGGCAACGCGAGCCAGCTATCCGATGGCGCCTCCGCCTGCGTGGTGATGGAGGCAAAGCTGGTTGCTGCCCGCGGCCTTGAGCCACTCGGCCGCTACTGTGGCATGGCCGTTGTTGGCACAGAACCTGACGAGATGGGAATCGGGCCGGTTTTCGCTGTTCCCAGGCTTCTGAAACGCTTTGATCTCAAAATGGACGACATCGGTCTCTGGGAGCTGAACGAGGCCTTCGCGGTGCAAGTGGTCTATTGCCGCGACCGGCTCGGCATTCCCAATGATCGCTTCAACGTCGACGGCGGCGCCATCTCCATCGGCCATCCTTATGGCATGTCCGGAAACCGCCTGACAGCGCATGCGCTGATCGAAGGACGCCGGCGGGGAGTCCGATACGTCGTTGTGACGATGTGCGTGGGCGGCGGCATGGGCGCGGCGGGCTTGTTTGAGGTTCTCTGATGGAGGGCAGGTGAGAATGGCAATGCGCACATCCGTATCTCCGATTGGACCGCATGGGCAGGCCGGTGAATCGTCAATGCCGCAACCTGCCTCACCCGGCTCGCGCGCTTGGATTGCGCTCGCGATGCTGTGCGCGGTGTATGTTCTGAACTTCCTGTCCCGGCAGTTGCCAGGCATTCTTGCGAAGCCGATCCAGGATAGCCTGCACATTTCGGATGGTCAGCTCGGACGGATTGGCGGCCTCTATTTCGCGCTCTTTTATTGCTGCATCTCAATTCCTGTCGGGTGGCTCGCCGACAAGACAAACAGGTCAAAGGTTCTCGCAGTAGCGTGCGCTATCTGGAGCGCGGCAACGATGAGTTGCGGCGGCGCAGCTAACTATCCGCAGTTTGCCATTGCGTACATGACGGTCGGCTTCGGCGAAGCCGGCGGTGTTCCACCCTCCTACTCGATCATCTCCGACTATTTTCCGCGCGGCCGTCGCGGTAGAGCGCTGGGCCTCTTTAACGTTGGACCGCCGATCGGCGCGGCGCTGGGAATCGCTTTCGGCGCTTCGATCGCCGCTGCTTTCAGTTGGCGCTATGCATTTGTGTTGCTCGGCTCCGTTGGTCTTTTCGCGGTGATCGGCGTCCTCGTTCTGGTGCCTGAGCCCCGCCGCGGCGGCCTGGATCGCATTTCCGACGAGGCGACCGTGAGCAAAACAGGATTTCGGCAGACGTTGACGATGTTCCTTTCGCGGCCTTCTCTCGTGCTTGCCGCACTGGCCAGCGGCGCCACCCAATTCGTCACCTACGGTCTGACCAACTTCGCAGTCCTCTTTCTCATGCGCGAAAAAGGGATGACGCTGAATCAGGTCGCCGTCTACTACGCGTTGGTTGTCGCAATCGGAATGGGCGGGAGCATGCTCGCTTCAGGGCGTGCGATAGACCGGTTCACGCGGCGCTCGAAACAGGCTTATGCCCTGGTGCCCGCGGCCTCGCTGACTCTTGCCCTCCCGTTTTATCTCGCATTTGTCTGGGCTCACTCCTGGCGTCTCGCGTTGCTCTTCCTCACCGGCACGATGTTTCTGAATTATTTCTATCTGACATCGGCGGTTACTCTGGTGCAGGAAGAAGTGCGGCCAGACCAGCGCGTCATGTCAGGCGCACTGCTTTTGCTGATCATGAATCTGATCGGTCTCGGCCTTGGTCCCACCTTTGTGGGCGCGGCCAGCGATTATTTCCACACAAGCCATCCCCATCAGTCGTTGCAGATCGCACTTTACATGCTCGCGCCGTTGTATGTTGCAGCTGTATTGCTGTTCCTGGCTTTGGCGCGTGTGCTCAGAGACGAAAGCCGTACAGTTGGAGGAACAATCCGATGATTTTACTTCGTCGCTTGGTTGCCTGGTCCATCACGACCGCGTGCGTTGTTTTGGCGCCTTCGAATTTCGCTCAACAGGTTACAACTATGCCCGCTCCATCGCATGACAAAAACGGTCCAGTCGTGAACGCGCCCGCCGGTTCGATAGAGGGCCGGATGGAAGGCCAACTGCGCGTTTTCAAGGGCATCCCTTATGCGTTACCTCCCACGGGTTCAGCGCGCTGGAGACCGCCCAGTTCCATGCCGCGGTGGGAGGGCACCAAGAAAGCCACCGAGTTTGGACCCGTTTGCTTCCAGCCTTCAGGCTCACCTGCGAGTATTTACGCTTGGATTCCCGCGCCTATGAGCGAGGACTGCCTGACGCTGAATATCTGGGCTCCCACCGAAGCGCGCAACGCCCCCGTCTTTTTCTGGATCCACGGAGGCGCCCTCGTTTCGGGGTCGGGCAGGGACGCTTTGTACGACGGCAAACGACTTGCCGAGCGGGGTATTCTCGTCGTCTCCATCAACTATCGGCTAGGTGTATTTGGTTGGCTCGCACATCCCGAACTTAGCCGAGAGCCGGCGCTTGGCATATCCGGCAATTATGGCTTGCTCGATCAAATCGAGGCTCTCAAATGGGTTCGGCGCAACATCAGCGCCTTCGGCGGCGATCCTTCCAACGTGACCATTGCAGGTGAATCCGCGGGCGGACTTAGCGTTATGTATCTGCTGGCAGCGCCCGCTGCTCGAGGTCTGTTCTCCAAGGTAATTGCCGAAAGCGCGTACATGATCTCCACGCCCGAGCTGAAACAGCGCAGCTTCGGCACAGCTTCCGCTGAGGAAAGCGGCGTGAAGCTCGCAGCCGCTCTGCACGCACCGAATATCGAAGCGATGCGAGCGATGGACGCGGACAAGCTGGTTGTCGTCGCGCCGACGGCGGGGTATGCGCCATGGGGCACGATCGACGGCCATGTGTTGCCACGCCAACTGGTCGATGTCTTCGACGGAGGCGAACAAGCGCCTGTACCAATACTCGCGGGCTTCAACAGCGGCGAGATTCGTTCGTTAAGGGTCCTCGCTCCGCAACCACCCGCGAGTGCCGCCGAGTACGAAGCTACGATTCGCGATCGCTATGGCGACATGGCCGGCGAATTTCTGCGGCTCTATCCCAGCGCCAACATGCAGGAGAGCGTATTGGCTACCACGCGAGACGCCCTATACGGGTGGACGGCGCAGCGGCTTGTTAGAAAACAAACCGCACTGGGGCAGCCATCTTTCCTCTACTTTTTTGATCATGGGTATCCGGCGGCCGACGCTGCCGGTTTGCACGGCTTCCACGCCAGCGAATTGCCCTATGTCTTCGGCACGTTCGATGCTACGCCGCCGCATTGGCCGAAAATCCCGGCAACGCCAGTTGAGACGAAGCTTTCCAGCGCCATGATCGGCTATTGGAGTTCGTTTGCACGCACGGGCCGCCCACAGGCCGCAAACGAGCCGGATTGGCCGCCGTTCGGACCGGCCGGCTCCTACATGGCATTCAAGGAAGCTCCACAGCCGTCCGATCATCTCTTGCCAGGGATGTACGAGTTCAATGAAGAAACTGTTTGCCGGCGGCGAGCGAGCGCGGAGATCGCCTGGAATTGGAATGTCGGTTTGTATTCGCCCAAACTCCCAGCTCAGCAGGCGCAATGTATACGGTGACGGCCGTATCCTGATGAGCGGCTGCGGCTGCGGCTCGCCACGTGAATGACGAGCCTTGTCAATGAACTTGCGTCCAGAGCCTGTTTGCTTGCCATTCTCGAAGGGTCATGCACACGTGTTGTCATCTTCTTTATGCGCGTGGCTTCGTTCCTGGCTTCGCCTTTTCATGCTCTCACTCCGAGGATTCGTCTGATGGAGCGGGTGTCAATAAATGACATGAAAATGTCTGCTCACGACCTGTCGAGTTCTACATTTGTTTTTTTACTATACGTGAATTCTTTTCCGAGACCAGATTCGGAGAGGCCAAATTCTGGAAGGCCAGATTCGAAGAGGAGAAAACAGATGCGTCACTCCCAACATATGCAACCAGCTCGCAAACAGATTGTCTCGCTTTACCGCAGCGCACTCGTGGCGTTCGTCTCATGCGCACTACTTATAGCCTGCGGGCTGCTATACGCGCAGACAGGTGGAACAGGCGCCATCAGCGGTACGATCACGGACCCCACCGGTGCAGTGGTGGTGGGCGCACAGGTCAAGGTTACTGGTGCGGGCACGGGCGACACGCGAACCTCGCAAACCAACGACCACGGAATGTATCTCATGTCACTGCTTCCGCCAGGGCAATACACTCTCGAAGTCACGAAACAAGGGTTTAAGGCGGCCTTATCGCTGGACGTACAGGTGGTGGTGGCAGAGACAACAGTGCAGAACATTTCACTGCAAACGGGCGAGGTGACGGAAACAGTCACCGTGGCTTCTGCAAGCGTGGAGTTGCAGACCGAATCGAGTGACTTGGGGCGCGTGACGGATTCCGAGATGCTTGAAAGCCTGCCCTTGGTTACGCGTAACTTCACCCAGATCATCGGCCTGAATCCGGGCGTCGCACAAGAGGTCAACAACGCGGGGGCTATCGGGAGAGGCGGTGGCAGCCAGGACGCGAATCCCGGAGGCGGAAGTATCATGAGCCAGGGAGCCACTTCCACTGACAACAACTTTCAAATGAACGGCCTTACCATCAACGACATGCAGGGCTCATGGATATACTCCTCGGGAGTTCCGGCTCCCAGTCCCGACGCTATCCAGGAATTCAAAGTGCAGACGGCCCTATTTGATGCCACGACGGGGCGCAATGCTGGGGCCAACGTGAATGTTATTACCAAAGGCGGCACCAACGACTTCCACGCGACAATGTTCGAGTTTTTCCGGAACGAAGATCTCAACGCCAATGACTGGTTTACGAAGCGTTTGGGCGCACCGCGTGGCATTCTAAGGCAAAATCAATTTGGTTTTACCGCAGGCGGTCCGTTGGTCAAGGACAAGGTTTTGCTTTTTGGCTCCTATCAGGGCACAAAGCAATATAACGAAACCGACGTATCGAACCATAAATTGGACTATCTCCCGCCCCTTACGGACGACCGATCGCCAACGGGATTGGGAGCTGTTTTCGGTGGCCAAATCGGCTACCTTGGCGCGTGGGCTGGCGCGGTCGCCGCAGATGGCTCAAATATCGCTACCCCAGCTTTGAATCTACTCCAGGCCAAGCTGCCCAACGGTAAATACCTGGTACCGACACCGACCAGTATCAACACTGCCGGCGTCGACCCTACCAAATATGGCGAAATCGATAGCGAGGGCAGTGTAGAAATCAGCCAGCCTGGCTATTTCAATGAAAACCAGTGGATGGTGAACGGCGACTATCTGGAATCCGACCGCAACAAGATCTCGGCTCGCTATTTCGGCGCGCTCAGCAACGTAGAGTGGACCACTTTATACCAGACGGAAGGATTTCCACTCCATCAGCCAGAGCGCTTCGATGTGGCCTCGGTAGGGGACACTTACATCCTGAACGCCAGCATAGTGAACCAATTCCTGGTCGGTTTCCATAGGTCGGTCTCGGATCAGACCTACGGCAATGCGTTCACTTATTCGAGCCTGGGCATGACCGTCCCGGCACAGGATAACGCCTTCCCTAATATCGATATCCTGAGCGATGGCTTCCAGACGGGCACAACTTCAGCGTTGGCATTCTTGCAGGAGGAGTACCAGCTCAGTGACACGTTGTCCTGGGTCAAGGGAAAGCACCAGCTCACTTTCGGCGCCGGCTACTCCTACGGCAGGGATAATATGGAGAAATTTGACTTCGAGGCCTATATGTTTCCGCTAAGCTGGGCGGATTTTCTGCTCGGTAAGCCAAACATATATGGAACCGGATGGAGCAATATTTACGAGACGTTCGAGGGTCTTGGGGACATGAACCGTGACTGGCGATACAAGGATGCCAACGGCTTCATTCAAGACGACTACAAGATAACGAGGCGTCTCACGCTCAACCTGGGCTTTCGCTGGGAGCGCATAGGCGCCCTCGGGGCTGCCAACGGCACGGGCGACGTGGATCCGTCCAAGATTAATCCCAACCCACCTGCGGCGGGCAGTGTCGCCGGCTACCTGGTTTCGTCCAATTACAAGGGCCCTGCTATCCCCAACGGAGTGATACAGGGGAAGAACACATTCGGGTTCAATGGCGACGGCCAGAATACGTGGAATCCGCGCGTTGGGCTTGCCTGGTCGCTGCCCGGCTCGGACCGGTTTGTTCTTCGGGGTGGAATCGGCATGTATCACACTACGACCGAAGGCCAGATGAATCTGCAAACCGCCGCGGAATGGCCCTACAGTGGATGGGTCGTCCTGGCAGGAACGTATAACGCAAATTCAAGCGATGCCAAGCCCTTCCCGGATGCTCCGGACTTCCCCGTATTTCCGACCTACTCCCCCACAACCGCCGCCAGCATGGACGCGCTAGCTATGGATTGGCGTCCTCCGACAATCTATCACTATAGTCTTGGCCTGCAATCTAAACTTCCGGGCGGCGCCGTCTTAGATGTCGCGTATGCCGGAGCACGCGACCTGCACGCGATCTCGGGAAGGTCGCTCAACCAGGCAAATCTGGCCTCTGCGCAGAACCCAATTCGCGGCGAGACCACAAATACCGTTGCGAACATCCCCCTTCGCGTGCCTTATGAGGGGTGGACACCGAGCTCGATGTCTTACTTCAGGACCGACGGCGAGGCTTGGTACAGCTCTTTGCAAGCATCGCTTACGCAGAAATTCAAACATAGCTTCCAGTACCAGGCTGCGTACACCTGGGAACGTTTGCTGGCCCCCGTACCGGGCTTTACCACGGGGTCGAACGAATTCGGACCATCCGGCGATCAGACCGCGCTGCGCGCTCACGAGTCTGGATACGGACCGGATTACAATGTCCGGCCGCAGCGCTTTGTACTCTCCGCGTACTATGTTCTCCCCAGCCCGGCGAAATCGCATCGTTTGCTGGCGAACACGCTCGGTGGGTGGAGTGTTGCAACCGCTACTGTAATCCAGGACGGCCAGCAGGGGAGCATTAGCTACAACAACGTCAACAACATTTACGGAATTCCCGGTGATCGAGCGAGCTACGCTACTGGTTGCACCAAGAAGGATGTCTCGACTAAGGGATCGCTCAGCTCCAGAGTGGACAACTACATCAACAAATCTTGCTTCGTGCCCCCAGCAGTGATCGGGGACGACGGTGCAGCCACGGGTTTTGGGAACACCCCCAACGGCATACTGCGGGAGCCTGACCAGGCCGATGTCGATCTCTCGCTCAGCAAGAACCTGCAGGTGCATTGGCCGACGGAAGGCGCCAGCGTAAATTTCCGGGCGGACATCTTCAACACTCTCAACCACCCGAATTTTGCCGGTCCGAGCAATGCCCTAGGTACCGCTTCCTTTGGGAAAATCACTTACATGAGCACCAATCCGAGAGTGGTTCAACTCGCGTTGAGATATTCGTTCTAGAGCGGTTCCACAATCCATCTACATTTTCAACTTCGCGCAGGGTGGCATCTTCTTAAGGAAGATGCCACCTAAGCCGGTTTCGGGAATTCAGACAGCGGGATGAGTGGAAGGATTGTAAGCGTCATTTTCTGGCCGCCTTGTTTTGGGGTTGTTCAGGGTTCAAGCTCGACTCGTGGTGGCTATGTGGCCACGGAGGGCTTGGATGGATGAAGGGATAGAGACAGGTG
>Ga0255353_1001020_pt1 | contig 16541 bp, 15 predicted proteins | sample HBST25metaG_FD_189941 | JGI IMG/M metagenome (GOLD analysis project Ga0255353, IMG submission 189941) | Peat soil microbial communities from Stordalen Mire, Sweden - H.B.S.T25 | ecosystem: Environmental > Terrestrial > Soil > Wetlands > Peat | place: Sweden: Norrbotten County, Stordalen Mire...
AGAAACGGCAGCGACTCGATGTCTCCCACCGTGCCGCCAATCTCGACAATCGTCACGTCCGCGCCGTTCGACGAAACCTTGCGCATGGCGTTTTTGATTTCGTTGGTCACGTGGGGAATTACCTGGACGGTCTTGCCCAGGTAGTCGCCGCGCCGTTCTTTGAGGATGATCTGCTCGTAGATGCGCCCCGTCGTGAGGTTGTTGTCGCGCGAGAGCGGCGCATGGGTGAAGCGCTCGTAGTGGCCCAGGTCGAGGTCGGTCTCGGCGCCGTCGTCGGTGACAAAGACCTCGCCGTGCTGAAAGGGCGACATGGTTCCCGGATCGACGTTGAGGTAGGGATCGAACTTCATCATGTTCACGCGCAGGCCGCGCTTTTCCAGCAGGCAGCCGATGGAGGCCGCCGCCAGGCCCTTTCCTAAACTGGACACAACTCCGCCCGTCACGAAGACATACTTTGCCGACATGGGTGCAACCTCTTGATTGGATGGTTTGGATTGGACGTACCTGATGGGCACAATCAAGTATGACAGAACTCGGTATACGAAGGGAACAAAAAAATGGCCAGCTGGGCAGCGCAATCAGCACGAATATTGCTAAATTATTTATATTCAAATGCTTATAGAGAATCGCCAGATCCGATGCCAATACTGGCAGGCAGAATGCAGGCCGGATGAACGCTGGAGGCTGACTCCGGCGTTCATCCTGGCGCGTGGTCTTGGAGCGAAAATTACATCCCCTTGCGGCTTGCTGGCGGAACGATCCCGTTCATCCGCAGATAAACGACCAACTGTCCGTAGTGATCCATAAAGTGTGCGATTCCAAAGGAAGCCATGCCTGCGCGCGTGCCATTCGCCGTCATGACGAAGGCGTTCTCCGGCGTAATGGAGTCAACGTAGGCGTGAGCCTGGGCGAAGGAGTCCTTCAGCGCCTGTACGATCTCTGCTTTGGTCTTGAGTTTGTCGATGTCGGCGCGATTGTCCACGAGCGGCTTGGTTGGATCGTGAAAGAAATAGCCGTTGGCTTCTGCCACATGTTTCACCTGCTCGGCGAAGGTGCGCACGTCTTTGAACTCGCCCAGACTCGCTGGGGGCGCAAAGTTGTATTTATCCTCCGGCATGGCCTCTGCGGCCGAGACGAACTCATCCTCCATGCCGCTCAGCAATTTGCCGTAAGTCTGCGCGGGTGAAACCGCAGTGCCCACGGCTGGCTTGGCCGGCGCGGTTGCCTGGGCAAAAACTAGGGTGGACTGTGCAATCAGCAGGCTACAACCGAGAATGCAGCCGGCAGAACAGGGAAGTTTCAGCATCGGATTTTCCTCCCGCGGACAATGCCGCGTGAAGGAACTTTACCAGACCAGCGCCAACTCCAGAAAGTCCAGCCGTGTGAATTTCCGCCTGCGCATTACGGCATTTTTCGGAAATAGCGTGAACTCACAAAAGTTGTAAATGTGGGTTTTTCTTGAGGAAAAACCCACTCAGCGGTTGTGCTTTCGGTCTACATCATTTCCGAAAATGCTTTAGTACTACAGTTGTATTTGCGCTGTATTGCCCTGGTCCGGCCCTAAAGGGCCTGATCTTTGCGCCCATTTTCAGGGGGATGAATCCTCCTGCTCCCTCCGCAAATGCTATCTGCAACTGTAGTATTAGCCGCCGCGGATGTTGGTTGCCTTGTGTCAGGGCACGACTTCACAGCCTGCTTTTAAAATGGAGTTTCGCAAATGGCTCCAAAGACCAGAATTTCACGGCCTGCTGGAGGCTACGGCCGGAATCTTCGCTGCCACGATGGCCTCGGCTGCGGCCACCACCTCTTCCAAGGTCAGATTGGTTGAATCCAGCAGAACGGCGTCGGAGGCTGGTTTGAGCGGCGAATCGGCGCGGGTGCGGTCCCGTTCATCGCGGGCGCGCAAGTCGCGGATTACCTCTTCTGGCTGGATGGCGGGTTTGGGTCCAAGCTGATCGAAGCGCCGCAGGCCGCGTACTTCGGGAGCGGCGTCCAGAAAGATCTTGACCTCGGCCTGAGGAAAGACGACAGTGCCGATGTCGCGGCCCTCCATGACCACTCCGCCCTTGGAGCCCATCTCCTGCTGCATACGGACCATCCAGGCGCGAATGGCCGGCCACACGCTGACCTGAGAGGCGGCGTCAGTGACCGTTTGATTGCGAATCAGGCCGGTCACTTCCTCGCCGTCGAGCAGGACGCGGTTGCCATCCTCGCCTGGTTCAAGGCGAATGGCGGTTTGGGTGGCAAGGCTCTCCAGGGCGAAACTCTCATCCAAAGGAAGGCCCGTGCGCAGCGCTTTAAGGGCAAAGGCGCGGTACATGGCCCCGGTTTCCAGGTTGAGGAGTCCAAAACGCTGGGCCAGATGGCGGGCTACGGTACTCTTTCCCGCTCCGGCCGGGCCGTCAATAGCGACAATAACTTTGCGAACCGGATTCGGAGAGCTAAGCGAGGGGGCACTCATCCGCGCTTCTTCGTTGCCTGCTTGGGCCGTGCGGAAAAGCCAAACCTCTTGCTGCTTCCAGCTCTTGCGTTGGCGGCAACGGTTGGCTTCCGGTTAGCGCCAGCGTGAGCAGGCCGCGCTGCGGGCCGGGAATCCTTCCGCGGCGCACTTCCAGTGCGGGTAGCGGCGCCGGGCTTTCCGGCGGTCTTGGCGCCGTTGGAGTAAACCTTGTGCGCGCTTCCATTCCCGTTTCCGTTGTTAGAACCGTTGCCGGGATGACCGCCGTTGCCGTTGTGCTTGCCGTTGGAGGGAGTGGCCGCCTTGGGGCTCCAACGAGCCGCAGAAGCGGGCCGGGCGCTATTGGCAGTGCGCGAGCCGGTCTGCCGGGCAGGACGGCTGCTGGAGGATGACTGCGCCGGCTTGCGATCGCGAGTGTGTGCGGCCGGGCGGCTGAAATGAGGCCGCGCAGCGGCGGCTTTCCCGCTCACCACCGGTTTGCGCGTAGCCGGGGTACGGGGCGTGTGAGATTCTACAGGCCTGCGCGGAGTTGTCGCGGCAGGCGCGGCAGATGCGGCAGGCGTTGCCACCGCAGGCTCCGGCATCTCGTCTTCATGGGAGCTCAGAAAGTATGCAGAAGCCGGTATCGAGGCGCTGGCGTAGATCGTCGGCGGGGTCGCGAACTCCGGCAGTGTGCCGGCAACATAGAAGTGAGGCGCGTGACCCAGCGAGATGGTGTGTAACTGGCGCGTAGCCACCAGACCGCGCAATACCTCGCGGACTTTGCTGCGGGCGGTGAGCGGGGCCAGGAACAGCTCGACCTCTTCCATGCTGGCGGCGATCACCGCTTGCAGGTAAATGGAGGCGAGCACGGAGATAGCCGTCACTTGAGAGGTTGAAGCGCCTTCAGCAATGGCTTTTTGGAAGCGCGTGCGGAGAAGCTGCCACTGGGCAGCCTGGCCGGGAGCGGAGACGACCGGAATAATGCGAAGCTGCTGCCAGAGCTCGGTAATGGCGCGCAGAACGGCGCCTTCGGTCACTTCCCGGCCCAGCGTGCGGGTGAGTTTGCCAATCGTGGTGTCGCCCGCTTCCAGCAGCTTGTAAGCCTGGATTGCGAGTTGAGAAACCTGGCGCGAGCCGGTCAGTTGCGGACTGCGCCGCCAGTCGCGGTCGCCGCGCAGGGCATAAACGTAAGGCAGAACCCAGCTTGCCACTACGAAGTCGGGCGCCTCGCCGGGCAGTCCGAGCAGGTTCAGCCGCACAGCCACGCCGTCTAACTCCAGGCGCACCAGCAACTCTTCGGCCAAGGCTATGTGTTCACGGGCGGGTGTGGCGTCGCGTTTGCCGGCTACAGCCTCAACAAACGACGGCGCAATCGAGGTGGAAAACTGCCGCTTGGGCAAGAAGAGACATAACCCGGTCTCCTCAATCCACGTCCGGGCATCCTCAAGAGTGAGTGTCCCATGTCCGTCCAGGCGCATCCTTTCGGCGCGCGATGCTTCCAATTGTTCCGATGTCAAAGAAAAACCTCGCTTCCAGGCAGGCGTTAACGCCCGGCGGCCCCGTCCCCTAAGAGGAGGGCTACCACCTTCCACCCGCTCTAAATTCGGTGGAAGGCCCGCTGGATCTCCTTCCAAGAATACAGCAAAGCTATTGGACGTCCATGGGGGCAAGAAGTTGGGTGGCTGGTTTTTGCCAGTTCCACTAGTAACCATTCTATCCGAACCGGGTCTAGCGGTGTGTTCACCTTGATGGCGGCATGACAGGCGATGGAAGCGGCAATGCGCGTGCGCAGAGCCGCAAGATCATGATTCGGCGTCGGTTCGTCTGAATCGGCGCTGGATTGCTCGATGACCTCGGCCAGCATCCTCTCCAGAGCCGCTCCTTCGAGGCCAATCGGGGCGGCCTTTACCGCAAGTGTTTGAGAACCAAATGGTTCCACCTCGAAGCCGTTGCGTTCCAGCTCCTCGGCGATGCTGGCGAAGACCACCATCTGGGACGCCTTTAGTTCCACCAGCATGGGCATCAGTAACCTTTGACGCGTTACCTGCTCAACCTGGCGGTCTCGCAAAATTTTCTCAAAAAGTATTCTCTCGTGTGCCACATGCTGGTCAATAATCCACAAACCATCGTCGCCGGTGGCCAGGATGAACGACTCGCGCAACTGTCCCAGCGGCCGAAGCGAGCCCAGGTGGTTGAGGTTGGCTGCGGCCTGCTCGGCCTCGATGAGGGCCGTTTCCGCCGCAGGATTCGTGCCGGCGGCATCGCCTGGATTCGGGGAACAATCGCCGGCTGGGGGCAGGCTGGCCGGCTCGAAGAGCGCCGCCGCAGCCTCGCCCCACGCTTTTTGGTCGCCGCCCCTGCCGCCCGCCTGGAGGCTCTGGGCGGTAAAGGACAGCTTGCCGGGGACGGGCGTGGGCATATGCGGCGTCAGCGTAAATGCCTCGGCATCAGCCCCGGCTGCCTGAAACGCGGCCGGATCTGAGTCGGGCTGCTGTAGTGGTGCAGAATCCGGTGAACCGGGCAAAGCCGACGCGGCCGGCGGCATCAGCGACAGGCTGGCCGCAGGCGCGGAATCCAGCGCGGCTAAGAATCCGGCGGCTGGCCTCGCCTTGATGAGCGCCGTGCGCAAACTGTCGCGGACAAAGTCGTGGATCAGGTTCTGCTGGCGGAAACGGACCTCGGTTTTAGCGGGGTGGACATTCACATCCACCTCTTCGGGCGGAATCTCCAGGAAGAGCAGCACCACTGGAAAGCTGGTGGGCGGAATCACGTTGCGATACGCCTCGGTGATGGCGTGCATGAGCAGCCGGTCGCGGATAAGCCGTTTGTTGATAAATATATAGATCGAGTTGCGATTGAGCTTTTGCAGTTCGGGCTTGGAGTAGAAGCCGGTCAACCGAAGAGTGCCGGGGACGCGCGCTGGCTCGTCAGGATCCTTTTTCCAAGGTGGCGGTTCGGGCAGTCCGACGCGGGCCAGAGGAGTCTCGGCGGCCACGGGCAGCAGTTGAGCCAGTGTCTCCTTGCCAAAAATCTGGTAGATGCGCTCGGCGGTGCGGGCGACGGGCGGCGCGGAGACGACCGTGTGCGTGGCGGAGAGCAGCTCGAAGTGCTTTTCGGGGTGGGCCAGCGCGTAGTGGGTCACCAAAGCCGTCACGTGGGCCAGTTCGGTCGATTCGGCGCGGAGAAATTTGCGGCGGGCAGGAGTGTTGAAGAAGAGATCGGCAACGGCCAGCGTGGTGCCGCGCGGCAGAGCCGCGTCGTCCACGTGGAGGATTTTGCCCCCGGCTATTTCGACACGCGTCCCGGTGGCTTCCTCGCCTGTGGCCGTCTCCAGAGTGACGCGGGCCACCGAGGCTATGGAGGGTAGAGCTTCGCCGCGAAACCCCAGGGTAGCGATCGAGAGCAGATCGTCGGCGGTGCGCAGCTTGGAGGTGGCGTGGCGCTCGAATGCCAGCAAGGAGTCGTCGCGGTTCATGCCGTGGCCGTCATCGGTGAGCCGGATAAGCTTGCGTCCGCCAGCCTCAACTTCGACGCGGATGCGGTTGGCTCCGGCGTCCAGAGCATTTTCGAGGAGTTCTTTCACCACCGAGGCAGGCCGGTCCACCACCTCGCCTGCGGCGATCTGATTGGCAACCTGATCGGGAAGTACGCGGATACGGCCCATACGGCTCTAAGAGTAACGCAGGGGAGTGGGTGCGGGGTCCGTTGAAAACGCGGCACAAATGTGAAATGCCGCCCGTAGGCGGCATCTCGCAACAAGAATCGGTGAAGCAGACTATATGCCCAGGCCAAACTCGCCGGTCTGGCGTTTGCCTGCCTCGCAGTAGAAATCGTAGGGGGTGCGGTGGTTAAACTTGTAGCGCTTGCGGAGTTCGCGGCCCACGAAGATGCCGAGCGCAGTCACGGCCACTCCCACGGAGAGCCAGCCAATCACCCGCATGGTGTTGGAATCTGTCGTCTCTTCGGTTTCGTATTCGGTGATCAGTGTTTCGCATTCAGTGGACATGGACTGGACTACTCCTACTAGTACATCATACAGCGGTATTGGCTGAGCTGGATGTGATGGCCGTCAGGCTTATTTCGGTCCCTTGGAGTAGCCGGACCAGAGCCAGGCCTTACTCGATTGCGTCGATGCGAGCCAGCCACGCGGCTTTCGTCTCCGCGGGAAGGAAGCTCGCCAGGAAGGAATTGCGGGCGAGCTGGCGGAGTTCGTCGCGGGTAAATTTCTGCTCTGTATGGGCCAGCAGAAATTCGTTGGCCAGGCCGGAGCCGAAGAAGGCCGGGTCGTCGGAGTTGAGGGTGACCAGCAGGCCCAAGTCGAAGAGTTGGCGCAGCGGGTGTTCCGCAATTGAGGAGCAAACGCCGGTGCGAACATTCGACGTTGGGCACAACTCCAGCGGCGTGCTCCGCACTTTTAGCTCTTGGACAAGTTTTTCGTCCTGAGTGGACGAGAGCGCGTGGCCGATGCGCTCGGAGCCGATGGCGAGAGCTTCCCATATGGCTTCGGGACCGGTGGTTTCGCCAGCGTGGTTGGTCAGGCGGAGGTCAGCCTCTTTTGCCTCGGTGTAGAGGGTTCGGAAAGGTTGAGAACCGGTTCGCCGCTCGTCGCCGCCGAGGCCGATTCCGATAATCGAAGGGTGCGCGGGCTTGAGCTCGGCGGCCTTCAGGAAGACACGCTCGGCCTCCGGCACAGTGAAGTGACGCACGGCATCGAAGATCCAGTAGAGCGAGAGGCCCAGCTCGCGCGCGGCGCGCTCCCGAGCTCGTTCCAGGCCATCGAAAATCGGCTCGAAGGCCGCAGGGTCGTGATTCCGCCAGTGATAGATGACGCCCACGGAGATGTAGACCTCGGCGTGGACCACACCCTGCTCGGCCAGGTGCTCCATCATGCGCCAGGCGGCCAGCTCATAATCCTCCGGGCCGATCAACTGTCCAGTAACGGCCTTGAATGCATCCATGAAACCGGAGAAGTCGGTGAACCGATAAAGCGCCTCGGCCTCTGCGAGCGTGAGAGGGCGGGCGTCGTGGCGGGCGCTCAGTTCCACTAGCGTGGAAGGCAGAATTGTGCCTTCGAGGTGCAGATGCAACTCGGCCTTGGGCAGGCGGCGGATGAAGGCTTCGATCTCCATTGTCAATAGAGTCTACTTCAGCCCCGCGAACTCCGAGCGGTGGCGGCTGTAGAGGAAGTAGATCAGCAGGCCGGTGACGAGCCACGCGAAGAAGGCCATCCAGGTCATCACTTCCAAGCCCATCATAAGGACGATGCAGAAGATGATGCTCAGCAACGGGAAGAGCGGACCCAGCGGCACACGGAAACTGCGATGACGTTCCGGCTCACGATAGCGCAGAATGAGCACGGCGATGGAGACCAGGACAAAGGCGAAGAGGGTCCCAATGTTGGAAAGATTTGACACGGTACCGATGTCCAGCAATCCGGCAGGAACGCCCACCACGAAGCCAGCCACCCAAGTGGCAACGGCCGGGGTGCGGAACCTGGGATGGATGCGGCCGAAAACCCTGGGCAACAAACCGTCGCGCGACATGGCGAACCACACGCGTGCCTGGCCAAGCTGGAAGACCAGGATGGAAGAGATCATGCCAAGCATGGCGCCGATGAGCACAAAGAGCCGCACCCAGATGAGGTTGTGTCCGCCGGGAAGCAGGGAGAGCCGCTTGATGGCATTGACCACCGGAGCCGCGTCGCCCATCACCGATTGCCAGGGAACAATGCCGCTGAGCACCAGGGCCACTCCGCCATAGAGCACGGTGCAGGCTACAAGCGTGGCCATGATGCCGAGTGGCAGGTCGCGCTGCGGGTTCTTGCACTCTTCGGCAGCGGTCGAGACCGAGTCGAAGCCGATGTAAGTGAAGAATATGATGGAGCCGCCGGTCAGCACGCCGGTCCAGCCGTTTGGCATAAAAGGGTGCCAATAGTGCGGCTTGATGAAGCTGGCGCCCGCACATATGAAGACGAGTATGGCGGCCATCTTGATCAGAACCAGGACGTTGTTCGTGCGGGCCGACTCGCGGATGCCGCGCACCAAGATCACCGTCAGAATCATGACGACGAGAAAGGCGGGGATGTTGAATCCAAAGTGCCAGCCGGACCTGTAGAGGTCATTGCCTGCCAAATCCTGGAGCCCAGTGGGGAGATAGGCCGGGGAGATCCATTGCACCGGTGGATGCAGGCCGAACCAGTCCAGCAGATCGACAATATGGGCGGACAGGCCCACGCTGACGCTCATGTTGCTGAAGGCGTACTCCAGAATCAAATCCCAGCCGATGATCCAGGCCACCAGCTCGCCCAGCGTGGCGTAGGTGTATGTGTAGGCGGAGCCGGCGATGGGAATCATGGACGCCAGTTCGGCGTAACAGAGCCCGGTGAAGACGCAGACAATGGCGACCAGCACCAGCGAAAGGGCAAGCGCCGGTCCTGCGCCGGGCCGTCCTGCCATGGCCGTGTGGTGGATGAGGTAATGAAGCAGCGGGGTATCCCGAATATTCGGCACATCGAATTTCTGGCCGGCCATGGCGGTGCCGATGACCGTAAAAATGCCAGACCCGATCACCGCTCCGATGCCCAGCGCGGTCAGCGACCAGGGTCCGAGGGATTTTTTCAGGGAGTGCCCAGGCTCTTGCGAATCCCGGATCAACTTATCGATGGACTTGCGAGCAACAAGTTGTCTGAACAGGACGGCTCTCCTCATCCCGCTTTCGGCGGGGCCTTGAGACTTGCAGAACCTTGCCGGTTAGGGGGCTTCCCCGGTATCAGAATGCCTTTTACGCAGTGTACAAGGTGAGGGTTTCTCGATGGAAACCCGCACTGTTCCGCTCGGGTCTTGAGAGCGGAGGAAGAGGATAAAAGCTGTTGGGACAAAAGAGGGGCAATCCGGAGTTCGGGGCCGGCCGCAACTTGGCTGGCTGGCCCCGAACTCTTATGTTGCATAAAGACCGCTTACCGCTTGGAGACGCCGCGCGCGAGCTTTTTGACCTTCTTCTTTGCCGAGCCGCGCGGCTCGGTCCGCTTCGCCTTGGGAGCGGCCTTCTTGCGGGCGGCGCGCTTCAGTTTCTTCCGTTCCTGTACATCTTCAATCTTGGTAGTATCTGCCACTTGTAACCTCTTTCGGTCGAATCTATTCAGGGTTTCCCGCAAATCGTGCGGATGCAACCCTTAGGATAACAGGGTTTGTGTGCTGGCGAAAGCGGCGCTGGCGCGCTGGATCATCACAGAAGCATCTACCGCCGAGGGTGAACAGGATTTGCCTTCGCTGAGGCCACCGCAGACAGCATTACGAATGTACCGCTACTCGCAGGAACTTCGGTTCCGCACCTTCCAGATCGGGATACAATTGCCGCCAAGCCGCTACTTTACCTCGGCTCGTAGCCAACACCCGCGAAAGGACAGCACCCATGCGCAAGTCCCTGGGTAAATGGGGGGGGGCAATTCCAGGGCCACTCCTCCACGCCGCCACGCTTTTATTGCTGATTTCTCCCACAATCTGTCACGCACAAGGACAATTCGTTAATTGCGACTCGGTTAGCGACCCACAGTTTTATTACAATGGTTTTTCATTCACCGGGACACAGCCTGCGAGTAATACCTGGGTTCCGGGGCAAACCTATGCGGTTACCGCTGGAGGCTGGGGAGTATCGCCTGCCGGGTGCTTATATGAAGTCATTCGAGTCTATAACCCGGCCGGACAGATTGACCCCTATGTGACCACATCACCTGTATTTGAAGCTCCTGGTCAGTTGATCCCCTATGCAAACTACGTGGATGCAACGCATACCTCCTTCACTCTTACGGTTGCTTCCGGCGCCCCAGACGAAACTGACATTATCCAGTTAGTGTGCGAAGTATGCTTTTTGTCCGCTAGCGAATATAAAGTGCAGATTTCTATCCAGACCCCTCTTCCTCCTCCTCCTCCTCCGCCGCCATGCGGCACAATTACCATCGACTCCGTAACTCCCAGCACCTGGACCATGGGTAAAACCTACCAGGTCACCATCACGGGAACCGACTTCGTCGCCCCGTCGACATCGGACGATCCGACCTATTGCCAACAGAATGTAACTCGTCTCTGGGTGGAGCAGGGCGGAAACTATTATTCACCCGACTTTACGGTCGTCAGTCCAACGCAGATCAACGCCACAATCAAGATGGATGCGAGTACCTCCCTGACAGCCGGATCGGCGACTTTATGGGCAGAGAATTGCGATGATGGCTGCGTGACCGAAACCTCTGTACCGGTGCAGATCGTAAGTGTACCAACCATAACTCTGGAACGAATTGACCTGATGGATGTCAAGGCAACTGGGACGCCAAACGTCACTGGGACTTCAGACACCAGCGCGTTTAAATACCTCTCCGTGAGCGCAAGTGGGTCAACAGTAGCCAAAATTGGCTATGCTTCAGGATCGAATGCACAATCTAACCCCACTTTTTTCCAACTGACAGAACCGGACAATTCATGTAAAGGGGGTAAGCCTTGTCAAGGCGGCCTGAAAACTATTACTGCGAGTTATACGGTCGATGGAGTCTCTTCTGCGGATAAAAGCTTCAACGTACCGACCTTCGGAATGTCATGCTATAATACAACCGCCGAAAGCGATTGGGGTTCGCCGCCCAACAACTGCAGTGTTTTTCGATGGAAGGGAACTGTATACTCCGGCACAGTAACCAATCCAGGATCACTGACAGGAACGTACTGCGAAGCATTTATTGCAGATGTTATTAGGAATGCGGGTTCAGGAGTCTTGAATAACGGAATTGCTGTTCAAAAAGTCAACGGAAACATCAGTCAAACTCCGGATGGCAAAATCTACACCGCTGATGGTACGGTACCAATTCCCTTTCAAACGGTCGCGCGAAATAGAAGCATTATTCCCGGTAAGGGCGTTCTGATCGATCTCGATCAAGTCGGAACAGGAATTCACGCCGACGACATTGGCGGCGATATTGTTGGATACCGACTTGATTTGTATAAGGGTGTCGGCAAGCCAGTCTGCGCACACAACGACAACGTCATGGCGGTCGGAGCATGCACTCCGGCAACTTCAGGCTGCCCCGCAAGCGCGATTCAATAAGGAGAAGGATCATGAAAAATCAATGCAAATATTTCGCAATGCTGCTGACTTTCGTCCTGGGCATTGGATACGCGTTTTCCCAAAGTGCCGGGATCAAAGTCGCTTACCGGAAGGGGAACAATATCTTCACCATTGATGCAGATGGTCAACCGAAACGGCTAACGGACGACAGTCTTTCCAAGGGCTGGCCAGTTTGGTCCAAGGACGGTAGAAAGATAGCCTTTCTCCGCGAGATCAACGAGACCGTTGCTCTCGATAATCTGATCATTGTTGATGCGGAGACCGGAAAGACGCTCGCGGATATCCGCATTTGCCCGGTGACCCCAGATGACGAAATATACGACGTACGCTACATTCAAGGTATTGAGTGGCTTACCGAGGACAAGATCGCGGCAGTGGGAAATGTCAATCCGTCGACAGGACAGACATTTGTCTATGAACTTAAGACTGGAAAGGAACTGATGGATTACCCCGACGACGATGGTGGTGCTGTTTTTTCGCCGAATGGCGAACACGCAGCTACCGAAGACGGGATGCAGCATTGGTTGTCTGATGCTGATAGAGAACCGGAATTAGATATTGACAATCAACGTATATATCCGGCTAAGAGCCTCCATGTCAGTCTTCTTTCGGTTCCTGCCTGGTCCGAGAATAGCCAGAAGGTAGCATTCGTTGCCGAGGATTATCTGTCGAATCAAATTCGCGTTGTCGTATGCAAGCACAAGGGCGACTGCCTATCTACTGAGTTGCCCGCCGACATTCAAACTTCGGGTGACAATTCACAGGATGCCCGATTCAGAGTTCAATGGAAAGAAGGACGCGTCTTCGTTACCTATCCAGAGGTAGTGTTGCCTCAGGATCAGGGAACTGTGCAGGAAAGTACATGGTCATTGCATCCTGGAGATGCGACAGCTGTGGTTTCTGCAACGCCGCCGGATTTAATGCCCAACGTGTACGATACGCCACTTACTTTCGAAAACAAGATTCAGAAATTAGGCGGGGAAAAGGCACTTAAATTGCTGAAACAAGTTCAAAAACTGGGCGGAATAGAGCCGGATTTGTGGTGTAAGGACTGCGCCCTTGCAAAGTTGCCTCGGCAAGCTCCGATGCAGTAATCGGACCATCCCCTCCCCGGATGCGCCAGCCGCCTCCGGGGAGGGGTTTTTCATAGAACGAGCCATGAATACCCGGAACGGGCAGGATTCTGCGATTGGCCTGCGCGGCGGCGTTCGAGGCGGCGCTGCGGCGGTTTCCAGCGTACAATGAAGATAGATTTGAATCATCAGACCCGGCCTTCGAATTGGAAAAGCCTCTTCGGCTCCAGCCTTCCCACCGCCCTGACGAATTCCGTACCCCACGCACTAATCACCCGTATACCGGAGTAAATACATGCGTTCCGATAAGATACACCGCGCGCTCGCGCAGGGAATGAACCGTTTTGAAGTCTGTCAATTGGTTGCCAAAGGCGTAAAAGCCACCCACAAGACCGGCGGGCGCTTTGAAGATTCCATTAACGATGTTCTGCAATATTTAGGCACCCACGTCACACTAAGGGAAAATCTTCACCCGGCCGCTCCCCAGGTCAGCGTCAAGAGCCTCAAGCCAGCCGCATAGAAAACCAGCGTCAGCAGGATTCCTGAGTCCGGTCGGCCCGATGGCCGCCAAATGCGTGGATTGTTCTAGTTCCAGCAAGGACTTCGCCACTATGTGGCACGCCGTTTGGAATGAAATATTCCTCTCCGGTCTTTACCGGAATCCGCTCCCCATCGATGATCAAGGTATAACAGCCCTGCACCACGAGCATATATTCGTCGTAAGCGTGGACATGCTGTGCGGATGCTGCAGTTTCACGGCAGGTCCAAAACGCCATCTGGCTTCCGTCTCCGCCGTCGAAAACATAACCTTCAACGCCTGGGGAAGCTTGATTGGACGCTGCGATCTTGTTCGCGGGCTGTTTCATGAACTCGGGAAAATCGTTCATAGTTGCAAAATATTATCGCACTCCGATTGGATTGGTCAGGAGTGGAATTTGATCAAACGCAGAAGAGGGACGGCAGCTTTGCCGTCCCTCTTCTTATTGATTCCGAACTGATTGGAAGGGTGGTTACCCTTAGACAACCTGGACGTTCTCAGCCTGCCAGCCCTTGGGACCCTTGGTCACATTGAACTGGACGCGCTGGCCCTCTTGCAGTGAACGGAAGCCGTTCGACTGGATGGCAGTGTGATGAACGAAGACATCTTCGCCGTTTTCGCGGCTCAAAAATCCAAAACCCTTGGCGTCATTAAACCACTTCACTGTACCTGTTTCCATTGTGTACTACTCCTCGATACTGATTTACCGCGAACGCAATGTGGAAGTTTGCGAGTAGGCGGTAACCGAAACAGGCAAAAACTTCAGATCGAATTCTACGATTGGATCAAGTGTAGCACGGATTGGTTAAGCGGCAACGGAATTTCCGGTTGGGCCGGGTTAGGGCTGCCAGAAATGTCCCGAATCGGGAAAAAGGGCTGTCTGCCATCCCTTTTGGACGGCGTGCGGTGGGTGCGGGGTACAGAGTACACTCGTTCTTGCGTTTGAGAGGTGATTTTTGAATAGCGAAAACAGCCGGGTGCTTGTTATCAACCCCGGATCGACCTCAACGAAGTTTGCCGTGTACTCGAAAGACGGCGCCGAACTGGTGCGCACCATCCGGCATGGGCAGGAAGAGTTGGCGGGCTATTGGGGGCAGCCGGCGCTGGCGCAGTTGGATTATCGCGCGGAATTGATCGAACAGGCACTCGCGGTAGCCGGGTACGCGGCGAGCGGGTTTGCCGCCGTGGGTGGGCGGGGCGGATTGCTGCCGCCGATGGCTTGCGGCACATACCTGGTCGACGATGTGCTGGCGGAAATCCTGCGGCTGGCGCGATACGGGGATCACGCATCGAATCTGGGAGGCCTGCTGGCGCTCCGATTTGCCCAGGAGGTTAGGACCAATGCCTACGTTGTTGATCCGACATCGGTGGACGAGTGGCAAGAGTGCGCGCGCCCCTCGGGGTCGCCGCTGGTCCCGCGCACCTCAAACTCTCACGCGCTGAATACCAAGGCTGTGGCGCGGAGGTATGCGCGCGAAGTGGGCCGCACTTACGAGTCGCTGCGGCTCATCGTGGCTCATTTGGGCAGCGGAATCACCGTTTCAGCCCACCGGGACGGCAGGATGATCGACTACAACTCCATCCAAGAAGGGCCATTCGGCGTTGACCGCAGCGGGAATCTGCCGGTGCGGGGGCTCGTCAGACTTTGCTTCAGTGGCAAATACACCGAGGCTCAACTTGACCGCCATGTCTTCGGAGACGGCGGCCTCTTCGCCTACCTGGGTACGCGCGACCTTGTCGAAGTGGAACGGCGCATCGACGCGGGAGACAGCGAAGCCGCTCTGATCTTCGATGCGATGGTTTATCAGATTGGCAAAGAAGCGGGAGGGAAAGCGGTGGTGCTCCAAGGCAAGGTGGATGCCATACTACTAACTGGTGGAATGGCTCATTCGGAAAGAATGGTGGCGAAACTGCGCGGCGCTCTCGACTGGATTGCGCCCATCCGGGTCTATCCGGGCGAGGATGAATTGCAAGCCCTGGCTGAGGGTGTATTTCGCGTGTTAAACGGTGAGGAAGAGGCAAAGAGGTTGGGAGCGTGAGCAGTGGCGAGTCTGGAAGCACTTCAAGCAAAGGTAAGTCGCGAGTCGATGTCGAGATCGAACTCTCCCGTCCCTCGGAGGCACTCCGCCTTGCCGAGATATTGAATGCTCTGGGCATCAATGGCGGCGAAGTCGCGAAAGACTCGGAAACTTATCTCGTAATTCCCGGCAACTGGGGTCCGCGCTGGCTGATTCCAGCGCGGTCGCGCGCTTCCGCCTTCGCATTGAGCACCTGGCACCCCTACACAATTCCTAGCCGGCTCAAGTGGTTGGCGATACGCATGGCCGCGCGAACTGGAGCGTTGCAGCTTGCTGGCTCTGTATCGAGCGTGGCCGTCTCCCGCGCGGCCGTGCGGCAATGGTTCGAGAGGTGCGGCATCCGATCGCAGGCCGGAGATGTGGCCATCTTGGTTGGCAATCCATCTCCAGACCGGAAGTTAGCCGTCTTCTTACTGGATGACGCGCATCGCATTGCTGCGGTTCTCAAAGTCGGACTTACCGTTGGAGGCGGAATCAGCGTCCTTCACGAAGCTGAGATGCTCCGCAAACTGGAGCAATACAGTTGGGCGCCTGAGCTTCTAACGGTTCACTCCGAAATGGGGGCAGCATCACAGAAATTTGTGCCTGGCGCGATGCCGGAACGCAGATTCCGGTCTGAATTCATGGATATCTTGTGTCGGCTGCCCCGCAGCGGCGGGTCAAAAAGCCTGGCGCAGCTTGCCGACGAAATAGCTCGGCGTCTCGACCCATTCAGGGTCCAGTTAGATAGGTTGGCGCCCGATATCCTCGGCCGCTCACTAGACTGCCTTGATCTAGATATCTCCGTGCCGACTATGTTAGTGCATGGGGACTTCACTCCCTGGAATATGCGCAAGAATCGAAAGGCGGGTTATGTCCTCGTGGATTGGGAGTGGGCCGACTTTGCGGGTTTGCCCGCCTATGACCTGTTGCATTTTCAATTCAACGACGACCGTCTTTTCGGCGAAAAAACAGGAGGCTATGCGGCCATTCGCACAAAGCCTATCTGCGCGGAATACTTTCGGCGCATGGACCTCAACGCGGAATTATTGCCGCAACTCGCCGCGGCGTTTCTGCTCGACCAGCTCGAATCGCAGTGTAAACAGCGGGGTTCCCAATACACTACCTATACATTGCGCCAACTCGCGTCGGTTGCAGATGAACTCGGCACCACGCTCCGGCTTGGCGCTCTCGGTTCCAAGGTAAGCGTCATTTTCTGGCCGCCTTGTTTTGGGGTTGTTCAGGGTTCAAGCTCGACTCGTGGTGGCTATGTGGCCACGGAGGGCTTGGATGGATGAAGGGATAGAGACAGGTGAAGGCGCTTC
>Ga0255353_1001022_pt1 | contig 16529 bp, 15 predicted proteins | sample HBST25metaG_FD_189941 | JGI IMG/M metagenome (GOLD analysis project Ga0255353, IMG submission 189941) | Peat soil microbial communities from Stordalen Mire, Sweden - H.B.S.T25 | ecosystem: Environmental > Terrestrial > Soil > Wetlands > Peat | place: Sweden: Norrbotten County, Stordalen Mire...
CGGCTTCACGGGGCAAATTGTTCTATCGATTGATACAGCAAGCCATTCAGATTGAGCCGGTTCCATTTGCAAAACTGACCAAACCACAACCCGTTGGGCCTGGTGGCGTCAAGTAAATAGCCGGAATGAGTATTTGCAGGATTTTGCCGAGCAAACAGGAGGAGTGTTGCGCAGAAATGACAATGACATTGCCATGCTGTTGGCCGAGGAATTCAATCGCAGCCGCGACTTCTACACGCTGACTTACACGCCCAGCAGCAAGAACTGGAACGGCCAATTGCGCAAGATATCGCTTGCGGTAAAGCAGCGCGGCTATCAACTGGCTTATCGGCAGGGATACTATGCCACCGATGTTGCGCTCAAAACTCCCACCGTGGATGACTTTAACCAGGCCCTGAGTCATGACGCGGAACAAATCAACGATGTCGTTTTTTCAGTTCACGCGAAGAAAGATGCCGGTAATGTGGTTCTCGACTATTTCATCGATCCGCATAGCATCGAATTTGCAACGACCGCGGATGGCCACCACAACGCGAATGTGGAGTGCGTGGTGACTGAATACGACGCCTCAGGCAAGCTGCTGGGAACCGCACGAGCGAAAGGCACGGCCAGCGTAACTCCAAAGAAATGGGCGGACGTAAATCAATCCGGAATTCCCGGCCACACGGTTGTGCCGCTTGAGGCGAAGCTCGCCTTCCTGAAGGTGGGCATTCGCGATTCCGCCACAGGGCGCTTTGGTACGCTGGAGATGTCTCTTGGGACTGGGGCAGCGCCGCGGTGAGCGGATGCCGGGGCTTAAATGCGGGATGAGGGTTGTGGTTTCCCAGGTCTCAAAAACGAGACCTGGGGCACCCGGCAACCGCAGGTCCTTCGACTACGATTGGCGCAAAATACGCGCCAATCTTCGCTCAGGATGACAGCCTATTTTTGATACGAACTTTGGGGACAGGACACTAGGTTAGTGGTTTCCCACCCTTCCGCGATAAGACTGCGGAAGGATGGGGCACGGCAATCTGTTTTGGTATTTCAAGGGTGGGGCACCCGGCGAATCACGCTCATTGCACAGGCGGCTTCAGATACTGCTCAAAGTGAGCTAGGATGCGGTTATATAAGTGGGTGCGTACATCGGGGCCGGCGATGGAGTGAGTCTTGCGCGGATAAAGCTGCAAATCGTAGGGAATGCCGGCTTCAATCAGCTTTTGCACATACTGGATGGAGTTCTCCATGTGAACATTGTCGTCGCCGGTGCCATGCACCAGCAGCAGGCGTCCTTTGAGGCTGGCCGCTGAGTTGACCACGGAGAAGTCCTTGTAACCCGAGGGAAAGTCGGCGGGCTGGCTCATATATCGCTCGGTATAGATCGAGTCGTAGTTGCGGTAGTCGGTGACCGGGGCCACCGCGACCCCGGCGCGGAAGCGGTCAGAGTGAGACATGGCATAGAGGGTGAAGCTGCCGCCCCAGCTCCAACCCCACCAGCCGAGGCGCTTGCTATCCAGTTGCGGATATTGAGTGAGCACGGCATCCACCACGGCTAACTGATCTTCAAACTGCACGGGGCCGAAGTTGTGATAAGCGGCCTGGGCAAAGGCGCGTCCGCGCATGCCGGTGCCGCGATTGTCGGCGTGGAGCACGGCAAAGCCATGCTGGGCGAGCAGTTCGTCAAAGAGCAGGCTATCGGCCCATTTGTTGGCCACCGACTGGGGGCCGGGCCCTCCGTAGGGATTGACAATGAGCGGGATGCTGGCCGCGCTTGTGTCTCCCTCGGGCAGCAGCAGCGTGGCGTAGAGCGTGACGCCGTCGTGCGCCTTCACCTCAACTTGGCGCGGGGCGCGCAGGTGGTAGGGCTCCAATGCACGGGTCTGCCAAAAGACGCTGCACTTGGCGTCTGCCTGGCAGAGACTCAGGGTTGGCGGATCGAGGCGCGTGGATTGCTTGAGCACAAACGCGCCGCCGGCGGGAGCGAAGTTGCCGCTGTGAGAACCGGCGCCGGAGGTTAGCTGCTTGCGCTCGCCGCTGAAGCTCACCTGCCACACCTGCTGCTCTAGCGGGTTGCCCTCGTTTGAGGCGTAGCGGACGAGTTTGCCCGCGTGATCGATGCCGAGCACATCGCCTACCTCGAAGTCTCCTTTGGTGAGTTGCCGCTCAAGTTTGGCGGTAGCCGTGGCAAGATTTGCCTGGTCATAACTATAGAGATAGAGATGGTTGTGGCCGTCGGACCAGTTAGTCAGGACGATGCTTCCGTCCGCCACATTGACATCGTAACTCTCGTCGAAGAACTTATCGTCGGCAAGCTGGAGCGCGGGATGCGCCTGGCCTGTTGCGGCGTCGGCAAAGTAGAGATCGCGGTGCTTGTGATCGCGAGTTACGGTCTCGATCCACAAGGTCTTGCGGTCGGCCCAGCCGAAGCGCGGAATGTAATCCTGGCCGGGCTGAATGGGCAGTTTGACCCAAACCGTCTTGCCGCCGCCAGCGCTGACCACGCCCACGCGGACGTCGGGATTAGGGTCGCCGGGCTGCGGATAGCGCTGCATATCGACGGTGGCGTGCGTGGGAATCCAATCGGTGATCGGATACTCGGGCACGTCGGTTTCCTTCATTTGCAGGTAGGCCAGCCGATTGGAGTCAGGGGACCAGAAGTAGTTGCTGCGCACGTCCAACTCCTCTTCGTAGACCCAATCGACCTCGCCGTTGAGGATGACCTGATGAGTATCGGGATTGGGCGCGGGAGCTACGACGGTGGCGGGAGTTATGGGCTCCTTGAGCCGCAGGACGGAAAGGCCGTGGTCGCGCACAAAGGAGATGTAGTTGCCGTTGGGCGAGAACTTGGGGTCGTCACCCGCGGCTGCTCCGGTAAAGCCAACCTCGACACCCGTGCCGTTATGCAGATCGAAGAGCCAGAGCCGGCCGTTGGAGTCGAAGAGCAGGTGGGATGAATCCGGTGCCCAGAGATAAGTGGCCATGCCGTAGCGGCTGCGATGGTCGCGATCCGTCTCAGAGCCGCCTGGTCCGGAGATTGAAGCCAGCTTGGCGCGGCTCACCAGCACATGCGGCTGGTGCTGCTCGGGTTTTGCGCCGGAGTCGAGGGCTGGATCGAGATCGATGAGTTCGCCGCCATCGAGATACGTCAGGTGCTTTCCGTCCGGCGACCAGGAGATGCCCTCGGGCAGTTGGCCAGCCAGCGGACCATGCGCGTAAATGGCCTCAACGGTAAGCGGTTTCGGAGGGGCCTGAGCCGCAAGGGGAAGCGCTGCGGGTGAGAGAGCAACAACGGCGGAGAGCAAGAGTGCGGCGGCGTGGGACAAGAGGCATTCCTCCGGAATAGAGCCCGGCGCGTCTTCCAGGTTGCGGATTTCAAGCGGAGGGCTACCTTGGAGAAGTGTAAATCAGGCGGTTTGCGGGGTTGCGCCGCGCCCCCCAGAGCGAGTATGGTGCGGGCTATGCATTGGGTAACCGCTGAAGAACGCAGAAATCTTGGTCAGGCGCGGCGCAAGCAGGTGGGACGGCAGGAACACGGCGAGTTCAACCCAAAGGCGCGGAAGACACCCGCGCCGGCGCTGATCGAGAGATCGATGCGCGGCCGCGTCCCCGCGCTGGTCAAGCACAAGTACGAGCTGATGGCGCAGTCGCCCTTCGGCTACTTTCGCGGCGCGGTGCCGGTGATGGCCGCCGACTTGGCTGTGCTGCCCAATACCGGCATCGTGAGCCAGATTTGCGGCGACGCGCATGTGCGCAACCTGGGCGCCTATGCCGCGCCGGACGGACGGCTGGTCTTTGACATCAACGACTTTGACGAAACCATCCACGGGCCCTTTGAGTGGGACTTGAAGCGCATGGCCACATCGCTGGTGCTGGCCGGGCGGGGTTCGGGGCACAAGGAGCCGGCAGCCCGGCAGGCCGTGGAAAAGTGCATCGAGCGCTACGCCACCCAGATGCGCGCCTTTGCTGAGATGCCGGCCGTTGAAGTGGGCCGCTTTCAGGTGCATCGCATCGGTCTGGCTGAGCCGGTCCACAACGCGCTGGTAAAGGCCGAGCGGGCCACGGCGCAGCACACGCAGGAGCAGCTCACTGAGGCTGTTCCGGGCGCAGGGGCAGACAAGTCCGGCGCGCCACTCCGCTTCAAAGAGCAGAAACCCACACTGACCCGCATCACCGGAGCCCGGGCCGTGGCTGTGCTGGCTTCGCTGGGGCCCTATCGGGAGATGCTGGAGCCCGCGCGGCAGCATCTCTTATCGTTCTATCGCCCGGTGGACGTGGCCTTCAAGGTGGTGGGCACGGGTTCGGTGGGCCTGCGCGACTATTGCGTGTATTTCGAGGGCAATGGGCCCGGCGATCCGCTGTTTTTGCAGATCAAGGAGGAACAGGCCTCGGCCTACGCGCCCTACTTGTCCGATGCCCACCCGGCAAACCACAACGGCCAGCGCGCGGCCGAGGGGCAGCGAGCCATGCAGTTGCAGTCCGATCCTTTTTTGGGCTGGACGCACATTGCGGGGCGCCAGTTCCTGGTGCGCCAACTCAACGATCACAAGGGGTCCATTGACCTGCCGGACCTGGCCGGCGCGGGCCTTGAAGCCTATGCCGAGGTTTGCGGCGAGTTGCTGGCGCGCGGTCACGCCCGCTCCGGCGACCCGCTGGTGATTGCCGGCTATCTGGGCACAGGCGATGGCTTTGCCCAGGCGCTGGGAAGATTCGGTTCCGCCTACGCCGACCAGACTGAGAAGGACTGGGAACAGCTTCGCCGCTCCCGCAAAACAGGCACAAAATCTTAGGAGATTGCATGAATCGCCGTACTTTTACGCAAGTTATGACCGCCGCCGCTCTCAGCGCCGCCGTGCCTCCGCTTCCGGCCACGGCCCAGAGCGGCGCGGCCTCGCCCAAGGCCCCGCCCTTTCCGCTTTCCGTGATGCTGTGGACCGTCTTCAACGATCTGCCTTTTGAGCAGCGGCTGGCCAAGGTGGCCGAGGCGGGCTACAGCAAGATCGAACTGGTGGGCGAGTATAACGCACAGAACTGGTCCCCGGCCGATTTTGCCCGCGCCAATGCCGCGCGCAAGAGCCTGGGCATCGAGTTTGACGCAACCGCCGGCATGAAGCACGGCATTGCCGACCCCTCCGTTCGCGATGCATTTCTGGCCGAACTGGAGCAGGCGCTCAAGCCGATGGAGACCCTCGGCTGCCCGGCGATGATCGTGCTCTCAGGCAACGTGGTTCCGGGCCTCACGCGCGAGGCGCAGCACCAGTGCTCGATTGAGACGCTCAAACGGGCCGCGGCGCTGGTCGAGGGCCGCCAGATCAACGGCCAGCCGGTGCGGCTGCTGCTGGAATGCATTCATCCCGAAGAAAATCCGAAATACTTTCTCACCTCGGCCGCCGAGGCCATTGAAGTGGTGCGCGCCGTCAATCACCCCCAGGTCCAGTTTCTCTATGACATCTTCCACGAGCAGATGAGCTATGGAAATCTGATCGAGAAGCTGGACAAGCATATCGACGTGATCGGCCTGATCCACGTGGCCGATGTGCCCGGCCGCCACCAGCCCGGCACCGGCGAAATCAACTATGCCAACATTTATCGCAAGCTGGCCCAGCTCAATTACCGGCACAATGTGGCCATGGAGTTCTATCCGACGGGCGACCCGGTGGCTACGCTGCGCGCGGCAAAGGCACTGGCCTTCAGCGCGGGCGCGGTGTAAGCCCCTTCGCGAGATTGCCGCACAGATTGCTTGCTCTATGGCGACTTATCGGGAGTATTCTGTGTGGGCTGAAGCTTTTGAGCTTTCCCAGGTCTCAAAATCGAGACCTGGGCCACCCGCGGGAGTAGTATTTTATGCACAAGAAAACCAGCCTGCCAGCGGGTCGCTTGTGCTTATTCATCCGGAGGGAGCAGGGGCCTTCAGGCCCCTGGATGCGGAGCTCAGAATTCGTGCCTTTAGGCACGGGCCCTCTTCCCCGCAGCCCGTTCAGCCTTGCAGGTGGAGAGGTATGGTATCCATCGATCCACCGGTTGCGGAGCTGAAGGGATAGGCTTCCGGCGTCGATACAAGCCCCCGGCGAACGGGGTTCTCCTCGATATACCGCACACCGTTCATGAATTTCTCTTTGGTCAATATCTGGCTCTCGTTGAAGCTGCGCATCCACACATCCAGCTTGCTTTTCAGGCGGAAGGAGAAGCCTCCTTTGATGAACTGCATCGCCTTTTCGAGGGAAACATCCGGCGCGGGCGTGATCAGAGCGTGGAAATGGTCAGGCATGATGACGACCGCGTGCAAGAGGAATCTTCCCTGGCTGCGATAGTCGAGGATGGTTTGCTGAAGCAGTTCCGCGGTGGCCGTGACCTGAAATAGGCTGCGGCGTTGGGCCGTGACAGCGGTGACGAAATACGTACGAATTTCTTGCGGTGCGAGTCGCACGTCGAGAGTATAAACGAAAAGCCCGCGGCTAAAGCCGGTTTTTATTGCAGGCTTGCATCCAGGGGCCTGAAGGCCCCTGCTCCCTCCGCCAATGGCTGCACAAGGAAGATCTCCTGGGCAAACCCGATCTCGTATTTGCCTCGCGGCGCAAGGTTATCTTTGTGCATGGGTGCTTCTGGCACGCGCACAAAGGCTGCAAGACTGCGCATGTGCCAAAGTCTCATCCCGAATACTGGGGACCGAAGCTTGAGCGCAATCGGACGAGAGATGTGAAAAATATCGAAGATCTAAAGGCCAACGGCTGGAAATCACTGGTTGTATGGGAGTGTGAAATTAGGGACCAAGAAGAATTGAAGAAAAGGTTGTTGGATTTCCTCCAATGACCGATAACCGGCAAATCAATCCCGCTGATTAGGCTTGTGTCCATTTATGTGGTTTGCATCCAGGGGCCTGAAGGCCCCTGCTCCCTCCGCCACTGACGTAGGAGGCGCTCTACAATGAACCGGTATGACTACCGCCGTCCGTTCGCACGCGAAGATCAACCTCGGCCTCTACATCGGCGCGCCGCGCCCCGATGGATTCCACGCGCTGAGCACCGTCTATCAGACTCTGGAGTTGTATGACGTGGTGACCGTGACGGCGCGTCCCGCCGCGGCAACGGCGTTGCTGCTGACATCGAACGATAGCCGCGTGCCCACCGACAGCCGCAACACCGCCTGGAAGATGGTTGCGCTGGCGCTGGAAGCGCTGGGAATCACAGCCGAAGTGGAGATCCACATCGACAAGCGCCTGCCGGTGCAGGGCGGATTGGGCGCGGGCTCGGCCAACGCCGTGGCCGCGCTGGTGGGGCTGGAAGCGGAGTTGGGGATTGGAAGCGAGCTTCATGGCTTCCCACCCTTCGAGCAAAAAGCGCTCGAAGGATGGGGCACCCGGTTCATCGCCGGGAAAGAAACCGCAGGTCCTTCGACTCCGCTGCGCTCCGCTCAGGATGACAAATCTATGGTGCGCTCCGCTCAGGATGACAAATTCATGTGGAGGGCCAAGCGGCTGGAGATTGCGGCCCAGGTGGGCTCGGATGTGCCGCTGTTCCTCATTGGGGGCACGATTCTGGGGCTGGACCGGGGGCAGGAGGTCTATCCACTGCCGGACCTGGAACCAGTCTGGTGCGTGGTGGCCGCGCCCGAGATTGGCGTCTCAACGCCGCGAGCCTTTAGCGACTGGGACGCCCTTTGCGCCGCCGAGGGTTTGACCCAGGAAGCCAGTGCGGATAAACTAAGGGAGTTGAGCCGTGCCTATGCCAGCGCCTTTGCGGGAACCATCTCCGCGGGTGGGCAGGGAGCAGGCTCCTCCGGTGTCCTCTCTATAGGAGAGGGCCTGGCCGGACCACAAGAGTCCGCGCTTGTCCGCACCGGGATCAGTAGCTGGATCCGAAACGACTTTGAACGCGTCGTCTTTGCCCAGCATCCTTCCCTCAGCGAAATCAAGCGTCTTCTTGCGGCTTCGGGCACCCCGGAGGCAGCCCTCCATGTTTCGCTGTCCGGGTCCGGTTCGGCGCTCTTCGGGTTGTACCAGACCCGCGGAGATGCGGAAGCGGCGCGCGAACGCCTGCGGCCGGCCGGAGTTCGGAGCACCTTGACCCGCACCCTGCCGCGTTTGGCCTACTGGCGCGAAATGCTATTGCAACAGGGACATTGACAGCCGTCTGCGGTGTGCGAGAAACTCACGAGCGGCTGTCGCATTGGGCGATCGTCTAATGGTAGGACAGTGCCCTTTGGAGGCACTTGTCCAGGTTCGAATCCTGGTCGCCCAGCCAAGATTTGCGGTTCAATAAGCCGGAAAACAGCCAAAGCCAACCAGCTTGGAGGTGTTCGGAAATGGAAGCGGAAGCATTGACGGCAACGACGGAAGACAAGCAGCAGGAAGGCGGGCAAGCCGTGGCGAAAGAGGCCGCGCAGTTTGCAGCCGCCGAGGCAGCCGCAGCCAAGGCGAAAGAGGCCAAACCGGCCGCCGAGCGCAAGCGGACTCGCAACCTGAGCGAAGACAAGCGGTTCAAGCTCTTCAGCGGCACGGCCAATCGGCCGCTGGCCGAGGAGATCGGTCGCCACATTGGCGTTGCGGTGGGCGAGGCCAAGCTCCAGCGCTTTGCCGACGGCGAGGTCTACTTCCAACTGCTTGAGAATGTCCGCGGAGTGGATGTTTTTGTGGTTCAGCCCACCTGCTACCCGGTTGACCAGCACCTGGTGGAACTGCTGGTGATGATTGACGCGCTCAAGCGCGCCTCGGCGGCCAGAATCACGGTGGTGGTGCCCTATTACGGCTACGCCCGCCAGGATCGCAAAGACCGCCCGCGTGTGGCCATCAGCGCCAAGCTCATTGCCGATTTGCTCACCACGGCGGGCGCCAATCGCGCACTTTTTGTCGACCTGCACGCCGCCCAGATTCAAGGCTTCTTCAACATTCCCGTCGATCACCTTTACGCCAGCCCCGTGCTTGTGAGCTACTTCCGCGAACTCGCTTTGCCCAGGCTGACGGTGGTTTCGCCGGATGCCGGCGGCGTGGAGCGGGCACGCTTTTTTGCGCAGAAGGTCGGGGCTCCGCTAGCCATTGTGGATAAGCGCCGCACCGACATGAACGTCACCGAGGTGATGCACGTGATCGGCGACGTGAACGGCAAGAGCTGCCTCATCATCGACGACATCATCGACACGGCCGGCACACTGGTGAAAACCGTGGACGCTCTCTATGCCAACGGCGCGGCCACCGTATATGCCGGCGCCAGCCACGCCATACTTTCCGGCCCGGCCATTGACCGCATCGCAGCATCGCGGCTGGAACAGTTGGTTGTCACCAATACCGTTCCGCTGCGTGAAGCGGCGCAGAAGTTGCCCAAGATCAAAGTGCTCTCCATCGCCGGCCTGCTGGGCGCGGCCATCGAGAGCATCCACATGGAAACCAGCGTGAGTACGCTGTTTTCATAGAAGCAGCTTTCAGCTTCTAGCTGCTAGCTTCTAGCTGGTTGAACCGAGAGATAGGCCTTTGCGATTGAGCGAGGGGAAAAGAAGAACGTGATGAATCATGAAACGAGTTGATTCAGCGCACAACAGCAACAGGCAGCTAAAAGCTAGAAGCTAGTAGCTGCTTTTCAACAAAGGGAGCGGAACGATTCAGTTCGCGGCAGCAGCCGAAGCGAAAAGCTAACGGCTAGAAGCTAAGAGCTGCTTTTCCGTGCCCGAACCAGGAAACGAGAGACCGAATGCCAGAAGTAGTCGTAGCCAAGCCCCGTGAGGGCAAGTTCAACAAGAACGCCGCGCGCCGAGTGCGCGTCGCGGGCAAGATTCCCGCCGTTCTGTATGGCGCCGGGCATGACCCGATTGCCGTCGAGGTGGACCCCAAGCAGATTTCGAAGATCCTCTTCTCCGAGGCCGGCCACAACTCGATTTTCGATGTCGAGATCGAAGGCCAGCCCACCGCCAAGGCCATGATCGTCGACTGGCAGCGCGAACCGATCAATGACCTGTTGATCCACATCGATCTGAAGCGCATCGCCCTGGACAAGACTCTCCGTGTCAAAGTGCGCGTCAAGCTGCTTGGCATTCCGGTGGGCGTCAAGGCCTCCGGCGGCATTCTGGACCAGGTGTTGCGCGAAGTCGAAATCGAGTGCCTGCCCACGGATATCCCCAGCCACATCGATGCGGATGTCAGCACGCTGGAACTCTTTGCGTCGTTGCGGGTCAGCGATCTGCCCCACGCAGGCTCCATCAAGTTCCTCAATGCCGAGGATGCGACTGTGGCTCACGTCGTCTCCATCCGCGAAGAGGCGCCTACCGCAGCCGAGACTGAGGCCGCCGCTGTTGCGGCTGCCACCGCGGCGACCGCAGCCGAGCCCGAGGTTGCCAAGAAGGGCAAGCCCGAGGCTGAAGCTGGAGCCAAGAAGTCCGAGGCAAAGAAGTAAGCCTTGGCCGAGGAAAGCGAGTCCGGAGCCCGGCGCCGCCCCTTTTTGGTGGTGGGGCTGGGCAACCCCGGCCCAGAGTATCTGTGGACCCCGCATAATGTGGGGTTCATGGCCATCGACCGCATCGCCCAGCAAGAAGGGGTTGTGGTCCAGAACCGGCGCTGCCGGGCCGCAACCGCAACCTGCCGCATGGCGGGGCGTGAGGTGGTCCTGGCCAAGCCGGAGACATTCATGAACCTGAGCGGGCTGGCGGTGGCCGCTTTGGTGAGAGAGTTTGAGGCGGATCCGGCCAAGGATCTGCTCGTCATCCACGACGAGCTGGATCTGACGCTGGGAACCTTCAAGATCAGGGAGCGCGGTTCGCCGGCAGGGCACAACGGAGCCCGCAGCATAACCGGCGCCCTGGGGAACCAGGAGTGGTTGCGCCTGCGCATTGGCGTGGGGTTGGATTTTCCGCCGGAGGCCATTGCGGCCGGCGGCGGCAAACGGCCAGGCAAGGATTATCTGCTCTCGCCGATGCGCAAGGCGGATTTGACGGTGCTGGACGAGGTGCTGGACCGGGTGGCAACCGCTACACGGCGCATTCTTGAACTGGGGCCGGCAGCCGCGATGAACGAGTTCAACCGCCGCGAGCGAAACAGCCCGGCGGAGGAGTAACAAAGGTACGAAGCCGCCATGGGGCGAGAACGGTCTTGCGCAAGGCAAGGGCAAACCGATCTGGCCGGCAGGCAAGGCATGTAAGCAAGGTTGGACTTCGGGGCTGGACCCTGACGATCCAGCGGAAAAGGAATTGAGATGTCCCGTGTGTATGAGGTTATGTTCATTGTTCGGCCCGATGTGGCCGAAGAGGATGCCGACAAGCTGATTGCCGGTTTTTCCGCTACCGTGACGAACGGCGGCGGAGTGGTCAAGACCGTCGAGAAGATGGGCCGGCGCAAGCTCGCTTATACGGTGCGCAAGTTCAACGACGGTAACTACATCTTGCTCACCATCGAGGCCAACGGCGCGGGAGTGCTGGAACTGGAGCGCCGCCTGCGCGTCACCGAGCCGGTGATCAAGTTCATCACCGTGCGCATCGACGAGGAAGAGAAGCGCCTGGCCAAGGTGAAGGCTCTGCGCGGCGTTCGCCGCACGGCGCCGGTTGCGGCCCCGGCCATTGCAGCCCCGGTTGCCGTCGCGCCCGTTGCTGTTGCCGCTGCGCCCGTTGCTGAAGCGCCAGTTGAAGCTCCCGCCCCGGCGGAAGCCGTCGAGACGGTTCAGGCCAGCGCCTAGCAAGGTTCAAGAGAATTGCCGCTGACGGTCCCTTGTCTTGGTGACTGGCTCCGGCCCGAATTTGTCTCGTGGCGCTCCCTGGGCGCAATCGGGACCGAAGAGAGTGAAGAGGAAACATCATGTCTGAAGAGACTCAAGCAAAAGCGCCGGAAACGGGCGCAACGCAAGCACCCCAAGCCACCTCCGCGCCGGATTCCAGCCCAGCCGCGGGCTCTGGTTCCGGACCCAGCTCCAGTTCAGGTTCCAGTTCAGGCCCCCGTACCGGTGGACGGCCTTCCGGCGGGCGGCCCTCCGGTGGACCCGGCGGCCGCGGAAAGTTTTTCCGCCGCAAGAAGGTCTGCAAGTTCTGCACCGAGAAGATCGATGCGATCCCTTACCGCGATGTCCGGCTGCTGCAAGGATTTGTAGCCGAGCGCGGCAAGATCGTTCCCCGGCGGCTCACCGGCGTTTGCACCACGCACCAGCGCCGCCTGACCCGCGCCATCAAGCAGGCCCGAAATATCGCCCTGCTGCCGTTTGCAACACGGCACTAGCAATCGGCCGTCGCCCGTTCGCTCCTTTGTTGTGGAGCGGCCTCGATTGAACGAGACTTGGCGGGCGACAATCATCCGGATGCCAATGTAAAACCCTGCGCGGCGCACCCGAACCGCTGAGAGCCTGGTCCGAAGGACGAAACGGCCCCCGGCCGCGGCGCCGCCCGTAACACTGGAGAGTTTCCCATGGAAGTTATTCTGAAGGATGACGTAGCCAACCTGGGCCACCGCGGAGACGTGGTGAAGGTCGCAGACGGCTACGGCCGCAACTTTCTGCTGCCCCGCAAGCTGGCGCTGCAGGCTACTTTGGCCAACAAGGCTGTCATTGAGCAGATGAAGTCTGCCGCTGTCCGCCGTTCCGCCACTGAGAAGGCACAGGCCGAAGAACTGGCCGCCAAACTCGAGCCGGTCGTGCTCAGCTTTACCCGCAAGTCGGGCGAAGCTGGTCATCTCTTCGGCTCAGTCACTGCGGCCGATATTGCCGCTGGCCTTGAGGCCAAGGGCTTCGAGATCGACCGCCGCAAGATCCAGGTGGATGAGCCGCTCAAGAGCGTGGGCGACTTCAGCGTGGCCATCAAGCTCTACCGCGAAGTGACCGCGCACATCAAGGTCACGGTCCTGGCCGAAGCCACCGAGGAAGTTCCTGCCGAAGCCGCAGCCGAGCCCGTAGCCGCGGTCGAACCCGCCGCGGAAGAAGCCGCAGCCGAGTAGCTTCAACACCGTTCCTGCCCACGCCGCCTCTCGGTTCGCCGAGGGGCGGACGTGCTTCCGGCGATTCAGTTGGCGTGCTATCCCAGGTCTCAGAATCGAGCCCTGGGGCATCCGGCTACTCCGCTACGCCGTCGTTGATCTGGGCGCAATCCATTCGCAGAGTGCCGTTGTCGTTGAACACCAACCCGTAGGAACGAACAACGCCGCCGACTGCCAGAGGGGTCGTATTGAGCATTTGTGTGTTGATGTCTGCGTAGACGATTACCGTGTTTGGATTCGTCAGTAGGTTGGCCTGGCCGCCCGGTAACTGCACGGCGAGGTCGGGGAACAGATCGTACGGGGCAAGCGTGACCGTGTAAGTGGTAAAGCCGCCCTCGCTGCCGATCGCGGTGACCGTGCCGTTGATGGTCTGTGGGATGAGCGTGACGGTGGTTGCCGGCATGTCTATAGGCGGTGGTTCCAGCACAAGGGAATGGGTGGTTGCGTAGATATTCTGCCCGGGAACCATGTTTGTAGCGCTGAAGCTTGCCGGGAAGGGGAGCGTTTGCAGGTTGCCAAACTGGCCCGATATTTGAAAGGTCGCACTGCTGAAATTGAATGGATACATGTCGTCGTTTTGCGCGCCAAAATCTTCCGTCGGAAAGCCATAGAGAACGGGCCCAACCCCAAAAACTGCCGTCACCGGTCCGATTGTCGCGCTCAGGTTGTTGGGGTTTGCGTCGTACACGGCGATGCGCTTCGCCAGCAGCGATCCGTCCGGCTGGAGTACGGCATCCATATCGACGGCTACTCCAGTCACCAGTTCAGCAGATCCGCCGATGCCTTGATAAACTGTGTCCGCGCCCGCCGCAACTTGCCATACAGGGCCGATCTCCAGCGCCCCGCATCCGCTGGCCGCGCAGTCCTGGCCGCCTTCCGCAGCGGTCACAGCGAAGCTGCCGTCCGGCTCGGGCGTGGCATTGATGAGCCCTTTTAGGCCGACCTCCATCGGATTTGTGTCGCTGGCTAGAGTGAGAGTGAACGTGGGTGTAATCGAGAAATTGCTGCTGGTGGTCAGGCAGTTCTGGTTGTTGTAACTTGCCGATTGAGAGACTTGAAGGTTAAGCTGCACCAACGCGTTGTTGCCTGCAATTGTGATCGGCGAGGGCAGGCTCACGGTCACGTTAGCCTGCGGCGTGTACCCGTAGTCAAATGTGTGCGGAGTTACGCCTCCGTTGGATGGGTCGAAGGCGACGCACTTGAACGCCTCGGACCCGACCGATGCGGTTGCGGAGGTGTAGACGCCCTGGGGCACGGTGACGGAGAGCAACGGCTCCGAGACGCCGTTCACATGCAGAAACTCGGCACTGATGGGCGCGGAGATCAGGCTCGCCGTGCTGCCCGACTGGCTGGTCAACGTGATGCTGTTGAGAACCATGTCGAACTCAGAGAGCTGATCGTTTGCGGTGCTCGTCGTCAGGACGGTCACTGATGTAGTCCCGCTTGTATTTTTCCCTGTCCCAGTGCTCGTGACGCTGCCGCATCCGGTGAGGCTAACTGAAGCAAGAAGCGCGCCGGAGAGCAAGCTGGTTTGAAGATACGGACGAGCGCCAAAAAGTTTCAACAATAGAAAACGCATATGTTTTTCCCTTCAGATTTTCTGGACGCTAGAACCGCAGTCGTGGCTTGGCGTTGGAACATGGCGTCGAAAGAAATACAAGGGGACCGATAAGATCCATGATCTCCCGGCCCCCCGCCGGATTGCCCTGTCGAGCAATGGTCTATGGAAAGAGCATCAAGGTTCCGAAATAGTTGTCCTGGAATTGCACGAACTGCAGCGGCCCTGCGTAGCCAGGATTCGGTCCTTTGATGGTAAGTGTAGAGGTTTTCCCTTGCGAATTGTTCACCGCGTTACTGGTTGAATATTGCCAGGTCATCTGATTCTGGATTTGTAAAGTGAGGCTGAAGTTGCTCAAGAAAACCGAGCTGTTGTATTGTTGTGAGGCGGCAAAGGTCTCGGTGTGTTGGTAGTTCTGCGTATTGGTTGTGGTAGTGGAGTAACCCTGAATATAGGTGTAGTTCCAGTTCGGCTCGAATTCAATCACCTGTGTACACCCTGTGGAGTAGCATTCCGTAAAGCGTCCATCGGTGGTTGTATATGAGCCTGAAGCCAGAGTTGGCGTATAGTTCGTCGAAAACGGATCAGCTTCAAGAATGCTCTCAAGGTCGGTGCTTGTAAGCCCGGGACCCGAGCCGTCCGTATTGTTCATTGCCCAGGTTCGCGCGTAGACGGAGGCAATGTCCTCGCACGTAGGCAACCATGCAGGATTGTTTGTGGCAAAATACCCGTTGAGGCAGCCCACGGGAATGCCGATCACATCCATGTCGTTGTAGACGTGTGTGTCGGTAAGGTCATAGCCATACCCGTTAAATGTGGCATTAAAGCTGTTTCCGCTTACAGAGACCGTGTACTGTGCAATCGGGTTCAACCACACTTGGATGTAATCATAATTGTGATTCAACCCATTCGTGGGGTCGATATATCCGGTCAGGCCTGTCTGGTTCGAGACTGTTTGACTCAGCGCAACGGTATTGGATGATCCCGACTGCTGCGCGTAAGAGGCGGAGTACGTCGCTGTTGCCTTGCCCGACAGAAAGCCGGGTATTCCTGCCGAGTTCAAAAGCGAGACGCTCGTAGTGGTACTGCTGTTGAAGGAACTGCTCGTTGTTGCCGTACTGCCCACCACCGAGTTGTTCGTGTAACTCACACTGCTGCTCGACCCCGGTGGGGAGTAGACCACGCCAATCACAATGTATTTGGGGTTGATGTACCCCGGAGTGCCTGGACTGCACGAGTCGACCGAGACGTATGCGTTTCCATTGAGTTCAGGGCTGAATGTAACCGTGCATGCGCCGTTGGGAAGCACACTGAAATCGTAACTCGAAGGTGAAGAATAGGGGCACCAGTACGGTGAACCCAACTGCGTGTTCAGTACCGGATTTGTCGAGCCGTTGTACGTAAAGGTCAGGTTGCTGAACATTAACCCTTCGTTGTTCGGATTGGAAAACCCGTTGACTGTCGGGCAGACATAAGGGTATCCCTCGGCCTGCCAGGACAGTGTACCACCACCGACGCTGGTGCTGAACTGCTGTGGACTATACAACGGAGGTAGCTGCTGTGCCTGTGCAGCTGTTAGTCCGAAGACAAGCAAAATGAGAGCTATTGATAACGAAAATTTACCTGAAAACGCTGAAACGGTAAACATTTTCAAATCCTTCCCATTACTTTGTGTTTTTGGGGGGTGATTTAGCGCACCCCCGATGAACACGACAACTCAAAATTAAGGGCGCGCCGACTATAACTCGCATGAAATTGGATTGTCAAGCGATAAATATCAAAGAGTCAGCAATGTAAATAACCGGAGTTTTCATTTTGAGTTTCTAAAATTAATTTTGCGGCGTTCCATTTCGGGAAATCTGAGTTAAAGAGCCGGGTGTCCCGCGTCTGACCATCCACAAAAGATTGGGTGCCCCAGGTTTCGCTTCTGGAACCTGGGATAGCTTAACCCTCTGCCTCAACCCCTGTCGAGAGTCAGATTACCGAGTCTGCCCCACCACATCTGGTTGCAGAGAATTAACTTCCTTCGGCGCACAATAGGATATTGGGGTTGTGGGAGGG
>Ga0255353_1001033_pt1 | contig 16433 bp, 9 predicted proteins | sample HBST25metaG_FD_189941 | JGI IMG/M metagenome (GOLD analysis project Ga0255353, IMG submission 189941) | Peat soil microbial communities from Stordalen Mire, Sweden - H.B.S.T25 | ecosystem: Environmental > Terrestrial > Soil > Wetlands > Peat | place: Sweden: Norrbotten County, Stordalen Mire...
GATGCCTGCGCGCGGAGACGCATCGGCGCATTGATGAGGATCGCGGCAAAGAGGAGCGTGACTGGGAAGGCTAGGTGCTTCATGCAGGAATTATTTTTCCGGGTGCGGGGCACGCTCGTTGATTGGACGCACGCTGAGGACTGTAGGCTGTGAGCGAGATGCGGTTCGCTGACCTGCTTCATGCTTCCCCCTGTCCTAGTGTACCGGGCGCTCAAGATTTTTTGGCCAGCTTTCGGGGAGGATTGTGGGTCGCGGCTGAAGGAATCCGGTGTGAGTGCCGATAGACGATAGAAGGGATGTTCGATCAATCGAACGACGTCCTGGAGTAGGGATGATGAGGCGGTTTGCGGCGGTTGTGTTAGTTGCGGGGCTAGGGCTTCCGATGGTTGGATGCGGCGGCGACTTGATTCTTCCACAAGCCGGCGGGGGCAGCATCGGGTTGATTCTGGCGGACTCGGGGACTGAGACACACTACAGCCTGAGCGTGGCAGATGGCGCGCTGATGCTGACGGAGACTAACAGCGACGGGACGGCGGCGGCCAATCTGGGACTGATCGACAGCGTGACCGGAGCGCACTATTCGGTGACGGTGACTGACGGCGCGCTGACGCTGGTTCCGGGTTCGAGCACGACGCCGGGGGCTTTGCAAATAGGGCTTGCTGACGCTGTGACAGCGAGGAACTACACGCTGGCAGTGAACAGTGGCGCGCTGACGCTGATTCCAAGTTAGAAGGACATGGAATGGTACGACGCTTTGCACTCTCCGTGACACTGCTGGCTGTTGCACTGGCTTATACCCTGCCTGCGAGTGCGCAGACCAGGACCTATGTGGCGTACGCGGGGAGCTACTCTGCCGGAACTGTCTATAACTTGAACGACATGGTGTCGTTGGGAAACGACTTTTATATCTCGCTGGTGACCGACAATGTGGACAACTCACCGGCAACGAACGCTTCGCGGTGGGCGCTGGTGGGCGCTGGCAGCGGAGTCGCGGGAGCGACTGGACCGGTGGGACCAGCGGGCGCGACAGGGTCCGTGGGACCGATGGGTCTGATGGGATCAATGGGGCCAGCGGGAGCGACTGGCGCACAGGGGCCCGCAGGCGCGGCTGGGGCAGCAGATGCGGCGGGAGAGGTCAGCGAGACGCGCACGCTGATGGTGGTTGCTCTCAAGTCGCCGCCAATCGTGAACAATAAAGTGACCTTGCTCTCCGCCACCGGAGCTGGCAATGTCGAGCGCATCCAGTTCGCCATGTCCTATAACGACGGCTCTCCGACAGCGGCGAACCTCGGGGCGCAGACGATCATCACCATTGTCGTGGACGGCAAAACCTATAGCTGCACCCTCGGCATGTTCCTGTTGTGGAATGGGTATGCAACTTCGGATGGCGTCGCGGCCACCAGCGACCTGTTCCTCACCAAGTACCTCGGCATAACAAACGCTACCAGCCTGTCGAATGAGGTCATCGGCGGTTACAGGCGCATCTACATCAAGTACACCTCCAGCATCAACATCTCGGTCACGGTACCTTCCGCATTTAATGGTCCTGTTTACTCGCAGGTCGAGTACTACCCTGGCGTCGCCCCAGCCGGGCGCTACCCTGCAACACGGAACGTCTTTCATATGGTTGTCAACGACTGGGCGAACTCCACGATTGCCAGCAGCCAGGTCCTCACCGTCATTCCCACGGTCAGTGGTCCAGGAGAACTGGAGAGCATTTACTTTGTATCGTCCGCGCCGGGACAGGTGGAACCAGGCTGGCTTGAGATGAGCCCAACGATCGCGGTGGACGGGACGGTCTTCCTCTATGGCGGGACGGAGGACTTCTTTGGCAACCAGTTCTACGGCGACCAGTTCCACGGACGGACGGACGAGTACGGGATCGCGCGATACTACAAATCCAACCCGCCGGACAATACGACTTACTGGACTGCCTATCGCTACTTCCGGGAGTCTCCGATGGTCTTCAACACCGGCCTGGGAATGATCTGGCAGAACGAGTATACGGGGAATGGGGCGGCGACGAAGGTGGGTACGCTGGCCGTGTATTACACGACGAACTAGAGCATCTCCCGAATTGCTATAGACCAAATAAGAATTGTCATTCTGAGCGGAGGAGAATAATTTCGCATCAAACTCTTTCAAAAGCAGATAATAGGCAATTTTCGTCCTGTGCAGGAACTGTGTAGAACAATCTGTAAATTTTCCGGTTTTGTGGCTTATGCACGGAATTGCCTCGGCGGTCTGTCCCTGGCTGGAATGACTCGTGACCGCGTAGCCATGATCGAGGTGCGGATGCGTCGCCGGATAAAGCTCGACTACACGGTCTCCTGGGAAAACTCGTACGCGAGATAGGGATTCTAATCCCCAACCTTTTTACTAGAGGCCCAAGCCAATATCCATGCTCTGTTCCTGTTCTTGCTTCGGCGTCGGGACGATGTTCTGGTCGTTCTTGTCTTGCCCTCTGACCTGTGCCACATCCTGCGAATGCGAATGGGCCTCCCCTTTCGGCATCGCATGATCTAAGGCTTCCTTGGCCGTGATCGGGTCTCCATCCTGCCGGTAGAACTGGCCGGTCGGCCCGTCGATGTGCAAACCTCGTTGTGTATCGAGGTGCTCGTATGACTGAATCGTCCCCGTCTCGGCCTTCCATCCGAACTGACTCCCCTCGGAGGCTGTCACCGCATGGTTGAGCGGTGCCCAGTGCCGCTCAAGTTCAGGCCAGCTATAGACCTTTTCGATAGGCTCGGCGACTGCCTTTTGCTCAACCACGGTCTCTCGCTTCGGCGCAACTGCTTGCTCCGACACTTTGGCGGTCTGATCCTGCTTCACCTCTGGCGCTAGTGCGCTCGTGTGCGAGACATCATGGCCGAGCGCCGAGCCGAGCTTCTCTCGGCTATCTGTGAAGAGTTGCGCGTCGTAGGCACCACGCGAAACCGAGACATACGCCATGCGGTTGTTAAGCAGGTCTTTTGCTCCAAGCTCGGTGTCCACGTTGATGAGCACACGGTCAGCGGTCTGCCCCTGGCTGGAGTGGCTGGTTACGGCGTAGCCGTGGTCAAGGTGCGGATGCTTCACGGGGTCAAGCTGCACCTCCCGGCCTCCGTCCATCTTGACGGACATGCGCCCTTCGGCGATCCGCTCCACTGTTCCAAGTTCGCGGTTCGCCAGCTTCATCTCCGACACGGGAGCGGTGAGTTGCACACGATCTCCTGTAGAGAACGACCGCTCCTGCTCACGATAGACAGAGACGCCTTGCTGACGGCGCGGATCGTAGCTCTTCTCTGCGCCATCTTTCATCTCGACAGTGATCATGTTGTTCGGCGCATCGACTTGTGTCACCCGCGCATACTCGCCGTTGGAGATGCCGGTCTCGCGGGAGGTGCGGCTGTAGCGCAACACATCGCCCTCGTTGTATCGAGCAGCCCACATCCGGTCGGCACCGGTAAGGTCTTGGCGCGGGACAAGCACCTTGGTCTGATGCTCCTCTTTGCCGACAACGCCCTTGGCTTGCAGCTCCTTATGGATCGCCTGGTTGATCTCGGTGCGGGAGCGGTTGTCGGGCGAGACGACCAACGTGTTCTCCGGCGATTTTGCATACTCCTTCGCGATGGCTGCGATGCGCTCCTCCGGGCCTCTGACCTCGTGAATGCGTCCCTGCCAGTCCAAACCCGCAATCGCCAAGCCTACCTCGCCACGCGCAAGCTGCTCGACGGTCTGCTTCAACTCCGGGTCTCTCTGGCGAACGATCTCGTCCAGCCTTACTGTCTTCATCCCCGCCTCTTGTAGCTGAGCGAAGATGCGACCGGCCTCAACGGACTCATGCTGGCGGGTGTCGCCGACCAGTAGAACGCGTTCACTCGGATGGAGGCGGCTCACGAACTCGTGCATCTGCCGGGTCGATGCGAGAGAACTTTCGTCCACCACATAAAGGCGCTTCTCGCCGGTATCCACTTTCTGCCCTTGCGCAAGATGGGCTTGCAATGTCTTCGTGTCGATGCCGGCCTCGCCGAGCTTCTGAGCTGCGCGAGATGTCGGCGCAAAACCTTCTACCCTATACCCCGCATACTCCGCGCCCTCGCGTACCACGGCCAGAGAAGTCGTCTTCCCCGCACCCGCGACTCCATCCAAGCCAACGATCTTCTCCCGTGACAGAAACACATCATCGACTGCCTGCCGCTGTCCAGTATTCAGCTCCGGGTGACGTTGCTCGGTATCAATGCGCGTTCTCCCGTCTACCAGCATGGGATCGGCGAAGCCGCGCTGGTTGCCGTTCTTCATGTGGCCTATGGTTTCGCGCTCCATGCGAAGCGTCTCCGCCGTCGTGTACTGCTGCCCTTCATGCTTCGGCCCATGCTGGACAGTGCGAAACTCTCCCGACTGCGCTCTGCGGTCGAACTCCTGCCGGACCTGTGAGAAGCTGGCCTCGCCCATGCCTCTATCGAGCGCCGCCGTCAGAATCGACCGTCCGCTCTCGACCGCAGAGCGCTCAAAAAGATGTTCGCGGGCGTAGGTCACGGACACCTGGGCGGAGTTGCCCGGATGGGACTCGTGATTTTGTCCATGCTGCCGCGCTTCGGCAACAACGCGGTCGGCCTGGTGGCCGTACTGTGCGGACAGCTCGCGGTGCTGCCGCAACACTTCTTCCGGGGACAGCAACTCCTTGGAGTCCCGCGTCCGGTGCGCCGCAATCTGCGCGGCGGCTGGCCCGTCGATGCCGTTGGCGCGGATGTAGTCCTTCACCTGCTCACGCCGCAGACTGTTGGCCGCAAGGTACTCCGTGCTGTACCCGGCGATCTGTGGCTCACCCCACTCGCCACGCTCGACCCTGTAGCCAAGGTCATTCAAACGCAAGGCCAACTCCGATCGGTAGACGTTGGTGGCGTAGCTCTGCGAGGCAAATAACTCCTGCGGTTGCAGCGAGCGGGTCTGACCGCTCTCTCGCTCGGTGACGTTGAAGATCACGGCATGAGTATGGAGTTGCGGCGCGGCATAGCCTTCCACTGGACGCGCGGTGTCATGCTCGAAGGTCGCGGCGGCGAACTTGCCCGTCGTCTCCGGCTCCCGAATGTTGCCGATCCGCGCCTCTGTGTACCGCTCCAACTCAGTCAACGCAACGCGGACACTTTCGCGGTGCGCCTGCCGCACCCGGTCATCTCCGCCTACCAGCGCAGTCAGCGAGACGGACTTCGGCGCGGAGAACGTCGCATCCCACCCGGCGCGGTGTTCGACCGAAGTAATCTCCTTGCCGTTCTTGCCCTCATAGGTCTTCGATACCTGGTGCCGAACAAGCTGCGCCTCAGTCTGCGGATGCTGGCCTTCGCTCAGCCGGGCGAAGTGCTCCGCGCCTACGGCTCCCGAAAGGCCCCACTCGCCGGAGAGCCGCCCCTGCCACTCACTATGCCCCTGCTGATCGCGGCTCCAGTAGTTCTGCTCACTCGAAGCAAACTCCCGCGCATGATACGTCCGCGCTTGGCCTGCCGAGAGCGGTTTGGAGATGGACAACATAGACTTGGCCCGATTTCGATGCGGCAACCGAAGTGCCGTATGTAGCGATGCTAGACCTGTACCGCTCTATTTACCTATGAAGGGCCATCAGGTGCAGTGCAATCGCACTCAAAACAGGTGCATTTGCCGCTACCAATCAATATCAAGGGCAGCCACTTCCGGTTTGCCCTTGATCCAAGAGTAATTCTGTTGTCTCGCAACGGCTAAGTAGCTCCTTACTGACATGAAAGAATGTGCAGTTTGGAGTGCTCGGGGTAGAGCAACCGCGACGTTCGGTATCTGAGGTTTGGTGATTATGAGTTCCCAGCGGCCTCCGTCCGCTTCCCATTCACCATTGCATCACTGTAGTTTGCGACCAAAGTCGTCCGAGATTCGAGAAACAACTCTCGCTGTCGAACCCCGAAAAGATTAGCGGACGACTCACTGACACGGGCAGTAATCTGAACCCTAAAAACTAGCCATTAGAATCAATGTATGCCAATACGCGGCGGAACTTCGGATAAGCTCGGAAACCGGTACGAATTGCTGTGGGCCTTCGACCAACTGCTTAAGATTCTTGATGGTAGGGCTATCGACTTCACACTCGAACCCATCAATTCTGAGGAGTCCCAAGGCATTGAATTCAAGGTTACAAATGCAGATGGAACGGTAGATTATTGGTCGGTCAAGCGTCAGACCACTCAAGCTGGATGGACTTTGGCACTACTGACGGCAAATGACAACCGTGGGCGGTCGATTTTCGGGGATCTTGTCGCACATGTCCAACGCTCGGAGGCCAATCATGGCGTGTTCGCGTCAACGCTCGGGGCAGGTGAACTCGAAGAACTTCGTTTGTATATTGCGGACGAAACCCTATTCAAAGACCGCTTGGAGAAATCTGCGGCTCTAAACGGAAAATTCCGTACTTCCATCTTGCCCTTATTCGATGGCGATGAAGAAGGGGCCCGTCAACTCCTTGCGCGGATCCGAAGCCACGCTGCGGATGAAGCTCAACTCCGAGATCGAGTGCAAGACATGATTCGGAGGCTCCTCTACGATGCATCCGGGGGGCAGTTGGATGTGGGCAAGGTTTGGGCTCTTCTCGAAGCCCTGCTCCTGAGGAAGATCCACACCCCCATTGACCGATCAGTGATTCTTGCCGAACTTGAAGGTCATAGCATCCGGCTTCGTGATTGGGCTGTTGAGAAGACAGTTCGTGCACAGATCGAGCAACTCTGCGAATCCTACGTAACTCCGATCAAAGAAGAGCTTATCAACGGCATCTTTTTAGCGTTGGGCGGCCTTGACGAAATTCTTGCAGACGATGGCATCCCCAAAAGCCGCAAAACCTTAATTGTTGGCGGAGCTGGAGGTGGCAAGAGCACTACGCTCGGCCATGTGGTCGAATCGCTCCAGCGATCTAAGGTCCCTGTTGTGCCAGTCCGCTTTGATCAATTGCCAGATGGAATTCTCACAACCGGCGAGTTGGGCAGGAAACTCTCTTTGCCGGAATCGCCCGCACTCGTACTTGCGGGCATTGCGGCTGGGGCCGATTGTGTGCTCGTCATCGACCAATTGGATGCCATCAGCATGGCGTCCGGACGACGTGTTGAACTGTGGTCGTTATTTGAAAGCTTACGACGCGAAGCCGAGCGATTTCCGAACATGGCGCTAGTGGTCGGATGCCGGGAATTCGATCTGGAACACGACCAACGTATGCGAGCGATGAAGTCTTCGCAATCGGGATTTTCACTGATTAGTCTAAGGGCATTCTCGCCGGAAATCGTTGATGCGATTTTGCAGAAAGCCGGGTTGGACATCACACGCGTTCAGCCGGAAATCAAGACAGTGCTGACGCTTCCGCTCCATATGTCTATGTTTCTACACCTGTCGCCGGAAGCTCAATTTGCTCTTCACGACCGAGATGGGCTTTTTGACAGCTTCTGGACTGAGGTTGAACGCAAGGCAAATCGTCGCGCCGAGCGAACGGTCTCGTGGACCCCAATCATAGACACATTGACATCGTGGCTCAGCGCGCATCAACGACTTTCTGCGCCGCGAGACGTTCTTGACGATTTCTCTGCTGATGCGGCAGTGCTGACCTCAGAGCGGGTACTCATTCTGTCTGATGGCCAGTACCGGTTCTTCCACGAAGCGTTCTTTGACTATGCATTCGCCAGACGGTTTGCGTCACAAGGCAAAGGGCTGGTCGGTTTTCTATTGGCCGGCGAACAAGATCTGTTTCGACGCGCCCAGGTCCGTCAGATACTCTCTTATGCGCGCTCCCATAATCGACCTCATTACTTGCGTGAACTCAGAAGCACTCTCATTGATGCTCGGATTCGATTCCACATCAAGAGTTTGGTGCTGCAATGGCTTTCTTCGCTGCCCCAGCCAACAGTGGATGAGTGGAAGATCCTAAAAGACACGCAAGAGGCGTGTCCACGACTGGCCTCCCACATACGAGGGGCTATTTTGGGAAGCGCCGGTTGGTTTGATGCCCTAGATGCCACCAGATATTTTGATGAAACCTTCTCCAGTGGAGACCTCGCGAAAGAACAAGAGTCTATCGGATGCTTCAGCTTTCCCCCTTTGTTGAAACAACGATCCGTGCGCATTGCGAACCTCTTGAATCAATACCGCACCAATGACGACAGATGGAATGAATACATACAGACGGTTTGCCGCTCCGGCGAGTTTTATCACGATCGGCGCATGTTTGATCTCTTTCTCGATCTCCTAAAAAGTGGGGTCATTGGCGTTCCAGCGCAAAATGGGGCGGTAGGAGGTGACTGGTGGCATCTGATGTACTCCATCTCTAAGGAGCATCCGGAGCTGGCTTCCGAAGCCATTGGGGTCTGGCTCAACTCTCTTTACTTAAATTGGCTCCAGAGCTCCAACGAATTATCCGAGCGGTCATCCGACCAGTTGTCGGGACATCACCCGCTTTCCGATCAACTGAATCACAGTGGGGATGGCATCGCAGTGATTGGTGAAGCGGGACACGCTCCTTTCGCATATGCCACTTTCCTATTGCCAACGGTGGCTGAAATCATTCGGACTACCTCAAAGGAAACAGAAGGCCAACTTGATAACGATCCGATCTGGAGCTTCCGCTCATTCGGGGATGACGCTCTGCAAAATGATGACATCCTATTTTCTCGTCTGGCACAATCGCTCGAACGGTTGGCTGTTGATTCTCGAGAACAACTTGACTCTCTCCTCGCGCCGTATTATCAGAGGCCGCATAATGCGATTGCTTATCTGGTATTGAGAGCATGGTCTGCAAATCCGGATCTGTACACCGAGCGGCTTGTCGATTTTCTTGTTGAAGATCCGCGCAGACTGAAGATCGGGTACGCCATATGGGGAGGAGGCGGTTCTGCTGAGGATTATGTTTCACTCCAGGCGGTGCGAGTTTCTTCGCCGCGGTGTTCTGCGGAAAAGTTCATTGCATTAGAACGAGTAGTTCTGGCCTTGCGGGATCGCTGGGAATCAAGCCATCCACCGTCGCGCGGCTGGAGACAATTGCGGCTGTTGCGAGCTTTGGATCAATCCCGACTCAGTGAGAACGGGAGGAATAAACTGGCGGAACTGGAGAGGAAATTTCCTGAAGCCGATGAAGAGTCGCCGGTGTCAATGGGTTCCCAGACATCGTGGGTCGGTCCCCCCATAACGGAGGACGCGCAATCGAAAATGACTGACGATCAGTGGATGGGAGCGATGTTGAAGTACCAAGGGCGCGATTTTAGTGCTCGATATCCCCTGGCAGGAGGTGAACTTGAGCTTGCCCGGTCGCTGGAACAGCGTACCTTCGGAAGTCCCAAGAGATTCGCCGCGTTGGCGCAACAAATGCCTGACGATTTGCCTGCAAGCTACTTCGAAGCCATTTTGCGTGGAGTCGCTGAGAGTGGCTACAAAGATCCTTCCCTTAGAGACCCAGCACTAGCGACGGCTCTGATCCAGCGCATCCATTCTCTCCCGTCACGCCCTTGCGGGAGGGCGATTGCGTGGTTGATTCAGCGTTGGGAGAAGACACTATGGGGCAATGAAGTAGTAGACATTGTTGCTTGGTACGCGCTTAATGATTTAGACCCAGAAACTGATGTATGGAAAACGGGTCTTGGTGACGGAACGCCTCACTACGGAGGTGACGCTGTCACCGCTGGGATGAATTGTGCGCGAGGAGCCGCAGCTGAAGCAATTGCGACAATCCTGTTTTCCAATCCTTCAAGTGTTCCGTGCTTAGAAGCGGCTATTGACGCCGTCAGTCATGACCGCGTAACTGCTGTACGCGCTGTAAGCATTCAAGCCCTACTTGCTCTCATGAACGTTAATCCCAAGAAGGCGATCCAATGGTTTAGCGAAGCAATCGACGGGGCTCCTGAACTTTTTAGCACCATGTACTTCGAGAGATTTGTTTTTTATGCGGGATACCGGGACTACGAAGGAATTCGTCCCGTGATTCGGCTGATGATGGAATCGCGAGTCCCGACTGTAGCAATCGCGGGAGCACGCCAGGCGTGTCTTCATGGTCTCACGCTAAAAGATGCTGCGCAGGATGCAGAAGACGCATGTAGCGGTGGAGCCCCGTTGCGTGAAGGCGCAGCCGGAACCTATGCCCGCGATGTCGCACACAAAGAAGTTGGGCCTTCATGCCGTGCCAAGCTGAAGCAGTTCTTCTTCGACCCGGTGGATGCCGTTAGGCTCAAGGCGGCGTCCGCGTTCCAGCATCTGTCCGAACTGGCCACGTCAGAACAAGCTGACTTGCTCCAATCATTTCTCGAATCCAGACCGAAGATTGGAGAACTGTGGTTAGTCCTGCGCTTCCTTCAAGACTCTCCGGTACAACTGCCGGATCTCATCCTCAATCTAGCCAAGCTTTGCGTCGCAGGGAACGATGACGATCCGAGCCAAGGGCGTCGTCATGGTGCATCAATGGAGCTGTCCAAGATTATTGTCCGTCTCCTAGTTCAAACAGAGGACTCCCGAGTACGTGCTCAGTGTCTTGATCTCATCGACGCGATGGAAGAACATCAATTTATCGGCCTCTCGACAGAATTACAGCGAGCCGACAGATGAAACCCCAAATGATGATTAGTGGTGCTCAAACCGGAGCGGCAACGGCCTGCAAGTTTGGTTGACCATGCCTTATGCAGCATTCTTTAAGATTTCTATGTTGTCGGCAATGCGAAAGTAGTCCGGTTTTTGGTCAATATAAGCGCTGAGAAGTCGGTGTAGATAGGGTCGAACGGACGGCTGTCAATCAATCCCTTTGGACTCATCCCAGACGTAGACCTCTTTCGCTTCGAGATCGGTCGCCGAGGACAAAGGAAACGATGTCTGGACAGCAGCAGCCGGTTTCTTCGTCGGCGGTTTCGTCGGCGCGACGGCTACAGGCGGGGCCACTTCCGCCTTCACTCTTGGGATCAACTTGGCCAGCGCCCGCTCGATAAACTCCGGCTGTTTGCTCCTCTTCTTTGCCAGCGCGAAGCGTACCGGCACGACCCGGTTCTCTTGCTTGATGAAGCCCCGCAGCGGCTCCAAGCCGGAGATTTCCGAGGCCATAACGAGCGGCTTGGTGACTATCTCCAGCGAGAAAGACTTTTTGCTCCGCAACAATCCCATGCTGCGCGACTCCTTCAACCGCTCGACCTCGATCTCGCCGATGGCATCGGAGATCCATTTCGCGGCGCGGGGTTCGGAGGTCTTGAAGAACACCTTGGTCGCCGGCTGCGAAAGCATCGCTTCGGCGTCCTTGCCGTAGCGCTTTTCCATCTGGCTGCGCCCCTGAAATCCCAGCACAACCGGGTTGCCGTACTTGCGATTTTCAGTGACAGCGGTATGGAGTTGTGGCAGCTTATTGAGGCTGGCAAGCTCGTCGATGACGAACCATACCGGCTTCGCTTTGCGGTCTTCGCAGTAGCCCATCATGCGCAGGATGAAGAGGTCGAGCCAAACGGAATGCAGCGGCAGAATCTTCTCCCGGTAGCCGGGATTGGAAGTCAGAAACACCCACCGCTTGCGCTCTGTGTGCCACTCGGCCGTAGAGAAGGTATTGCCATGGGCATCGCTATATTCAGGCAGCAACTCCAAGCTGTCGGCGACCATATTCAGGCTTGAGATGACACCTGCCCGCTGCGCCGGGGCCGTGGGGTCGATGAGGGCGGCAAGCGGTGTTCCCTTCACCCTCGAAGCAATTTGCTCGGGGTCGGACATCCACTTCAAGAGGTCGCTGGAGGTCGATTTGTACTTGAGCAGATGGGCCAGGATTCTGCGCGGACCATCGGTAAAGAACGCCTTCTCGTACTCTTTATCTGGAAGGAACGCGGCGGCGATAGTCGCGGCGGTTTCATCGCGGAGAAGCTCATCGGTGAGTGACCAGTAGGGGCATCTGGCATCGAGCGGATTCAGGATCAGGTCGCCACGCTCTGGGTCGTAGAACTCGCTCACAAAGTCCATCGCCGGGTCGTAGACGAGGGCGGTCTCGCCGCGCTCCTGGACCTGGCGGAGAATCTGCCGGATGGCCGAGGACTTGCCGCTGCCGGTGTCGCCCATGAGCATGATGTGGCTGGACTCAAGACGACGCGGAATGCGATAGCTCGGCCCGAACGGTAGCCGCGTCTTCCAATTGGAAGATGAGTTGCCCGATTGCAATTGAAAGCGGATTCCATCTTCCTTCCTCGCTCTGAGCCAGCCAAATGGCGATGCCAGTTTCGGCCCCTTCGTGCGCCGTCCATGCCGCTCTTCATGCTTCGCTCTGGTCTTCCACCAAGCTCTCAACCCGAGCAGGAAAAGTATCGCCGCCGCACAAGCAAACAACGGCTGCAGCACCATCCGCCAGATGCCCCTTCCGTCGTAAATCTGGGCTTCCAGATAACGCTCCAGCTTCTCGGACTCGACCTGCTGCGGCTCACTCTTGACCACTCCGCGCCAACCGTCGGCGACGGCGCGAGACGAAAGTTTGACGGGCAGTTCGTTCCCGTTGCCGATGGTTGCTGAGACGACATCGGCCCCCAAAGCCACCTCCGGTTTCCGTCCCGGCGCCGTCTTCAGCAGCCATTCCACTTTGGTCGTCGCGTCGGGCTGGCTCCCGCGCTCCGTGCTGTCGAGATAGGTAATCAGATAGTAGTTCTGGAGCGGCGGTGTCACCAACCAGAACCATGCCGCCACCGGCAAAACCGGAAGCCCGGTGAGCATCACGATGGCGACAATCAGCCACGGAAAGCGTTTGGGAAACTGCATCGGACGGCTCATGCTTTGCTCCCGTTCTTCGGCTCCGGCTTGGCAGAGACGGACGAATCCTGGAGCAGCTTGCGGGCCTTTGTGGCCTTCTGAGCGTCAGCGGTTTCGCGGATTTTGAGGACGGTTTCGGGGAGTAATTGCTTGCCTTCCGATGCCGCCTGAGCGGTTGCATGGAAGAGATTCAGGAGCATGTACCGGGTGGCGCAAACCTCCGCCAGGATCACCTCAACCGGGTCTGCTGGCCGCTCCCGCGCCTCCACCAGCGCCGTATCGCGGAGCCATTCGGCGAGCGACTTGCCGCTACGCTTGGCCGCCGATTCGACCTCCTCCAGCTCCTCGGTTGAGAGCCGCGTCGCTACAGTCTTGGCGCGGAGGATCGTCCTTGCCCCTGTAGTAGCGAGCGCCTGAGTATCGAAATCGTGGCCCGTGCGGGTGGTGCTCATGGGAGCCCGCCTTTGGGCTAACCCTAGTCCCATCGCAACAGGGCGTCAAACAAGGCGGTTCACGCGCTCGCGTTAACACCTTTTGAATCAGCATGTTTACAGAACTCGCGCTAAAGTGACCTCCGCGTAAACATGCGTTTCCATTTGGAATCATGAATCAGCCAAGTCGCTGATTCGATATATGATTCCAAATGGAATCGCAGGGACACTTGGGGATTCTTCACAGCACCCATTTGGGGGTGATGTGTCAATCCTTCTTCCGCTGCATCGCAGCGTGCTTCTCGCTCTTGTCCTGTTGGGGCGGCCTGGGTACTGTCACGATTGCCCTACGATTCCATACGGCTACCAAGGAAGACCAGCATGGCTCCACGGGTGGTCTGAGAGATGCTTACATGACGCCGAGTATCCATCCCTCGATCTCGGCAGCTCTACGATCTGCTTCACCAAGAGACGGATTGGCGAACGTGGATAGCGAGCCGTTGCTGTCGGCCTGCCTCATCCAAGCGGCTATGGAGTAGGCGTCGTGCTGATGGCCGTCACGATTCTCCACGGGGAAACTCCGGCTCCAAAGCGCCGGGTAGACCTCGGCCACAACGAATTTCCCCGCTGGGAATTCCCACCCATCGAAGGGCCAGAAGTGAACGCGACCGGCGGCTTTCAAATCGATATACCGAAGCCACGGAATACCGCTATGGGTAGATTTGGTCACCTGCCCCTGCACGTCAAAATGGAAGACTGATTTGGCACCACGAGCGCGGATTTCCGTCACACGTCTCCACCTCGGATTGCCGGATCGCGCGGGCGCGTTGCCGCAGACTCCCTCACGCACGAAATCGACATAGGTATGGTCATCGTCCGTCGGCCAATGGTATTGGAAGTCTTCCAGAAACGCTCTCCAATTGAGCGGAACACGGTTCTCAGCAAAGTAGCGGAGAGGGAACGAAAAGCCATGGTCGATTCCGACAAGCGTCGGTATATCTTCGGACAGAACTTCCGCCAACCACTCCGCAATTCCGCGCCGCGTCCAATACTTTTTCGATCCTGCGTGAGGCTGCACCTCAACCGGCGGCGTGTCCCTTTCCGCCATATAAACGCGCAAACCTTTGAGACCCGCAATGGGTGTCTCCGCGCCGGAGTAGTCGATTCCAATATAGCGCTCGAATGCCCCTCGCACGATCAAATCAGCTCCCGGCTTTCAGGTGACTCCGCACTTTTCAAAGCTGCGTTCCTCTTCTCTATGTGGGCCGCTTTCGCCTCCGACTTGACCCTCATAACCGCCTGAATCTCGTCGAAGTGCCAGGGGCGAAATTCATGACTGTCCACTCCCACATCCATCGAAAGGGAGATTGGATCGTCCAGCAGATTGCCGTGCGAGTGTCCGTAGAGCTGCCAAGCTCCGCGTGAATGATTCGGCCAAACCTTCATCGCATAATGGCAAAGAACGATCCCCTGCTTGCCAATAGAAATCTCGGACAGAGAACTCCAGGATGAGAAGAGATGTTGAAGTTGCCGCGTCGTCTTGTCGTGATTGCCGTCGACGAAATGGATGGTCTGGCAAGCCAGCCGCTTGCGATATGCCGCCACGCTATCGTGCTTGCCGAGACAGAAATCTCCGAGAAAATACACTGTGTCGTTTGGCTTCACAAGGGCATTCAGTCGATCCACAATCACCTCATCCATCTCCCGCGTATCGGCGAACGGGCGATTGCAATATCGGATGATGTTGAAGTGTCCAAGGTGAAAGTCGGACGTGAACCAAGTGTCAGCCATGATGACGATTATGCAGGAATGCCCCTCGCATTGATCGGGGAGGAGTACCAACGCCTCCGCTGGTCCGATTCCCAGGATTCTGCGTAAGCGGCTCAGAGTGTCATTATCATTCCATCGTTGAATGATATTGACCTGGTCGCGCCTCGCATCCACCCCTATTGGGGTACGACGCCAACCGGACGAACCGGTCGCACGAAGGTTGCGGTGAGGAGTGGGAGAGTGGCGATGTTGTCGGGCTGAGATTGCGCCTGGACGACCAGCTTGATGCGGGTGCCCTTCTGGAGCGGCTTGGCGAAATGACCCTGCTTGCCGAATGCCACGACGTTGTAGTGAAAGGCCTGAAGGTTGCGGTCGGGGATGATTGCGACTCCGAAGGCGGTGTATTTGCGGCCGTTCTTGGAGATGCGGCTGGTGGCTGAGTTGCTGACGGTGCCGAAGAGGGTGATGGTCTGATATGGAGTGACCGTGTCAACCTGCTTGATCTGTGGGTTTGTTGTTGTCGTTGTCTTCGTCGTTTCCCGAGGACAGAGCGAGCAGCAGTCGGGGCAGTTTTCAGCGACGATTGATCAGTCTGATATTCGCGGGTCGAAACCGCATAATCTTGATCCGTCGGGAGCTGCCTCTGACTGTTGTCGCGAGTCCGGCTGAGCCTGTCGCATAGACCAAACGAGGATTCTCCTTCGTGCTTACCCCGGCTGCTGCTGGCTCTGTGCTCGATTTGGACGACGATTTTCATCAGTGAGTTCGCTTTTGCTTTTTCCTTATTAGGAAGGTTTTTGCTTTTCCTCAAGCTGCTATTCGCTGGTTGACAGTCGCTTCCGCCTTGGTCCCTATGGCCCAGATAAAACCCAGCAGTTCGCGGCCCACCGCTGTGACGATCTTTCTCTTGTCTTTACCCTTGGCTGCCAGTCTCGCGTATCGCTTATGCAGTCGGTGTTGTGCCTTCCATGCAATCTCTTTAGCCTCTTCCGACGCGCTCTGCTGTCGTTTTCGCAATCCGGCCCAGATGGCAGGAGGACGTTGATAACTCCATGCTGCTTCGACCACGATCCGTCTCAGGTGCGCGTTGCCCGTCTTCGTGATGCTGCCTCGTCGAGTCCGCTCGCCACTGGAGTTCTCGCTCGGTACCACGCCGCAATAACCCATCAGTTCTCGAGCACCTGCAAAGCGAGAGACCTGGCCTAACTCAGCCGCGATCGTCACCGCTGAAATATGCGCGATGCCGCGCAACGCCTGCAGATCCGTGATGACTTCCTGCAATGCGGGCGAGGCCAGCTTCACCGCCTCGGCGATGGCCTGCTCCAGTCGTAGAACCCGTTCCCGCATGTGCTCGACTTCATGCAGATAGTCCAGCCGCGTGGCCTCTTGAGCCATCTGCGCATAGCGTATCTGCGAGACCCAGATCAGATGGAGATGGGTCCAGGATCTAACTCCTGTCGGTGGACGCTGACCCGAGCGCAGTAAAAACTTGCCCAGCCGATGACGTGC
>Ga0255353_1001034_pt1 | contig 16406 bp, 19 predicted proteins | sample HBST25metaG_FD_189941 | JGI IMG/M metagenome (GOLD analysis project Ga0255353, IMG submission 189941) | Peat soil microbial communities from Stordalen Mire, Sweden - H.B.S.T25 | ecosystem: Environmental > Terrestrial > Soil > Wetlands > Peat | place: Sweden: Norrbotten County, Stordalen Mire...
ATCAATATCCTTCTGCGTCATCGGTTCGGTAATCTTCACGCCCCGATTGGCAAGCCCGGAAGGGCCTATCGCGCCGGATGGAATCTTTCCGCCCGCAGCCGGCGTCAAGCCAACGTGCCAGAGCTGGGGAAAGATCTTGCCGCCTGCCTGATGAACCTCCCCCACCACACGCTTCCATCCCGCAAGAGATTGCTCGCCATAGAAGCGCGGCACAGCGGGATAGAAGCCTGCGGATGGAACCGGAACGTAAGTCCCCTCGGTCACGATCAGGCCCACGCCTCCCTCGGCGCGGCGGCGATAATAAGCCGCTACATCCGGACCGGGAATGCCTTCCGGCGATTTGGTGCGCGTCATGGGCGCCATTACGATGCGGTTTGGCAAAACCAGATTTTTAAGGACAAAGGGCTTGAACAGAAGCGCAGTACGACTTTCTGTAAGATTGCTCATGTTGGTTTGATGCGCGATCCTCGGTTAGCAGCCCGTGGTTAAAGGCGGACTGTCACATGCTACCCGACTTACTGCACGGCGAAGAACGCAAGGTGTGGGGCGACGGCGGCTATCAGAGCCAGACCGAGGCGATCCGCGAAGCCGCTCCGCACGCGCAGGACATGACCTGCCGCAGGACGAAGTTCAAAAACTATGTGGACGAAGAAGCTCGACGTAAGAACACGACTAAGTCGCGAGTCAGAGCGAAGGTAGAACACGTGTTCCGCATCTTGAAGCGCGTCTTCGGCTTCGACAAGGTGCGCTATCGGGGGATAGCGAAGAACCATCACCGGCTGTGCGCAAACTTCGCGCTGGTGAACCTCTACCTCCACCGCAAACATCTGGCAACGCTCGGGGAGTAGTGTGTATGGAGGCCGAAAAACGGCCTCCACGGACGACAAATCAACCCGCATACCCCTTCGTTTGGGGAAATCCTGCTCGTAAATCGCCGAGAAAATACCGAAACTCCCTGGCGCTAAGAAATCAGTGACCTGCGCAGAGCCCCCCTAACAGCGGGTGTGGCCATGACGACATGCAACCGCTATTAAGCTACACATCGCTACACATAAACACAACCAAAGCGCGTCGTCCGTTAACGGGCTGTACATACGCAACTCCGAGCAGCAGCCGCTTACCTGCAGAATCCAGTCCCCATGAAGGGAAACCGCACGTCAGTGGCCAAACCATTCACATTGCTCGATCTATTTTGACGCACGTTTGGCCGGTCCGAATATCCACCCACATCAAACGAAAGTTCTAATAGGAGATTTCCCATGGCCGCATCACGCATCGGATTCTGGTACGCCACAGGTCCAGCAAAGAAAGAGTATCGCCCTGGCGACCCCGCATTTTCTCTGCACACCGTTGTCTCGGACAAATCCGAGTTTCCGGGGCATGTGACCGTCGAGAACGGTGGTGGCCAGCGGTTCCCTGTGGCACTATCGCTGATTGAAGCGATAGCCTCGCCCCCGGGCCACATGTATTCGCGCACCGAGCGCAAGTTCGTCAAAATGGAGAAAACCGCCCTCGTCTGAGACTCCAGGAGCGACCGCTGGCGATCCGGACAGCCCTTAGTACCTGCCAAATGGCGGGGTTTTGTCTTTCACTCGGCCGAGGCTGGGGATGGTTGAGGTTCGCCATCCGCAGCCTGGTCGCCGTCGTCATCGTCGGCTTCCACGCCAACGTACATCGAGGGGAACGTCTTTTCGAGCGCTCCCTCTTTGTACAGATCATCGAGACTGCTCAGTCCGAAGGTTTCGAGGAACAGCGGCGTGGTGCGCCAATACTTCTCTCGGTGTGGTCCGAGCTGCGCCGTGCGCGCCACGAGTTTGCGATCGCGCAGGGTCTGGAGTGTGGCTGTGCTCTCTACACCCCGGATCGCATTGATGTCGGAGATGCTCACCGGCTGCTTCATGGCGATGATGGCCACCACTTCGATGGCTTGCTCAGAGATTGGCCTGGGTGCCCACTCGGGGATCGCAGCTTTGGGGAGTGCCGCAAACTGCGGCTTCGACTCCAGCCGAATGCCATGAGCGCGCCGGCGCAATTGCCATCCACGGTCGGCCGCGGAAAGGTCTACCTCGAGCTCTTGAAGCAAATCCTCCGCCGCGCGCTCGTCGACCCCAAGGCCACGCGCCAGGTCGCTCAACGTCAGCGCACGATGGGCGCTCCCGAGGATTACTTCAAGACCCGCCTTCAGTTCCCACGATTCCATCGTCCCTCCAGTTCCAATAACCCGTTCACAGTCCCAGCTTGCTCATCGCGGTCTGCTTGTCCTCTTGATCGGCGCGCGCATAGCGGTGAACCATCTCCGCCGAGGTGTGACCCGTCTGCTTCATGATTTGCAGATCCGTCGCGCCGTTGGCCGAGGCCTCAGTCACGAAGCCGGCACGCAGGGAATGCCCGCCGTACAACTCTGGAGACTCGATCGTTGTCCTCTTGACGAGCCTCTTGACCAGCTTCCCGACAGAATTGGGGTGCAACCCCTTGCCGATGCTCCCATGACGTCCGACGCTGCGAAATGCGAAGCCGTCCTTCACCTGGGAGATCTTCAGCCAATTTTCCAGGGCCGTCACCGGGCAGGTCTGCTTGTGAACACCCCACAGAATCTCAATGGTGCGCCCCTTGGCCTCCTGGTCGGTCTTCGAGCGCGGCAGGTTGATGGTGATGCCCTTCCTGTGCCACGTTACGTCCTCGAACCGCATGGCGGCCAACTCTGACCGCCGCAGGGCGCCGGCGAAGCCAATCAGCAGTAGCGCCTTGTCGCGCGCCGCCGCTATGGGGCCATCCAGAATACCCAGGACCTCGACGATCCGCTCTCGCGTCAGCGGCTCTTTCCTCTGCTGCTTCACGCCAAGCCGCCGCTGGATCCCATGGAGCGTGTCTGCTACCCCAGGATTGTTGTTCAGGCTCGCCGGTGAGTCGAGCTTCTCAATCTTGTGCATCCTGTTGATCGATGTCAGGCGGCGGATGATGGTGGCAGGTTTGCGCGGCTTCGCGCCGTCCCCAGGCTTCGACAGGTACGTGATGTAGCGCGCGACGGTGCTGGGCGCGGCCGGCAGGGCTGCAAATCCGCATTTCTCGCACCATCCCACGAAGTGCTTCCAGTCCGACAGGTAGGCGCGCTGGGTTGCAAGCGCTTTGGACGCTCTGATGTATTCCTCTACCATCCGATCGGTTTCATGCATCGGATCGCCCGGCTCGAGGGCCGGCAGGAACCCGGCGCCGCGCGGTACAATCGCCAGCGCGGCCCCGGCCGAAGGACGACTTCCCTCTTCGGAGTCGACGTCGTATGGTGTGGGCGGCAAAATCTCGGGGTCCAGGCTCACAGAGCCTCCCTTTTCTTGAATCTGGTACGGCTGATGCACAATTTAGCGGAAATGGTGTTTTCTCCCGCCAAGGGATGATAACTCCTTCTTATCATCCCTTATAGACTACCACTGTTTTGCGTAACTACGCAATAACCAATATCATGTGTATAGTTGTACCATGCCCGTCAAACCCAGGTGGCACTCCAAACTCCCCGATATTCGACAAAGCCTCACCGACATGACCGCGCCCGTCATTGATCGGTCAGCGATTGAACAACTCTTCGGCGTCGGCCGCCGCCAGGCCAACAATTTAATCCGGATCCACCACGGCTACCAGCTTGGCGCTTCCAAGGTGGTCGACCGGACCAAATTGCTTGCCGGGCTGGAGAAGATGGGAGCGCACCGCGGGGTAGCCGGCGCCGAGACCAAGCGCAAGACAACGATGATCGAGGCTCTGGAGAGCGTGCAGCGCAAACCTCGCCCCAGACGCATCAAGCCACCACTCCCTCGGGTAACGAACACCTCCCTGCCACCGGGCTTCACTGTCTCGGCCCCTGGCGAGTTGCGCCTCCAATTTTCGACCGCAAGTGAACTGCTCGAGCGAATCCAAAGTTTTGTCGAGGCCGCAGTAAAAGACTTCGCCAGCTTCGAACGATGTCTGGACCACCCCTCTCTCGGAGTTGCGTATGTACAGCCGGCAGAGACGGCGATGCCACCGGAGACCGGGCTGGAGCCGGCGATCCACCAGGAGACCTAAATGGCTGAGGAGAATTCAAGCCAACTCACCATCGCGCTTCCGCATTATGACGGTCCATTCGACGTGCTTATTTCCCTCATCCGGCGCAATGAGTGGTCGATCGACGATCTCCCAGTCCTCGAAATCACGCGCCAGTTTCTCGCCTATATCAAAGATGCCGACGATATCGACCCGGAACTGGGAGGCGAGTTCGTAGAGACGGCTTCATGGCTTGTGCTCTTGAAGTCGCGGAGCTTGCTTCCAGCGCAGGACGATGAGGCCCTACCGCAAGAGGAACTGCGCCGAGCGGTCCTCGACCACGCCACCCTCACAGCAGCAACAGATCTTCTGCGAGGTGGCTACGACCGCAACGCGCATCCTGGCCGCACCAGTTCCCTTCCGGCCGGACGCAAGGATTTAGTTCTTCCACCCTCTGTCGACGACGCACCAACGATTGAAGACGTCCTCGCTAAAACCCGTGAAGCGGTCGCTGTAGCGCGTGCGGCTTCATCATTCGCGCATCAGGATACGCAGGGCCCAACCCTTGAGCAGCAGTTCAACTGGATCAGAGCGAAGCTGGCGGAGGTCCCCATCAACACGGCCGTCAATACATCCCCATGGTTCGCAGATCAGCCGGGCAACGGTGCGCGCGCAGTACTGCTGTTGGCGCTACTGGAACTGACGCGCAGGGGCTTTGTATTACTGAACCAGGCCCATGAAGCCACGCCGATCCAAATCAAGGCTCTGCGGGAGATCCCCGCCGACGTCCAAGTTGAGGTACCGGCGTTTGCATTGACCGCGTGAGTTGTGGCACGTGCTCACTCCTCGGAGTTGCGTATGTACACACGGCTGTTACTGGGGTATGGCTGACGGTGATCGTTTCATGCTCTGCCTTGTCGATCAGGCCGCTGCGGAGCTGGTCATCGGCCATCTCAAGGATTGCCTCCACCACGCTATTCGTTTTCTTCGTCATGATTGATCTCTTGGGCTACGAACGCCGCACGGATCGCAGTGGGACGAAGGAGCGGCGCGAAAAGTGATGACCCGGGGATGATGCTTATGTCGTGGAAGCTGCCCGAGTTCTTAGGCTGGCCGTTCTACGCCGCCTTGGAGTGGGGCCAGTTTCTGTCAACTCACCAAGTTTTACGGCATACGGCCTGCGATTAGGAAACTCTGCAATCAGGCGAAGCTTTCCCCCCATTGCCTCGACATAGCTACTCATGGTCGAAAGCAGCATGTCGGCGCGGCGTTCCATTCTCGAAACACTGTCCTGCTCGACGCCAAGTATTTCAGCCATGCTCTTCTGTGTGAGGTGTTGAACCGAACGCAGGTCGCGCAAGGTCATCTCTTCCTCGATCAACTCTTGCGTTCTGGACTCAACCCGAGTGCGCATCTCCGGCGAAAGGCCAGCCATAACTTCCTTGTGAGATATAGCCATCGTCAGTCTCCTTTAGATTTCAAGTTCGATAGGTGATCCGCATAGCGTCGATCAGCAACATGGATCAACTTCTTGTAAAACAACTTTTGATTGACCCCGGACTTGCTACCACCGTTGAGCAGTATGGCTTTTCGCTTCGGATCAAAAGCAAAGGCGACGCGCCACTCGCCATCCAGCAAGGTGATTCGTAGTTCTTTCATGTTCGGATACGACGAACCTTTCAGCGTATCGACTTGGGGCCGATGCAGTTGCGGGCCGAATCGCTGTAACACCCCAGCGGCGGCGAACACCGCGACCTGTACAGATTCCGGCTCGGCTCGCAGCTCGATCAGGTATTCTTCGTGATACTCGACAGCCCATTCCATAGATACAACCATGCCAGATATAAAACATGCAGTCAACTACATATTATATGTATTACGCATATTCGACTGCGGCGCGGAGATAGGGGGTGTACGCCCAAACCCCAGAAAATTCCGCCGGAAAACGTCAGGGCGCTGGCAACTCCTTTAGCCGGTTCACTGTTCCATTACTCTCCAGAGGCCAAGTACCTGAGCAAATAGCCGGGAGTTGACATAAACAAATCATAGTCTAATAATTATCAAACTATGGCTGAAATAGAAAACGACTATGCCCATTGCCGCCAAGAGCTTGCCGGGAGGCTCCGTGAAGCCGCTCCAGGACGCATCCAGATCCTGACCGGGCCGCGACAGGTCGGCAAGACCACGTTGCTGCTCGAACTCGCAGAGCAGTTCGGCGATCAGGCCGTCTATGCCGCAGGCGACGATCCGAACGCCGCGTTGCCCGGTTTCTGGGAACGATGCTGGGCGGAGACCGAGGCCCGAGCCAAACGTGGCACGGCGCTCCTGTTGCTCGACGAAGTACATCAGGTCCCCGACTGGGCCGCCAAACTCAAAGGCAATTGGGATCGTATCCGTCGCAGACATATTCCCATTCATGTGATTGCGACCGGCTCCTCGACTCTGCGCGTGGCCTCCGGCTCGCGCGAGAGTCTGGCCGGGCGCTTTGAGCGTTTGACCCTGAGCCATTGGTCGGCCGCGTCTCTTGCGTCAGCCTTTCATCGGTCCACTCAGGATGCGGTGTTGGGCCTTGTTCGCTTCGGTTCCTACCCCGGCGCGGTGGAGTTGGAGAAAACTCCGGCACGCTGGCGCGCCTATCTGCGCGACGCAATTATCGAACCGGCAATCGGGCGCGATATGCTGGCGCTCGGCACCGTGCGGAAGCCTGCTCTGCTGAGGCAAGTCTTTGCCGTGGCCGCCGGTTCGCCTGCGCAGATTATTTCTCTCCAGAAGATGCAGGGGCAGCTTCAGGACAGCGGCGCTCTGGAGACGCTGGCTCACTATCTGGCCCTTCTACAGGATGCCTACCTGATTGCATCACTCGAAAAGTATGCGGCCCAAGTTCACAGACGGCGCTCGGCGCCACCCAAGCTCGTGACGTTGAACAACGGTCTTCTTTCGGCGATGCATCCAGACGGCGCGCCGGATCGGGAGCACGAACCAGCACGCTTCGGTCAATGGGTTGAGAATGCGTGTCTGGCCTTTGCCTTCAATCAGGGCCAGCAGGTGATGTACTGGCGCGAAGAACCGCTCGAAGTAGACGGATTATTTGAAGGCAGTTGGGGAAACTGGGCAGTTGAGGTGAAGACCAGCAGGTTCGGCGGCCAGGACCTGCGCGGGCTGCTGGAATTCTGCCGCCGCTATCCGGCGTTTACTCCGCTCGTGATTACCGCACCAGGAGACGAAGAGACTGCGCGGAGATTAGGGATCCAGGCCATCAGTTGGATGGACTTTCTGTTTGCTGGTCCTCCAAAAATCAAATAGTCAGCGTGTCCTATAAGCTGACCACCTCCGACACTGCCAGAATTCAGAGGGAACTTAGCCTCGCATCTCAACGGAAGTTCGCCGGATAGAGCGCCGGGAACCAGCGTTCCACAACGCCGATGGGGAAGCCCAGACGAACCGATGCTCTGTGGCCTGCCGAGACGAGCAAGCCGGATTCTAAAAGCTGTGCAAGGACCATGCGGGCCATACGTTCCTTGTAGCTGGTGATAATCGGTGCCTGACCGCGCTCGAATTCCCCGGCTAGAAGTGCTTCACGCAACAATGGAAAGCTGCCCTTGGGCAGACGTCCGGCGCGAACCTCCTCTTCCGTGTATATCTCCATCCTGCGCAATAATTCCGCTGGTTCTAGGATCGAGCGCATGTATTCGACCTGATCCACGCAGGTGCTCAAAAAAAACTCACAGAACTCGATCAATGCGGTCTGGGAGAGGTTTCCGCGGCCGTCCAGATCATTCTGGCGAGGCTTGTCCGCGGCCATCAGCAGTGCTTTATAGTTGCCTACATTGCGGGCCAATCCGCGCGCCACTGACCAAAGGCTACTGCCCACCCCTAGCCGTTTCAGCATGGCATGGGACATCAGTCGCACCACACGGCCATTGCCGTCATAGAAAGGATGAATCCATACAAAGCGATGATGGGCGGCCGCCACGGCAATCACCTGCCGCATCTTGGAGAGATCAGCAGGAGCATACGCCAGCTCGAATCGCTCTAGAAAGCGTGGCAAAGCGGCTGCCTCCGGGGGCAGATGCTGGCCAACGACTACCTCCCCATCCCGAAGTTCGCCGGGCTGCACCCGAACGCGCTTCTTCGACTCCAGATCTTCCACCCAGAGCAATTCGTCGGGAAGGCGACGGTAGAACTCTCGATGCAGCCACAGGACATAAGGTAGCGATGCCGGAAACGCAGGATCGTCGCGCCCCTCGTCAATCGCCTGCTGGACCTCGATATGTGCGACCGCCTCAAGCTGCAAGGCGCGTCGGGCCGGTTCGGCGGAATAGTCTTTGCGTAGCGCCTTGTCGATGTCGCGCGGATGCGTGTCGTGGCCTTCGATGAGGTTGGAGTAGTAGCAGTTCATCGAGCGAACGAGTGTGCCGATGGACGCTGTGACGATGGGGTTGGTCTGCCCTGCCAGAGAACTCGAGCGGGAGACCAAATCAAATGCAGCATCCTCAAGCTGCTTCTGCCCTTCTTCGGGCGGCAGCAGCGGTTCCATCCAGCTCGGGTTGGTGACGGGAGTATCCATTGCCGGTTATTTGCCGAATTCAAGTATAAACAAACAAATGCATTTATGCAAAATAAATCAACATGCAGTGCCGGATAAAATGCCGGTTGGAGGGGAGCAGCATGAAGTCTATAGGTGCCCACACTGCCGCACGGAACTTGCTGCAATAAGAAATGCCCAGCTTGTCAGATGCTTCTAGCATTAATTCGCAGCACAAACCAAGGGCCGAAGGCCCGCTCTATAGGGGTCTGGGGAGCAACCGGACAGCAAACAGAGTTAGGCTGTTCACTCCGCTGAACGATGGAGGTGCCGATAGGGGTTCAGCGGGGCTGGGAGTCCAGCTTTCTGGAGTCGGTGTTCATAATTCTCCCAGGCTTTGCGGCCTTGCAGAATGCTCGTGCCCCGTCGGGAGAGTTCAATCGGAGGTTCTGCCAGGCGACGACGCAGGCGCATACGGGGGTCAGCATCGTTTCCGCTTGAAGACATATCCGCCACCCGCCGGGCACGGGCCGGTTCCTCCAGGTCATGAGCGATCCGCCGGAGAACTCTGATCACACGACTCTGATCCACGGCAACATAATCGGTCTCTGGATAGTCATCTTCCGGTCTGAGATTTACCACTGGCGTCTCCTGAGTGGAGAGTGACTCCAGCCATTCAACACAGTAGACGAGCGCAGCGGCTTCTTCGATGAGGCGATCCGCAACCTGCTCCTTAGCTGCGGGGCGGCTGTCCTCTGGCGCGGGCCATCCCACTTCCCGGAGTACTGATAGAGCGTGTTCCACGAAATCCGCCTGCGGACTGGTAACAAGTTGATGCACACGGGTGGAACCTAGCCCAACCTGGCGAGCGATGTTTCGAACAGATAGCCCCTCACGGTGGGCCGGCACAATGGCCCAGATTCGTTCCAGCTCCGCCATTTCGAGCCGAAAGGATGCCCGCGCAAGCCCTGATCCTAATTCGCTTTTGGAGGCGAAATTCTTCTCGACCCTTGGGGTTCATTCTTCAATCCTACTTCGCATTGTTCACCAAAGTGAAAAGCTTACACTCAGTTTGCTGTTCGGTTACACCTCAAACCCAAAAATCCTTAGTCCATCGCAGGCAAATCACTCCACCCACATCGCTAGCAAAGTCCCAGTCGACAAGTTTTCGGCTCCTGGCCTTGTTAACTCCGCAGGTGCGTGGAAGTGAGTTGCCCGCAGTCAGCTGGAAATTCATCGCCGCAGTCGGCTGGAAATCTATGCCATAACTCGCTGAAACAAAGCGGTTTTAGCGGCGTTATGGGTAGCCCTATTTCCAGACAACTGCGGATATTCGCTTTATCGCTACATGTCTTTGTCTGGACTTCATCGCTCCCGCAGTTGGTTGGAAGCACCAACTCCGCAGTCGGGTGGAAGACCTCGCCCGTAGTTGGTTGGAAGTTTTCTAGTCTAACTGCTTTAGAAATATGGCTTTAGCGTTTTTGTTAGTGCGGAGATTTCCAATCAACTGCGGATCGTGACACCCTTGCCGGCACCGCAGCATTGACCAATGCACTATCTCTTTTCTTTTGCAGCAGATGAGCAAATTAACTTTGCCCGGCGCTTTCCCGCAGTTGGTTGGAAATGGGCCGACCGGGCAATCAATCGAAGGAAAACGCAGATCCTCCACCGCCTTTCCCGCAGTTGGTTGGAAGAATTCGCATCGAAGAACCCGCAGTAGGCTGGAAGAGTCCACCCGCAGTTGGTTGGAAATTATTACCATAAGTAATCCATATTCAATGGTTTACTGCAATACCGGTGCCATTCGCTTCCAGCCGACTGCGGCGGCGCTACGAGTCTCGATTCATGTCCCTCTAGAACGCCGCGGCCGGATTGCAGCCGGATCCCGTAAGGCACGCTCACTCGGAATGCCTGAAACTGAGGGCGCAGCTCGATCCAGGATGAACAGACTTCAAGATGAGCGATAGCAAATCCCTGTTGGTTCGGAATTTGAGGACCGGATCGGAGCCCACCTCGACCGATCCGCCAACCAAATTCTCAGAAACCAGACTCAGGAGCCACCGCACCTCGAAAACTCCGCAGTTGGTTGGAAGAAACAGGCTAATCGACGATCTTGAAATGTATTCCATTGTCCGCAGTAGGCTGGTAATTTTCCCGCAGCGGCTTGGAAGGATGCCCGCAGTACACTGGAAACGAATCCGCACTCGGCTGGAACCATCTCCGTAGTCGGCTGGCAGCACCTCCGCAGTTGGTTGGAAAAAAGCCCGCAGTTGGTTGGAAATTTAAGCACCCTATGCTGTGTGTAATGTGGTAGTTATCGGGCTCTATAGTTCTTAGACTGCTTTACAGTTTTTGTTTCTTAGTAAAAGCTACAGTCATCATTCAGTTCATCTCAGGAGGATCGAAGCAAAGTGCGAAAAAGAACTGCTCCGGTGCAGACCGTCCTTTTGAAAACGCCTGATGCTGTTGAACTAATTAGATTCGAGAAGAATCTTCTTCAGATCGGATTTTTTGGTTCACACGAGAATCGCGACAAGAACGCTCCCCTTAGCCGCCGCTTTGAGCAATGGGTGAATCGCGACGGCAAGAAGGTCAAGGTGACCGCAGAATTCCGGTCTAACGAACTCGGCCTCCCTTCCAGCGCCGATCGTGACAAGTTTATGGCTTTCTCAAAGCTAGCGATGGAGCAAAAGATTCGCAATGGGGTCATCACGAATCCGATCAGATTCTCTGGATACAGCCTACTGAGCGCCATGGAACTCTGCGATTCGGGTGAAAACTATGAGGCTATGAACACCTGGGGCATGAGGATGGCTGGCACTACGATCACCTCAGAGGAGATCATGTACTCTGCCGCGCGCAAGAAGTACATGAACAAAACGGTCAACGTGTTCCGAAGCTTTACCCGTTTAGGCAGCAGCGATCAAGACGGATCCAAGCGGACGGATCAATTCGAGATAGTGCTCGAAGACTGGCTTCTTGAGAATCTCAACGATTCATTTGTGATCCCAGAAGACTTCAATATGTATCGCAAGCTCAAGCGGCCCACCGCGAAGGGCATCTTCGTTTATCTCTACCTTTGGTTCTACGCGTCGAAAGGCAAACCGGTCGAGAAAGATTACGTTGAGCTTTGCTCGCTGTTGAACATTCGCAGCTACGAGTATGTCTCCAAAATCAAGGAGACGATCGGTGTAGCTCTCTCCGATCTCGTCGACATTGGTTATTTGAAGTCTTGGGATGTGAAGCCGATGACCTCAATGGACCGGTACAAGCTCATTCTTGTCCCTGGCCGTGCGATCAAAGAGATTCTTGAGCTGACTCAGCGCAAGCAGTTAGCTTTTGCTGTAGAGCAGATAGGGGAGACGCTCACTTTGGACCAGCAGGAGGCCAAGGAGGCCATGATTGCACTGGGCCTAAGCGAACCAAAAGCCGCCGAGTTGGCGCGCAAACACGATGCCACGTTCCTGCTTGACCGTATTGACTACGTGACACATCAAGTTGAATCGAGCCGCAAGGGCAGTTTCAAGAATCCCCCCGGTTACTTCATCAGCTTCGTTGAGGGCCAACAGAAGATTCCGGACAACTTCCAGACAAGTCGCCGACGCCAGGCCTTAGAAAAAAAGCGGCGTGAAGAGGAAGCGGCACGGCGAGCTGAGAGTATTCGAACTCTCCAAGAGATGGAAGCGAAGGAAGAGTATGACGTATGGCGCCATACGCAAGCGGAAGACTTCATCTCACGCAATTTCAGTGAAGAGAAATTAGAAAAAAAGCTCATGGCAATTTCCACCCAACTGCGGAAGGATCCGACCACTGCGAAGACTTTGACTTTCATGAAACCCGAAGCGCGTCGCGGCGAGTTGATGAAATATCTTCGGCGCGAACTCATGCGTGAACTCGACCTTCCGTCGTTCGAGGAGTGGAAGAAGGCTAATATCCAGCCCGGCCTATTCACAAATAGGTTGTAAGGCTTCGCCAGCGCACCCGTGTTGCGTCGCCGCTGGATTTTGGGTCTCAGTACCCCGAGAAAGCCCTGTGGGATCGTCTGGGGGACTAATCCGCCACGTTGGGGCCATCCCACTTTACTTCGTAGGGATGCCAGCTCGTTTCATTATCTCGATGAGCCCTTCGGGATAGCTGTACCGGTTGTCGGCGCAAAACTTCAAGAATGCTACGCCCGCAGTCTTAGGCACGCGCATGTTGACTGCGATTCGCACCTCTGCTCGTACCATGCGCTGTGGCCGATAGTCTGGTTCCACATCCTGTGGCGCTTCCCTGCTAACAAACCCCGCGTTGTGGCCGGCGGCGTCAACGGTGGCAAGGTCGGCATGTACGTCGGGCGGGAGCACGGGCTTAATCTGCTTGATCTTCTCCGCTGCGGAACTGCGAGCCGGACCGAATCCGAATGTATCGTGGGTGGAATCATTCTGTGGCATTTGTCTCTCCAATCTTCACGGAAGAAGCACTTGTGATCAACTCGACAACCTCTTCGGCGAGTCGCTCTGCGTTTTCATTCGCAGCCGGAAGGCCGTTAATACTCTCGTCCAATTCCCTTAGCGAAAGCCGTTGCACGAAAATGGCCTTGTAAGCCTGCCTCTCATGCAGGCGAACTTGCATGAGTGGGATCTCTGCCTCCCGCAGAGCATGGATGATGCCCCCCTCGATCTTGGTGGTGATCAGTGGGTTCGTCCTGGTCATGATGATGCGGAAAGGAATGACTCGGCCATCCAGCGCCTCCTCCTCTTCCTTGATGAGGTTTACTGCGCGACCCGCTTCGTTGGAGTCAAGAGCGCTGGCCTGCAGCGGAATGAGCACCAGGTCTGCTTGTGTGATGGCGCGTGACACGAGGCGGTTTGCAGTGCCCTCTAGGTCCACCAGGACGAACTGGCGCACAGCGCTGTGTTCCCGGATCACCCGAATGATGCTGCTCTCGGTCACGTCGCCTACGACCTCAACGGTTGAGGTCGACTCACCAGACCTCCAACGAAGGATGGGCCTATTCGGATCAGCATCGATGATAGTTACCGAGGCCCCCATAGCGTCCAACGCTTGCGCGAGGACGAGGGTCATAGTGCTCTTCCCTGCCCCGCCCTTTGAACTTGCAGTTACGATGACCGGCATAAACCCTCCAGTGTGTTATCGTTCGATTGCTACACGATAATAGCAACCGCTTCCGGCGACAACCGCTACAGATAACAACCACTGTTTACAACAACAGCGTTTGATCGCAACAGCTTCCGCCAGTAACCACTATAAATAACAACCACGCCAAATAGCAACCACTATCGGCTACAACGACTATAAATAGTAACAGAAACAGATAGCAACAACTACCGATAGCAGTAGATATCTTAAGCTACACATCGCTACAAGTACGTAGTGGCTCCGATTCAAACAGCGGAGTCTCCTGGTCTTCCGTGATTTACGCCCATAATATGACAACGGTTTAGACTGAAAGGGCAGGGAAGTGATTGTTAGACCAATATTGCGCGACTACGCAATCACCTGAACCAGTGGAGCAGAGTCCAGTAGGTCCTCGCGAACCATACTGTACGCGGCACTTCCGCCGTTTCGTACGGCCCTCGATACGGCCTGGCGCTGTGCGAGAGCCAGCCAATTGCGAATACCGCGGAGTGACATACCTGATGACAGCTCACCCAGCAGCGGATAGTCGCTGGAGAACAGGGAGTCGATCCTCGCTTGGACAAACAAAACCTTGAGCATTCGCACGCGAGACTCCAGGTCAGGGAGGGGAACTGTCAGTCGCTCCGTAAAGCGGCTCAGTATGGAGGCGTCAATGTTTTCCGGTAAGTTGGTTGCAGCGAGAACAAACACCTGCCGGTGCTGATCGACGATCCCATCCATCTCCTGAAGCATTTGGCTAATAATCTCCTGGACCAGGACGTCATTACCGCCGCCCTTTCGCGCAGGCGCCACGAGGTCCAGCTCGTCGATAAAGAGAATAGCCGGAGATACGGCCCTCGCCTTCGCGAAGATGTCGCGCACGTTGCCGGCCGCGTGGCCGACGTACAACCCTTTGAGGTCGGCAACGGTTGCCTTGACGAACCCCAGTGATCCCTCATTTGCCATGGTGCGTGCAATCTGGGTCTTGCCTGAACCAGCCGGACCCTCCAGAAGAATGCCTGTCGGGATGGACACGCCCCGGGTGCCCCAGCCTTCTGCGTCTTTCAATATGGCGCAGGTGGTCTCGAGTCGCGATCGCGTGTCGGCGCTCACAATGAGGCTGGCCCACTTGGCGCGAGCATCGACAACTGGGTTGGACGCGCCCCTGATCTGCCGAACAACTGAAACGAAATTTCCCGGTCCCTCTTCTTTGCCGGCCAACCGTTGTGCCAGCATCGAAATATCGCGGCCAGACATGCCCTGCATCAAGTTTGAAGCATTGGCGGGGATCGTACCCTTGTATCCAGCCTCCGCCAGCTCCTGGTTGAGGATCGCCAGTCGATTTTTTTCGTCGGGCGGGGTCAATTCGAGTTCCATCCCGAAGCGCGACAGGATGGCGTCATCTACGACGTCACGGCGGTTTGTGGCGCCGATCACCCAGATACCCTCCTCTTTGCCTGAGAACTCGGCCAGGAACGCATTGGTCACCTCCTGAGAAATTGTGTCTGTATTCCCAGACCCCCTCTGGCCGAAGATAGCGTCAAGCTCATCGATGAAGAGAACGCAGGGCTTACTGTGCCGGGCAGTCTCCCAAAGTTCGCGGACCGCAGCAGCACTCTCGCCAAGATTGGGCTTCTTGAGCGTGTTTACGCCAGCCTTGAAGAAGGGAATGCCTGCCGCGACAGATACTTTCTGAGCTAACAAAGTCTTCCCAGTACCTGAAAAACCTTTCAGCAGAAGGGCTGTTGCCATTTGCGTGGGGCCCAATAACCGTTCGAGTTGCTCGACTACTTCGACCAATTGTTCGGTCGGAAGATGAACGGTTTGGAATGCCTTTTGCATCGATTCGAGGCTTCGGAGCTTACCCTTTAATAGCTGCCGGAGGTGGATCAGACGGTCGCGCCGCGCCTGTGCGTTTGCCATGCACTCAAACTCAGACAGGAGCATTCGGAGGCTCTTTTCTTGCGCCAGCAGGGCACGGTCAACCATTGGGGCGATGACAACTTGTCTATTCGTTTTGGGCTTGTGGGCCTGCAGTTTCCGCGGCGATTCAACCCGGGTTCCATAACAGATAGATGCCTGTGAAACGCCGTATAAATCTAACGAGAGATAAGCCTGCACTTTTCGGTCACGGTCTGGCGCAAGCGCAATGTTTGTATAGTCATACAGCCCATTAGGCGACGGCCGCATTCGCAGCAAATTGGGAGCTTCCGTGTTGCCTGGGACAACAGCCAACATGCCGAAGTTGCCGTGAAGTTTGATGTGGCTGGCCGAGGCCTCCGCCATCCCAAACGAGCGGAGACCGCCGCACGCGCCCCGAACGATTCCCCAGTAAATTGACGAGCAGAAGGCTGCATACGCTTTATCCAACTTCTTGCTCGCGCGCGCGGAGAACTCCGTCCAGTCAGCAGGCTGAATGCATCCGGTGAGATCGAAATCGACGTCAGCCAGTTCGCTGCCTACCTTCACCATCCTGTTATCGAGATACGTTTGAATCGTCATTGCTGTCTACCTCAGTTCCATCACAACCATAACGCGAGATGCTCCGCTAAGCTAAAAAGCGTGGGACTGCCCCACATTCCCCCCAAAAAGCAGCTTGAGTGTTGTTCTCATAAAGAACTGTTAGCCCAAAACAGTGGTAGTGGTATAGTCGAGGAGTGTCAATTGACGGCCAATCGCACCCGGAGGAATCATCTGTGTATTTGAAGACAATCATTGCCGCATTAGCACTTGGCTTATTTCCATCGCT
>Ga0255353_1001038_pt1 | contig 16367 bp, 10 predicted proteins | sample HBST25metaG_FD_189941 | JGI IMG/M metagenome (GOLD analysis project Ga0255353, IMG submission 189941) | Peat soil microbial communities from Stordalen Mire, Sweden - H.B.S.T25 | ecosystem: Environmental > Terrestrial > Soil > Wetlands > Peat | place: Sweden: Norrbotten County, Stordalen Mire...
GGCTGGAAGCGCGTCGGGGCCCACCCGGCCATTTCCTCGTAGCTGCGATACTTCTCGATGATCGCCGCCTGTGCCGCGTCGGCTAGCGCCTGCGCCTCCGCTGGCCGGGACTGCGCTAGCGACCGGTAGCGGATTTCGTTGTAGGCGTAGTCGTGGAACTTCATCGTCGGCCGCGGGCTGTCCAGACGGAACGGATTCTCGCCGATATCGCGCATCGTCGGGCTGTAGCGGAACAGCGGCCAGTAGCCGCAAGCCACCGCCAGATCCTGCTGATGCAGGCCCGATTGCATGTCGATGCCGTGCGCGATGCAGTGAGAATAAGCCAGGATCAGCGACGTGCCCGGATAGGCTTCCGCCTCGCGGAACGCTTGCAGCGTCTGCTGCGGATTGGCACCCATCGCCACCTCGGCGACGTAGACGTTGCCGTAGGCAATCGCCTGCAGCGCCATGTCCTTGCGCGCCACCCGCTTGCCGGCAGCCGCGAACTTCGCCACGGCCCCGAGCGGTGTTGCCTTGGATGCCTGCCCGCCGGTGTTGGAATAGACTTCGGTATCCAGCACCAGCACGTTCACGTCACGGCCGGAGGCGAGCACGTGGTCAAGGCCGCCGTAGCCGATGTCATAGGCCCAGCCATCGCCGCCGATGATCCAAAGGCTGCGGCGCAGGAGATGCCCGGACAGCGACAGCAGCTCCTTGGCCTGCGGATCGTCCCCCAGGGTGCGCAGCCGGCTGACCAGCTCGCCCACTCGGCCGCGCTGCGCGTGGATTTCGGATTCGCGGATCTGCGGCGCCTTGACGATCTCCTCGACAAGGTCCGCGCCCAGCTTCGGCGCCAGCTCCCTGGCGAGGCGGACGGCCATCTCGTTGTGATGGTCAACCGCCAGCCGGTAGCCCAGCCCGAACTCGGCATTATCCTCGAACAGCGAGTTCGACCACGCCGGACCGCGCCCCTCGGCGTTCTTCGTCCATGGCGTCACCGGCAGGTTGCCGCCATAGATCGAAGAGCACCCGGTGGCGTTGGCCACCATCATGCGGTCGCCGAAAAGCTGGCTGAGCAGCTTCACGTAAGGCGTCTCGCCGCAACCGCCGCAGGCACCGGAAAACTCGAACAGAGGCTGCAGGAACTGCACGCCGCGCACGTTGGCGAAGTCCACGCGCGCCCGATCGTTCATCGGCAGCTTCTCAAAGAAGGCGACGTTCTCCCGCTCCGTCGTGACCAGCGGCAGCTTGTCACGCAGGTTGATCGCCTTCAGCTCGGGCTCCGTCGCGCTGTGCGCCGGGCAAACCTCGGTGCAAAGCCCGCAACCGGTGCAATCCTCAACGTAGAACTGCAGGCTGAAGCGCACATCGGGGAAGCCGCGCACGTTCACCGGAGCCGACTTGAAGGTGACGGGAGCACCTTCGAGCTTGCCCTCGTTGTAGTACTTGGCGCGGATCACCGAATGCGGACAGACGAAGCTGCACTGGCCGCACTGGATGCAGACGTTCGGCTCCCACACCGGCACGAACTCGGCGATGTTGCGCTTCTCCCAGGCGGCGGTGCCGGTGGGGAAAGTGCCGTCGATCGGCATCAGGCTCACCGGAATCTCGTCGCCGCGGCCTTCCATCATGCGGCCGGTGACCAGACGCAGGAACTCGGGGGCGCCGTCCGGAATGGCCGGAGCCCGCTCCCAGTTGCTGCTAGCAATGGCGGGCACCTTGACCTCGAACAACTTGGCGAGCGTATCGTCCACCGCCTGGATGTTGCGGTCGACCACGTCCTTGCCCTTGCGGCCGTAGGTCTTCTTCACCGCCAGCTTGATGTGGTCCAGGGCCTTCTGCTGCGGCAGCACCCCGGAGATGGCGAAGAAGCAGGTCTGCAGGATGATGTTCGTGCGCCCGCGCAGGCCGACGTCCAACGCTACCCGGGAAGCGTCGATGACGTAGAAATGCAGCTTGCGGTCGATGATCGTCTGCTGCGCGGAGCGCGGCAGGTGGTCCCAAACCTCGTCGACGCCATAGGGGCTGTTAAGCAGGAAGGTGGCGCCCGGCGCCGCCAGCCCCAGCACGTCTACCCGTTCGATGAAGCCGAACTGGTGGCAGGCGACGAAGTTGGCCTGCTGGATCAGATACGACGCCCGAATGGGCCGCGGGCCGAAGCGCAGATGCGACACCGTCTGCGCTCCGGACTTGTGCGAGTCGTAGACGAAGTAGCCTTGCGCGAAGAGTCCGGCGTCCTCGGCAATGATCTTCACGGTGTTCTTGTTGGCGCCCACCGTGCCGTCCGCGCCCAGGCCGTAGAACACGGCCCGCACGACATCGTCCGGCTCGATCTGAAAGTCCGGGTCGGCCGTCAGCGAGCTATGCGACACGTCGTCGTTGATGCCGAGAGTAAAGCTGTTCTTCGGCGAAGGCTTCTTCAGTTCGTCGAACACGGCCTTGGCCAGGGCCGGATCGAAGTTCTTCGACGACAGGCCGTAGCGCCCGCCGATCACCTTCGGCATGCTCGCGAGCTTGCCGGCGGCGACGGCCTGCGCCAGGCTGATCACCACATCCTGATAGACCGGCTCGCCGGTCGCGCCGGGCTCCTTCGATTCCTCGATCACGGCAATCGCGCGCACGCTCGCCGGCAGCGCCGCGACAAACGCGTCCATCGAGAACGGCCGATACAGATGAATCTGCAACACGCCGACCTTCTCGCCGCGCGCCCGCAACACCGCGGCCGTCTCGCGCACCGTATCGACACCCGAGCCCATCAGCACGATGACGCGCTCGGCATCGTCCGGCCCGTCATAGTCAAACAGGTGATATTGCCGTCCGGTCAGCTTGGCGAAGCGGTCCATCTCCTCCTGCACGATGCCGGGCACGTGCGCGTAGAACGGATTCACCGTCTCGCGTGCCTGGAAGAACGTGTCGGGGTTGTGCGCCGTGCCACGCAGCACCGGATGCTCGGGATTGAGCGCCCGGGCGCGGTGCGCGCGCACCAGATCGTCGTCGATCATCGCGCGGATCTGCGCGTCGGTGAGCACTTCCAACGTGTTCAGCTCGTGCGAGGTGCGGAACCCGTCGAAGAAGTGCAGGAACGGCACGCGCGACCGCAGCGTCGCAGCCTGCGCGATCAGCGCCGAGTCATGCGCCTCCTGCACCGAGGCGGAGGAAAGCAGGGCGAAGCCCGTGGTCCGCGCCGCCATCACGTCCGTATGGTCGCCGAAGATCGACAGCGCCTGGGTCGCCAGGGCGCGCGCCGCCACATGGAACACGCACGCGGTCAACTCACCCGCGATCTTGTACATGTTCGGCAGCATCAGCATCAGGCCCTGCGAGGCCGTGAACGTCGTGGTCAGGGCACCTGACTGCAGGGACCCGTGCACCGCTCCCGCGGCGCCGGCTTCGCTCTGCATCTCCTGGATCAGGGGCACGCTGCCCCACAGGTTCTTCACCCCGGCGGAGGCCCATTCATCGGCCAGTTCCGCCATGGTGGAGGAGGGCGTGATCGGATAGATCGCGCATACTTCGTTTACTCGGTAGGCGACGTATGCAACGGCAGTGTTGCCGTCCATCGTCGCAGTCTGCTGACCCATCTGGTCCTCCGAAGCGGGTGCGGCGCGCGTCAGGCGGCTGCCGGCGACTCGACTGTCTCTGGAATCATCTCGATCGCATGGCACGGGCACTGCTCGAAGCAGACCGCGCAACCAGTGCATTTCGTGTAGTCGTAGCGATAGCGCCGGCCGGGACCGAGCTTGATGATCGCCTCTTCCGGACAGGCGCCGTAGCAATTGTCGCATTCGTAGCAGTTGCCGCAACTCAGGCAACGCTCCGCCTCGCGACGCGCCTCCAGCTCACTCAATCCGGCGAGCACCTCGGCGAAGCCCTCGATGCGCGCCGCCCCTTCCAGCGCCTGCTGCGGCGTCGGATCGACCTCGCTGAACAGCGGCAGGTTGAGCTTCTTGAAGCCGGCAAGCGCCGCCTTCGGCGGCTCGGCATGGACCGTGCCGCGCAACCAAGCGTCGATATGCCGCGCCGCGCGCCTGCCCTGGCCGATCGCCGCCGTTGCGGTGCGCCCGGTGGGAAGCATGTCGCCGCCAGCGAAGATGCCAGCGTGGCCGGTCATCGCGTTCGGCCCGATGCTGACCGCGCCGTCCGGCTTGAACGTGATGCCGGGAACCTTGCCCAGGAAGCCCGGATCGGTGTGCTGGCCGAGCGCCAGCACCACGGCATCGGCCTGCAGTTTCTCGAACTCGCCGGTCGGCTTCGGCTGCCCGTCGGCGCCCAGCTCCATCCGCTCGATCGTCAGCTCCGAGCCGACGATCTCCTTGATGCTGCTCAGCCACTTGAAGGTGACGCCTTCCGCGGCTGCGTCGTCGGTCTCGAACTTGCGGGCCGCCATGTGGGCGCGGTCACGCCCGTAGACGATGATCGTCTCGTCGGCGCCCAGGCGCATCGCAGTGCGGGCGGCTTCCGTCGCCAAGTGGTCGCCGCCGTAGACCACGACGCGGCGGCCGAGCTGCGGCGCGGCACCAGTGCCGGCCTCGTGCAGGAAGCTCACCGCATCCAGTACCCGGGCCGCATCGCGCGCCGGGATCTCGGCATGCTGTGTCGCCTGTGCGCCGATCGCGACGAACACGGCGTCAAACCGGCCTTCACGCTGTTCGGCGAGCAGATCGTTGACCTTATGGTCCAGCACGATCCGCACGCCCAACTCCTCGATGCGGCGGATCTCCTTCATCAACTCGGCACGCGGCAAGCGATAGGCAGGTATGCCAAAATGCAGCATCCCACCCGGCTGCGCGGCGGCCTCGTGGACTTCCACGGCATGGCCCAGCCGCGCCAAGTGATAGGCTGCGGCAAGGCCGCCCGGCCCCGCGCCAACGACCAGCACCCGCTTGCCGGTGGCGGGGGCGGGGGCGACGCGCCAGCCTTCGGCCGACGCCAAGTCGCCAAGGAACCGCTCCACCGCATGGATGCTCACCGGAGCATCGAGGTGACCGCGGTTACAGCCGTTCTCGCACGGGTGATAGCACACCCGGCCGAGCACAGCCGGGAACGGATTGTCCGCCATCAGCGCTTCCCACGCCGGGCGGTATTTGCCGGCCTGAGCAAGCGCCAGCCAGCCCTGGATGTCCTCGCCGGTCGGGCAGGCGTTGTTGCAAGGCGGCAGCAGATCCACGTAGACGGGGCGGTGGCTGCGAACCGGACCGACTCCCATATGTGACGTGAGATCCACGCTCGGCGTAATGTCGGCGGGTCGGTGCGGCATTTCTGCCCTCCCCCATAGCCAGAGGAACGAGGCGTCTCGTTCGGATTTCGATATGTCTGGGCAAGGAGACTAGAACGATCCATCGACCGCACATTGACCCAGGTCAATCCCGCCGGCAGGGGTTACGCCGGTCAACGCCTGGTGACCGCGTTTGCCGGATTCGTCATGCGGCGGTAGCTTCCATGTCATATTGCGAGGAGCGCACCGATGGTTCGTCGGCTTGTTGTCCTGCTCTGCCTCGCCTTGCTTGGCTTTCCCGCCCGTGCGGCCGAAGTGTATCAGGTTTCCACCATCCTTAACCTGCTGGCCGGCGGCTATGATGGCGATGTCACCATGAGCGAATTGCTTCGCCACGGCGGCTTCGGGCTGGGCACGTTCAACGGGGTAAACGGCGAGATGATGGTGCTCGACGGCCGTATCTTCCGCGGCACCACGGACGGCCGCGCGCACCCGGTGCCGCCCACCGAGCAGACGCCGTTCGCCGAGGTCGTTGCCTTCCATCCCCAAGGCGCGATGCGGGTCGCCTCAGGGCGCTCGCTGGAACAGCTCCAGGCGGACCTCGATGCCCTGCCGAGCAGCGCATCCCGCGTCCTCGTCGCGCGCATCGACGGCCGGTTCAAGACCATCCAGGTTCGCAGCGAGCCCAGGCAGAAGCCGCCATACCGGTCGCTCGCGGATGTCATCAGGGAGCAGCAGGTCGTGAACACCTTCAATGACGTAAATGGCACGCTGATCGGCTTCCGCTATCCCCCTGCTGCCAGCTCGACCAACGTGGTCGGATGGCATTTCCATTTCCTGAGTGCCAACCGGACGCGCGGCGGCCATGTCCTCAGCCTGACGACCGGCCCGGGCCGCGCCGCCGTGGAAGAGGTCGCAGAGATGCGCGTCAGGTTGCCCGCTGCGGCCCCTGCCACGACCTCGGTCGGTAGCAATGCGGTCCGGGCGGTCGAACATCCGCAACAGTGACGGCCTCGGAGCACACGCTGGCGCGGTCAGTCTGACGGGACAACCCGTTCCGCCGCGTCGGCGTGCCGCTCGGCCTCAAGGACCGGCGCGCCCGCCTTCAGCAGCCTGAACACGATGCTGTCCTCCAACGCCTGGTAGATGGCATCGACAATGGTTTCCGACACGCCGATCGTGGACCACGTATTGCCTTCACGGTCTTCGGATTCGATGAACACACGCGTGGTCGCCCCGGTGCCGGTGTTCAGGATTCGCACCTTGAAGTCGATCAGCGTCATGTCGTCGATGTAAAGGCGGTACGCCTCCAGGGCCAGACGAAGCGCCCGGTCGAGCGCGTCGGCCGGACCGTTGCCCGTGGCCGATGCCCGGCGCATCTGCTGACCCACGCGCACATGCACGATGGCTTCCGACACCGCCACGCCGTCGCCACTGCGCTCGAACTGTTTCTCGATGACGACCCGAAAGCTCACCGTGTGGAAGAAGCTCGGCAGCATCTGCAGCGTGCGCCGCGCCAGCAGTTCGAACGAGCCGTCCGCCGTCTCGTAGGCGAAACCCTCCGCTTCCCGCTCCTTGACCAGCCGCAGCAACGTGTCGAGCTTGGGATTGTCCTTGGCGACCTCGATGCCGAGCCGGGTGAGTTCGGTCCGCAGGTTGGCCTTGCCGGACTGGTTGGAGACGAGCACGCGCCGCTGGTTGCCCACGGCTTCCGGCGGCACGTGTTCGTAAGTGCGCGGGTCCTTCGCCAGCGCCGAAGCGTGAATGCCCGTTTTGGTGGCGAAGGCGGCGGCGCCGACATAGGGCGCGTGCCGGTTCGGTGTGCGATTGATCAGTTCATCGAAGCGGTGCGCGATGCGCGTCAGCTCCCGCAACTTGGCGTCGGCAACGCCGATCTCGAACCGGTCGGCAAAGTCGGCCTTCAGCTTGAGCGTCGGGATGATCGAAATGAGGTTGGCGTTGCCGCAACGCTCGCCGACGCCGTTCAGCGTCCCCTGGATCTGCCGCGCGCCGGCCAGGACCGCCGCCAGCGAATTTGCCACCGCGTGTTCGGTGTCGTTGTGCGCATGGATGCCCAGCGAGTCGCCGGGGACGTGGCGGGCGACCTCGCCGACGATGCGCTCCACCGTGCCCGGCAGCGTGCCCCCGTTGCTGTCGCAGAGCACGATCCAGCGGGCACCGGCCTCGTGCGCCACCGTGGCGCAGGCCAGCGCATAGTCCGGATTGGCCAGATAGCCATCGAAGAAATGTTCGCAATCGACGATGACCTCCCGGCCCGCCGCCTTGGCCACCTCGACCGACTGGCGGATGCCGACGAGGTTCTCCTCAAGCGTGGTGCCGAGCGCGACATGCACGTGATAGTCCCATGCCTTCGCCACATAGCAGATGACGTCGGCCTTGGAGTCCAGGAGCGCGGCAATGCCGGGGTCGTTGGCGACCGAGACGCCGGCACGCTTGGTCATGCCAAAGGCCGTGAAGGCAGCACGCTGCAGACGCTTCTGCGTGAAGAATTCCGTATCGGTCGGGTTCGCGCCCGGATACCCGCCCTCGACATAATCGATGCCGATGTCATCGAGCATGCGTGCGATCAGAATCTTGTCTTCGAGCGTGAAATCGAGCCCGCTGGTCTGCGCGCCATCCCGGAGCGTCGTATCGAATAGATAGACCCGTTGCTTACTCATGCCCGACGACCAGCTCCCTTCGCCCGCGATGCTCATGCCCACGTCAGACAGTCGCGCGGGCAAACATTTTTTTGTTCCAGAGTTTACCTGTTCCGGCACTGCCGGATGGCGGCATGTGTAGGTTATTTTCGCCGCGGTTCACAGCGGACGCTTTGCACGAGCGCCGTATGCGAACCACCCGGCCGCGTTGCCTCGACGCGAGGCAGGACAGACGTGGCGAGTCCGCACCGCGATGTCGCGCACCACGCACCCGACCGCCCGGCGTGCCGCCGCGGACAAGTCCGTCTGATAGCCGAAGCAACCACCGCCAATGGCATACAGCCACGCGGACGGCGCCCGCCCGTAGAGCGCGCGTGCCATGCCGAGCAGCGTCTGCACGCTCTGATGGTGCGCCAGCGACGATCCAGCTCCGGTCCCGGCACGCAGTTGGCTTCGCCGAACCTGCCCGGGAGACAGAAGGCAACTGGCATCGACGAAGATCACCAGGCGCGCCCGGCCGATCGGTTCCGCCAGTTCCGGCAGCAGTTGCGGTACCACCAGTACCACAGCCGATCGCCCGAGCCGGCGTCCCAGGCACCCCTGCAGGCGACGGGCGACGCGGCAACCCGCGCCGTCATCGCCACGCAACTCGTTGCCAAATCCGATCAGTAGCAACGGGCCTTCAGTCGCGGACAACCTCATGCAGAACGGTCCCGCGCGCGTTGACCAGTTGCAGACGGATCGGCATCTGCCCCAGTGCGTGCGTGGCACAGGAGAGGCAGGGGTCGTAGCAGCGGATGACCGCCTCCACACGGTTCAGGGCACCCTCGGCGATGTGGTTGCCATCGACGAAGTGCTGCGCCGCCTGGAGAATGCCGCGGTTCATCGCCAGATTGTTGTGGCCGGTGGCGATGACCAGGTTCGCCCAGGTGATCAGCCCGTCACCGTCGATCCGATAGTGATGGATCAACGTGCCGCGCGGCGCCTCGGACACGCCGATGCCCTCCGAACGATTCGGCTGCGCCCGTGCCCGCACCCTTGTGTCAAGAATGTTCGGCAGTGCGAGGATCTGCTGCATTTTCTCGATGCAGTAGATGATCTCGATCAACCTGGCGTGGTGGTAGTGGAACGAGCTGAGTACTGCGCCGCGTTGCAGCTCGCGGAACTCAGCCCATTCCTGGTCCGCCCGCGGTGTGCCGCAGCGGTCCACGATGTTGAGCCGCGCCAGCGGGCCGACGCGGTAGATGCCCGCCGGATAGCCGAGCGACTTGTAGTAGGGGAACTTCATGAAGCTGTACGGCTCGACCGCCTCGGCGATGAGTTCCTGGTAGCGCTCCGGCGGGAACTGATCCACCACCACGGCGCCCTTGGCATCGACCACGCGCAGGTTACCGTCGTAGTACTCGAGTTCGCCAGACGGTGTCACCAAGCCCATGAACAGCGTCGGGAAATTGGCGAATGTCTGCGCCTCGGCACTGAAGCGCGTGGCGATGCGCTTGTACCACTGGATGGTACGATGGGCGATGTCGAGCGCTTCGGGCAGCATTGCCGCCAGCTTGTCGCGATTCTCGGCCGCTAGCGGCGCATTGACCCCCCCGGGCACTGCCCAGGCCGGATGAATCCGCTTGCCGCCAAGCACCTCGATGACGGTCTGACCGATCTGACGCAGGCGAATACCGTCGCGAGCGAGCTGCGGCGCTTCGGCGGCGACACCGAACAGATTGCGCTGAACGGGATCGGAGTCGAACCCCAACAGCAGGTCGGGAGACGACAGATGGAAAAAGCTCAGAGCATGCGACTGCACGATCTGAGCGAGATTCATCAGTCGGCGCAGGTCGGCGGCTGTCGCGGGGATCGTCACGGCCAGCAGCGCATCGCACGCCTTGGCCGACGCGGTCAGATGGCTTACCGGACAGATGCCGCAGGTGCGCGATGTCAGGGACGGCATCTCGGCGAACGGCCGGCCCTGGGTGAACTTCTCGAAGCCGCGGAACTGGGTGACGTGGAACATCGCATCCGTCACCTCCCCGCTGTCATCGAGTTTCAGCGTGATCCTGGAGTGGCCCTCAATGCGGGTCACTGGACCGATCGAGATCTCGCGTGGCATCGGGATACCTTTCTAGCGACCGAACCGCGTGACTGTCGCGACATCGGGCGTGCGACCGGCAAGCAATTCGGAAAGGACATAATAGATTGCATCAGCCGGCGGCGGGCAGCCAGGCACGAAAACGTCTGCCTTCACCACCTCGTGCACGGGCAGCACCTTCTCGAGCAGAGTCGGCAAATACTTTGTCGGCCTCTGTTGTTGAAGCTGCGCGTTCTCCTGATAGGCCCGGTCGAACACCTCGTCCGTGGAGAACTGGTTGCGCATCGCCGGCACGTTTCCCGTCACGGCACAGTCACCGAGCGAGACAAGGATCTTCGTCCGCTTGCGGATCTCCCGGATGTGCTCGATATCCTCGTCGGTGCTGACCGAGCCCTCGATCAGCGCGACATCCACGTTCTCGGGAAAGGACTTGGCGTCAACCAGCGGGCTGTACACAAGCTCGATAAGCGGCGCCAGTTCGAGCAGCCGCTCGTCCATGTCGAGAAAGGACATGTGGCAGCCGGAGCAACCGTCCAGCCACACGGTAGCGAGCCGTACCTTGCGGGCGGGTACGGTCGTCGATTCAGTTGCAGCGGTCATGTGTGGCTCCCACGCATCGTGCGCAGATAGGGCAGGAAGGTATCGTCCTTCTGCATGTCGGCAACGACGGCGTCCTTACGTGTGAGCGCGCCAGTCGGACAGACGCGCACGCACTTACCGCAGCCCGTGCAGGTTTGCGATTCGCCCCAGTGCTGGTCGAGATCGACAATCACGCGCGACTCGATACCGCGCCCCATCACATCCCAGGTGTGGGCACCCTCGATCTCGTCGCACACCCGCACGCACCGGGTGCACAGCACGCAGCGGTTGTGGTCCAGAAGGAACAGGTTGTTGGACGCATCACAACCGAGCTTGGCAAAGCGGTAATCCATATCCAGGTGCGTGATGCCGAGCTTCTTGGCCAGGTCCTGCAACTCGCAGTGACCGTTCACGACGCAGACGGCGCAGACGTGGTTGCCCTCGGAGAACAGCATCTGCACCGTGAGCTGGCGGTACTTCTGCAGTCGCGGCGTGTTGGTCGAAACGTCCATCCCCTCGGCCACCCGCGTCACGCACGCGGGCAGCAGCTTGCGCGACCCGGCGACCTCGACGAGGCACAGCCGGCAAGCACCCCAGCCGGACAGACCCTCAAGATAGCAGAGCGTGGCAATGTCGATCTTATTTTCGCGGGCGACATCGAGAATGGTTTCGTCGGTGTGGCCGCTGACGTCCTTACCGTCGATCTTCAGCGCAACGACGGGTGCTGACGAAGGCATCACGCAGTCTCCTTGATCTCGGCATCGGCTGCCGGCTCGCGGGCGTCCGCGTCCTTGCTCATTCGCTCCTCATATTCATGACGGAAGTAGCGAAGCGTCGTGAGCACGGGGTTTGGCGCCGATTGCCCAAGGCCGCAAAGGCTGGTGTTCCGGACCATGATGCAGAGTTCTTCGAGCATGGCGAGGTCATTCGGTGTCGCCTTGCCGGCGATGAACTTCTGCAGGATTTCGTGCATCTGCATCGTCCCGACTCGGCACGGCACGCACTTGCCGCAGGATTCGAACATGCAGAATTCCATGAAGTAGCGCGCGACGTCGATCATGCTGGACGTTTCGTCCATGATGATCATGCCGCCCGACCCCATGATGGAGCCCGCCTTCGCCAGCGAATCATAATCGACCGGCATGTCAAGGAACTGCTCGGGGATGCAGCCACCGGAAGGCCCGCCTGTCTGCACCGCCTTGAACTTCTTGCCGTCCGGGATACCGCCGCCGATGTCGAAGATGATCTCGCGCAGCGTGATGCCGAACGGCACCTCGATCAGGCCGATGTTCACGACCTTCCCGGCCAGCGCGAAGGTCTTGGTGCCCTTGCTGCCCTCGGTGCCGATGCCGGCGTACCAGGCGCTGCCGTTGCGGATGATCGGCGCGATGGTCGCGTAGGTCTCGACATTGTTGATCAGCGTGGGCGCGCCCCACAATCCGGACTCGGCAGGGAACGGCGGACGCGGACGCGGCTGGCCACGCCCGCCTTCGATGCTGGCAAGCAGCGCGGTTTCCTCGCCGCAGACGAATGCGCCGGCGCCGAGGCGAAGCTCGATCTTGAAGCTGAGCGGCGTGCCGAAAATGTTGTTGCCGAGCACGCCAATGCGCTCGGCCTGCTGGATGGCGAGCTTGAGCCGCTTCACCGCCAGCGGATACTCAGCGCGCACGTAGATGTAGCCATGGTCGGCGCCAACCGCATAGGCCGCGATCGCCATGCCCTCGAGCACGCGGTGGGGATCGGCCTCCAGCACGCTGCGATTCATGAAGGCGCCCGGGTCGCCCTCATCAGCGTTACAGACCAAGTACTTGGATGTACCGGCTGCCTTGGCGACCATGCTCCATTTCAAGCCGGTTGGATATCCCGCACCGCCTCGGCCGCGCAGGCCACTGCGCTGTACCTCCTCGATCACCTGTGCCGGCGTCATGGTGGTTACCACCTTGAGTAGGGCCGAGTAACCGTTGACAGCAATATAGTCGTCGATGCGTTCCGGATTGATCGTGCCGGAGTTTTCCCGGACGATCCACTTCTGCCGCGTGAAGAAGGGAATGTCGGTGGGGAAGTTCAGGCGCTCGACCTTCTCGCCGCTTTGAGCGCTTTTTACGATGTCGCCCGCGTCGTCGGGGACCACCCCGTGATACATCACGGTGCGGTTCTCGCTTGGCGTCGCCACTTCTACCAGTGGACCGGCCGCGCAAAGGCCCATGCAGCCGACCTGCTTGACCTCGACCTCGCCTTCAAGCCCACCCGCCTTCACCTGGGCCTGAAGCGCCGCCTTCACCTGATCGGAGCCCGAGGACATGCAGCCCGTGCCCAAGCAGACGCACACACGGTGCTTGCACTTGTGCAGGGCTTCAGCCGCCTCCACGGCGTGCTTTTCGAATTCGTCAGGCGTCATGGTGCACCTGCTGCGCAACACGGGTCATCATTTCATGCTCGGTCATCTTACCGTGGATTGCGCCGTCGATCACGACAGCCGGCGCCAGCCCGCAGGCGCCGATGCAACGTGCCTGAAGCACCGAAAGCTCACCGTCCTTCGTCGTCCCGCCGACCTTGACGCCGTAGCCCTTTTCGAGAGCCTTGAGCAGCTCCCCCGACCCCTTGATGTAACAGGCCGTGCCCGTGCAAACGACGCAGGTGTGCTTGCCCCCCGGCTTGAGCGTGAAGTGGTTATAGAAGGTGGCGACTCCGAGCACCTTGCTGAGCGGCAGGTGCAGCGAAGCGGCAACGTAGCGCAGGGCATCCTCGTCGAGATAGGCGAACGCCTGCTGCGCCGTGTGGAGGGTCTCGATCAGCGACTGCCCTGCAAAACCGTGGCGGCGCATCGTCGCCTCCACGGTCGCCCAGCGCTTGTCCGCCGAGGGCCTCTTTATTGGTTGTCTTTCAGCACCGTTCATCCTGTTTACCTTTCCGAGGAAAGACAGATCCGTGGCGACGACGCGTGGGCGGCACAGTGCCGGGGTCGACCAAGAGCCACCCGGCACAAACCGCGCCAGTGAGGGGCAGCAACTTTGTCATCGAGCAGACAGGTCTCGGGCACGTCGCCCCCGGCCAGAGTTGCTGCGGTACAACCGATATGGCAGTGACCTACTGAGCCTCCACGACAAACCCGCCGCCGCAAATTCAGCTCGCCTTCCGGCAGCTCGCGGCAGCGGAGCACTTCGTCATTTGACACGGCCACACGGTAAGCAAAACCGGACCGTTGCACTGCGCACGGGGACCGGTGCCGGCCGTTAGAGCCATGAGCGGCGGGACATTAGCCACCATTTGTCGTGGCGACAATGCCTCCAGGGCAGACCACGTCCGACAGTTCGGACTGGAATGGTTCTGAAATCGCCTATTCCCGACAAAAAGGATGCCAGCCCGGGCATCGTTCGCCCGCCAGAGCCATTCGCGCATTTGTCGCCGCGTCGATACAGGGGCGGCTACATGCCGAATGACTGGCTCTGACGATACTCGATTGAGATAGATCAATGCCCGCGTGCAGCGGACGGCCGATAGTTTTAGTTTGTTGTCGATTTAGCAACGACAGTCTAGCCCAGCGCGGCATCGAGATCCGCGATCAGGTCGTCGGCGTCCTCGATGCCGACGGACAGGCGTACGAGCTGCGGCGTGATGCCGATGGCTAGGCGATGCTCCTCGGCCACCGACCCATGGCTCATCGTCCAGGGCTGGCCGACCAAGCTTTCCACGCCACCCAGGCTCTCCGCCAGACGAAACAGCCGCAGCCGTTGCAGGAAGGACGCAACCGCGGTCGCGTCCCCCTTCAGGAAAGCGGCCACCATGCCGCCGCCGTTCGCCATCTGGCGCATGGCCAGCGAATGCCCCGGATGATTCTGCAGCCCGGGATACAGTACCCGCTCGATGCGCGGGTGCGTATCAAGGAAGCGCGCGACCTTGAGCGCGTTCGCCGCGTGCCGCTCGATGCGCAAGGGCAGGGTCAACAGGCCGCGCCGGGCGAGGAAGCTCTGGAACGGATCGAGCACGGCGCCGACGGCGTTCTGCAGAAATCCCAGCCGGGTGGCCAATTCGGCGTTGTCGCCGACGACCACGGCACCGGCGATGATGTCGGAGTGTCCGCCGATATACTTGGTCGCCGAATGCACGACGATGTCCACGCCATGCTCAAGCGGTCGCTGCACCGCCGGCGAGGCGAAGGTGTTGTCCACCACGGAAAGCAGGCCATGACCGCGGGCGAAAGCGGCGATAGCGTCAAGATCGACGATGTCGAGCAGCGGGTTGCCCGGCGTCTCCACCCAGACCATCGCGGTGCGCGGCGTCAGCGCCGCTTCGAGAGCGGCCGGATCGGACGCATCGGACGCATCGACATGCGTGACGGACAGGTTGGCGGAGTGGTTGCGCACGCGGTGGAGCAGCCGCCAAGTGCCGCCGTAGAGGCCCTGCGAGGTGATCACGTGGCTGCCGTGCGCCAGCAGGTCGAGCACCGTCGCCTCCGCCGCCAAGCCGGACGCGAAGGCGAAGCCGGCACTGCCGCCCTCGACGTCCGCCAGCGCGCGTTCGAAATCGGCGCGTGTGGGGTTGCCCGAGCGCGCATATTCCCAGCCGGTCGTCACCCCTGGGGCGGACTGCACGAACGTCGATGTCGCGTAGATCGGCGTCATCACCGCCCCGGTGGCGGGATCGGGTCCGTTGCCGGCATGCACCGCCAGCGTCGAGGGACCCCATGATTTCCTGGAGGCTGTGGTCACGATCAATCGACCTTCCGACGCAAATGGTTGATCAGGTCGATGCGCGTGATGAGGCCGATGAAGTGCGGTCCATCCACCACGACAGCGACGTATCCCTTGTTGAAGATCGCCAGCAGCTCGGGAATCCCCGCGCCGACCGGCACCGTTTCCAGCGCGGTATGCATCGCCGAGCGCACCGGCTGCGAGAAGTGCCGCGGCTCGTCCACCACCGCGAGCAGTAGATCGGACTCGTCGATGATGCCGACCGGCCGGTCGCCCTCGACCACGGGAAGCTGCGAGATGTCGTACAGCTTCATGCGCGCCCAGGCGGTGTTCAGCGTATCGTCGGGCGACAACACCACCGCCGCGCCCTCGTCGAAGCGCCGGCTCACCAGATCGCGCAGGTCGCCCAGGCGCGGCTTCTGCAGAAAGCCCTGGTCCGCCATCCAGAAGTCGTTGAACATCTTGGACAAGTACTTGTTGCCGCTGTCGGGCACCAGCGCCACCACGCGCTTCGGCGTGGTCTGTTCGCGGCAATAGCGCAGCGCCGCGGCGAGGATGGTGCCCGACGACGAGCCCGCCAGCACGCCCTCGCGCCGCAGCAGCTCGCGCGCCGCGGCGAAGGATTCGCCGTCGGGAATCGCGTAGCCACGCGTCACCCTGGAGAGGTCCGCGATCGGCGGCACGAAGTCCTCGCCGATGCCTTCGATCAGCCAGCTTCCCGGCGTGCCCGGCGGGCGGCCTTCCACCACATCGACCAGGATCGAGCCGGCGGGGTCGCCCAGCACGATCGCGGTGGCGGGGGAAACCGTGGCGAAGAAACGGCTAAGGCCGGTCAACGTGCCACAGGAACCGGCGCCGCAGACGACGGCATCCACCCGGTGCTCCATCTGCTCCCAGATCTCCGGGCCGGTGCTGGTCTCGTGCGCCAGCGGGTTCGCCGGGTTGCCGAACTGGTTCACGTAGACCGCGCCGGGGATCTCCTTGGCCAGACGCTCGGCGGTGTCCTGGTAGTATTCGGGATGTCCCTTGCCGACGTCGGAGCGGGTCATCACCACCTCCGCCCCCATGGCGCGCAGGTGGAACACCTTCTCGCGGCTCATCTTGTCGGGCATCACCAGGATCAGCCGGTAGCCCTTGGCGATGGCGACGAGCGCGAG
>Ga0255353_1001044_pt1 | contig 16335 bp, 9 predicted proteins | sample HBST25metaG_FD_189941 | JGI IMG/M metagenome (GOLD analysis project Ga0255353, IMG submission 189941) | Peat soil microbial communities from Stordalen Mire, Sweden - H.B.S.T25 | ecosystem: Environmental > Terrestrial > Soil > Wetlands > Peat | place: Sweden: Norrbotten County, Stordalen Mire...
CGCCCTTCCCTCAGACCTTGAAAATCGATGAAACTGATTTTCACATTTCCACCGCCTCGATTACGACGAACAATTATTCCACTTAAAAACCCGAAAAAACTGTCCGAACAAACGGGACCACCATAGTAATGTGACTTTCGTCTCTGCCTTTGAGTGAAGGCGAGTAAACGGCTCCAGAACGCAGCAAAGCCCCGGTATCAACCGAGGCTTTGTTCTTCAAATCTCTCTCGTGAATTGGGAAACTGATTGCCGTTTTCTGTTTTTTGTTCTCTGTTCCTGGGTTTTTCAGTAGCGATAATTCTCTGCTTTGTAAGGCCCTTCAACCGGCACGCCGAGATATTCGGCTTGCTTAGGTGTCAGAGTAGTCAGCTTCACGCCGATCTTATCGAGATGCAGCCGCGCGACCTCTTCGTCCAGATGCTTGGGCAAAACATAGACGCCGACCTTGTAGCTGTCGCGCTTTGCCCATAGGTCGAGTTGCGCCAGAGTCTGGTTGGCGAAGCTGTTGCTCATCACGAAGCTGGGGTGACCGGTGGCGCAGCCCAGATTCACGAGCCGCCCCTCGGCCAGCACGAAGATCGAGTGCCCGTCGGGGAAAGTGTACATGTCCACCTGCGGCTTGATGTTGAGCTTCTTCACGCCCGGCTCAGCGTTGAGCGGGTCCACTTGAATCTCGTTGTCGAAGTGGCCGATGTTGCAGACGATGGCCTGATCCTTCATGCGCTTCATGTGTTCGAGGGTGATGATGTCGGTGTTGCCGGTGCACGTTACGTAGATGTCGCCGCGGCCCAGTGTCTCCTCGGTAGTGGTCACCTCGAAGCCCTCCATCGCCGCCTGTAGCGCGTTGATGGGATCAATCTCCGTGACGATGACGCGGGCGCCCATGCCGCGCATCGAGTGCGCGCAGCCTTTGCCCACATCGCCATAACCGCAGATGACCGCGACCTTGCCCGCGACCATCACATCGGTCGCGCGCTTGATGCCGTCGGCCAGCGATTCGCGGCAGCCGTACAGATTGTCGAACTTCGACTTGGTCACCGAGTCGTTCACGTTGATGGCCGGAACCAGTAGCTTGCCCTGTTCCATCATTTTGTAGAGCCGATGCACACCGGTCGTGGTCTCTTCCGAAACGCCGCGCCACTCTTTTACAACCTTGTGCCAGTGTTGCGGGTCTTCCGCGTAAACCTTCTTCAACAGGTCCTTGATGACCTTCTCTTCGTGGTTCCCGGCTGGGCCGTTGACCCACTTGTCACCGTCTTCCAACTCGTAGCCCTTATGGATGAGCAGGGTCGCGTCACCGCCATCGTCGACGATCAACTGCGGCCCTTTGCCGCCCTTGTGGCTGAGCGCCTGGAACGTGCACCACCAGTAGTCTTCCAGCGACTCGCCCTTCCACGCAAACACGGGAACGCCTGCAGCGGCAATGGCCGCAGCGGCATGATCCTGCGTGGAAAAAATGTTGCAGCTTGCCCAGCGAACTTCCGCGCCCAGGCTGACGAGAGTTTCAATGAGCACTGCCGTCTGAATGGTCATGTGCAGCGAGCCGGTGATACGCACTCCGGCCAGCGGCTTGGCGACCGCGTACTTGTTGCGAATCGACACCAGGCCGGGCATCTCGTGCTCGGCGATGGTGATCTCCTTGCGGCCCCAGTCAGCCAACGAGAGGTCGGCGACCTTGTAATCCGTTGCGGCGGTTTCAAGCGTTGAAGTTGCCATATAATTTCGCCTCATATCGTTAAATCGTGATACATTGATATGTATCACGAGTCCGCTTATGGCGTCAATCATAAAAATTCTCCGCGTCCTGGCTGATCCCAAGCGGCTGCGGATTTTGCTCCTTCTCGGTGGCGAGGAACTCTCCGTTGCCGAGTTGCAAGAGATTCTGGCGATGGGCCAAAGCACAATCTCCACGCACCTCTCGCAACTCAAACAGGTCGGTCTGGTCGAGGATCGCCGCACCGGCAGGAGCAATCTTTACCGTCTTGTGAGTTCAGACGGGCTTTTCGCCGGCCTGCTCACACAAGCGCGTCAAGAGATTCCTGAGGCAGGCCCGGATCAGCGGGCAATGCGCCGCGTGGTAAAGAAGCGACAGGACAAGATGCGCGCCTTCTTTGACAGTGTGGCGGGGCGGTTGGGCAAGGATTATGTCCCAGGAAGATCGTGGAAGAGCATGGCTGAAGCGCTGTTGCGGCTGATGCCGCCGATGGTCATCGCCGATCTAGGAGCGGGCGAGGGGGCCTTCGCGCTTCTGCTGGCCGAGCGCGCCACAAAGGTGATCGCCATCGACAGCTCCGCGAAGATGATCGAGGCCGGCCGCGAACTGGCCCTCCGCCACGGCGTCAAGAATGTCGAGTACCGGCTCGGCGACATGGAAGAACTTCCCATCGACGACCACTCCGTCGATCTGGTCTTCTTCTCGCAGTCGCTCCATCACGCTCTGCATCCCAACCGCGCCATCAGAGAAGCTCGGAGAATCCTCTCACCCGGAGGCCGAATCGTCATCCTCGACCTGCTCAAGCATCGATTCGAAGAAGCCCGCGAGGTATATGCCGATGAATGGCTCGGCTTCAGCGAGTCTGAGTTAGAGGCAATGCTCGACGAATCAGGCTTCACGCAGTTACAAACCTCGGTGGTCCACAAAGAGCCGGAGACTCCGCACTTCCAAACCCTGCTGGCGGTGGGCAACAAACCAAGAACCACAGACAATAAGAAGAGCCTAGGGCACATCGCAGGCGAATCAACTCTACAACAGCCTTCTCTCAACAACAACGGCCGCCGTTGCGTTCATTGAGGGAGCACTCTTTATTTTATTGCTTCCGCGTAGAGGGAGTGAGGCTTGTATTCCGCTCCATCTTCGTCCAAATCAAGGTTGATCTCTTCCCACTTGGGAATGGCGCTGGTCCGGTAATCGACAATGCGCGTAAATGTGAAGCCAGCGCTTTCAAGCAACGCCCTGAGGTTGATTCGGTCATATTCCCATTGGTGCGTTTCGCCGTGCTTTCGCGCATCGCCCAAAAGCAAGACTTCGATTCTTCTTTGAAGAGGACGTTGCGTGCTTGCGCCAAAAGCCATTTTGCGAACAGACTGTTCAAGAATATCGCGAACAAAATTGTCGTGCATTGCAAATTCTTCGGGATGAGTGCTGGCAACTTCGAGGTGCTGGAGATAGGCGCGGGCCCTGCGCTCAAGATCGGGAACAACGATGCGGAGAACCCCGCCAGGCTTGAGGACGCGCCGGCATTCCTTAACAAAATTCAATGCTGTGTCGCGCGCCGGATCAAGAAGATTTCGATCCATGTGCTCCAGGAAATGCGAGTTATAGACTGCATCAACCGAATCGCCGGAATAAGGAATGCCCCGGGTCAGATCGTGCGCCACCATCGGGTTTGCACGAATTCTTTCGAGCTTGGCTACCCGCTGTGGCGTAAGAATTCTGCGCGCGAAATAAAACCAGACAGGGTTCTTGGCGATGCGAATGTAGATGGACCAATCAATGTTGACGCATTGGGAGCTAACTTTTGCTCCGCATCCGAGATTTAGAATCTTCATCGTTTCTATGCCAATCTCCGGCATTAGTATACACGTGGAAGTGTCCCTGTTTTGGGATACGGGAAACCACGCCTTCCATTAGAGAGCACGAAAGTTTTCTGGCGCTACGCGCCTTCCGCTTCTAGTAGCTGGCGCTTGCGCTCCACGCCCCAGCGATAGCCGGTGAGCGAGCCGCTGACGCCCACAACGCGATGGCACGGGACAACGATCGCCACGCGATTGGTGGCGCAGGCGCGGGCCACGGCGCGGGCCGCGTTGGGCATGCCCATTTCGCGCGCCAACTGGCTGTAACTGCGCGTCTCGCCGCGTGGAATCTGGCGCAGCGCCTGCCAGACACGCAGTTGAAACGCCGTCCCACGCAGATCCACCTGCGGCAGAGCCAACTTCTTGGTTGAGTTCGGCTGGCCAACAACCACGCGTAGCGCCGCATCCACGAGCGTAGAGAGCGACGAATCGCGACGCACAGTCGCCAACGGAAATTCTTCGCGCAGGCTCGCTTCAGCCTCAGCAGAAGTAGCTCCGAGCGCCAGCCAGCAAAGCCCTCGCGCTGTCGCTCCCACTACCAGCCAGCCGAAGGGCGAACGTGCGGTGGTAAAGCTAATCTGCTCGCCACGGCCACCCTTGGCGAAACGGGCAGGCGTCATGCCCAGTTGCGCGCCGTCATAGCCACGGCTGGATGAGCCGAATCCGGCGTTGTAGATGGCATTGGTCACGGTCTCTCCTTGTTTGAGCGCGCCGCGCAGGCTGGCCGCCCGCAGCGCTCGCTGATATTGCAGCGGGCTGGCGCCGAGCGCTTGCTTGAAGAGCCGCTGCACGGTGAAAGGGCTCAAGTTGACGAGCCGGCCCAGCTCGGCCAGCGGAACCTGCCGAGCGAGGTTGGCTTCTATATGGCCGCGAATCTTCTCCAAAGGGCTACTGCGCACAGAGCCGGGCTTGCAGCGTTTGCAGGGGCGAAAGCCGGCGGCGCGCGCCTCGTCAGACGAGCGAAAGAAGCGGACATTGGCTCGGAGCGGACGTCTGCTCGAACAGCCGGGGCGGCAGAAGACGCCGGTGGTCAGGACGGCATAGAAAAAAGTCGCAGCCGGATCGCGGGACAGGACTTGTTCCCAAGCTGCCTCGGTGTCGATAGCCGCCACGGCGCTGGCAGTCGGTGTGCGTTGGAGATTGCCGCTCATGTGAACCATAGTCGCCGATTCGCATCCGGGCACGCTACCCGATTCTTGCGCGTAATCCGGTTTTTTGCTCGTGTTACTCTATTCGACCAGGAGGATACCGTGATTACCGAATGCATGGGAGTCCATTGCAAGGGTTGTGGAGAACCAATACCGGTTCAACAAATCTGCCCCAATCAACTGGCGATTATGACCACATTGACACTTAACTGTAGAGCATGTGAAGAGAGCCGCGAATATAACTATCAAGATGAATGCCGTTTCACCCACGACGACATCAGCGGAAAAGTTCAACTAGTCTGGTCTTTCAGTGATGGTCCGCCACTTCCGCCTAGAATTGGCCACTCACAGACGCTATGAAGGTGTGAAGATCGCGGTAGTCATTTTCGCGCCCACAGCACCGCTTCAGCCTGCAGCAAATCCTCCTCGGTGTCCACGCCAATGGTGTCGGCTGGAGCCTCGGCCACATAAAGCGCGATGCCGTTTTCCAGCAGCCGCAATTGCTCTAGCCGCTCGACCAGTTCCAATGGCGAGGGCGGCAGCGCGGCAAACCGCTCCAGCGTGGCCTTGCGATAGGCGTAAATCCCCAGATGCTTGCGATAACCGGTGAAACCGGCCCGGTCACGGTCGAAGGGAATCGTGGCGCGGGAAAAGTAGAACGCACGGCCATCGAGGGCGGTGACGACTTTGACCGCGTTGGGGTCGTCAAACTCCTCGGACGGGCAACGAACGGCCAGCGTGGCCGCCTCGACCTCCGGCCGCGCAAAGAGAGCCAGCAGAGGCGGGAAAAAGGCCGCAGTCAGCGTCGGTTCATCGCCCTGGATGTTGACATATATATCGGCGTCGATCTGGCGGGCTACTTCCCTCACCCGATCCGAGCCGCTGGGGCAGGCAGGCGAGGTCATCGCCACGGGAATGTTGCGCTCGCGGCAGACGCCGGCAACTTCGTCCGAGTCGGTGGCAACTACCACTGGGTCCATCAGCCCACTGGCGGAGGCCGCGCGCCAGACCCACTCGACCATGGGCCGGCCGGCGATGATGCGCAGCACCTTGCGGCTGAGCCGCGTAGAACTGAGCCGGGCCGGAATCACCCCGGCAATACGGAACGTACTCATGCAGCCGAGTTTACACGAGCAGGGTCAGAGATCATCGGCGGCGGCTACCCGGCTGTTAAACCGTAGCGACCGAACAAGAGTTTGGGTTGACCTTCAATCCAGCCGCCCGTAAAATCGAAAGTGGGAGTTGTGCGCGGATTTCGTCTTCGTCTAGTCCCCTCAGGCAAGCCCTTTACGGCCTGAGCCTCCATCGGCGGGGTAGCTCAGATGGTTAGAGCGACGGATTCATAACCCGTAGGTCGGCAGTTCGATCCTGCCTCCCGCCACCATATAAATCAATATGATAGGCGATTCGACGGACCACAGGCCCGAATCCTGAGGCTGAAGTTCAGGCGGTGACTGAGTCTTCGATTTCCTGTGCCTGGAACGTGGCACAGGAATCTCGAATGGCCCAACCCGCGATGAGCAGACTGGGGGCGAGCGCAGGCGGAGCGTCGCCGAGGACGGCGAGCGTGGAATACCGGATTTGCTGGCCAGGCAGCGCGGCACGCGAGACGACAGCGCAGGGGAAATCGGCAGGAAGGCCTTCGTCGAGCCATTGCTGCGCCAGCGACCGCAAGTCACGGCCAGGCATATAGACCACGCGGGTCGAATCTTCCAGTGGCGGCAGCGACGTTTGGCCGTTGGAGCGCGATTGCGCATGATGGCCGGTGGAGAAGATTACGCTTGATGCGCTTTTGCGGCTGGTCAGCGGGCAGTTGATAGCGGCAGCCGCGGCAAAGGCGGCAGAGACGCCGGGGACAATTTCAAAGGGAATATCTGCTTGGGCGAGCGCTGCTATCTCCTCGGCGGCGTGCCCGAAGATAAGCGGGTCGCCGCTCTTGAGCCGAACGGTGGTGAGATGTCGGCGTGCATTTTCAACCATCAACGCATTGATCTGGTCCTGCGTAATGTTCTTCACACCACATCGCTTGCCCACGTTGATGATCTCGGCGGCAGGTTGCGCCAATTCGAGAATCGCTTGCGGAACAAGATCGTCGTGCAAGATGAGATCGGCTGACTGAATGAGGCGGAGCGCCTTGACAGTCAGCAGGTCGGGATCACCGGGACCGGCGCCCACCAGATAAACCTTCCCGCTTGAATCTGCGCTCTGGTCCTCTTCTGGGGCAAACGCCATCTGACGCGAGGGGCAAGTGGCGGAATCGCAAATCTCGCGGTGGGCCAACCGATGCAGCAGCGCTTTGCGCGTCTCGTCGGGAGGATACGTAGCGAGAATCTGGCGGCGCAGTTTTCCCAGATCTTCAAGCCACGGGCCGAGGTCAGCTGGCAACTGCTCGTCGATCTCGCGGCGCAACCTCTGCGCAAACGCGGGGCTCTCGCCTGCCGTTGAAACTGCGATCTGCAGCTTGCCGCGGCTGACCACCGAACCAAAATAGAAGTCGCAGTGCGGTGGATCGTCCACACTATTTGACAGAACGCCGCGCTCGAAAGCTCCCCGGTATACGGCGGCATTGACCTCGGGAGAGTTGGTTGCAGCGATGACCAGAAAACTGGCGTCAAGGTCCGTAATCTCAAAGGGACGCTGAATCCATTCGATTTTGCCATCCATTGCGAGTTGCTGAATTTCAGAACGCGCAATCGGCGCGACAACGCGAAGGTGCAATCCTGTTTTGAGCAAGCTGCGGATTTTCTCAAGCGCAACTGTCCCCGCGCCTACGACCAGGCCGTGGCGGCCGTCGAGTTTGAGAAAAATCGGCAGCAGATTCATGGCATCCTTAGTCGGCGACACCGTGAGGCACGGGGCCTGTGGGTAGGTCGCGCTCGACCGCTTCCAGAACTTCACCGGCGAGATGGGCGCGCAAATCGTCGTTGCTGTGCCGTGCAAACCATGCACGCAAGTTTTCTTCATGCGACCGGCTGGCGAGATAGTGGCGAAGCAGGCGCTCAATCGATTCAGGCACCAGCGGAGCGGGGCAGCGATAGCCTACCGGGCGAGCAATGGAAGCGTGCTGGCCAACTGCTCCGCCGAGGCAAAAATAATATGCATCGGTGAGCTTGCCGTCGTGCTTGATCTTCTTTCCTTCGATGCCGATGTCGGCGATCCAGTGCTGGCCGCAACTGTTTGGGCAGCCGGTGACGTGCAGCCTGAGTTGCTGGTCGAACTCGGGCAGCCGCTCTTCAAGCTCATCCACTATCCAGCGCGTAAAGCCCTTGGTCTCCGTGATGGCCAGCTTGCAAAATTCCGTGCCCGTGCATGCAACAGCGCCGCGCCAGAACGACGATCCATCCACCTGGAGGCCGAGCTGGCCCAATTCGTGCGCCAACTCCGCGGTCTTCTGATTGGGAATATCGATGAAGAGAAGGTTTTGCGAGACGGTGGTTCGCAGCGCGCCGCTACCGAAGCGCTCGGCAAGTTCGGCGGCGGCTTCCAACTGTTCTCCGCTCAGCCGCCCGCGCAGCACCGATGCGCCGACATAACTCATTCCGGGCTGGCGCTGCGGATGAATGCCCGCGTGGTCGCGGAAGACGTCATCTGGAACCTGCTCGGGCGCAGCGGGAAGCAACTTGAAATCGAGACGCGAGTGAAGCTCGGCAAGAAAACTTTCGGCGGTCCAGCCCTCCTTGAGGAAGAGATACTTCATGCGGGCTTCGTTGCGGTTTTCGCGCAAGCGCTGCTGGTCGCGAAAGATTTCTGCTACAGCGCGCGCTACGCGGACAGCCTGATTGGGAAGAACAAATGCATTGAGGCGAACAGCAAGATGCGGCTCCTTGGAGAGTCCTCCGCCGACGCGCAGCGAGTAGCCAATCTGGCCATCGTACTTAGTAGCCGTAAGAGCGATGTCGTTGATCTCGGGATACGAGCACCAAGAGGGGCAGCCGGTGACGGAGATTTTGAATTTGCGCGGAAGGTTATAGAAATCCGGGTTTGCTTTGAGCAGTTGCGAAATCTCGGCGGCAAGCGGAGCAGCATCAATCAACTCATCGGCGGCTACTCCGGCCAGCGGACAGCCGGTCACGTTGCGGACCACATCGCCGCAAGCTCCTTTGGGTGAAAGCCCGATGGAGTCGAGCGCATCCACAATCTCAGGCAATGACTCGATGGTAAGCCAGTGGAGTTGAATGTTCTGGCGCACGGTGATATCGGCGAGATTGCGCGCGTACTTGCGCACCAATCCACCAATGGCGCGCAGCTGAGAGGAGGAGATGATGCCGTTGGGAATGCCGATGCGCAGCATGAAGTATTCGGAGGCGAGGCCCTCGCCGCCCTTGCCTCCGGTGGCGCCTACACCATCGCCCTGCGTATAGATTCCCCACCACTTGAAATAGGTGGAAGCCCAGTCAGGCAATACGCTCTCGCGACCCTGGCGGGCAAAGGAGCGCACCTCATCGAAAGCCGCCCACGGGTTCTTTTCGCGCTTCAGGCGTTCAGCTTTTTGGGCTTTCGTTTCTTTCTCTTGAACCGCTTCAGCCATTTTCCCTCATCGTCAAAAGACAAAAATCCCGCGGCAGCGCTGGCTGCATCGCGGGCATTTGTGAACCTTGGAATTCAATCAGAACTTTAGACCCAGGTCACCTGACCACGCGGGGCAGCATACAGCAGCGACAACAGGGTTGACCGTTCATATGCGGATGGTACGGGCGAGCAGCGCGAAAGTCAAGATGGACACGGAAAGCTGATTCAAGACTTACCCTGTTGACAAGAATTCGGAAGTTCGCTAAGTTAAGTCAACAAGGTCGCATTCGAGATGCAAACTATTCTCATCAAAATCGCGTGTTGTTGCTGTCCACGCTAGCGCCCGCTGGCCCGTCCGCGATTTTTGTCTGTTCTGTCACAAACTTTTTCCGCTGAAATTTCAGGTGCAGAATGACCTTGCTTACACCCACGCTGGCTCCTATCTCCGCATTCTCGCTTGAGCGCTCTGCCCGCGCAGCAAACCGGCCAAGAACGCCGCATGGATGTTGTTGCCCATGTCGCATACTTTTCCTTCGCGACTAAGTTGGTACGCGTCAAGTTAAGGAAGCTCGGATTAAACCCGTTCTGCCTGGAAAACCTTCCCTCAGGGCCTAAAGGCCATGTTGATTTTGCGGCATTTACGGCACGACTGAAGTCGTGCCCTGATACAAAGCGGCCGATTGAGACATGTTCTACGATTTTTCCGCAGCCTGTAAAGTCGTGCCCTTTCGAAACGTCGACTTAATCAGAGCTTTTTTTCGTAAATCGGAAGTCGTTCGTGAACAAAATCCCAAGCGCCGATTCGGAGCATGGGAGGCAAAATCATAGGCGCCGGTGGCGAAGCGGCTAACGCGCAGGTCTGCAAAACCTGCACTCGCGGGTTCGACTCCCGCCCGGCGCTCCAGACTCAGTCTGAAACACAAATTAAACTCTTGGGAGAACGCATATGCCGAATGACGCCAGACCTTCCCGGTTCGCTATCTCGCTTGACGCTTATGCTGTCGCGCTGGCGCTTGTCCTGGCGCTGCTGGTTCGCCTCAACTTGCTTCCGCCTATCAAGTGGTGAAATCAGCTTTTGATCACGATTTCAATTAACCCACTGACCTAACCCAACAGACCGACAAGGAGATCGAGATGGCCGCTACTACCACAACTCCATTCCGCAGCCTGGACGGCTTCATTGGCTTGGGCCGCCGCATCGCCGCGCTCATCCCCGGCCTCCTGCTGCTGGCCGCCGTAGGCTACGCGGGAAAGTTCATTGAACAATCCATCGGCGCTTACAACAAAGCGCGACACATTCCTTTCCCCAACATCGAATATGTACTGTGGGCCATCGTGCTTGGCCTGATTATCGCCAACACAATAGGAATTCCGCGCATCTTTCAGGCCGGAGTAGTCACTTACGAGTTCTGGCTGAAGGCGGGGATTGTCCTGCTCGGCTCGCGCTTCCTGCTCGGCGATGTGCTCCACCTCGGCGGCATTTCGCTCTTGCTCGTCGCCGTCGCCATCACGCTCTCGCTTACCTTCATGCACATCCTTGGCCGCGCATTCAAGCTCAAGCCCAAGCTGACGTCGCTCCTGGCGGTTGGCTCGTCGATCTGCGGCGTTTCGGCCATCATTGCCGCCAAGCCTGCCATCGGCGCCGATGACGAAGACGCTTCCTACGCCATCGCCGCCATCCTCGCCCTCGGCGCAATCTCGCTCTTCACCTTCCCGCTGATCGGCCACACGCTGCATTTGAGCGACAAGGCCTATGGCCTATGGGCCGGTCTCGCCGTGGACAACACCGCAGAGGCCACCGCCGCCGGCGCTCTTTACTCCGACGCCGCCGGCAAAGTGGCCGTCCTGGCCAAGACCACGCGCAACGCCCTCATCGGCTTCATCGTGCTCGGCTATGCTCTCTACTGGTCGTCACGCGGCCAGGCTCAGGCGATCGGCAACAAGGCCATTTTTCTGTGGAGCAAATTCCCAAGATTTGTTTTGGGGTTTCTATTGATCTCGCTGCTAGCCACGCTGGGTTTCTTTACCAAGCCGCAACTCATCAGCCTGGCTAATCTCTCCCGATGGGCTTTCTTGTTGACCTTCGCCGGAGTTGGTCTGCGCACCAATCTCCGCGAACTGGGCAAACAGGGCTGGCGGCCTTTCGCCGTCGGAGCCATCGGCGAGATCTTCATTGCCCTGCTCACGCTGGCTCTTGTTTATGGCGCTGATCGCTATCTATACCTGTAATTGCAAGTTAGAGTTTACGTTGCACTGGCGCAATCAGTTGCGCTTTGGGTCTGGCTACTGCGCCTGACGGGCCACTCCTCTTCAACAACGATGAGGAGTGGCAAGTGCACGGGGACAGTACGGGAAGCCAATTTTAACCAACATAATTTGCCATTTCGGCGCCAGCGCGCAAGAAATTTTCGCCGGGAAGCAAAATTTTCGGTATATTAAAGATTCCGGCACTATCCCAGACACGTTCGAGCCTGCACAGGCGGGCAATTTCAAGAACGATAAGGCGATTTCCTCCCTCGGAATCGCGTGGCATTTGTGCATCTGGAGCGGAACCAGAGTAACTGTGTCCTTTTGAGCGTCGTGCAGGGTCGCCGCTCCCTCCACCCCAGCGACGAAGACCTGTCGCCGGAGATCCCGATCTGGTGGCCGTGTCGACTTGAACGCTGTGGCTTCGGGATATATCAACTCTGGTTCCGCTATAGGGCCAGACATCGCAATCAGCATGGAAACATTCCATCGGGAAGGTTGCAATGCAATTATCGGATCGCCATCTTCGCACTCCGCGCCCGCAAGGGCTCTATCACTCGGGCAACGAGCACGACGCCTGCGGTATGGGGCTGGTCGCCAGCATTCGCGGCGAAAAAAGCCACGACATTATCCGCAAGGGTCTTGAGGTGCTCATCAACCTCACCCATCGCGGCGCGGCAGGTTGCGATCCGGAGACGGGCGACGGCGCGGGCATTCTGATTCAAATTCCGCATGTCTTTTTCGCACGCGAGTGCGGCGAACTGGGAATGCCGTTGCCGGAGCCGGGCGCCTATGGCGTGGCCATGTGCTTTCTGCCCGTGGACAAGCACAGCCGGCTACAGTGCGAGGGCGTCATCGAGCGCATCGCTCAGGAAGAAGGCTTGACGGTAATTGGCTGGCGCGATACGCCGGTGAATGGCATCGCCATCGGCCGCGAGGCGCGTGCCTCCCAACCCTACATCGAGCAGTTGTTCCTGGGACGGCCCGCAGGCCTGGATGAAGACGCCCTTGAGCGGCTTCTCTACAAAGTTCGCCGCCGCACCGAGAACGAGATTGCCGCCTCGGAGATCGAGGGCAAGGACTTCTTCTACATCCCCTCGCTTTCCTGTCGTACCATCGTTTACAAAGGGCTGATGCTGGCGCCGCAGATTGAGAAGTTCTACTTTGAGCTGGCCAATCCGCTAGTCGCCAGTGCGCTCTGCGTGGTGCACCAGCGCTTCTCCACCAATACGTTTCCGAGTTGGAAGCTGGCGCACCCTTACCGCTATGTATCGCACAACGGCGAGATCAACACCATCCGCGGCAACGTGAGCTGGATGAACGCGCGCCAGTCGGTGCTGGCGAGCCCAGTGCACGGTGATCAGATCGACAAGTTCTACCCGGTCATCATGCCGGAAGGCAGCGACTCAGCCTCGCTGGACAACGCCGTGGAGTTTCTCTTCCAGTCAGGCCGTTCGCTGCCTCACGTCATGGCCATGCTGATTCCAGAAGCCTGGGCAGGCAACCCCGACATGGACGAGGACAAGCGCGCCTTTTACGAGTACCACGCCTCGCTGATGGAGCCCTGGGACGGCCCGGCGGCCATCACTTTTACCGACGGCCGCGTTGTAGGAGCCACGCTCGATCGCAACGGATTGCGCCCCGGCCGCTACATCGTCACCAAGGATGATCTGGTGGTGCTGGCTTCAGAAGCGGGCGTGCTCGACGTTCCGGCAAAGGACATTCGCAAGAAGGGCCGCTTGCAACCCGGACGCATGTTCCTTGTCGATACGGTCCAGAAGCGCATCATCAGCGACACCGAGATCAAGAAGCAGTTGGCCGGCCGGCAGCCTTACGCCGCTTGGCTCCAGGAACAGCAGGTCACGCTCGATCAGTTGCCGGAACCTTCGCGGATGATTGCCTCGAACCCCGAAACGCTGCTGCGCCGCCAGAGGGCCTACGGCTACAGCGAAGAAGATTTGAAAATCCTGTTGGCCCCGATGGGCGCCACGGGCGCGGAGCCAACTGGTTCCATGGGCACCGATGTGCCGCTGGCCTGTCTATCCGACCGTCCGCAGTCCTTGTTCAGCTACTTCAAGCAGCTTTTCGCACAGGTCACCAATCCTCCCATCGATTCCATCCGCGAAGAGATGGTGATGTCGCTGATCAGCTACATCGGCACGGAGCGCAACATTCTCGACGAGGCGGCGGAAAACTGCCACACGCTCAAGCTGCCGCATCCCATTCTTACCAACCACGACCTGGAAAAGCTGCGCCGCGTTTCTTCGGGAGACTTGCTTGCCACCACGCTGCCGACGCTGTTTCGCGCCGCCGATGGCGAGAAGGGCTTGAGGCGTTCGCTCGAAGACTTAAGCGCCCGCGCCGCGCACGCCGTCGAGTCAGGATATACGCTGCTGATTCTCTCCGACCGCGGCGTCGATGCGACTTACGCGCCGATTCCCAGCCTGTTAGCCATGGCAGCGGTGCATCACCGGCTGCTGGCCGACAAGACCCGCACCCAGGTGGCGCTAATCATTGAGAGCGGCGAGCCGCGCGAGGTGATGCACTTTGCCCTGCTGATCGGCTACGGCGCCAGCGCCATCAATCCTTACCTGGCCTTCGAGACCCTCCATGACCTGAAGCGGCAGGGCCTGTTACCGCACAACGTCACTGCCAACCATGCGGAGAAGAACTTTATCAAGGCCATCAACAAAGGCCTGCTGAAGACCTTCTCGAAGATGGGCATCAGCACGCTGCAAAGCTATCGCGGCGCTCAGGTCTTCGAGGCCGTGGGGCTCAATCGGTCACTGGTCGACGTATACTTCTCCGGCACGGCTTCGCGCATCGAGGGCGTGGGCCTTGACGTGCTGGCGCGCGAGGCGCTGCTCAAGCACGCTTACGCCTTCCAGCCGCTCACAGAATCTGAAACTGAGTTGGTCGTCGGAGGCCAGTATCAATATCGCCAAGGCGGCGAGTATCACCTGCTGAATCCGGAGACAATCAGTAAGCTGCAACAGGCCGTGCGCGCGAACAGCCCCGCCACCTTCCAGGAATATACCGATCTGCTTGATGACCAGAACCGCCATCTGTGCACGCTGCGCGGCCTGCTGAAGCTCAAGTACGCAGCCAAGCCCGTGCCGATCGATGAGGTTGAGCCGGCCAAGGAGATCGTCAAGCGGTTCACAACCGGCGCCATGAGCTTTGGGTCGATCAGCAAAGAGGCGCACGAAACGCTGGCCATTGCCATGAACCGCATCGGCGGAATGTCCAACACCGGCGAGGGCGGCGAGGAAGAAGAGCGCTTCAAGCCCGACGCGAACGGCGACTCGCGCCGCTCGGCCGTCAAGCAAGTCGCAAGCGGCCGTTTCGGCGTAACAACAAATTACCTGGTCAATGCCGACGAATTGCAGATCAAGATGGCGCAGGGCGCTAAGCCCGGCGAGGGCGGTCAGTTGCCTGGCCATAAAGTGGATGAGATCATCGCCAGGACGCGCCACTCCATTGCCGGCGTTGGGCTGATCTCACCGCCGCCACACCACGACATCTACTCCATTGAAGACTTGGCGCAACTGATTTACGACCTGAAAAATGTCAATCCCAAGGCGCGCATTGCAGTCAAGCTGGTTTCCGAGGCCGGCGTGGGCACGGTGGCCGCAGGCGTGGCCAAGGCTCATGCGGATGTAGTGCTCATCTCCGGCGACAACGGCGGCACTGGCGCATCGCCGCTCAGTTCCATCAAGCACGCCGGGCTGCCGTGGGAACTGGGCCTGGCTGAAGCACAACAAGTTCTGCTGCTGAACGATTTGCGCGGCCGCATCAAGGTGCAGACCGATGGAAAGCTCCAGACCGGCCGCGACGTGGTGATCGCCGCGCTCCTGGGCGCGGAAGAGTTCGGCTTCGCTACTACCCCGCTTATCGCCATGGGCTGCATCATGATGCGCAAATGCCATCTGAACACCTGCTCGGTGGGAATCGCCACGCAGGACCCGGTGTTGCGCGCGCGCTTCAGAGGCCAGCCCGAACACGTGGTCAACTTTTTCTTTTTCATCGCCGAGCAAGCGCGCCAGCACATGGCCAAATTGGGCTTCCGGACTTTTGATGAGATGGTGGGCCGCGTGGATAAAATCGATGCCGCTATCGCTCACGACCACTGGAAGGCCAAGGGTATCGATCTCTCTTCGATTCTCTACGTGCCCGCGCTGCCTTCACGCGTCGCGCACCGCAAGATACAGGCACAGGATCACGGCCTCGACCGCGCCCTCGATCATGTCCTCATCGAAAAGGCCGCACCGGCCCTCGAATCAAGGACTCCAGTCACCGGCAGCTTCCATATTCGCAATACGCATCGCACCGTTGGCGGGATGCTGGGCGGCGAAATCGCGCGCCGCTACGGATCGGCCGGATTGCCGGATGAGACGATTCATTTCAAATTCAACGGTTCGGCCGGCCAGAGTTTTGGCGCTTTCGTTCCTAACGGGGTCACGCTGGAATTGGAAGGCGACTCGAACGACTATCTGGGTAAGGGACTCTCCGGTGGGCGCATCATCGTCTATCCGCCCAAAACTTCGAGCTTCCTTCCCGAGGAGAGCATCCTTGTAGGCAACGTTGTACTCTACGGCGCAACCAGTGGCGAAGTCTTCCTGAATGGAATCGCTGGCGAACGTTTTGCCGTGCGTAACTCCGGCGCCATTGCAGTAGTCGAGGGCGTGGGCGACCACGGATGCGAGTACATGACAAACGGCACGGTTGTCGTGCTGGGCTTGACCGGACGCAACTTCGCAGCCGGCATGAGTGGCGGAATAGCCTATGTCTACGATGACCAGGGCGATTTTTCCGCGCGCCGCTGCAATCAGGCCAGCGTCGATCTGGAGCCGTTGGT
>Ga0255353_1001079_pt1 | contig 16001 bp, 13 predicted proteins | sample HBST25metaG_FD_189941 | JGI IMG/M metagenome (GOLD analysis project Ga0255353, IMG submission 189941) | Peat soil microbial communities from Stordalen Mire, Sweden - H.B.S.T25 | ecosystem: Environmental > Terrestrial > Soil > Wetlands > Peat | place: Sweden: Norrbotten County, Stordalen Mire...
TGGCCAGCGCCGCCAGCACCACGCCAGCCTTGCTGCCACAGGCGATCAGCAGGTCGGGCAGCGGCGGGGCCAACGCCGCCGGGTCGACGGCGTAAAGCGGCGCTGGCCACAGCGCCGGGGTCAGGTGGCGCCAGATGCCGCGCGGCCGCAGCACGCGCAATTCGGGGGCAAGGCCGGCGGCCTCGGCCAGGCCGAGCGCCTGCGCCTGCATGCCGGCATAGCCCTCGGAGAGAATCCAGGAGGACGAAGGGAACATGATGGCGTTTCAGCTTGCCGCGCCGCCCGCGTCAATCCACGCCGCGTCGTGCGCAAGCGGCCCATGCCTGACCCTGGCGCGCTTGACTTTGCTGCGGCGCACACCTATTTCCGGCGTGCGCGCCTTTGATGTGATTCCGTGCGCTGCCAGCCCGCGACCCGATTATGCGTGGGCCATACCGCTGCCGGTAGCCCGTTTTCCTCAACATTCTGCGCCGGTAAGCGGTCCTGCCGACCGCGTTGACGTGTCCGCTCCAGGCGGCCGCGTGTCCAAACGCGAAAGACATTTGATGACAACTTTCCAAGACCTTGGGCTGTGCCCGCCCTTGCTGAAGGCGCTGGCCGGCGAAGGCTACACCACGCCTACCCCGATCCAGGCCCAGGCCATCCCGCACGTGCTCGCCGGACGTGACGTACTGGGCATCGCCCAGACCGGCACCGGCAAGACCGCCGCGTTCGCCCTGCCGATCCTGCAGCGACTCGCCGCCGATCGCCGGCCGCTGCAGCGCGGAGGCTGCCGCGCCCTGGTGCTCTCGCCAACCCGCGAGCTGGCCAGCCAGATCGCCGAAAGCTTTCGCGCCTACGGCCGCAACATGGGCCTGCGCGTCTCCCTGGTGTTCGGCGGCGTGCCCAAGGCACGGCAGACCCGCGCGCTGGCCGGGGGCGTGGATGTGCTGGTGGCGACACCGGGCCGGCTGATCGACCACATGCAGGACCGCACCATCCGCCTGGACCAGGTGGAGGTGCTGGTGCTGGACGAAGCCGACCACATGCTTGATCTCGGCTTCATCGTACCCATCCGGCGCATCGCCCGGGACATCCCGGCGCAGCGGCAGACGCTGTTCTTCTCCGCCACCATGCCCAAGGAGATAAACCATCTCGCCGCCACCATGCTGCACGAGCCGGTGAACGTCTCCGTCATCTCGGCGGCCACCACCGTGGACCGGGTAGACCAGCGCGTGCTGTTCGTGGAGGCCAGCCGCAAGCGGCCGGTGCTGTTCGACCTGCTGACCGGCGAGGCGAGCGGACGCACGCTGGTGTTCACCCGCACCAAGCACGGCGCCGACCGGGTGGTGCAGTACCTGGAGCAGAACGGCCTGCCCGCTGTCGCGATCCACGGCAACAAGAGCCAGGGACAGCGCGAGCGTGCGCTGGCGGCGTTCCGCAGCGGTGACAGCCGGGTGCTGGTGGCTACCGACATCGCCGCCCGCGGCATCGACGTGGAGGGGATCGCGCACGTGATCAACTTCGACCTGCCGAACGTGCCGGAGAGCTATGTCCACCGCATTGGCCGCACCGCCCGCGCCGGCGCGGCGGGCACCGCGATCAGCCTTTGCGGCGGCGAGGAACGCCCGTTCCTGCGCGATATCGAGAAGCTGATCCGCACCCGCGTGCCGGTGATGGGCATGCCGGGCGCGCTACCGCGTGCCGCCTGACGGGACGAAAATTTCTCACTATCCGGGTTGACGTGGGGGCGGCCGGTGGGCGGATAAACCAACCGGCCGCCCCTGTGTCGGGTGCCGCAACGTCGGTATAGTCCATGTCGTCGATCTCGCGCCGCCTGCTGCTTGCCGCTTCTACCGCCGCGTTGCTGCCGGGCGCGGCCTCCGCTCCTCCGGCCGGCTCCGCCCCGCCGCGGCAGCGGGGCGGCAACGAGGCCGGGCTGCACAGCCGAGCCGTCCGCAAGGGCCTGTTCTACGGCACGGCCCTCGAGTCCGGCGCGCTGCGCGGCGAGCCCGCGCTGATGGAGCACGTCCCGGTTGAATGCGGCATGCTGGTGAGCGAAGCCAACTTCAAGTGGGCGGATCTGCGCCCGGCGCCGGACAAGTTCAGCTTCGAACGGGCCGACATGCTGACCGCCTACGCCGCCCGCCACAACATGCGCGTACGCGGCCACACTCTGGTGTGGCACGAGGCCAATCCGGACTGGCTGGAGCAGACGCTCACGCCGCAGACCGGCGAGAAGCTGCTCACCGAGCACATCCACGTCGTCGCTGGCCACTTCCGCCGGCGGTTGGCGCACTGGGACGTGGTCAACGAACCGCTCAAGCCGGAAGACAACAAACCGTTCGGCCTGCGCGACTCGCTCTGGCTGCGCGCTCTCGGGCCGCGCTACCTCGACATCGCCTTCCACGCCTGCGCCGCCGCCGACCCCGACGCGCTGCGCGTGGTGAACGAGTTCGGCATCGACTACGCGATCGACTGGCAGGAGCGCAGGCGGGCCGCGCTGCTGACGCTGCTGGCCGACCTGAAGGCGCGCAACGTGCCGGTGCAGGCGGTGGGACTGCAGGCGCATCTGGACGCCGCCGAGCCGGCGCTGGACCAGACCGTGCTGAACCGGTTCGTCTCCGACATCGCCGGGCTGGGCATGAAGGTGATCGTTACCGAACTGGACGTGCGTGACGACCGGCTGCCGGCCGATATCGCCACGCGTGACGCCGCGGTGGCGGCGCATGCGCGTGCCTGGCTGGAAGCGGTGCTGGTGCATCCGGCGGTGCTGGGGGTGCTGACCTGGGGGCTGTCCGACAAGGGAAGCTGGCTGAACAAGAAATTCCCGCGCCCCGACGGCCTGCCGCAGCGACCGTTGCCACTCGATGCCGCGATGCGGCGCAAGCCCCTCTGGTCGGCGCTCGCCGCTGCTCTGGACACGGCGCCGGCGCGTCCGGGGCGCGGCTAGACGAAGCCGCCGCGTCGGCGCTTCGGCTTCCCCTCGGGGACGTTGTGCGTCGTCTGCAGTTCCAGTTCGGCGTTCAGCTCGGCGCCGAGCAGCACCAGGTAGGCCGATACCCAGAACCACATCATCACGCCCACCACCGCGCCGAGCGGCCCATAGATGGCGTCGTAGCTCGCCACGTGCGCCACGTAGAACGAGAACAGCGCCGAGGCGGCGAACCACAGCGCCGTCGCCATCAGCGAGCCGGGCGTGATCCAGTGCCAGCGCACATTCTGCCGCGCCGGCCCGAAGCGATACAGCAGCGCCAGCGCCAGCAGCATGAACACCCCCAGCACCGCCAACGAGCCCAGCCGGATCAACCCTCCGGCATGGGCGGAGATGCCCAGGAACGACACCGCCGCCGGCAGGCCGACCAGGATCGCGACACCCAGGGTGGCGCCCAGCACCGCACACAGAGTCATCGCCAGCCCGATCGCCTGGAAGCGCAGGAAACCGCGCCGCTCCGCTTCGCCATAGATCAGGTTCAGCGCCGAGAGCAGGGATTTCGTTCCGGTCGATGCGCTCCATAGCGCCAGCGCGCTGCTGATGAGCAGGCTCAGCCCCAGCGTGCCGCTGCCATGCGAGACCAGCGTATGCACCCGATCGGCGATGAGGGTGAACGCGGCCGGCGGCAGCAGCTCGCGGATCGTCTGCAGTTGCGGCTCCACCGTCTTCGGATCGAACACCATCCCGTACAGCGAGACCAGCATGCTGATCGCCGGGAACAGCGCCAATGTGGCGTAGAAGGCGCAGCCGGCGGCGACCAGCGAAACCCGATCGGAACTGATCTCGCGCCACGTGCGGCCGATCAGCTGCTTCCAGCCGCGCCAGGGGATGCCCACCGGAGTCGCCGCCAAGCGTCCCGACGCCGCGTGGTCGGGGTGCGATTCGATGCGGGTACCCTGCCGCGCCGCCTTGCGCATCCTGCCGCCTCCGGCCAGCGAAGCCGCTCCGTTGGCCGGCCGACGCAGCCGGTCCGCAGTGGTTACGTGGCAGCATAGCACGCCTGCATCGGCGCGCTCGCCAGGAGGCAAGAAATCGCTTGCACGGGGGGGAGCACGACCCTATTTGCCGGCCCACGCAGCAACGCACGTGCCTCTGGCCCCTAGGGTTACGCAACGACGTCAAGCGTTCTGGCAATCGTCTGGTCGCTGGTTCGTTCGACCGTTTCGCAATCTATGCTCGTCGTCTGCACAGGCGGGCGTTTCATCGGGGGCCACGTGCGATGACACTCAAGATCGCTCGTTTCCTTGCTGAGCAACAGCCGGCCACGCCGTGCCTGGTGTTCGATGTTGATCGCATGGAAGCCAACTTCAAGGCGCTGCGGGCGGCTCTGCCGCTGGCGCGCGTTTATTATGCTGTGAAAGCAAATCCGGCGCCGCAAGTGCTGGAGCGGCTGGTGCGCCTTGGCAGCAGCTTCGACGCCGCCGGCATCGAGGAGATCGAGACCTGCCTCGCCGTCGGTGCTGCCCCGGCCACCATCAGCTTCGGCAACACGGTCAAGAAGGTGTCGGCGATTCGCCGCGCCCATGCGGCCGGCGTGTCGCTCTATGCGTTCGACGCCGAGGAGGAGCTGGAGAAGCTGGCCCGCCACGCGCCCGGCAGCCGCGTCTACTGCCGGCTCCTGGTGGAGAACGGCGGTGCCGACTGGCCGCTGTCGCGCAAGTTCGGCACCACGGTGGCCAACGCCCGCACGCTGATGCTGCGCGCCGGCGACATGGGACTCGACCCGTGCGGGCTGTCGTTCCATGTCGGCAGCCAGCAGACCAAAACGGCCTCCTACGAGGCGGCGATCGGCAAGGTGGCGATGCTGTTCACCGATCTGCGCGAGGCCGGCGTGAATGTGCGCATGGTCAATCTCGGCGGCGGTTTCCCCACGCCCTACCGCGATGCGGTACCGGGCATCGACGCGTTCAGCCTGGCCATCATGAACGCCATGACCCAGCATTTCGGCAACGCCCTGCCGGAAATGCTGATCGAGCCGGGCCGCTTCATCGTCGGCGACGCCGGCGTGGTCAGTGCCGAGGTGGTACTGGTCAGCCGCAAGGACCGCGACGACCCGGTGCGCTGGGTCTATCTCGACATCGGCCGCTTCGGCGGGCTGGCGGAGACCGAGGGCGAGGCGATCAAGTACCGCATCACCACGCCCTACGACGGCGGGGCCGACGGCCCGGTGACGATCGCCGGCCCTACCTGTGACGGGGCCGACATCCTCTACGAACGCAGCAACTACCGCCTGCCCCTGGCGCTGCAATGCGGCGACAAGGTGGAGCTGCACGCCACCGGCGCCTACGTGACGACCTACGCGAGCCAGCGTTTCAACGGCTTCCTGCCGCTCGCCGAACACTACGTCTGAGGCAATCCGCGGCTGAGCCGTCGCTCGACATCGGCCCCCATCAATGCCATTTTATCGGCATGAGTAGCATCGTGCCCCTGCCTGAAATTGACGACGACGCGGCCGAGACAGCCGCGCTTGCAGCGGCCGTCGCCGCTGCTCGCGCGGATCGTCGCGGCGTGCCGCATGAGGAAATGCGGGCATGGTTGCTGGAAATTGCAGCGGGCAACTTCGACGCCCCACCGCCCGAACCTCGGCTATTGTGACGGTCGTCATATGGCAAGCATCGGCCCGCGCCGATGTTGTCCGCCTTGTCCGATATATCGCCGAGGAAAACCCCATTGCCGCCCGGAAAGTCGCCCGCGAGCTTATCCTTGCGGGCGACAGCTTGGCCGTCTTTCCGCGTCGGGGCCGAGTTGGACGTCCCCGGCACCCGCGAGCTTGTCCCCGTGTCGCCCTACATCGTGGTTTATGAACTTGACGCCTTCGGCGGTGTACAGATTTTGAGCGTATGGCACGGGGCGCAGGATCGCCCATAGCGGCTTCATTACTCATGGTCTGCCCCGCCGGGCGCGTTGCTCTCAACCGTAGCGGTAGCGGAAATCGCAATGGCTGGCGCCCTGCATCAGGGTCTGCGTGCGCGTCAGCGTCAGCTTCGGGTCGTAGCCCTCGCAGAACGCGCCGTCGCGGTTGCATGACAGCAGGCCGCCCAGTTCGGCCAGGCCCATGGCCCGATACATCTCGGCATAGCGGCAGCGATGCACGTTGAAATCGAAGGCCGTCGGCGTGGACTGCACCACGTCGATTGTAAGCGCGTCCTCGGCGGTCCAGCGCGACTGGATGGCGCGAAAGCCGTCCAGGCCCGGCGCCCCGCCGGCCGCCTCCGCCATCGCGGCAGCTCCCGCGCGGGCCAGCTTGATGACGGCGTTGCCGAGGATGCGACGGGCCGTCGCCTCACCCAGCTCGGCCGTCATCTCCTCGTAGACGCCCTTGGCGAACGCCGCCTCGATGCGGCGCTGGGTCAGAATCGGCAGGTCGGTCATTCGAATTTGCTCCTTGCGACATGTACACCGGGCACAGCGTCGAGCAGGTGCGGCCCGACTGCAAGGGCGAGCGGCCCGGCCATGCCGGCCACGCGTTCGCGCTCAGGTGTTGCCGGGGCGGCTGGGTAGGGGGTTGCATGCCTGGCCAGGCCATCGCCGGCTGGGCGAAGCCGCCCGCGCATGTCAGGTTGCGCCCGCCGATTTGCCTACCCAGGAGCCCCGCATGGTCCGCATCGCGCCCGCCGACCACCTGCACTTCAGCCATGAAGAATTTGCCAGGCGTCGCGCCAGCGTCGTCGCCGAGATGGCACGACGCGGGCTCCGCGCGCTGCTGATGTTCCGTCAGGAGAGCATGTACTGGCTGACCGGCTACGACAGCTTCGGCTATGTCTTCTTCCAGTGCCTGGTGCTGACCGATCTGGGGCGCATGGTGCTGCTCACTCGTGCGCCGGACCGGCTGCAGGCCCGCTACACGTCGCTGATCGACGACGTGCGCGTCTGGATGGACGGGCCCGATGCCACGCCGACCAAGGACCTGCGTGCGCTGCTGCTGGAACTGGGCTGCGCCAGCGGCGCTTTCGGAGTGGAATGGGACGCCTACGGGCTGACCGCCCGCAACGGACAGCGCGTGAGCGCCGCGCTGGACGGACTCGCCACGCTGGAGGACGCCTCGGAACTGATTTCCCGCCTGCGCATGGTGAAGAGTGCGGCGGAACTGACCTACATCCGGCGCGCCGCGGCGCTGGCGGACCGCGCCCTGGCCGTCGCCGAACAGGCGAGCGGGCCGGGCGCGTTCGAAGGCGACATCCTCGCCGGCATGCACGACGTGAACTTCCGCGCCGGCGGCGACGCTCCCGCCAACCCGTTCATCATCGGCTCCGGCCCCGGGGCGCAGCTCTGTCGCTCCTACACCGGCCGGAGGCAATTGGACGCCGACGACCAGCTCACGCTCGAATTCGCCGGGGTGTGGCGCCACTATCACGCCTGCCTGATGCGTACTTTTCTCATCGGCCGCGCCGACCCGCGCCTCGCCACCATGCACGCCGCCTGCGTCGAGGCTCTGCACGCCGCCGAGGCGGCGCTGCGTCCGGGCCAGCCGCTCGGGGCGGCATTCGCGGCGCATGCCCGCGTGCTGGACCAGCGCGGCCTGCACGCGCACCGGCTGAACGCCTGCGGCTACTCGCTGGGCGCGACCTATGCGCCGACCTGGATGGACTGGCCGATGCTGCACGCCGGGCAAACGCAGCCGGCGGAGCCCGGCATGGTGCTGTTCGTCCACGCCATCGTGTTCGACGCCCCCAACGGGCTGGCGATGACGCTCGGCCGCACCTGCGTCATCACCGAGGCCGGCGCCTCGCCGCTATCGCCGGCGCCGCTGCAACTGGTACGCAAGTAGCGGCCAGCGCCGCCCGGTTCAGGACTGCGCCTCGGGCGACAGCACGATGCAGTTGGAGCGGCCGCGCACGATCCTCTGGCAAGCCTGCACCGCCGCCTCGCGCGACAGCCCGGTGAGACGGGCGCGGTAGAGCACCGCGTGCGCCTGCTGCACGGTACCGACGAACGAGTGGGCGCTGGCCAGTGCCTCGCGCGCCTGGCCCCGGGCGGCGACGGCGGCGGCCCGAGCGTCGCCCGCGGTGTCGTAGGCGCCGACCTGGATCGCCCAGTTGCCCACCAGCCCGCCGCCGCGCGACGCCGGCGGCGTATCCGCCATGGCGCGGGGAATCAGGCTGAAGCCGCCGCCGCGCTGGGCGGGTCGGCTGTCGGCGACGAGCATCGGCGGCGCGGGCGGCAGCGGCAGCGTCGCCGTCTCCACCGTGCCGCGCCCCAGGCCCGAGCGGGCGGTGCTGCGGTTCTCCGCCAGCGCCACCGGCGCAGCGCCGCCGCTGCGGCCGCGCGGATAGCGCGGACCCGGAGGAATATTCAGCGGAATCTGGTTCATAGCGTAGCTGCTGGCCGGCGACGGACGCTGCGGCTGGACGCCGATGATGTTCGGCCCGATGCGGGCCACATAGTGCCGCGTCTCGTCCGGCAGCGGGCGGTTGCGCGTCAGATAATCGTCCAGCCGGCGGGGCCCGGCGTTGTAGGCGGCCAGGAAGGCCGGCGAGCCGTAGATGTCGTACATCTCGCGGATATAGGCGGTGCCGGCGAGGATGTTATCGTGCGGGTCGTACGGGTCGTCACCCAGCGCATAGCGACTGCGCAGCCCGTCATAGGTCTCCGGCATCACCTGCATCAGCCCCATGGCGCCCGCCGAGGAGGTGATGAGTTGGCCATGCTCGTACAGTTGGCCGCTGGATTCCTGGCGCATCACCTCGCGTACCCAGCGTTCCGGCACGTCGAATCGCTGCGCCGCCTCGGCGATGTACGGCCGCCAGGGATCGCCGGGCGGACCGGGCGGCACGTAGTTGTGCCGCGCGTGCGCCGCATACTGCGCCGCTTCCTGCGCGCCGCTCATCTGCACCCGATGGCCGGCGCAACCCGCCAGTAGGACCAGCACGCCAAGGCAGGCGAGGACGCAAAGGACGGAGCGGGAAGGCACCAGGACACGGCGGGCAACGGATTCGACTGGCATCGGGTCGCGAGACCTCCGACGTGGCACGGCCGGGGTAAAGCCACGGACCCCGGCGGCCTTACCGGCCGTCGTTCACTGGGACCTTCATGAACCCCGGCTAAGTGGCTATATCAAACGGCTCTTATATGCAAGACATCTCACCTTCGATGACGTTATGGGCACCTGACGCGATCCGCATCCTGCCGGCAAGCGGGTCAACCCTGCGCCAAAGTCTCGCATGCCAAGGTTGCAGCTTCGCCCCCGATCGGCTATCGGGCCGCCTTGATGACCGTCGCCCTACAAGCCCGTGCGGGGAGTGCGATTACTCTCGACCTTACCCCGGACCGTTCCCTGTCGGCGCAGCACCGCCGCGCCGTGCTGGACGTGTGCGAGGCGGCCGCGCTGTGGCGGCTGTGCTGTACGCTGTCCTGGCTCGACATCAAGCTGCGCTACCGCGGCTCGATGCTCGGACCGTTCTGGCTGACGCTGTCCACCGGCGTCATGGTCGGCGCCATGGGCTTCATCTACTCGGCGCTGTTCCACGTGCAGCTGCACGACTACCTGCCGTTTATCGCCCTGTCGCTGGTGCTGTGGAACTTCCTCGGCACGCTGGTGGGCGACGGCTGCCAGGGCTTCACCTCGGCCGAGGGCATGATCCGCTCCATGCGTATGCCGTACAGCCTGTACGCGGCGCGCATCGTGCTTCGTAACCTGATCGTTTTGGCACATAACATCCTCGTCATTATCGTCGTCGATGTGCTGCTGGATACCTGGCCGGGCGCCGGGGCGTTGCTGCTGGTGGTTCCCGGCTTCGTGCTCTGGCTGGTCGATGGGCTGGCGATTTCGTTGCTGCTCGGGGCGGTGTGCGCGCGCTTCCGCGATATTCCGCCGATCGTCGGTAGCGTGATGCAGATGGCGTTCTTCGTCACCCCGGTGATCTGGCAGCCGTCGGCGTTCGGCGCCAGCCGGATGTGGCTGCTGCCGTTCAACCCATTCTATACCCTGCTGGAAATCGTGCGTGGGCCGCTGCTGGGCCTGCGGCTGGACATCATGGTATACGTCTCTGCCGTTGGGTTCTCGGTGCTGCTGGTCGCGCTCACGTGGCTGCTGTTCACGCGCGTGCGTGGGCGCATCGCATTCTGGGTCTAGTTAGAGATGACCGCGGGAATTGAGGTTGCTGACGTCAGCGTGGATTTTCCACTGTATCACGGCAGCGCCCGCAGCCTGAAGAAGACGGTGCTTTCCACCCTCACCGGGCGGATGGGAGCCGACACGAAGAACCGCGTGGTGGTGCAGGCGCTGCGCGATGTCAGCTTCCGGCTGGGCAGCGGCGACCGGCTGGGCCTGATCGGCGGCAACGGTGCCGGCAAGACGACGCTGCTGCGCACGCTTGCCGGCATCTACGAGCCGGCGGTTGGGCGCGTGCGCGTGCAAGGCAGCCTGAACGCCCTGCTCGACCCGAACCTGGGCATGAACCTGGACCTGACCGGCCGCGAGAACATCATGCTGCGCGGTCTCTACAACGGCCTCAGCCAGTCGCAGATCCGCCGCCTGGAAGAGGACGTGCGCGACTTCGCCGAGCTGGGCGAATTCATCGAGCTGCCGGTGCGCATCTACAGCTCGGGCATGGTGGTGCGGCTCGGCTTCGCGCTGGCCACCGCGATTCGGCCGCAGGTGCTGCTGATGGACGAATGGTTCCTGGCCGGCGACTCCAGCTTCATGGAGCGGGCACGCATGCGGCTGGAGGACATGGTGCGCCGGGCCGAGATCCTGGTGCTGTCCACGCACATGACAAACGTGGTGACGGACTGGTGCACACGGGTAATCTGGCTGGACCAGGGCCGCGTGCGCGCCGACGACAAGGCCGCCGACGTTGTGGCGGCCTATCTGGGCCACAAGGTGGAGCGAGCCCCCGAGCCGGTGTAACGGCACCGCCGCTGCATGAACCCGCGGGCCCAGCGCCCGCTCGCGGCTCTGCCATCAAGCCGGGAGCCGACGGGGGCCTTTTACGCTGCAATGCTGTATGGGATAAGTCGTCTATCGACTACCGCTGCCACAGCGTTGTTGTTATGTGGCGGACGATTATTGTCCGCGTTCGCTCCCGTCCCCTGCGCACGAGAGCGGATCTGTACCCCCCGGGGCCTATGAAATTCCTATGCCCCGCCGCCGGGAGGCGTCTCGCTTTCCTATGCGCGGCCGCCGATCATTGTCGCGCCATGAACAACTCTCATCCGGCGAGGTCATTGCTGTGCTCGACGTTCTCTTCCTGGCTCTTGGCATCGGGGGCTTCGCCCTGTGCCTTGGCTACGTCTTCCTGTGCGACCGGCTGTGACGGGGACCGCAGACCATGATCTTCGATTACATCCTCGGCGGCATCGTCACCGTTGGCATCCTCGGCTACCTGCTGTTCGCGCTGCTGCGCCCGGAACGGTTCTGAGGGCATCGCCATGACCCCCATCGGCTGGATCCAGATCGCGCTGTTCAGCGCCATTATCATCGTCATCACCCGCCCGGTCGGCGGCTTCATGACCCGCATCTTCGCCGGCGAGCGCGTGTTCCTCAGCCCCGTGCTGCGCCCTGTGGAGCGCGGCATCTACGCCGCCTGCGGCGTGGACGAGGCGCGCGAGCAGACCTGGTTCGGCTACGCCATCGCCATGCTGGCGTTCAAGATCGCCTGCTTCCTGGCGCTGTACGGCCTGCAACGCCTGCAGGGCGTGTTGCCGTTCAATCCGGACGGACAAGCGGCCGTGCCACCCGACCTCGCCTACAACACCGCGATCAGCTTCCTCACCAACACGAACTGGCAAAGCTACGGTGGCGAAACCACCATGAGCTATTTCGTGCAGATGGCCGGGCTCACGGTGCAGAACTTCGCCTCGGCCGCCGCCGGCATCGCCCTGGCGATCGCCTTCGTGCGCGGCTTCTCGCGCCGCTCGGCCCAGAGCATCGGCAATTTCTGGGTCGATCTGACGCGCGTCACGCTCTACGTGCTGCTGCCGCTCTCCATCGTACTGACGCTGGTCTATGTGTGGCAGGGCGTGCCGCAGACGCTCGCCGGCGCGGTACAAGCCACCACGCTGGAGGGCGCGAAGCAGACCATCGCCATCGGGCCGGTCGCCTCGCAGGAAGCGATCAAGATCCTCGGCACCAACGGCGGCGGCTTCTTCAACGTGAACTCCGCGCACCCGTTCGAGAACCCGACGGCGCTGACCAACTTCCTGCAGATGATCTCCATCTTCGTGCTCGGCGCGGCGCTCACCAACGTGTTCGGCCGCATGGTGAAGGACGAGCGGCAGGGCTGGGCGGTGTTCGCCGCCATGGGTCTTCTGTTCATTGCCGGTGTCGCCGTGGTGTACTGGTCGGAAGCGCAGGGCAACCCGATCCTGACGGCGCTCGGCATGGACCCCTCGATGGGCAACATGGAGGGCAAGGAACTGCGCTTCGGCATCCCCGCCAGCGCGCTGTTCGCCACCATCACCACCGACGCCTCGTGCGGTGCGGTGAACGCCATGCACGACAGCTTCCTGCCGCTTGGCGGCATGATCCCGATGATCAACATGATGCTCGGCGAGATCATCTTCGGTGGCGTCGGCTCGGGCCTGTACGGGTTCCTGCTGTTCGCCATCATCGCCGTGTTCGTCGCCGGGCTGATGGTGGGCCGCACGCCGGAATACCTGGGCAAGAAGATCGAGGCCCGGGAAGTGAAGATGACCATGCTGGCCATCCTCTGCCTGCCGCTGTCGATCCTTGGCTTCACCGCGCTCGCGGTGGTGCTGCCCGGCCCGCTGGCGGCGCTCGCTGCCGCCGGCCCGCACGGCTTCTCCGAGGCGCTCTATACGTACGTCTCGACCACCGCCAACAACGGCAGCGCCTTCGCGGGGATTTCCGTCGACACGCCGTTCTGGAACATCACGCTGGGCATCGCCATGATGATCGGTCGCTTCCTGTTCGTAATCCCGGCGCTCGCCATCGCCGGCTCGATGGCGATGAAGAAGACGGTGCCGACCTCGGCGGGCACCTTCCCCACCCATGGCGGCCTGTTCGTCGGGCTCGCGGTCGGCGTGATCCTGATCGTCGGCGGCCTGACCTTCTTCCCGTCCCTGGCAGTCGGACCGGTCGTCGAACATTACGCCATGCACGCCGGCACCACCTACTGAGCGCCCTGAACGAGAGAACATGTCGATGACAAGTGCATCCAGGGCAGGCGGCCGCGCCGCCTCCACCATGCTCGACCCGGCCATCCTCTGGCCCGCCGTCGGCGGCGCCTTCCGCAAACTCGACCCGCGCCTGCTGTGGCGCAGTCCGGTGATGTTCGTGGTGGAGATCGTCGCCACGCTCACCACCATCCTGTTCCTCCGCGACCTCGTGACCGGTGCCGGCCATCTCGGCTTCGCGTTGCAGATCAACGTGTGGCTGTGGTTCACCGTGCTGTTCGCCAACTTCGCCGAGGCCGTCGCCGAAGGCCGCGGCAAGGCGCAGGCGGCGAGCCTCAGGCGCGCCAAGACCGAGACCACGGCCAAGCGCCTGCGCCCGGACGGCACGCCCGAAACCGTCTCCGGCACCGCGCTGCGCCAGGGCGATGTCGTGCTGGTCGAAACCGGCGACATCATCCCCGGCGACGGCGAGGTGATCGAGGGCGTCGCCTCGGTGAACGAGGCCGCGATCACCGGCGAATCCGCCCCGGTGATCCGCGAGGCCGGCGGCGACCGCTCGGCGGTGACCGGCGGCACGCAGGTGATGTCGGACGTGATCAAGGTGCGCATCACCGCCTCGCCGGGCTCCACCTTCCTCGACCGCATGATCGCGCTGGTGGAAGGTGCCACGCGGCAGAAGACGCCGAACGAGATCGCGCTCAACATCCTGCTCGCCGGCATGACGCTGATCTTCGTGCTGGCGACGGCGACCATCCCGAGCTTCGCCACCTACGCCGGCGGCAGCATTCCCGTGCTGGTGCTGGTGGCGCTGTTCGTGACGCTGATTCCCACCACCATCGGCGCGCTGCTTTCGGCCATCGGCATCGCGGGGATGGATCGGCTGGTGCGTTTCAACGTGCTGGCGATGTCCGGCCGCGCCGTGGAGGCAGCGGGCGACGTGGACACGCTGCTGCTCGATAAGACCGGCACCATCACCATCGGTGACCGGCAGGCCAGCGAGTTCCTGCCGGTCACCGGCGTGGACGTGCGCGAACTGGCCAATGCGGCGCAGCTCGCCTCGCTCAGCGATGAAACCCCGGAAGGCCGCTCCATCGTGGTGCTGGCGAAAAGCAAGTACAACCTGCGTGGTCGCGAGATGGGCCAACTGCACGCGGTGTTCGTGCCGTTCACCGCGCAGACCCGCATGAGCGGCGTGGACTTCGACGGCAAGCAGATCCGCAAGGGCGCGGTGGATGCCGTGCTGGCCTACGTGCGCGGCGTTTCGGCGCCGCCGCGCCAGCCGCGGGCGGGCGACACGCTGGCCACCGCGCCGGTGGCCTCGGAAGCGGCGGTGCGCGAACTTCGCACCATCGCCGAGCGCGTGGCGAAGGCCGGGGGTACACCACTGGCGGTGGCCGAAGGGCATCGGCTGCTCGGCGTGATCCATCTCAAGGACGTGGTGAAGGGCGGCATCCGCGAGCGCTTCGGCGAGCTGCGACGCATGGGCATCCGCACGGTGATGATCACCGGCGACAACCCACTCACCGCCGCCGCCATCGCCGCCGAATCGGGCGTGGACGACTTCCTCGCGCAGGCGACGCCGGAGACCAAGCTGGCGCTGATCCGCGAGGAGCAGGCGAAGGGCAAGCTGGTGGCGATGTGCGGCGACGGCACCAACGACGCGCCGGCGCTGGCCCAGGCCGACGTGGGCGTAGCGATGAACACCGGCACCATGGCGGCGCGCGAGGCCGGCAACATGATCGACCTCGACAGCGACCCGACCAAGCTGATCGAGATCGTCGAGATCGGCAAGCAACTGCTGATGACGCGCGGCGCGCTGACCACGTTCTCCATCGCCAACGACGTGGCCAAGTACTTCGCCATCATCCCGGCCATGTTCATCGCCTTCTATCCGCAGTTGCAGGCGATGAACGTGATGCGGCTGTCGACACCGCAGAGCGCCATCCTTTCGGCGATCATCTTCAACGCGCTGATCATCGTCGCGCTGATTCCCCTGGCGCTGAAGGGCGTGCGCTACCGGTCGGTCGGAGCGGCCTCGCTGCTCCGGCGGAATCTGCTGATCTACGGCCTCGGCGGCATCATCGTTCCGTTCATCGGCATCAAGGCCATCGACCTGCTCGTCAGCGCCCTCGGCCTGGCGTAAGAGCGACAAGGAAGGCGCATCATGCTCAAGCAAATCCGCCCGGCCGTGGTCATGATCGTGGTGATGACCGCGCTCACCGGGTTCGTCTACCCGCTGGCCATGACCGGCGCGGCGCAGCTCCTGTTCCCGCGCCAGGCCGCCGGCAGCCTGGTGGAGCGCGACGGCAAGGTGGTCGGTTCGGCGCTGATCGGCCAGAACTTTACGTCGCCGAAGTATTTCCACGCTCGGCCCTCCGCCACCTCGGCGACCGACCCGAACGACAGCAGCAAGACCATTGCTGCGCCGTACAACGCCGCCAATTCGTCCGGCTCCAACCTGGCGCCGACGGCCAAGACGCTGGCGGACCGGGTGAAGGCGGACCTGGCGACGCTTGAGGCGGAGAACCCGGGCGTGAAGGTGCCGGCCGACATGCTCACCACGTCCGCCAGCGGGCTCGACCCGCACATTTCGCCGCTGGCCGCTCACTTCCAGGTGCCGCGCGTGGCCAAGGCGCGCAACCTGTCGGCGGACCAGGTCCAAGTGTTGGTGTGGCAGCAGACGGAAGGACGGTGGCTGGGCCTGCTGGGCGAGCCGCGGGTGAACGTGTTGGCGTTGAACCTCGCGCTCGACCGGTTGTCGGCGGCGGGGGCCAATGTCCGACCGTGAGGGCCGGCCCTCGCCGGAAGCCCTGCTGAAGGCTGTGCGCGTCGAAGGGCGCGGCCGCCTGAAGATTTTCATGGGCGCGGCCCCCGGCGTCGGCAAGACCTACGAGATGCTGTCCACCGCCCGCGCCCGCCAGCGGGACGGCACCGATGTGGTGGTGGGCAT
>Ga0255353_1001086_pt1 | contig 15952 bp, 14 predicted proteins | sample HBST25metaG_FD_189941 | JGI IMG/M metagenome (GOLD analysis project Ga0255353, IMG submission 189941) | Peat soil microbial communities from Stordalen Mire, Sweden - H.B.S.T25 | ecosystem: Environmental > Terrestrial > Soil > Wetlands > Peat | place: Sweden: Norrbotten County, Stordalen Mire...
GCCGCGTAGATAGCCGGCTGAATGAACCCCACCTGCGTGCCGAGCTGCTGATTGGCCACTGCCACCAGTCCGGCCCAAAGTGGAGCAACCGCGCTGGTGCCTCCGATCGTGCTTGTATCGCCGTCCACGCGAATCGTGTAGCCGGTGGTTGGGTCGGCATCGCCGGCCACGTCCGGCACGCCACGCCCGCCTGTCGTAACGCTCGGTTTGGGAACGCCAGCGTTCGCCTGCCAACTGGGCAGGGCAAACACGTTGCTCACGCCGCCGCCGGTCGCTCCCTCCTTGTTGGCCAGCTCGTTCCACACTACCTCGGAGACAATGGTCGCTCCGTTGGCGTCGAGCTTTGTTCCGCCGCACGCCAGCACGTGCGGACTCGATGCCGGAAAATCGACATTGTTGCCCTTCAATCCGTCCGTTGAACCGTTGTCGCCGACGGCAACGGTAATGGTGACACCCAGCGCTGCGGCAGACTGGCAAGCCGCATCGAGCGCCGCCATTGACTGATGCGTCCAGGTTGATTCCGGCCCACCCCAACTGATGGATATCACGCTCGGCTTGTTGGTCGCGTCATGCACCGCAGTGGTGATGGCGTCGATGAACCCCTGGTCCGTGTTGGGCGTAAAGTAAACCGCGATTTTTGCTCCCGGCGCTACCGACGCGGCTACTTCAATGTCCAGCATCACCTCTCCGTCGGCGCTGTTGGCATTCGTTGGAGCGTTCTTGCCTCCATCCACCAGCACGGCGGTTATGGCCGGCGCGGGGATACCGAGCGTTTTGAAGTAGGCGGTGAGATTGGCCTGCTTGTACCCTCCGCCAAGCTCGATGATCCCGATGGTCTGCCCGGCTCCGCTGGCGTTTGCAGGGAACTTGTACGCCGTGGCGACCTGGGGCGGGGTATAGCTGCTGGGAGCCGCAGTGCCCCGCTTGTGAGTGCGAAAGTGCGGCTGTGCCTGGGGACGGTTATCCAGCCCCAGCACAGCCTCCACAACGTTCTTCATCGATGCGGGCAGATGGATGCCGCCTTCGCGTACCCGGCGCTCGACTCCATCCACTGTTTTCTGTTCCAGCACCACGCCAAAGGCCTTCTGAATGTCCGCGGCCGTGCCGGTAAGCTGCACTGTCCGGCGCGCCGAAGCAGTGGGATCGGGCTCGACTTTCAGATGGAACTCTTTGGCAAACGCCTTGATCTGCTTGATCGCTGAGGGGTCGGCGGAGTGATGCTTCTTGAACCAGGCGGGGCTGATGCGAGCCGGCCCGTTTGCCCTGCCCCCCCGCTGGTTGATCTTCAGCGGTTCCTTGCGTTTCACAATGACCGAGACAGTCACCTTCGATTTTGGCGGCGTAGCCTTCAGCCGGACGGCATTGGCTGCCCCGGACTTCTCACTCCCTGCAAGGACGACGCGCTTCTGCCCTGCAAATTGCGGCTTAACCGATTTTGCCTTCGCGGGTTTGACTGCCTGCGGAGACCGGACGAAGTTTGCCTGTGGAGGCTTGACCGAGAGAACCATTGGAGCCCTGACAGGCGCTGGTGATGCTTGTGGCGGTTTGACCGGCATAAGCTTCGGAGCTCTGACTGCATTCGCCTGTGGCGGCTTGACGGACAGGGATTTGATGCGTGGGGAATTCTTCATGACTAACCTCGCGTTTTCTCGTCCAAGCCTCGTTCTGCGAGTCTGGGACCGGTTGACTCCGAATGATAGCGTGTATTTTTGCAGCCGGATACAGCAATTTTCGCCAAACGAAGTTTTTTTATAACTCCGCTTGGCTTGGAGGCTCCTTCCCAGGCTCCCGAAAGGCTCCGCGCCAGGCTTCCCAGGCATCTGAAGAATTCATAGAACCGATTTCAAAAAGCCGCTTCGTGTCAGGGCACGACTTTACAGGCTGCGGAAAAACTCATAGAAGCTGCTTAAAAACACCGCTTAGTGTCAGGGCACGGCTTCAGCCGTGCCGTAAACGCCGCAAAAGAATTGCGGGCTTTAGCCCCTGAGGGGCGTATTTCTCAAATCTCACCTGAGCCTTAGAGTTTTTCCGCAGCCTCTTTAGTCGTGCCGAAAGTGCCCCAAAATAAACGTGGCCTTTAGGCCCTGAGGGATGCTTTTCGGAAGTTCGGATCAAGTCCAAGCCCTTTTCCGCAGCCTGTTCATCCAACCCCGAATGCCCGTGCTTCAATACCTGCGCAGCTAAAGCCTGCCTTGTGAACGAAGACCCTCCGGGCCAGAGCGATTGGTCCTTGCTTTCTTGTCCCTGCTCTTCCCCGTTACAATCATATGAAGATGATTCGTTTCTCAACAGCAGGGGAGTCGCACGGGGAGGCCCTGATTGCGCTGGTCTCAGGGCTGCCGGCCGGTATCCCGATCGATCTCGAATTTGTGAACCGCGAATTATGGCGGCGTCAGCAGGGTTACGGCCGGGGCGGGCGAATGAAGATCGAGACCGACAAGGCCCATGTGCTCTCCGGCGTGCGTCACGGCAAGACCATCGGCTCGCCGGTTGCCATCGAAATCGTCAACCGCGATTGGAAGAACTGGGAAGAGAAGCTGCCCGTCGCGGCTGGCGACCCCGCGCTGCACCAGGCTGTAGTCTCGCCGCGGCCCGGCCATGCTGACCTAGCCGGCGCACTCAAGTTCAACTTCCCCGACGCCCGCTATGTGTTGGAACGCGCTTCAGCCCGCGAGTCCACCGCGCGCGTGGCCGCCGGGGCCCTTGCCCGGCTGATGCTGCGAACACTGGGGATTGAAGTGGCAAGCCATGTCGTCCGCGTGGGCCGCGTAGCGCTTGACCGCACCGCCACATGGGAAGAGATTGCCGCCGTCGCATCCAAAGACGAGATTGTCCTCGGCTGCGTCGATGAGCCAACCGAAGCCCGCATGAAAGAAGAAGTCGAGGAAACTGCTCGCACCGGCGACACCATAGGCGGCGTCTTCGAAGTTGTGGCTCGCGGCGTTCCCGCTGGCCTGGGCTCTTACGCCAATTGGGACGAGCGCCTCGACGGTCAGCTCGCCGAGGCGGTCATGAGCATCCAGGCGGTGAAGGCCGTCGAAATCGGCCGCGGCATGGAGGCTGCGGAATCCTTCGGCTCCCGCGTTCACGACCCTATCCACTACGCGGCAGAAGGCAACGGCAAGCCAACCCGTTTTACTCGCCCGCAAAACAATGCGGGCGGCATCGAAGGCGGCGTCTCCAACGGCGAGGACATTATTGTCCGCGGCTATCTGAAGCCCATTTCGACGCTCCGCAAGCCACTGGCGTCGGTACGCTTTGACACCCGCGAGCCAACCAGCGCAAGCTACGAACGGTCAGATATTTGTGTTGTCCCGGCGGCCGGAGTGGTCGGCGAAGCCATGGTGGCCCTCACCATCGCCCGCTTGGCTCAGGAAAAATTCGGCGGGGATTCTGCGCTGGAGTTGCAGCGAAATTTTCTCGGTTACATCCAACAAATACGGAGCTATTAGCAGACTGATGATACTGAAGATTGTTAAATTTCCCGATCCCATACTCTCGCGGCCCGGTGAACCAGTCACAGAGTTTGATGCCGAGTTGCGCAAGCTCGTCGCCGATATGTTCGAAACCACCTATGCCGAGCAAGGCATAGGCCTTGCCGCGCCTCAGGTGGGCGTATCCAAACGCCTGGCCACGATTGACCTCAGCATGGGGAAAAACCCCAAGGAAAAACTGGTGCTCATCAATCCCGAGATCATTTTTCGCGACGGCAAGCAATACGCGGAGGAAGGCTGCCTGAGCTTCCCCGAGATCCGCGAGAAGGTATCGCGCGCGGCCAAAGTGCGCATCCGCGCCCAGGACGAGCACGGCAAATGGTTCGAGATGGACGGCGAGGAACTGCTCGCGCGCTGCCTCCAGCATGAGATCGACCACGTGGACGGCATGTTGTTCATCTTCCGCATGAGCGCCCTCAAGCGCGACCTGTCTCTGCGCAAGATTCGCAAGATGCAGCGCGCGGGCGAGTGGTAGAGGAATGACCAATACTATCGACTACCGGATGAATGTTGGGTGCCCCACCCTCGCCGCGTTTTTGTTTTTGCGGCTAGGGTGGGATAGTACGACCATCAACAGACCTGCCCCATCAGGTGCCCGATGAAACTCGTCTTTTGCGGCACTCCGCAGTTCGCCGTGCCTACACTGAAAGCATTGCTTGCAGCGGGCCATGAAATCGGATTGGTCGTCTCCCAGCCCGACCGCCCCGTTGGCCGCGACCGGCAACTCACGGCTCCGCCCGTCAAGATGGCCGCTCTTGCTGCCGGACTTCCAATCGCTCAGCCCGAAAAGATTCGCAACAATCCTGAGTTTCGCGCGCAGCTCGAAGCCATCGCACCCGACGCCATCGTCGTCGTCGCTTACGGGCGCCTCATTCCGCCCTGGATGCTCGCGCTGCCCCGGCTGGGCTGCATTAACCTGCACGCTTCCTTGCTTCCCTGGTATCGCGGCGCCGCGCCCATCCAGTGGGCTGTGGCCATGGGCGATACTGTCACCGGCAACACCACCATGCTGCTCGAAGAAGGCCTCGACACCGGTCCCATTCTGCTCCAGGAGGCAGTGGTCATCGCGCCCCGCCAGACTGCCGCGGATCTCTTTGATCTGCTGGCCGAAGGCGGCGCGCCGCTGGTGGTCAGGACTCTGGCCTGTTTGGACAATAAGACCATCGAACCCAAGCCGCAGAATCACACGGGAGCAACTTTCGCCCCGATACTCACCCGCGAAGACGGTCGCATGGAGTTTGCCGCGCACACGGCCACGGAGCTCAAAAATCGCTGGCGCGGCTTTCGGCCCTGGCCGGGCGCATTCACCGCGCTCGACGGCAAAAAGCTGATCGTTCATCGCATGGAGGTGGCGGATGCGCCCGGCTCTCAGGAGTCGAGCACGACCGGTCCCGCGCCCGCCAAAGCCGAATCCGCTTCCATCCTCCCCGGCCAGATTCGCATCCAGGACCATCGACTGCTGGTCACCTGCGCCGGAAACACCTGGCTGGAACTCGTCGAGGTGCAGCTTGAAGGCAAAAAGCGCCTCGCGGCAGCCGAGTTTCTTCGCGGAATCACGCTCCCAGTCAACGCATGGCTCGGCTAATACCAATGGCTAAAATCTCCTCAGCGCGCAAGGCCGCCTTCCAGATTCTGATGTCCGTCGAGCGCGGCCAATCCCATTCCGACGATCTGCTGCGCGGCAATGCTGTCAACGCGCTCTCGGCTCCCGACCGCAACTTGGTCACGGCGCTGGTTCTGGGCGTGTTGCGCTGGCAGATTCAGCTCGACCATCAGTGCGAGGCCTTGCTGACCCGGCCCAATGCAAAACTCGATCCTGAGATTCGCATCGCTTTGCGGCTGGGCGCATTCCAGTTGCTCCATATGGACCGCATCCCCGCCCGCGCCGCAATCGACGAAAGCGTGGAACTGGCCCAGCAGATGGGCCACCATTTCGCCTCCGGCATGGTCAACGCCGTCCTGCGCAAAATGGCTAGGTATAAGCAGACCTTGGATAGCCTCTCAGCGCCCGCGGATGCTCTCGATCCAGTGAAAGGTGCGGACGTTAACCCGCACGCTTTGGAAACTCTCGATTCGGACATTGGGTTGTGTCAGGGCACGACTTTAGTCGTGCCGCATACGCGCCAAAAAGAATCTGGGGCTTTAGCCCCTGAGGGAATGTGTTCCCAAGAATTCGCGGCAGATTTGGCCGTCGCCAACGCTCACCCAAACTGGATGGTCGAACGCTGGATCAGCTTCTACGGCCTTAACGCGGCCCGCGATCTCTGCCGCCACGGCCAAAGCCAGCCCGCGCTGACGTTGCGTCTTACCGGCCCAGCCGCAGAAGCCGAACTCCTTGCCGTCGGCATCGCCCTCGAACCCGGCGAACTGCTCGCCGCCGCGCGAACCGTCATCTCCGGCAACCTGACTGCTGCGCTGCTCGACGGCAAGCTGCGGGACCATGTCCGTCTTCAGGACGAAGGCTCGCAACTGGTAGCAGAACTGGTCGCATATTCCGGCGAATCAGGAAGCGCCCCCGTCCAAAAACAGACAAAAATTCTCGACTGTTGCGCCGCCCCCGGCGGCAAGACGCTCATTCTGGCCGAACGCAACCCGCAAGCACGCATCGTCGCCTGCGAATCCAGCGCGGCAAGATCGGAGCAGTTGCGGAAGCGTCTGGCCCACCTCGGCGAACGGGTCGAGTGCCGCCAGGCCGACGCTACCGCACTCACGGAAGACTCCGTCTACGACCTTGCGCTGGCCGACGTGCCGTGCAGCGGAACGGGAACGCTGGGCCGCAACCCGGAGATTCGCCATCGCCTGCGTCCGGAGGACCTCACGCGCCAAGCCGAGCGCCAGCGCGCGATTCTGACTGCTGCCCTGCGTTCAGTCCGTCCCGGAGGCTACGTCGTCTACTCCACCTGTTCACTGGAGCCGGAAGAGAATGAGCAGGTTATCGCCGCTGTGCTGGCCGCAACTCCCAACGCCCGCCTGGTTTCTCTCGAACATCGCATTGGCCATCTTCTCGGCGAAGGCATTCTCACGGCTTCCGGCGCCGAACGGCTGCGCAGCTCGCTCACCCCGGAAGGCTTCCTTCGTCTGCTCCCCGGCACATTTCACACCGACGGATTTTTCATTGCGAATCTTGAGCGAGTTGGCAGCGACTAGAGATCATGCCCATTCGCCGAGAGTCCCGACACGGCGATGTAGCCACCGTTTTCCAAAGTGAAAGAGATATCCAGGTGGTCGCCGGGTTTCAGGGAATCTGCGAACGGATGAGCATAGGATGTTACACAACGCGGGCCTTCTGTCTTTTGCCGCGTACGTTCGGCTCTCTCGTAAACGTCGCGATCTTCGATAGCTACTTCAGAAAAAGAATCAATCGAGAAACAGATGCGAACAGGAACTAACTTCTCCTTTGACTGTATTCTTGAGACGGTCAATACGGTCCCTGGCGCGTGCTGGCCTGATTTATGCCGATTCGCAACAGCCATATCTGCTCGAAATCTGCTATCGGCCCATCGATAGACCAGCAGCGCAATTGCGACAGTCAGAAACACGATACATATAACGAACGCACCACGCCTGAGAATCTTCATGGGTTATCTTTCTTCGCTCCCCAACCGCAACTCCACGTAATCGCGTCCCAACTCGGCGCACAGCGCTTCCACCACGAGTTCATGGTCGCTGCGTTGCGGCAGCCCGGAAACGGTCGCGCTGCCCACCACGCCTGCCTGTGCCACGGCCAGCGGAAATGATCCGCCGTGCGCGGCATAGTCGGCCGCGGGCAGGCCATATTTTTCAAGCAGCGTGCCGTTCTTCATCTTCAGGCTCAAGCCCACGCCATATGAGCTGCGATGGAAGCGGGCCACCACATTGCTCTTGCGCCGCACCCACTCCGCATTGTCCGGAGTGGTGCTGTCGAGCGCTGCATAGAAAAGAGGCTGCACAAAGCGCCGCACATCGATCACCACCGCCAGGCCGCGTTCTTCGGCCAGCGTCCGCAGGCGGACTCCCAGCTCCCACGCAACCTGCGTGTCCAGTCGCAGCAACACAAGTTCACGCTCCTGCAAAGCCACCCGCTCGATATCCTCACTCAATCCCATCTCGACATCGCCTCCATCCGCTCCATCATCGCAGCAACGCCAGCCCTGATACCTGATACCTGACCCCTGATACCTGATCCCTGTCTATTTCGCCACTGTCAGCTTCACCAGCACGCTCTGCTCCAAGCGCGTTCCGGCTGCTGGTTGCTGTACCATCACTGCGCCTGGCTTCACCGGAAGCGCGGGCATCGCGTCCCCGCTGCCCACGGGAGCCACCGGCACATTCACGAATTTTGTCGCGGATTGGATGCCGGCCCGTGTCAACTCCGCCTGCGCTGCAACTACCGGAAGACCGGTCAGGTCGGGCATGACAAAAGCGTCAGGCGCATCGTCACCGGGCACGGCCACCAGCAGGTCGATGCTGGGCCGCGCAATTCCCTGTGCGTGCGCCGGCGGGTCTTGCGCCAGCACCGTTCCTTCGGCCGCCTTGCCGTAGGGCAGCCGCGCCGCCACGCCCGCCTCCAGGCCCACGCGCCTCAACTCAAGCGCCGCCACACGCTCGTCCAGGCCCACCGTATCCGGTACCTCAACCTTTTGCGGCCCTAGGCTCTCGGAGACACGCACACGCCACTCCCGCCGCACCACTGTTCCCGGCGCGGGCGATTGCGTGAGAATGTGCCCCGGGGCCACATCTCCGGAGTAGTAGCGATTGTCCACATCCAGGTCCAGCCGCAGCCCTGAAGTCTGGCTGCGCGCTTCCGCCACGGTCATTCCCTTCAGCGACGGCACTCGCACCTCAGCCCCGTGAATGGCGAAGTGCATGGTGCCGATAGCCGCCAGCAGGGCCACGGCCAGCAGCGCCATCACCAGCGACGCCACCTGGAAAAAATTGACTACAGGACGATCCATCATTGCTTTGGCTCTTTGTCAGGATAGACGATCTCGCGCGCGATCACGGGAAGCTCTCCGCTTCCGTTCGTCTAAGCAGCGATGCCTCACGCACAGCATGAGGCATCAGCTCGGGCGCAGTTTTTCTGATCCCTTATCCTAGTTGAACAAATCCTTCATCTTTTCGATGATGCTGTGGGATGCGGGTTTGTTCTCCACGGCGAGCGATTCGGCAAGTTGAGCGACCAGCTCGCGCTGCGCGCGGGAGAGCTTGCGGGGAATCTCGACCATCACCTTCACGACCAAGTCGCCAATTCCCTTCTCGTTGAGGAACGGGATGCCCTTGCCGCGCACGCGCAGTTCCCTGCCGCTCGGCGTGCCTTCGGGAACCTTCAGAGTGACCGGGCCGCCGATTCCGGCAATCTCGATCTCCGCGCCCAGTACGGCCTGAGGAAAGCTGATGGGAACGACGCAGCGCAGGTTGTAGCCGTCGCGCTGGAAAAACTCATGCGACCGGATAGCGAGCACTACATAGAGGTCGCCCGCGGGCGCGCCTGCGCGGCCGGCATCGCCTTCGCCGGCGTAGCGGATGCGGGTTCCACTCTCGACGCCGGGCGGCACTTTGACGTTGAGCTTGAGTTCTTTGGTCACGCGGGTTTCGCCGCGGCAAGCCGTGCAGGGATCGGGGATGATCTGGCCGGTGCCGCCACAGGCCGTGCAGGGCCGGGCCACGGCAAAGAAGCCCTGCTGGTAGCGGATCTGTCCGCGGCCCTGGCATTGGCTGCAGGTAACAGGTCCGCGGCCGGAGGCGCTGCCGGTGCCGTGACATGTGCCGCAGGGCTCGAGGTGGCGAATCTTGACTTCGGTTTCGTAGCCGAAGATAGCGGCCTCGAAGTCCACTGTCAGATCAAAGCGCAGATCATCGCCGCGCTGCTGGCGGCTGGCGCGCCGGGAGCTGCCGCCCACGGAAAACATTTCGCCAAAGAGGTCGCCGAAGATGTCGCCAATGTCCACGCCGCCCGCAAATGGGCCGCCAAATCCCTGGCCGGCTCCGCTGACGCCGGCATGGCCGTAGCGGTCGTATGCGGCGCGCTTGTCGGCGTCGCTCAACACCTGGTAGGCCTCGCTGGCTTCTTTGAAGCGTTCCTCGGCGGCATGATCGCCGGGGTTGCGGTCAGGGTGGTCCTTCATCGCCCGCTTGCGGTAGGCGCTCTTCAATTCCTGGTCGCTGGCATCGCGCGAAACGCCCAGAACCTCGTAATAGTCGGCTTTGCTCACTCTAGTATTAGCGCTCATTCGCTTGTCTGTTTCGGGTTGGAGTTTATGCGCACCAGCGCGGGACGCAGGAGACGGTCGCGCAGCTTGTAGCCGCGGCGAATTTCCTCGGCCACGTGCTGGTCGGGCAGGTCGTGGCGCTCGACGGTGCCGAGCGCCTCATGATGGCGGGGATCGAACTCCTCGCCAATGGCGGGTATCGCAGTCACATGCAATTGGCGCAGAACATCTTCCATCTGCTTCACGATGATCTCGACGCCAGAACGCAACTGCTCGGCGGTGCTATCGGACTTGAGCGCCAATTCAAAATGATCCATCACCGGCAAAAACTTTTCCACCACGCTGCCCACCGCGTAGTCGCGGTCAGCGGCGCGCCCGCGCTCGGTCCGCTTGCGGGCATTCTCGAACTCTGCCTGCAACCGGGCGAGCCGGTCGAGGAGCTGGTCGCGCTCGGCCTTGAGCTGGTCAAATTGCTCGCGGGCGACTGGCTGGGCCTCACCCGCTTCTCCGCCCGTCTTCTGGCTCGCAGCCTGGTTCGCCTCTGGCGCGGGCATTTCAATCACGGAATGTTCGGCTAACGCGGCAGACGCCTCTTTGGACAAGGTCAACTCTGGTTCTTGTTCTGGCATGGTTCTACTCAATCTCCGAAGCAACTCTCTCGCTTGTTTCAATGATAATTTCCACGGCAAGCGCCGGCTTCTCTCTTGTTTCTCGGAGCAATACAGGTTCCGATGCGGGCCTGTCTGCGCCCCTAGTCAGCAGGAACTTCCAGCAGGCGCTCAGAAAGCTTTGCGATATAGCGCACTGCCTGAATCATCTCCTGATATTGGATGCGCGTGGGCGCGATAACGGCTACTGTGCCAAGATTGGCGCCATGAAGCCGGGCCGGCGCGCCAATCAGCACCAGGTCCTGCATGGCTTGCGAGGCCTCATCCAGACCGCTCTGGCCGAGGCCCACCACCACTCGCACCTCCTGCTGGCGGCCGTCCACATAAGCGGTGAGTAGCTCGACCAGGCGCTGCTTGGTTTCCAAAGCCAGCAGCATCTGACGCAGCCGCTCGCGGTCCACCTCGGCGGCGATCAGGTTGGCCATGCCGTCCACAAAAATGGCCGGACCGGTCTCCCCGCCAGCCAGCGCGCCCTTGCGGCAAAGCTCTTCGACCGAGGCCAGCATCTGGTGATACGCCTCGCGCTCCAACTCGACACGGCGTGCCACTTCGGCGCGGATGCGCTCGATGGGCCATCCGCGGAAATTTTCATTGAGGTACCGTGCGGCCGTTTCCAACTCGATTTGGTTCAGTTCGCGATCCAGTGCCAGCACGCGATCCTGCACCGCGCCGGCCTGAGTGACCAGCACGGCAAGCACACGGCCGGTGGAAAGCCGTGAAAAGTGAATGTGTTCCAGTATCTGGCCCGTTGTGGAGCTGGCCAACGCAACGCCCAAGCCGCTGGAAAGCAGCGCCAAAACGTGCGACGTACGCTCCAGATAGTCGTTGGTGCTGGTCACGCCCGAAAGGCTCTCCTCGATCTGTTCGCGATGCGCTTGGCTCAAAGACGATGGCCCTAATGAGGATGCGTTTTGCGGCGCAGCGCCCACGCCGACGGCCTGCGCCCCGGCACCCATATGGCCAGGCTGAGTAATCTGTTCCACGTAATAGCGGAAGGCAGCGGCGGTGGGCACGCGGCCAGCAGAGGTGTGCGGCTGTTCCAGCAGGCCGGCTTCGCCCAGCGCGGCCATCACGTTGCGGATGGTCGCCGAGCTCAGGCCTTCCCGGTCGGCAAGGAAACGCGCAACCGCCTGCGAGGCCACCGGTTCGCCTGTAGCGATGTACAACTCAATGATGGCTGTAAGCACCAGCCGCTCTCGCGGACTGACGCATGCATCAGGCATCTTCCCCGCTCTCCGTTCCGGGCTTGCCATGGCCGATAGAGCGGCCTTGCCCGGTGTTGAAAAAGCCGCTCAACCCTTTCATTTTCTATCATTTAGGCAAGATAGTGAGCAAACTTCTCCTCTCTAATTCTAGGGAGCGGCAATGGTCGCTGTCAACATGCCTGCCAGCGGCAGCGCCCTTTACGGTTGGTTGTAATAACCGGTGTTGGTGCGGGCAGTCAGCGCCGGGTTGTCAACCAGCACTTTCAAATCGTGATATTCGTTGGCGCCATCCGCGTGCGGCGGCTCGAAGGAAATGGTGTAGTAGGCGCCGGCGTCTTGAACGCACCTGCCAATCTGGGCCGCCATATCGTTATCCGGACCAACGACGCGTCCGCCGGTCTCGACAGCAAATACCTTCAGACCCAGGTTGGGGAGATTCATCTCGGCGGGCCTCTTTACCCCCTTCAGAAAGCCTTGATAGAGAAACGTGTTCAAATTGGGCTGCCCCAGCGAGACGCTGTAAACGGAGATACGCGCCCCGCGCAGCCTGGTGGAGAGCTCAATGAGCGCATCGTAGTTCTGTTGCTGCTCCTTAAATGTGACGTCAATGCTCGGATTATCGAAGAGCGGCCAGCCGGGGCCGGTCCAGATCAGCAACTTCCTGCCCGGCTTTTTCGCTTCAGTCTCGGCAATGTTGTGGAACATCTGAAGCGAGAGCTGGAATCGCTCGGATGCGCCCCAGAACCCGGCTGACCTGTGAATGGTGCGCAAATGGTTGTCGAGATGCTCGATGTCCTGAGCCATACCGTTTCCGTTGTAAGAAGGCCGGCGCTGGGCATCCACGCCCTTGTCGGTCAGCATGAAGAGCGATACCGGCATCGCGAGATGCCCGCCGTTCTGCAGCAGAAAGTTCGCAATCTGCTGCCGCGTAAGGGCAACCTCTGAGAACGGCTCGTTCACTGTGTCGAGGAGCAGAATGACTTCAACCAGCGGGTTGGCTTTTTGCGCGCTTCCCCCGAAAGCTTGAAAAGAGAGAATCTTGCCGGGCCGGTCGTTGTCCAGCAACGTGAAGTCCTTGAGTCCCAGGCCGGATACGGGCGCTCCCGCCTTGCCGGTGACCACCACATCGAGGTAAATGGGACCTTTTTTCTTTTCGGGCTGATGCGCGGACGGCGAAGCGGCTTGAGGCTGCGCCGGGGCTGCCGCCGGAGCGGGATTCTGTTGCGTCCATGAAAAGGCCGGAAAGCAAACAAGGAACACGAGGCAACTGCGCTGTAGCAGGCTCATACGATTCACCCCACTTGAATCTCCGCCATTGACTTCGCACCAAGTTTAGCAGCGCCGTCTCGCGCGGCGATATTCTGAACAGGACATGAGCGAGGAGTTTCCACTGATGAAAAACTGCCCGGCAATTCCGGCAACATTCGCGCTGGCATTGTTGGCTGCCGGTCTGTGTGAGATGGGAGCCTCTATGACCTCGGCGCAGGCTCAGCAGGCACCGCCCCTGCCTGCAATTCCGCAGCTCATGCGCGAGGTCGTCGAACATCAAAGGCAGCTCGAAAAAGTCCGCGAGAATTATACCTACAGCGCCACCGTGACCACCCAGGACATCGAAGCAGGCGGCCAGGTGAAAAAGACCGAAACCGAGGAGCAGGAGATCTTCTTCGTCAACGGCCACCCGGTGGAGCGCACCGTGAAGAAGAACGGGCAGCCGCTCATTGACCACGACCTCGACAAAGAGACAGAGCACGTGACCAAACTGGTGGAGAAGGCAGAAAAAACGCCCTCCGATCAGCCGCTGGAGGGCCAGGAAATCTCTGTCAGCCGCTTGCTGAAGATCATGGATGTGCGCAATGAGCGGCGCGAAAACTATCGCGGGCGGCCGGCGATTGTCTTTGATTTTGTGGGCCGGCGGGATGCCCAGACGCACGGGCTGGCCGAGGACGCCTCAAAGAAATTGCAGGGCACGTTGTGGGTCGATGAGGCTGATCGCCAGATTGCCCATCTGGATGCGGTCTTCAACGACAATTTTCACGTTGGCGGCGGAATTGTGGCCAATGTCCAGAAAGGTTCCAATTTCCATTTCGATCAGGCGCTGGTGAATGGAGAAGTCTGGCTTCCAACCGGCGCGGAAGCGACCGTGCAGGCCCGCGTGCTGCTGGTGAAAAGCTATCGGCAGCACGTTACCGAACGCAATTACGACTACAAGCGTTTCCACGTGGATGCCGAGCAGGGCAAGGGCGCAAAGGTAGCTGGGGCAAAATAGCCGCCCCAGCTTGCGCGCGAGGGGTGAACACCCGCTCGCATCCATTAAATTAGAAGAATGTTTGCGCGCAGGCTTTCTATTCAGCGGATTGACGTGAGCGGCGCACGGCACGCGTGCCCGATTGGCTGGATCGACAACTTTGCCATGCGCAACTTCACCAACGATCCGGTCTTCGATGACACGCTCCCCGTAGCCGATGGAGTCCTCGAAGCTGGGGCTCGCGTTCCTCTCGATCGCCTTCAGCCGGCCATGGAAGACTGGTTTCGCCGCAAGGGCTACCTGAAGGCTGCCGAGCAGTTGGAAGTCCTGGAGATGGACGGGGCATAATCGCGGACCCTCTTCCGCCCGCCTGAGAAATGTCAGGCGGCTGATTGCTTAACTGCTGCGCCGCGCCAAAGCTCAACCTCGGCCTGGCGGCGGGCCTTCAGGGCGGCGCTTTCCTGCCCGCCAGCATGGTCCCATTGCAACAACTCCTGGGCGGCCTCATCGAACCTGCCTGCATTGAGAGACTTGAGAAGCGTGGAAGCGGCGAGTCGCCCCGCGCCGAGGTTAAAGCAGAAGTCCACCAACGCATCAAACTGCCCCTGCGAGAGAGGCACCCTGACCAGGCGCTCGACGGCCTGCTCGGCATCGCGCACGTCCGAAGCCAGAAGATTGGCGGCCTGCGGCTCGGTGATGCCGTTAGGAAACGACTCGGGATGGAGCAGCCGGTGCCCATAGCCGATGGTTGGAAACCCGGCCACATCCAGATAAACACGATTGCGAAACCCTTCAGAACGCTTCAATAATTCCATTCCTGCGGTGCTCAATTTCATCTCTTCCCCTGCCTTTTGTTGGAGATAACGTCAATTTCACGCTAGCAGGAAAGAAGAAATAATCTGCAAAAGCGGCTTAGTACTACGGTTGTCGATCAAAGATTTCGGAGGGAGCAGAGGGCTTTAGCCCTCTGAATGAGGAGGCATTTGAGGGGCCTTCAGGCTCGGATCTGCGCCGATTTCTCGGGATTTGAGGGATCTACAACTGCGGTATGAGGCCTCCCGGCAAAGCACTCCCCGGCGTTTCCCGAAGGCGCCGGGTGCCGAGAAGACTTTAGGGGGCTGTCGGCCGGACCTTGGTTTTTGAGGCCAAAAGACACAGAATCAGCCAACAGGGACCAAAAAAGTGACAATTCCATCCGTTTCGGAACAATCATCTAAGCTATAGAAATAGAATAGCTTAAGTTGGAAATCCGAAGGAATCTGCGCCGTTTTTGACAAGATTTCCTCGTGTATCTCTTGATAACAGTTGGAGGCACTAGTGTCGAATTGGTAAAATTGGCGGATGGTGAAACGACGAATTTCAAGCAATGCGAACTCGAAATCATCGCTTCGGATTTGGCTGGTGGCGGGAGCTTCGTCCGCTGTGCTGGCCGCGGGAGTGTTGGCAGTCTCCACGCGGACAGTGCTGGCGGATGTGCGGTTCTCCCATTCAGCGGCCACCGCGCCTTCGGCGGGTCCGACAGCGAGCCCGACGCCCGCCGTGCTTACGCCGCAGAAACCCCTGGAAACCGAAACCAGTCACGCACTCCACGGTCTCGCCTCTTGGTATGGTGGCGTCTTCAACGGCCGCCGGACGGCCAGTGGAGAACGCTTTGACATGTACGCGCTGACCGCCTGCCACCCAACCCTGCCTTTCGGCTCGTTGGTGCGGGTGGTGAACCTCAAAAATGGACGCTCGGTCGTGGTGCGCATCACGGACCGCGGTTACCTTTACGAGGGCCGAGTTCTCGATCTGTCATACGGCGCGGCCCAGAGGCTGGCCATGACCAAGCCCGGACTTGTCCCGGTTCAAATGGAGGTTCTTTCCCTGGGCAAGCCTCGCAACGACAAATAGACAACATGGATCGTTCCAGACAGCAGCGGCCAGCCTTCGGGCTGGCCGCTGCTGTCTGGCAGCTGGGCTCCGCTGCCGGTCTAGTGCTGTGACCGCTTGAATTTGTAATGACAGAAAAGTAGCGCTGGCCTCCTGGCCGGCTGTCGTGCGGGCGTCCTTGCCCGCGCATACCCAGGCTCAATTGCTAAATCACACGGTCTTAGCACTAGTGTAGTGCGTCACACAGATAGGCGATTATTCAGCGCCGCCTGAGCGCGTG